>SDBU01000032.1_pt1 | contig 192936 bp, 158 predicted proteins | sample 2277071 | NCBI WGS metagenome assembly SDBU01 (sample SAMN10397929, study PRJNA504765) | marine sediment metagenome | isolation source: marine sediment core GS08_GC12, 126 cmbsf | place: Arctic Ocean: Gakkel Ridge, Loki's castle | collected 2008
AAGCTTACAGATTACAATCAGTCACTGATAAAAAGAAGAACAACTGGGAACGAAAGCGGAAAGGACTGTCATATCCAGGGTATATTCTCAAGAAAGAGAGACATATCAATACCCTGTGGAGAAAAGTTCGTCGTCTAGACCGTGAAGTTGCCCGGGTGATTGCTTCAAAGACTGTGTGGTTCTGTGAGGAACATAAAGTGAAGACCCTCTTCTTTGAGGACCTTAGGAGTTTTCAGGGTCATGCTGGGTCCAAGGATCTGTCCTACAATCTATCTTCAAATCTGTGGGGGAAGATAATTGACACCGTGCGCTATATGCGGGAGTCCCTTGGTCACAGCAAATACAGTGTGTGGACAGTGAACCCACGATATACTTCCCAGACCTGTCATGTGTGTGGGGAGAGAGGAGTACGAGTAGAGGATGAGATCTCCACCACCAAGCGAAAAGGGGGGGAGTACTTCTACTGTTCCAAGTGCAAAGAGCACTTTCATGCTGATGTGAATGCAGCACGAAATATAATTCATGTTCACCCCGGACCCAGTGTCGTTGCTGGGCGGACTTCTTAGACTCAATGTCTAGGTTTGTCTAGTTTACAATCAACGACGAACGTGGTAATCGAACATTGATTTTCAAATACACTTTGCGAATTTCAGGCTACCTATGGATGAAGAAACGCTCACTTCAATTCTGCATCAATGGTTACTATCTTGGATGGGTCCGTTCCTTCAGTATTAGTATCTTTTAGAAATAGGGCTACAACTGTTGCTAGAAGTGTAGTTATTACTAGAAAGAGTATTGATGCTGATAATCCAAAGTTATCAGCAATGATTCCAAAGATGATAGGTGACAAAGCTCCTGGGATTGCTCCGAATGAAAAGAGAATTCCAAAGGCTAGACCTGTCGATTTACGAGGACATACTTCTGTTTGATACGCAACATTGGGTGGTACGCCTAGGTAGAAGAAAAATCCGATGACAATTAAAACCAATACCAGCATCATCGAGTTGAGCTGGAAATTTAGAAGGAGTAGTGCCGGTGCTGCAACTCCAGAAGAAACGATTAGAAATGGTACCCTTCTATTCCATTTATCTGAGTAATAAGACGATACAACTTCACCGACAAGTCCAGCTGTTAACATTACAGCAGTTAGATAACCTGCATTAACTACACCAGTTAGGTAAGTTACTGTGAGATATAGAGGCATCAGTAGGGATGTACATCTAAATGCCATTCCACGTAGACCTACAAGTAAGACAAGAAGCCAATAATTACGAGTCCAACCCTCTGGTTCAATATGCACTTTTTCTTCTGGTTCAGGGATGAGGCCATCATTAAGTCCATTTGCTTTGTCACTTTGAGAATATCTCATGAGTAGAAAAGTTGGCACAAACAAAATAATGCCTACAATTGCAAGTACCTGAAGGGAGGATTGCCAAGTTCCTGTTGCAAGGAGTAAGGATACTCCAACAAAAGGTGTTACAGCCATTCCAAGCAAACCCCCCATTGCTTGAATCCCTGTTGCTTTTGCTCTAGCATTCGGAAACTTTTCAGCTAATGCCGGGAATGAGCTAGGATGATATCCTGAAGCTCCAAGACCAAGGAAGACTTGGTAGACAGTTAGCATCACAAATCCATCTGCAGTACTTGTCAGGAACATTGCAACTGCGGCTAGTAAAACGCTAATGGAGATGAAAATATCTCTCATACCTTTGTCACCAAGATAACCGACAAGAAGATGGGCAGTGGTCATTGCTACAATTGCTGCACTAGTAGCAATCCCGATCTGTGTGTAGTTGATACCAAGATCTAGCTGTATCACGGTAAGGAATGGTGAAAGTGCACCAGTATAGATGTGATTCATGAAATGTGAAATTGTACAAGCAGCGAGAACAGCATATGATGCCTTAGTAACCCTTGCCAAAATGGAATCACGTCCTATTGAGGACCGATGATGCCCAAAATCCTATTGTTAAGACTACTGATTGAACCATATTGTGGAATATTGAATTCAGAAAAATAATGTCGGGTCAGCTGGCATCATCAAGCAAGCCCAATGTTGCCAGCATCTCCGATTTTCGACTCGGAAAGTTGTTAGTGGTTGAAGCTAACCCCCTTTTATATTTAAAGCTCCAGTGTTAGCGCAATCAAAGTGTTGCAAGATACACCTTGCTGCTAGACAAGCATACCAGCACACCAAAGTACAATGCGGAGAGCTAGCAATCCGTTGTTATCTGCACCTACATAGAGTCCGAGCAAACCATAGTTATCAAGCATGAAGTTGCTTCCTGTGATAACTAATTTTCCACCTGCAGCTCCTTCTTTGTAGCCCATCACTGGTGAACTTCCATAGCGTGCAAGTCTATGTCCATCTATTGGAATAGAAATATTTGCACCTAGGTAATGGAACCCATTAATTCCAGATGTAATAATATGTGGGTCGATCATATCGATAAGAGTTGGATAATCTCCATTTGGAACTTTAAAACCGGTAAAAGCAAATCCAGTCCAGCTGAGGAACTCATTCAATGCTGTTGCATTAAGCGAGGAGTTCGACAAAGCTGCTAGGAATATTCCTCCACCAGAATTATAGTAGTCCTCATAAGCTTGAATTTCATTTTCCGAGAAAGGTAGATAATACGCAGTAGTGTGTGTTGGATTTGTTTCATTTGCAGAATATACACAAGGATCAAGAATCACAACGGCATCAAATTCATGTAGTGAGCTATTTGTCGTAGCACTACTATTTCGAATCTCTGTCACTGAAATATCATTGTCTACAAGTATTTTATAGAACTCTCTGAATTGACCATAAATCGTATCTATATCCCAAGGTGAGTGGGAGATATCAAAAGCAACTCTGGCAATTGCTGTTCCAACTTCAAAAGAAATGTGGATGCTGCATTCGCCATAATCAGTAGATGAGAAGGTTATTGTTCCCTCAATATCTGTGACTCCTGATTCTGGTACATTCACTGTAACTGGAATACGACCTATCTGGTCAATCTCAAATTCGTCAGGTATAACAAAAGCTGAGGAAGTTGAACTCACCACCTCTGTTGTAAAATTATCATTTCCAGAAGTAATAATCCTGATATTGAAGCTGTATGTGTCAGATGCAAATAGTCGTTCATAGTCAATCGGCAGCTCTCCAGGAAAGGCAAAGCAAATTGCTGGGAGACTACCTTCTTCTGAAGTTTCTTGGATGATGTTGAGTGACTGCTGGACATTCAATTTTCCTGCGCCAACTATATACTCTGGATACGAACCTAATGGGTCAACACCTTTCATTAAAGCAGTCATTATTGAACCCGGTGTGTAGGTGATGTTATTATCAATAGAGTGACCAATGAGCTCTGCGGCAGCTGCAGCAACCCTTGGTGAGGCAAAGCTGGTTCCATAGTATCGAGTTCCATCTGATGCAGTCGTGTAACCTGCGGCTGATAGGTCTGGCTTCATATATCGACTATCTATTGGTCCAATTGATGTGAAATCTGCAGGCGTATCATCTTCCATTAGCGCACCAACTGCTATACACGCATCAAAGAGGGCAGGTGATTCAATAGTAGTGCCCAGAATTCCCCTATCTCCAGTGTTTCCTGCTGCTGCTACTATAACCACTCCTAGGGAGAACGCCCACTCAATACTTGCCTCAAGGGGGTCTCCTAATGTTGGAGTACCTCCAAGACTGAGATTGATTACACTGCAATTTTGCTCAATGGCCCATTCTATTGCATCGACTAAAGCTAGTGTTGTCGCTGATCCCTCTTCACTCAATACTTTTCCGTTCACAATTTCTATATTCGGAGAAGTAGCTAATTGTCTAGCAATTATGGTACCATGGGGGACGTCTTGTGGTCTTGAATCTGTAGTTGAAAGATCTTCAAAATCGTATCCATTATCAAGTGTTATGAAACTCGTTTCTGCTACAACTCTTCCCTGCAAGCCAATATCTAAATCAATACCTGAATCTAATATAGCAACTCTGACCTTTGTAGTAGGTGCATTACTCCCAGGTATGATATTGGTGATATACACTAATCCTGTGGAAACAACGATCATCAGAATGAATATGACCGCAATGATTCTTTTACCACTTTTTGATTCTTTCTTTGGAGCGTCTGTTGGTTCCCAGTAAAAGGCCATAATCGACACCTAGGTGCAGCAAATGCGTGCAGTTCGCATTAATATAGTGACTACACATGAACCTATCGACATCGGTAAAGAAGTATTGATTCAGAAAAACTTCATTAGGCTGCTTTGTTTGTTCAATATTCACGTAGTAGAGAGTAGAGATGGGACCATTCACGTTTCATTTATCTGCGATAATATCCCATCATCAAACCGCCAAGAGGTAATGAACTTGTCCGGAGACGACGCCATCACAGAATCTAGTTCAGCTGTAACATATCATTCATTGCCTTTAGAAGAAGTCTTTGAATCATTAGAAGTCGATAAAAAGAGTGGTCTCTCTGCTGACGAAGTTAAGATTCGACTCCAAGAATATGGGCCGAACTCCATTCCAAGGTATAAAGGATCTTTCATGCAAGTCTATATTTCGCCTATTCTTAACTGGTTGATTACTATCTACATAATAAGCTCCTTTACACTAATTGCTATCGCATATTTCTTCCCCTCTCCCAACAACACTATGGGTGGTGCATCCCTTTGGCTCGCAATTGTAGCAGTTAATGCATTCGTTGCCATGATTCAACAATATCGAGCTGAGAAAAAATTAGATGCCTTGGAGAAACTATCTGCTGGAGAAGCTAGAGTTATCCGGGACGGCAAAGAAGCCAGTATCTCACCTGTAGATTTAGTTCCAGGTGATATTGTTAAACTTGAGCAGGGTGATAAAATCCCAGCTGATTGTCGTATTATCTCATCGTCAAACCTGATGGCAAACGAAGCATCACTTACTGGTGAAAGTGTACCTGTTATGAAACGTGAGGATGCACGTGTTGCTGAGGATGTTTCTCTCACTGATATGTTGAATACTGTCTTCTTTGGTACGTATATTTCAACAGGAATGGCAACGGTAGTAACTACAGCAACAGGTAGTCACACAGAGATTGGGAAGATACAGGGAACTCTTCAAGCATTGAATACTGGGGACATTCCCCTGAGAAAAAAAGTCAATCTCTTAGCAAAATACTTGGGAATCGCTGCAATCATACTTATGGCTGTGTCCGTTATCTGGCAGCTTTTTATGTATCCTATCCTTTATGGTGAGCCTTTCAACTTCACTATGCAATATCTCTCTGAGATAATCGGTGAAGGTATCGTTAGTGCTATGACCATAATGCCGATTAACATACCACTATTGACGACGATTGTTCTCCTTACTGGAGTGCTTGCAATGGCACGCAAAGGAGTTATCATTCGAGACCTCTCTGCAGTTGAGAGCCTTGGACGTGTGAGTGTTATCTGCAGTGACAAAACTGGTACTATGACCAAGAACGAGATGACAGTCAAATACTGCTGGGACACAAAGAATCTCTACTCTGTCAGAGGTGACGGTTATGACCCCACTGGAGGTATATACCTCTTGAAGGGAGCTACTGATTCCAATGTTGCTGATTGCGAAGAGGAACTTGTAGATGATATCTTTTCGTGGAAGGGTCTTTTCCGAATGGTTACCTGTGGTGGAATCGCAAATGATGCAGAGATAATCAAAGAAGAAATTCCCGACCAAGGTACTGTTTGGACACCTTTAGGAGATCCTACAGATGCCGCACTCTTGACCATGTTTCGAAAGAGTGGTATTGATGAGGAGGCAATACGAAAACGTTACAGTATTGTTGAAGAGTTTCCATTTGAATCAGAACTCAAGAGGATCTCCAAGATCTGTCAGGATGATAAAAAATTCGTAGCTTTTGTTAAAGGAGCTACGGAAGTTCTAATGCCTCTTTGTACGCATGTGAACGGAAAGGACACTCCTACGAAGATTACACCCGGCTTATTGGAGCGGGTCAATACTCTAGCTAATGATTTTGCTTCAAAGGGTTACAGAGTCATCTCTCTTGCATACAAACAGATGGACTCAGTTCCCACGGGTAATTCGGCTCGTGAACAAACCGAAAACAATCTCACCTATCTTGGATTTGCTTGTATTGTGGATCCACCAAGGCAAGGTGTGAAAGAGGCTGTCCAAGATTGTCATAGTGCAGGAATTAATGTTATCATGATAACAGGCGATGCAGCAGCTACTGCAAAGACTATCGCCACGGACTTAGGCATTTTCTCCGAGAATTCATTAGTGGTCGAGGGATCTAAAGTCATTAGCATTAATGATGAGGACTTTGCAAGGACTAATGTTTTTGCTCGTGTCAACCCAGATCATAAGCAAGTGATTGTCGAGCGATACCAGGACCAGAACAAGATTGTTGCGATGACCGGAGACGGTGTAAATGATGCATTAGCTTTGGCCATGAGCGACGCAGGAATTGCTATGGGCATTACAGGGACGGATGTTGCTAAAGAAGCAGCAGACATTGTCATCACAGATGATAGCTTTGCGTCTATTGTTTCAGGAGTTCATCAAGGTCGAGGTCTTTTTAGCAAGATTAGAATGATGATTTACTTCTACGTTGCAATCAATGTTTTCGAGAGTATCATCTTCTTTGGTGCACTATTCATCTTCCCCGATTACATCAATTTGTTTAGCAACTGGCAGAATCTCTATCTGGTTGTCACAACTCACTCATTCCCTGGTCTAGCGTTAGTATTTGACCGTACTTCTACGAAAGCAATGGAAGAGAAACCAAGAGACAGTCAAGAAATAATCACGAGAAATATCGGAAAGGTAATGGTACTAAATATCATCCTTATGGCATTAGGCGCATCACTTGTATACTTCTTGACATTCACACAATTTTGGGGTATAGTTACTGTAACTCCTGAAAATATGTCTGGTTTCTGGTCGACTTGGATACCTGAAGACCCATCTCAGATTTTCTACTATAATGATTTTACGTCTGCTCCCATCTGGGTTTTGCTAAAGGCAACAACAATGCTCCTCTCAGTTATCTTGATTGTTGAGAGTACTTTGGTTCTGCTAATTCGTAGAATTAATCTTCCACTTCACAAGAGTCTCCGTGAGCCAGGAACTTGGATTTTCGTCATCTTCCTAGGCCTCATCTATCTTGCTCACTACCTGTTGATGTATAATCCATTGGTCAATGAGATACTGGCGACTTTTGGATTGAATTTCTTCATCATCCCTCTGACAACGTTAGATTGGATTATCTGCATACTCATATCCTTGCCAGTAATCATTGGAGTTGAGTTGTACAAGTGGAAATTCAGGAAGCGTGGCATAGATCTCTAGGGAAATCTGTAATGTATATACAATACATATTCTCTCTACGGAGTATATAAGTGATGGAATATATCACTCCAAATTGGAGACCGAACCTTGGCACGAAAGACAACTCACAAGATAAAGCTGTTCAAAAAGAAGGGCAAGAAGATTGTCATGCTCACTGCATACGATGCTCCAACCGCCTCTATACTAAGTGAATGTGGCGTGGACATGATTCTCGTTGGAGACTCAGTTGGAAACACGCTCCTAGGTTATGAGAGTACAATCCCTGTTACACTTGACGATGTAATCCATCATAGTGCAGCAGTCGCAAGAGCAAAACCTGACTGTCTCATCATAGGCGATATGCCTTTCATGTCATACAAAGTGAGTATCGAGCAGGCGCTTGAAAACTGTTCACTCATGCTTCAAGAAGGTGGTGCTGAGGCTGTTAAGATTGAAGGAGCTAGTAATAGAGTTGTGGAAATAGTTCGAGGAATTGTAGATTCTGGCATTCCCGTAATGGGGCATATTGGTCTCACTCCTCAATCCATCTTTCAACTCGGGGGATATCGTATCCAAGGTCGAACTGCAGAGATGACGGAAGCACTTGTTGCACAAGCAAAAGCCTTGGAAGATGCTGGAGCATTCTCAATCGTCATAGAATTGGTGCCATCAGAAACTGCAAAACTGATCACCGAATCAATTAGTATCCCAACAATCGGAATTGGAGCAGGACCTTATTGCGATGGGCAGGTCTTAGTCATATGGGATATGCTCGGTTTGTTCGAGGACTTCAAACCAAAATTCGTGAAGAAGTATGCAAACATACGTAATGTGATTCGAGATGCGGTAAAAGAATATTCAGAAGAAGTGAGAAAAGGTGTGTTCCCAGATGCGGAACACAGCTTTGAAATGTCAGAAGAAGAAACTGGTCGATTGTACGGAAGAACCAAGCCCTCCAGATAGAGGGCTAGATTTCCTGAATCTTAATTACTCTTCTTTGATAGAATCGTTGATTGCTTCAATGAGCTTGTCGGGATCTACTCCATGAGCCATTGCTCCCTGCTCAATAGTTTCAAATCTTGCTGCTGCGCAGCCATAGCAGTGAAGTCCGTTCTCCATGAAAGCACCTGCAGTTTCAGGCCATTTCATAACTACTTCAGCAATGCTCATGTTTTTGTTTACTTGTTGTGCCATTATATCCACCATTAACTATGGTTAACAAATATGGTTTGGAAATTTACTCTAATATACTTTACTTTGTGAACAATTCCAATTCATTCTAAGTTATTGATAGCATTCACAGTATCATGTGATCTAGACCCATTTCCTTTAAGACCTCGGGATAGATCTTGTACAGGGGTTTGATTTTATTCAAGAGCCCCAGCGCTTTTGTCACAGAGCCTTGAAGCTTCACCTGACCCTTAGCCATTGCTACAGTTGTGCTTAATTTGTCCTGCCAGAATTTATTCGTAGTTTCTGATTTGGACCACACTACGATTTCTGGTTCAACATCACTATCAAATAGGAGTGTTCCAATTTCTCCATTTGGTCCAGGGTCTCTGAAATTGATTGTCATATGTATTTCTGGATCTTCAATGTCAAATCTTACAACGACTTGTGATTTTGTCATTTTCTTCATGACCTCGGCTTCTTGTGTTGCTTTTGCCCAGAAGTTGTTGAAGATTTCCATGAACTGTTCCTTACTCTCAAATGATACCATTGATTTGTCCTCCGACTTAACAATTCTTATGAAAAGCTGAATAGAAGTCTTTTGGATGACGGTTTAATCTAGTTTGCATGTAGGTATCGGTTAATCTCCCATGATGATATCTCAATTGAATGAGGATCTCCATTAGTTTTAGCATAGTCCTCCCATTCATTCATCCTGATAGCTACTAATGTGTCTACTAACGAATCTCCCAATTCATTTCTCATGAAGGCACTTTCATCTAGTAGAGCTAGAGATTCTATCAGAGATCCCGGAAGTGATTTTACATCAGAGGTGGATTTGTACAGATTTGTTGTCGTTGGTTCAGTAGGTTCAAGGGTTCTCTCAATACCATCCAAGCCTGCTGCTAGTATTGCGGCTATAGCAAGATGAGGAGATATTGTTGTATCAGGACATCGTAACTCGATTCTTACCGCTTTTTCAGAACCGTTGAAATGCGGGACTCGTACCATAGTGCTTCGATTTCTATACCCCCATGCAATCATTGTAGGTGCTTCAAATCCAGGAACTAATCTTTTGTAAGAGTTGACTGTTGGTGCTAGTAATGCAATAAGACTGCTCGCATGTTCGAGCAACCCAGCTACATAGCTCATTGCCATCTGGGATAATCCTCCATTTCCTTTCGAAGCAAAGAGATTTCGTGAACCATCGGTTTCCCAAATACTCTGATGCAGGTGTAGCCCTGATCCATTTTGGTCGTTGAATGGTTTTGGCATAAAGGTCACATCAATTCCACGCATTGGACCCATCTCCATGATTATTTGACGTCCTAAGAGTATGTTATCAGCGGCTGTTGAAGCAGTTGTATATTGAAGTCCCACCTCATGTTGACCTCTTGCAACTTCATGATGATGGGAGGTTGTTTGAATCCCTACTGCATTCAATGTTCTTACGATATCGCGTCTGAAATCTAGTTCGGAATCCATTGGGCGTGAGGAGAAATACCCACCGGAATCAAGCGGCATAATTGAATCATCTGAACGTCTTTGAATAGTGAAGAATTCCAACTCTGAGCCTATCATGAGCTGAAGCCCACGTTTGGAAGCTTTAGAGATCATTTTATCGAGAATGTTTCGTGGATCTCGTGGATGCGGTTTTCCAGAGGTTTCATAAATTCCACATAGTAGAAATGCTGCTGCAGGATCCCATGGTTGTGAGGTAGGAGTGGTGCTTAAGGAGCGGAGAAGAACATCGCTGTCATTTATTGAAGCATATCCCGGTACTGAGGAACCATCCATTACTATTCCATTCTCAAGTACATCATCAAGCTGGTCAATGCCAACTTCGTAACTTCTCATATGTCCTAGTAAGTCGCTAAATACCAATCTAAGAAATTCTGGTCTTCCATGTTCAGTGTTCATCAATGGTGCCCTCTTGATTATTGATTTGATGTATGAGAGAGTCATTGCCTTCTTGTGCGGACCCTGGGGGTGGGAGACTTGAAGTTTCCATTTATAATTCAAAGGCAATGGATACCTCTCTCTATTAATTAGTAGTTTCAAATTGGACTATATGCTTTCCTTACTGAAAACAGAAAGCTTTTCTATTCAATTCGGTATATTTGACTTATGACCGAAACCTATTCGGATGACATTGATGGTACTGATTTGGAACTTTTACGATTATTGCAGAGCGATAGTAAGATGAAGATCTCTGAGCTCGCAAAAGAAGTTGGTAAAGGGATTGCTACAGTTCATGCTAGAATGAAGGCGTTGAAGAAAAAAGGAGTAATCGCGCGCTATGCAGCTATTCTCGAACCTAAGAAAGTTGGTCGAGAAACACTTGCTTTCATTCTTGTCACAGTTAGATATCGCGTTCCTGGACGAAAGGGCGTGGTTTCTCAACGTGAATTCTGCAAAGAGATTGCTGTTCACCCCCTTGTTCAGGGTGTTCATGTTATCAGTGGAGATTATGATGTTCTGTTGAAAGTACGTGCGAGGAATATTGATGAAATGAACCGGTTCATTGTTGACTTTCTTAGAGAACTTCCCCAAGTCGATAAGACACATACGATGTTTTCAATGGATACCTATCTTGATTCGCCAGAGCTAAGAGACCTTACTGGGACCACATCATTGGCTCTCAAATAGCCCTAAATTGAATGTTCATTTGGGCCCGGAGTAGATCGATTACTTCGTGCAGTTCACGGACTCGCTCATTATTAGTACGATATTGTGGCATCCTCATATCCATAAGATTCGGCGTCTTGAATAGTAAATTCAATTTCATCAATTTTTTCAGTGCGAATGAAACTGTTCTTAGGGGGACGTTAAATTTATTTGAAATCTCACGAGGAGCTAACGGTCCTTCTGCTGTAATATGGTCTAGCACGACGAGAGCGCTTTTGGGAAGGTCGCTGATAAGCAAGTTCATTTTTTCCACCGTATATAATCACTATTGGCAAATCCTGCTCGGATTTTTGCCAACTACATCGAATTGTGAAATAAATATCATATTACTCTCATATGGGCTCTAGCAATTGTGCGTAAGCGGTCGATATCATTCTCAATCGCACTGATCCTAACTGTATCCAGATGATACAACTGCTTTCTCATATCCATAAGATGTGGTACTTTACGCAGTAGATTTTGTTTGACTAGTTTGTTGAGAGCAAAAGTCACAGTTCTAAAGGGAATTTCTGATCCTCTTGCAATATCTCTTGGTGCCATTGGCCCATTCTCAGAGATATGGTCCAAAACCAGGAGTGCACTTCTCGGAATATCATTCAGGGATAACATATCATCACAATCCATCAACTAATACGGATAAATACAAGCGTATTTATTGCCGTTTCAACGGTTACTGTATACATATTGGCAATTATAAAGCTTAGGTTGTCCGTAAGTATGGAGTAGCCTGATACGCATAGAACTGAAGAGAGAAATCTAAGATGCCCAAGAAGATAGAAAACCAGGAAAAACGAAGACTGACTGATCAGATGCTTCTGGACGCACTAACACGATTTGGGGGGAAGGTTTCAGCAACTGAATTAGGTCCGGTATTAGGCTTTCCTGGGCGAACCATTAGATACCGAATGAAACGGCTCCGAGAAAAAGGCTATCTTGGAAGGCTTTGGCCACAGACGCACGATGCTAAACTTGGTCTCGGAGATGCAGGAATTATCTTGGATATGGCTGAAAAATACAAGGGGCTTCCTCGAGAATTTCTTTTCTGCTTTCCGAATTTCTATGCTAATTATGCCACCTATGGTCGTTATAATGGCTGCCTGACAGCGGCTGGCTATCCACTTGGGAATCCCCAGATGCTTGATAGGATTCTTAGAGCAATGAAGCAGATGGGAATAATCAACGATTCTTATGTATTCAATACACTTGACTTCATCTCATTGGCAGGAGATCTCTCCAAGTATAGTCCTGAGGCTGGTTGGAACTGGGACTGGAGAGATTGGGTTAAGGAGTCTGAAAAGACACTGAAGATTGGTGAGCGATTCCCAATTGAGTTTGACTCCAATCCTACAAAATTTGACTATGACCACAAGGACATTGAGATAATTGCTGAAATGAAGATGTATGGTGGGGCGATAACCCACAAAGAACTCAGCAAGAAAATTGATCTTTCTGAAACACAAATTGGTGTGAGAATTCGCCGACTCAGGGAAGCTAATGTACTCAGAGGGTACATGTGGTTGACTGAGCAGACTCCGATGACAGTTGTGCTGTTTTGTTATTTGGAACTAGATTCATCTGACCATCCCGCACTCTCTTGCTTTCTTCATCTACCCTTTCGAAAAGAGATTGCCATGGATTCTTCAGACAGGTTTAGTGTCAGATTGACAATGAACTCAAGTGACGTGGTTGGTTACTTGAAAGGTTTTGAGATGTTACGGTCTCACTTTCGTTCATATTTCGTTCAGACCGCTGTTAGTATCAAAGTAGTTCCCGGAGGTATGCACGGATTCTACCATCTCCACAAAGAATCAACCGGTAAGTGGGAAATGCCCGTCGAAGAGTATATCGATAACTTGGAAAAATTCGTAGAAAAACACTGAAGAACGAAAGCCTACATTTATTGCGAAGATTGTGCTTGAAGCAACCACAGGTGAACCCGAAATGGAGGCGCGAAACCGCGAAAGACCAAATTTCTCTCTGACTCAAGTTGGTGAGATTGCAGGAAACCTATTCGAGCTCAAAGATAGTATTGAGGAAATCAAAGAACTGCCTAGTTATCTGGATCAGAATTTCCATGTCACAGTTGAATCAGGTCAAGAGTATATTCTCAAAATTTCAGCGGTGTCTGAAGAATATGAAACTCTAGATATGCAGAATTGTGCAATGCGTCATCTAGAAGATAATATTGAGGAGCATTCTTCTCCTGTGGTTTACAAATCTATTAATGAAGTTGAAATTGAACGTGTAGAAGACGAGGAGGGTAATCCGCACTATGTCCGGTTGCTATCTTTCTTACCGGGGAAAATTCTTTCGCAGGTTAACCCCCACGCATCAGACCTGCTTGTAGATTTAGGGCGATTCATTGGTTCTATCAGTAAGGAGTTAATTGGTTTTGATCATCCAGCTGCCCATAGAGAATTCCATTGGGATTTGAAAAGAGCAAGTACAGTGATTCGTAATTACTCAAAACACACCACTGATTCTGTGAAGCAAGAACTTGTAAGATATTTCATAGAGCTCTTTGAAACCCTCGTACTCCCTCCGATGGATTACCTGAGGTCTAGCGTCATTCATAATGATGCTAATGATAACAATATTGTTGTATCTAATCCACATGACAAAGATAGACGATCGTTTGGCATTTTGGACTTTGGTGATATGATCCATTCTTGTACTATCAATGAATTAGCAATTACCATAGCATATGCGATACTTGAGAAACCAGATCCTATCTCAGTCGCACAAGAAATCACATCTGGATATCATTCAGTCTTTCCAATCTCAGAACTAGAAATTGAGTTGCTCTTCCCGCTAATATGCGCGCGTCTTGCAACGACTGTTTCAATCTCAGCATATCAAAAGATCCTACAACCAGATAATGAGTATCTCGTTATTAGTGAGGCACCAGCTTGGCAAGTTTTATCTCATCTTAGGAATACACCTCCTCGGTATTTTACATACTGCCTTCGTTCAGCTGTAGGTTTGGAACCTTGTCCAAGCTCAGCTGAAGTTAAGGAGTGGATAACAAATAATGCTGGTATATTCGCAAGCCCAATCGGGAAATCTCTAGATGAATCAAACAGTGTTGTTGTTGACCTCAGTGTTGGTAGTACTGACATCGCTTCTCCATTACACCTTGAAGACATCAATACATTCTCAGATTTACTCTCTCGCAAGCTCGCAGATGCTGAAGTAGAGGTTGGAATTGGTAGATACAATGAACCGCGTTTGATTTACAGTGGAGATCAATATCTATCTGAAGGTGATGAAACACGTACAGTCCACATAGCAATTGACCTGCTAGTAAATTCAGGAACTCCTGTCTATGCAGTATATGATGGGACAATCCATAGTTTCCAAGATAATAACAAACCACGGGACAACGGTCCAACAATTATCATTGAACACAAGACAACAACCGATGGTCCATCATTCTTTGTTCTATACGCTCATCTAAGTCGTGATTCCCTAACTGGACTAGAAGTAGGAAAAGTAGTGAAAAAAGGTGAACAGATCGCCACAGTTGGAGAATACCCTGAGAATGGGGGTTGGCCTCCTCATCTTCACTTCCAGTTGATTACTGATATGATGGGTCTAACAGGTGATTTCTTTGGAGTTGCTCCTCCAAGTAAGCGTGAAGTCTGGCTGAGTATCTGTCCAGACCCGAATCTGATTCTTCAGATTCCTGAATCTATTTTCCCAGAACAAGAAACGACCAAAGTAGAAATTTTGGAAACTCGCAAAGAACACCTTAGTAGCTCACTCGGGGTTTCTTACAAGAAACCACTGCATATTGTAAGGGGATTCATGCAGTACCTCTACGATGAAGAAGGAAAACAGTACCTTGATGTTCGAAACAATGTTCCTCACGTAGGTCATAGTAATCCGTACGTTGTTGATGTCCTGTCCAAACAAGCGGCTGTATTGAATATCAACACAAGATACCTACATGAAAATCTTTCAAAATACGCCCAGCGACTTAGTTCCAAGATGCCTGGAAATCTGAAGGTCTGCTTCTTTGTCAATAGTGGAAGTGAGGCAAACGAATTAGCATTGAGGTTAGCAAAAGCTCACACCAAGCAACAGGATCTCATTGTTATAGACGGAGCCTACCATGGCAACACCAAGAATCTAGTTGATATCAGTCCCTACAAACATAACAGTCCTGGAGGGAAGGGGGCGCCTTCACATGTGCACACAGTACGAATGCCTGATCCATTCCGGGGTGACCATAAACACTCAGATTCCGATGCAGGCAAGAAGTATGCAGAAGACGTAGGAAAGGCAATACAGGAAATTGAAAAGCAGAACAAAGGGGTCTGTGCCTTCATTTGTGAGCCACTCATGGGATGTGGAGGTCAGATTATTTTCCCTGACGGATATCTCAAGGAATCTTTCAAACAAGTCCGAGAAGCTGGAGGGGTCTGCATTGCTGATGAAGTGCAAATCGGATTTGGTCGAGTAGGGACTCATTTCTGGGGATTTGAAACCCAGGATGTGATACCTGATATTGTGACAATGGGAAAACCAATCGGAAATGGTCATCCTATTGGTGCTGTTATAACAACACCTGAGATTGCTGAGTCATTCAATACTGGAATGGAGTTCTTCAGTACTACTGGAGGAAATACCGTTTCTTGTGCAGTAGGGATGGCCGTCCTTGATGTCATTGAAAATCAGGAGCTTCAGAAGCATGCTCTTGAGGTTGGAAATTATTTGCTTTCTCGTCTTCAAGTATTGAAAGATAGATACAAAATAATCGGTGATGTTCGGGGCATTGGACTTTACATTGGAGTAGAACTTGTGCGAGATCAGCAAAGTCTTGAACCTGCAGTTGAAGAAACTGAGTACATTGTAGAACGATTGAAGGATATGGGTATCCTTGTGAGTTTGGACGGACCATTGAATAATGTTCTCAGAATCAAGCCACCATTGGTCTTTACCAAAGAGAATGCTGATACGCTAGTAGAGGCTCTTGACCAGGTACTCATCGAGGACCCCGCATCGTAGTAATTGTTGTTCATTGAGAGAGTCAAGATAATCTTTGTTCAATAGTATATTGCCACTACTAAGGTTCTTACGTACTCACGACTGCAGATGGTCAAAGGAAATCTCATGTGATAATGATGACTGGCCAGATTACGAATAAATTCAAGTATGAGGGAGAAATATACGAACTTGTAGCATACCATGGTGAGAGTCTCTATGCTGCTGAAGATTTTGTTATAACTCCCCAAATGGCATCAACAGCATGTTGGCGTGGTTATCAGACGTTTTACGATTGCATAGATGGAGAACTTATCTTGGATAGTTTGCATGTTAGAACTGAAGACAAAATTGCCATCAATGGTGTTGTCCCTAGAAAAAATGAAGAACTGGCTGAAGATTCATGGGCATTCTTCAATACCATTTATGAGAACTTGTCATTGAAAACAAAGTTCACAGGGAGTATATTACTTGGAAAGGATTTCATCCGAGAAATGTATGTTCACATGGGTTTCCAGAGTCCCGAGTCCTTCAAGACGGTGATTGATATTGAAGTGAACGACGGTGAAATAATCAAAATCACTGATATGTTTGCTAGAATGGAAGAACGAAGAAGACTAGGACTAGAGAAACCTAGTGGTCCACCTACACATGAGGATAAGGATGTTGGAGATTGGATAAATGATAGATTCTCTCAGGACTACAAATCTTAGTAGACAACATCTCAATCTGGTGATTACTATGTTGGAGAAGCCTGATTACACAAATAGTATTGTGAATCTAATGAGCTCGATAGGACAAGCCTCGGGAGTGACAAGTCCTTACTCCCCACTTGAATTCGATGCACTTGGTACTCTGGAAGAATCTAAGAATATTGTGCTATTAATTTTTGATGGACTTGGTTACAATTATCTCAGAGAATATGGGAAAGATAGCTTGTTGAAGAAAAGTCTCAAGGAATCAATTTGCTCAGTATACCTACCTTCGACAGGTTCTGCAATCACAACGATAATGACTGGAGTTGCCCCGCAACAGCATGCTGTGACAGGTTGGTTTGTGTATCTGAAAGAGTATGGACTTGTATCGAGGATCCTTCCATATAGCAACACGATCGATTACAATAATCTTGGAGTGGACATCTCAAACGTAGTAGACGTACGCTCTATTTTCCAAGGGCTCAATCGGGAACATTCTCTTGTTCTCACTGATACTATTGTCGATTCAGTCTTTACAAAGAATCTCACGGGAAACGCAAATCGTCTAAGCTATTCAGGGCTAAACCAGTTCTTCTCTCAAATCAAGAATATCATATCAAGCTCATCGAAGAGTAACTACATCTATGGATACTGGCCTGATTTTGATGCCGTAAGTCATATCCTTGGTTCTCGGAGTCAAGATGCTCAGGAACAGCTGCACGAGTTTGACAAGCAGCTCACTAGTTTTGTGGAAGCACTTGAAGGAACTGATACTACAATTATCGTAACAGGCGACCACGGTTTTGATGATGTCATTCCTTCTCAGGTTATTTATACTCAAGACCATCCAAAACTACTCGATTGTCTTGTTATGCCCTTTTGTGGTGATACTCGAAGTGTATACGCATATGTTCGTCCAGCGAAGGTCACGAAGTTTGAGAAGTATATTCAAAATGATCTTGGTCATGCATGTAATCTTCACCATAGTACTGACCTACTCGAAGAGGGATGGTTTGGATTATTCGAACCTCATCCTCGATTGAAGGATCGAATAGGTGACTATACGATAATGCTCAATGAAGGTTATGCAATCATGAATTGTTTTCCAGGTGTGGAACCTTTTCACATGCTTGGTCATCATGGTGGAGCAAGTGCTGATGAGATGTATGTTCCATTATGTGTTATTGATTGCTAGTTTAGTAAATCAGATTACTACTTATAGTTCAATCATAGTCTGGATGTAATATCGAGAGATGATTTGATGGTTTCAGTTGATAGCATTGAGCAAGCACGTAAACGAATTAGTGAGCACATCAAGATTACACCTCTGCGACAAGCTAAATCACTAAGCAATCTAACGGGAGCATCAGTCTTTCTTAAACTGGAGAGCGAACAAGTCACGGGATCCTTCAAAGTAAGAGGTGCCCTCAATAGATTGATGACTTTGTCTAAGGAAGAAGCTGAGAGAGGTGTGATGACTGCATCAACTGGAAACCATGGTTTGGGAGTTGCCTTTGCTGCCAAGCAACTTGGGATAAACGCGAAAGTTGTTTTTCCGATTGGGGCTTCGATCGTAAAACGGGATAAGATGAAACAAGCTGGAGTAGAGATTATTCAAGACGTTGGATATGAAGACGTTGAACCATATGCTCGTAAATTGGCCAAAGAGCGTGGGTTGACCTATGTAAGCCCCTACAACGACCCTGAAATTGTGGCTGGTGCTGGGACGTCTGGTCTTGAGATTATTGAACAATTAGATGACATTGATACAGTATTTGTTCCGATTGGCGGTGGTGGATTAATCTCTGGAATTGCCACAGTTATCAAGTCGAAAAGCCCTGCGACTCAAGTGATTGGCGTTCAATCTGAGACTTCTCCAGAAGTATACGATTCATGGGTTGCTGGCCATTGGGTTGAATCAGAGGAATCTGATTCTCTAGCTCAAGGTCTCATGGGTGGTGTAGAATCCGACTCAATCACTCTTGAGATCATCGGTGAACATGTTGATCGAATATTATTGGTGAGTGAGGATACTATTAAACGAGCAATGCGTTTCCTATACGAAAAAGAGTTTCTGATTATCGAAGGTGCAGGAGCTATCACAACTGCAGCTTTTATGGATAATGCATCTGAGTTTGTGGGGAAGAAAATCGTTTTGACACTTAGTGGTGGCAATATCTCAGAAGAAGATTTACTCTCTCAAATTCAGTGATTATTATACTTGTACCGATAAGTACCGATATACAACTACAACATTATAAAGGAATATGTAATACTATTACGTGAATAACAGATATTGGTATCGGTATACTATACATACATAGAATGAATTGAGGTTACAGAAATGTCACGAAAAGGGAATACAGAGAAAGCAGACGCAACCCAGGTGAGTTTGAGAGAGCAGCTATTAGGTCGCCTCTCGGATGATTCAGTTACTGGTAAGAAACGTGAGGTTTCCGTGATGACAAGGATGAGTAGGGACATTGTTGAAATTCTGGATGCACTCGTTGAACTAAACATCTTCAAGAGTAGATCCGAAGCTGTTTCTGCCTTTGTTGAGCAAGCAATCTCTGCTCGAAAACCAATGTTTGAAGAAATTCAGATCCAAGCTAGTGAGATTCGTAAATTACGCGACTCAGCAAAAAGAGATGCTTATGCAGCATTCCAAGAAGATTCGAGATAATTCATTTTTCAGCATTTAATCAGATTATTCCTACGTATCAAGGAACGATAACAATAAAGAAAAGAAAAGGGGAAGCATTCGCCTCCCCCAATTGACATCCTTTCAATACTAAGAGGAACTATCACATGAGCCGGGGGTCTATTCGGGAAGAATCTCGAAATATCCCCTTCTGATTGGCTTAGCGTAATCCTGAACATCCTCAATCTCAGTCGAGGTATCATATTAAACCGTGAACTCTTAGAAAGAGTGTTTAAATATCAGAAAACAGACCTCTAACACCTTTTCCATGTACTCTATTACACTTCCAGCGAAAACTATGATAAATCCCACTTTCAAAGAGTACCTAATATCTAATCCTAAACTTGTTGGATAGTAGATGTGTCTTTGAAAATTGATACTCTACTGTGGAATGATAAACGTGAAGAGAGTAAGTGTCTACCTTCTAGGTACGATGTTGCTCTGTGGAATGCTCGTGGCAATGGTTCCATTGTGAATAACAACACATGAAGACAGAAGTCTGACTATTGGAACAGATTTCCCCGGTCCTAGGGTTTCAGATGAATATTCTTTGAATATTCAAGATATAAGTCAGAAGCCACGTCATTATTCACCATCCTCAGGAATATGATGGCAATCCAGCAGCGCATTCCAATTATGGTGAGAAACATCTCACCATTCTCTTTTTTCAAAGCATTATTATTGGAGATTTCTCTTTAGCTTACAATACTTCTTGATTGGAAAAGAAGATCGAGCTTATCTCGATTTCCATGAAACATTAGCTAGTCTCTACCTTCAGATTGGAAATAAGGAAAAAGCAATAGAGCGATTCAGGATCTATGCGAAAATTAGTCCGAATATAGTTTCAACCCTTGATGATGACTTGAAGAATGATATTCTAGATAGATAGACGCATCATTCACTTCAAGTTTGAAACGAAACCATTCAATTATATACGAGTTTACTCAATATGGAATAATTCGGTGGTTTCTATGAAGAGTGCATTCAACTGTTTCACGTGTATAGGCATCCTCTTTTTCCTAGGCGGTGGATTCCTGATTGCAGCTGGTTTCATGGGTGGATGGGGATTGATCACTTCCGTAATCGGTGCTATAGTATTGTTTATTGGTCTGCTCTTAATCTTCTTACAGTTCAAAATTGCAGGCAGATGGAACAAAGTTGTTGGAGTTATCAAATCCCATGAATCTATCACCATCCAAGAAGCTGGCGGGAAGTCTCGTGTGTCACCTGATAACGTAAGGGACATAGTCTATCAAGCAATTGTTTCCGGTGAGTTATCCGGAACTATGGAAGGTGATACTTTCTCTAGAACGAAGACCGGAGTCGCCATAACAACAACAGAAACTGCAAAGGTCCTCGTTGTCTGTCCATTCTGTGGAGCTAAGACTGAGCAAGGTCTAACAAATTGTCAGAAATGTGGGGCAGATATCTAATTGCAGTAAGGATTCTGTAAAAAGAATTTGTTCCTGCATTTATAGTGTGTACAATATATACTGTCTGTCCTAATTGAATTAATAAGATTCAAGTCTGATTTAAGACAGTTTTGAGGTTTTTACAATGGGTGTAGATTTTGACAAACTCAGGGATAAGGTCCTTGAAAAAATGAACAAAGGAAAATCTGGTGACGTTGGAAATGAACTAAGAAAAGCCTTTGAAAAGATTGAAACTTCTGAGTTCCAGATTTTTGGTGAGATCATGAGGGATGCTATTTTAGTAGATCCTGCGATGTTCTCGGAAAAGGCATACATTCTGTTTGATAAGATGATGCGTGCAAGGAAAGCAGAGAAACTAGCGGAATTCGAGAGATTCTTCGTCCAGAACTTCTGCAAACTACCTGGTGAGGAATTCTCAATGATTTGCGATGGTTGGGTTGAAACTGGCAAGTCCGTGATTAAGGGCCAAGTCTTCGTTTCGGACCTTCGTATCATAGCGACTGGTGTGCAGGAAGCCAAGAAAGCTAGGGTGAGTGGCGGCGGCGTGTTCGCATTCCTGAGCCTGATTCAGCTGGGTAGCTACATGTACAACAAGTCCATCATGGAACAGATAACGAAGGGAATTACAGAAGGTTTCACAATGGTGAACTATGGAGTTCTCTACCCAATCAGGGGTGGTTATAACATCGAGCAGGAAGCCAAGGGATTCAGGGCTAAGATAAATGACCGAGTCAACTACCAAGTTGATGTGCCCTACACAAACAAGAAGGGTCAGCAGGAGATTGCAGACATTGACGTTTCTGTTGTTGTCAATATCAAGGACCCTGAAATTCAGGCCAAGCTCGATAAGGTCGAAGGGATAGTCCGGGCACACGCAAAGCCTATGTGATTGCAGTGCAGTAGATTAATCCTCCATGCATGCCGTTCCCCTTGCGGGAGCTGCATGTCTTGGAGTGCTCCCAGACGAATCATTGGTTGAAAAATCAGAATCGTCAGGACCTTGGATGAAGAAGTTAGAAGAACAGGCTAAGAAGTATGGTCCGGCAAAATAGTAATTGTGGATAATCATCAAGTGACTGGAAGACTTTATAGGGAAGAAAAATCCCCGCCAACACCTCCGAAGTATAATAATATCTCGGAGATTTCGATTGAAGGGTGGATTTCACATGACTGTTGCTATAGTTGGTATTGGTCATACTGGTTTTCGAAGCACAACTCCTGATGTTTCCTTCAAAGAGCAGATGTTTGAGGCTGCTGTCAAGGCATACAACGATGCTGGAGTGAATCCTAGGAAAGACATTGGTAGCTTCATCACTGGAGCTGAGGACTATTGGGAAGGTTACTCAATTTTTGATGAGTTTGTACCTGACCAGCTTGGTGCGACTCAACGTCCGGTATGTACTATCAGCGGAGATGGACTACAGGCTTTGATGACTGGATTCATGCAAGTTGAAACAGGGATGTTTGATGTTGTAGCGATTGAATCACATAGTAAAGCCTCAGACATGCTTTCGTTTACAGGGATTGTGAGCCATAGTCTTGATCCTGTGTATAACCGAAGTATGAATGTGAGCCCTTTCTTTGTAGCAGGACTAGAAATGAAGAAGTATCTCTCTGAAACAAAGACAACTAGGGAACAATGTGCTAGGGTTGTTACTAAGAACAAAAAGAATGCCCTGGATAATCCCCTCGCAGCATATCCAGCTAACATGTCTATTGACGATGTCTTGAACTCAGAGATGGTTTCAGACCCATTGACACGAAGAGACATGAGCCCTCTTGCTGATGGAGCCATTGTCTTGGTTCTAGCATCAGAGAAGAAAGCGAAGGAGCTTTCAGAGAACCCAATATGGCTGAAAGGAATGAGTTGGATTTCAGAAACACCATGGTTGGAGTCGAGAGACTGGAGTGAAGCAACATACGCAAAACTCACAGCGAAGAAGGCTTTCAAGATGGCTGGCATTACAAATCCTGAGAAACAGCTAGACGTTGTAGAGGTCGACGATTGGTTTTCCTATAAAGAACTACAGCATTTAGAGGCCATTGGAATCTGCGAGAAGGGTCAAGCAGGGAAACTTCTCGAACAAGGCAAATTCGACAGGAACGGAGACACTCCCGTCAATGTGTCGGGTGGACGACTCGGAGCAGGCAACCTCCTAGAAGCATCATCACTTCAGTCAACATTAGAATGTACACTACAGCTTCGGGGACACGCAGGAAAGAGGCAGATCAAAGGAGCTCGAACAGCGGTTGCTCAATCTTGGCGTGGAGTTCCCACTGCAACAGGGAGCATGCTGGTTCTGAGTAATGAGAAATAGGAGGAGATGAATGATGATAAAAAGACGAGTTGCAGTTATTGGCGCAGGAATCACACTGTTCAGAAGAAGGTTGAAAGAAACTGGAAAAGAACTCTCCTACCATGCATCGAAAATGGCCCTAGATTCTGCTGAGATGAACCTTAGCGAGATTGAAAGCGTTGTCATGGGAACCGCTCCTGATGCTTTTGACGGTATTCACATGAAATCAGAGAACCTGCTTGATGGAGCTGGTGGAACCGGACGACCTTACACAAGACCCTTTGTTGGTGGAGGTACAGGTGTATTTGCTCCAATTGCAGGGTGGTGGCATATTGCTTCAGGTCTTTATGATACATGCATGGTTGTGGCAGAAGAGAAGATGAGTCCAGTTCAACCACATCCGCAGACGGCCTTTCGTACAATCTGGGACCCAATCATCACGAGACCACTGAATCCAAACCTTGTTTGGATTTTTGCCCTAGAGATGAATCGCTATATGAAAGTTCACAATATTCCCAAGGAACATATTGCTGAAGTTGCTGTCAAGAACAAAGGCAATGCTTTGGATCATCCTAGTGCACAACTGGCGGCAAAAATCACCGTTGAAGACGTCATGAACTCAGAAACGATGGTCTGGCCAGTATCGCGACTGGACATCAGTCCTCCCAGTGATGGGGCTGCAGCCTTGATATTGGCATCAGAAGAGGTCGCGAAGAAATACACTGACTCTCCAGTCTGGATTGATGGTGTTGGTTGGAATCTCGACAGCTCTTATTGGACGAATAGAGACCTCTACTTCCCTCAATATGTTGCTGAAGCAGCAAAGATGGCATACAAGATGGCAAAGATCGATGATCCCCCGAACCAAGTGTCTTTTGCTGAACCCTATGATCCATTCACATACAAAGAGCTTCATCACATGGAGGGTCTTCTCCTTGCAAAGAAGGGTGAAGCAGCAAAGCTCACCGTAGAGGGAGTTACACAGCGTGACGGGAAACTGCCGATTTGTCCATCTGGTGGTCTACTTGGAGTTGGTAATCCAATAGCTGCTGCTGGACTAATGAAGTGTTGCGAGGCATTCTGGCAATTGAGAAACGAGGCGGGCAAACGCCAGGTCGATGGAGCCGAAACCGGTGTGTGTCAAGCATGGGGAGACCTCATGCAGGTAGGCACAGTCATAGTATTCAGGAGATGATGATATGAGTGAGAAGATGAAGGAAGTTCCAGGAATTTACCTCCGAGATGCTGAGCTTAAAGCAAAAGACGCTATCACTTTCAAATGGCGTCCAAACGCAAAGTATGTCTGGACTGCTGGAATTGCATACAGTCGATTCTTAGAAGAACTCAAGAATGGTCGGATAATCGGAAGAGGTTGTCGTGAGTGTGGGCGCATACTGGTACCACCAAGAATGTTCTGTGACACCTGTTTCCGAGCGACTGATGAGTGGGTGTATGTAAAGGACACCGGCACTATCAACACTTACTCAATTTCGTACCTCGATGCAGATGCTAACCGGATTACGGACCCAATCCTCGTTGCTGTCATTGATCTAGATGGCGCAAGTGAGGGTATAGGCATACTCCATATCGTTGACAATGTTGACCCTGAGGACCTGCACATTGGGATGAAACTCAAAGCAGTGTGGAAACCTGAGAAGGAGCGGACAGGATCAGTTACGGATATCGCTTACTTCGAGCCATTAAAGGAGGACTAGAGAGATGTCATTTGATAAGAACACTAACCCGTTGAAACTTCGTCATGTCGTAGGAGATATGGAGGCTGACTACATCTACACACCTGGGGTTGCAGGTGACAAGTTCTTCAAAGCACTGAGAGACGAAGGAAAATTCCTCGCGACTCATTGTGAGTCATGTAACCACACCTATCTACCTCCTCGGATGTACTGTGAAAGATGCTTCTCAGAACTCGACAAATGGGTAGAGGCGGAATCCTCTGGTGTTGTTGACACATTCACTTTAGTAAATGAAGACCGAGATGGGGAGAAATTGACCGAGCCTGTTATTGTAGCTTTCATCAGAATTGACAAGACGAATGGTGGACTAATTCACAGACTTGGTGGGATTGATGCGAAGTCAGCGAAAATTGGCATGAAGGTAAAGGCAGTTCTGAGGGACAAAGCAAAACGAACTGGTGGATTGACAGACATCGAGCACTTCAAACCTGCGTAATCCTTCTCATTAGACCTTCAAATATGGTGTGAGTAAAACATCCTAGCGGACTGCCTCCTGAACTGGAGAGTAGTATGTTAGTCTGCGAATGGATTAAGACCATGAAATAACTTTGAAGATGAAAGAGTTGGAAGTCCTCGGACTCCAGCTCATTCTTCCTATTTTTCTATAAACTTCCAGTTAGTGTTTTTTCCAAGCCAGAGGAATTCATGTAATTCCTGAACTGATGTTATCGATATGACTTCATCACTACACCATGTTACTCTCTTAACTCGGTTTTATAGAGCAATTCTGTAATATGTGGAAGATACTATTGTAATTGTATTCACAATGAGGGTTAAAATATGAAAATCGAACTAAGTCCAAAATACCGCCGATTTGCACTGAATGTAACAACCGCATATAGTACTGAATTTGCAGAACTCCTTAGAGAACTCGAGAAAATGCCCACCTTTGAAAGTATCAAGGGAGAATTCAGAATTTTCAAAAGTAATAAAGGAAAAGTAACTATTGAACTTGTTTCTGATTTTCCAAATGAAGGTTGATTGCATTGGTTCGGATTGGGACTCTGACGTTTAGAATAGATGGACAGTACACATATTTCTCATTGGATTACGAACCACGAATAGCTGAACATTTGTATAAGGATAAAATTAAACTAGTACTCAATAGAATCGGTAACGAGTACGGTTACAGGTCCAAATGGAATAATCAGTATAATGTCTGGATGACCGCACCTGAAGTGACAAACTGTATTATTGAGGATGAAGAATGGTTCACTAGAAATGATATTAAAATCCGTGGACGAGGGGGATCTAGTGAGTCTACGTGAAAAGAATAAGAAGCTTCGACTACATGGTTTTGTTGAAGCTAAAAAGAAACAATTTCTTTTTCTGAAGATTTTTCACCATACACATAATGAGCAAGAGTATCAGATTATCTTCTTCGCAGACATGCGAGCGAAAAATTATCCATATCCCACTGTGGGTAGGTTGGGTGGTGTAGAATGAAATACAAATATGCCAACGTGGATGGTTTGAAGGTTGAAGCGTGTCCAGGTGAACATGGACACTGTACATTCTGTGGAAGTGAAATGATTGCAAAGTGTGGCGAACTAAATGTATGGCATTGGGCTCATAAAAGCAAGGAAGTATGTGACATCTTCTCCGAGAACGAAACACCTTGGCATCGTGAATGGAAAGATGGAATCCCTGCGGATCAGTGCGAGGTGACGATTATCAGGGAGGGAACGCGTCATCAAGCTGATATTGTAACTCATGATGGAATAGTGGTTGAGGTACAACATTCCCCAATCAGTGTTGCCAAGATTCGGAAGCGTGAAGAGTTCTATGGAAAGATGGTATGGATTCTTGATCTCACTGAAAAAGGGTATGATTTGAGTTTCTCGAAACAGCTTGAGCATAACTTCTACAACTTTCATTGGACGTATGCTCGAAGGTCTTTTGCATCTGCTCGAAAACCGATATTCCTCGATCTAGGTCCAAATTGGTCCCCTAGAGAACTTGGTAGTGGACACTGGCTATTTCAGATTACTCGTTGGCCACACGTGTCAGTTCGATCAGGAGAGGGTGTTTTTCTAAAAGCTGAGGAAATTAGAAATCGTGTGTTGAAGGGGCATATTCCGGATTTTAGTGAATTATATTCCCATTTTGACGACCGAGTTTGTCCAAATTGTATATTCAACGGAACTGAAGACTGTCCATATGATGGTCAGAAATCTGGGTGGCCTGTAAATATGGGTTGTAGCAACTGGGAGAAAGTAGCGGATGAGCATTTCCATTATATACAATAGATTGGGTTATAGCCTTCTATCTACGATTCGATGATGAAGGATAAATCACGGAGTTTTTCCTTCAGCTAGTTGTTTTGCATAAAGTTTTTTGTTTTCAACAGAGAGAACTGACTCTAAAATTTCAACCACTTTCTTGTTGAATGGAAAATGAACTCCTAGGCCTGGATGTACGGGAGTCATGATTCCTGATAGTACTCTTGGATTATTGATCCATTCAGTCAGTTTATCTTCCTCAAACATGAACTTTGGTAATCTCAGAAGGATATGTCTTGGATTTGCGTGATATAACATAGCTTCTGCAATTGCTGGCGCTTTTGCCTTTGCTGCTTCGATGAACTTGTCATCTTCGGCCCATGATTTATTGGTCCATACAGCTTCAACAAACATATCTGAATAGAAGGACTTCTTCATTGCTCTTAAGACCGCATCTCTTATTTTGATGTTGTCTGCCAATGTAGGAATTGCTGAAATCACTTGTACTAGTAATAATTCATTGGGATCCGTATTCAGTTTCGAAACAATTGCATCTATGATTTTAGTATTCTTCAGGAGTTCAATATTCCATGAAATTTTATTTAGAACAATTCCACTACTTGGGTCTTGAAGTTCTTCTGCAAGTGAGTCAACACAAGATATTATTTCTTTTCTATCTTTATTGGTGAGTACGTCTTCAATTTGGTGAAGTTCTCCAATTATGTAAGATGGATAATCAATGGATTTCATTCTCTTCAATATCTCGGGTAGAATTTTTCGTATTGATTTTCTAATTTCTTTGCTATTCCTATACACCTCATTCTTGAAATACCTACCAATATAGTACTCAGAGCTCTTCCGACTTACTTCTAATCTAATAATAGCCTCCGCAACAGCATTGACAACAGCTTCATTATCCAAGAGATAGAATACCTTTTGGATGTAAAGCAATACTTCAGGATTATTACGGAGAGCTTGAGCAATTATATTTGATGTTAGCTTTATTGCATTTTCAACCCGCGGATTGGTGATAAGGGGATCTATTCCTTCGATTTCGCGGATTATAATCCAAGGCATACTGCTACTTGAAAGGGAATTAATGATTGTATCTTCAATTTCATTTATTGCATCTAAAACAGGATTAGACTCTTGATGTGGTGGTTGATAATTGTACATAAGCCACAAAGTCTGTAGACCTTCCCATGGCTCTTTCATTTTTCCAATTACTTTTGCAATTTCAAGACCTAACGAATGTCCCCATATACCTAGATTGTATAATAAGCCGGATGTAAGATCGACTTCTTGTTCAAGTGCCAGTCGTGCTATGTCAGGTGCAACTTCATTTAGATATCTTGCAAGATCATGAAGTTCAAGTTCTATATTATTTGAAAATACTCCGACTTGTAGTAATGGTATGGGTAGTGACTTATCTCGACAGAATTCTAACAATTTTATCAAAATCATCTCTATTTTTCTATGGTCTTGTTCTGTTGTCGGTTTGAGATTGCTTCTGCATCTATAGAGATAGCTGGCTTCCGCCCTATGTGGCAAGCTGTATAGATGATGTGTCTTTTCTTTTGTCGTATAACTATGCTTAACTAAGTCACCACTTTTTTCTGCATAGTCTACAACTTTGCTGATTGCATCTGCAGAAATCTGAAATCCAGGAAAAGCTATTTCGACTAACCCAAGAATGAAATCATAATTGCAAGGAATTTCTAATGCATTTAATAAAGATATAATCGCAAATATCTTATCATAAGCATTCTCAATGTCAAGACGAAGTGAATCTGCTCCATATTTCTCGCTTATATCAAATTTGAGGTCATTATAATAATTATTCACCAATTTACAAATAATATCCGGCTGATACAATTGTTGGACCTGAATCTCTGATTTCACAACAAGATATGAATTTTTTTCCAATAACCTCAAAATGAAAGAAAGAATTCTAAGACTATCTCCACATATAGCACTTAATATATTTGCAAGACTTTCTATTCCTTCCGGTGCACGAAGTTTTTCCTTCTCCGTAACAGCTTGGAGAATGTTCCTTACAGACTTCTGAAATTCCACTTTGCCCAGTTTTACAATTCCTAGATACATATCCGGAGACATTGGACCACAAATAATTCTGGACCACTTTTCGTCACTTGTTGTCATCAATTCTTGAGAATCTTCCTCCAAAACGTATGGTTTCAATAGTAAGCTCATCTTCGAATCTTCTAGAGTTCGAACAATTATTAGAATTCTGGCATAGTCCCACCATTTCTTACTTGTGCTGGCAATATCTCTAACAACACTTGAAGCTACATGAGCATTATCAATTATAACAAGATTCATTGACACAGAGCCTTCCATCGGTTCTTTCTCTTCAGACAAATAAGTAACAAAATCAATTAAATCGGATTTTCGAACATCTTGATTTTCCTTCATATCTAAGTAATATACATTTTTCCAGTTTTCTTTTTCTTTCAAATGATATCCTAAAAGAAATCCAATACTAGTTTTACCTGCACCTGATTTTGCATTAAGGAGTATTATTGGTTTTTCTTTTATTTTATTTTTCATTAGTCCAATAATATCAGCACGTTTATCGATGAATCCCTTTTCAATATCAATCCATTTCAATCCATTCTTTCTGAACCATTCAGCAGACCTAGTTACATCTTTTTCCATAACTTCAGATAATTCACAGAAATAATTCAGAGAATGTCTTCTTACAGATTTATCAATTCTCTCAAGAGAAGCTATTACAGAAGATGCTTCTTTCTTAACAACTTCTCTGGTTTCTGTTCCATTCTCTACAATTTTATTAAGGATAATTGTTTGATCCTTTGCTTGATTATATTTCAAAGTGAAATATAACGCTAAACCAATAAAGTCTGCAACAACCGAAATTACAAGTGATAGATCTATCCTTTGTGTAGATATCCAAGTTGTACTTAGGGTAACAATGAAAATAATAGCCATCACAAGAAGTAGACTGGTTAATTCCAGTCGAATAACTTTCCAATAGGCTCGAAACCAATTCTTTAACGAAGTCTTTCTATCAACCAATTGGTGAAACTCCTCCTAGGATATAGAGCGATTATTGTGTGTTAACCTTTTAATTTTCCCAATTTGATAGAGTCGCTATTAATGTAATCAAAATCGCTCTCGATTGCAATTTGGAGCGCAGCGATTGGATCAAATTGAAGGAAGAGGGAATTGTCCATACTTTCACGATCGCGGGGTGGTCCGGAAAAAGTAGTCTAAAACGACTTCCATTCGTTCTAGCCTACGTTATTGTCGATGGTTGCAATACATCTATCGCAAACGAGATCCGTAACATTGACCCCTGGGACCCTGAATTTGGCATGCCAGTGAAAGTTGTCTGGAAGCCGAAGGAGGAAAGACAGGGTACGGTCACAGATTGGTGGTTCGAGGCCGCAGATGGCTGGAAGGCAGGCCCAATGACTCCTGAAAAGGAGCGTATGATGAAGCTCTGTCAGCCTGTCATTGAATGGGTAGAAACCATGAAATAATCTCAATACAAGAAAGAGCTAGGAGCTAAAAGCTTCTAGCTCAATTCTCTTATTTTTCAACGAACTTCCAGTCAGTAATCGATTATCACTCAATCGATTTGGGTACACCCCAGTTTATTCTCTCTAGATAGGAAGAACTCGTGTATTTCTTGTCCTCGTAATCCCTATCGTCCTCATCTAGATCAAATGGATTGAAGGCAGGGGGCAACCTCTTGTCTTTAAATCTCTCATCTGCATAGAGAAGTGTACCATCATCACACTCAAACTGTTTGAGTTTCCCACATTTCAACAGGTCTGTGATGATAATCGCTCCAATAAATTGCTCATCCGTACTAATGGTTCTATCATCGGCATGGATCTCAAAGACCTCTAGATTGTTTAACCTGTCTATCCCATCTAATAGAAGAATATGCGAATGAAAATTGTTGCAACTAAGGTCAATCTTCTTGAGTGATGGGATATCAAAGAGTGGCCATAGCATATCTATGTCCTGAAGACTACAACCAACTATCTTGATAGTTTCAAGGTTTTTGCAACTTTTAAGGCTAGAAAGGTCAATATCTCTCAACTCCTTGCTAAACAATATCTCCAGTTCTTTTATGGTGCCTGATTCCCCAAGAGGTTTCAGATCAAGATCCTTTAACTCGGAATGATATATAGAGAAACTGGTGAGGTTCGGGCAGCTTCTGAGAGGTGTCAAATCTAACACCTCTCCACCATAGTGGTTTATCCCCAATGAATACAAATTCGGGAGTCCCCCCAATGGTGAAAGATCGATATCATGTTCCTGAGCTGAAATGCCGAGCGCTGTGAGATTCTTACAATCGGAAAGCGGTGACAAATCAACTGGTTCTGCCACTTTCTTCAGAGAAAGATATGTCAAAGACGGTCTTGCAACAAGAAACAAGTCAAACAACTCGACATTTTCTACCTCAACCCTGCTGATGTCCTTCATAGAACTGATTTTGTCGATGGGGACCTTCTTCAAATCGATTCGTACTTGTTTTCTGAATGGACCCCTTCTACTCTTCATGCGTGACACTGTATCACTTTCCTCTCTTCAGTAAAATCAAATGTTTACCCACTATTCATAACTCCAAGCATTTTTCTGTTGTATTGAGTAAAAATCTTGTTGTTAGCCCCCTTTCGCTATTCTGTTAAGACTTTTCTTGGAGTTGTCTACTGATAGCAACCGCTAGTCATTGACTGGGTCAAGACCATGAAATAGAACTCATAAACGAGAGCTAGTTTCACACTAGCTCCTATTCTCCTTTTTATCAATAGTCTTCAAGATTAGATTGTTTTGAACCTGCCTTCTTTGGCCATTTAATCACTCCGGGTTGGAGATAGCACATATCCTTCCTCTTTCCTAATGGACCCCAAATAATAAACAATCTTTTGTTAAAAGAAACAAAAGAATCTTAAGAAACCTATTTGATATTATATAGACTCGTTATTGGATTGCCAAGAGGAGACGAAGAATGCCAAAGTGGGTAACAATATTGGATCATCGATTTCCAGATTCAAACTTTTTGAACTATTATTCAGTACCTGGATATATGGTCCGAACAAATGCTAGCTGGCCTTTCCCGGAAATGATACCAAGAGGACCAGATCCTAACTATTTCTACGCAGCTCTATTTCAAGGACCAACACGGGAAGCTTTACCAATTTCCAGTGCAACCTTTGAACTTCAAAGGACTGCTGATGATATAATTCGATTAATCGCAATAGTCGAAGTCAATCCTGCTTTCAATACCGGACAGGCATATAGCATGCTTGCGGGAGATTTTAACATTTTATCTGTTGGAGAATTTGACGTAGTAATCCATAATAGATCCGTCGTAGCGGCTAGTAGCTCTGAGGCTCAATATTATTGGCAGCCAATGGTCAAATACCAAGGTACGGATATTCTTATCCCGTCAACTCCCATTCCGATAAATCAATCTTCAACCTTAGTGTTAGAATGGAATATCTCTGGATTATGTACACTTTCAATGAATGGACAAGTAATTTCATACCGAAATGATGTGAGTCCAGGGAGCAAATTGATCTTTAACACGGTTGTTATGGGAACGCCGTTAGTTACATCATCTACGTACCCTTTCATGCACTTTGGTTTTCACGGCAATTTACACTTAGTAAATGTCAAGATTCTCAGACAGAAGGATATTGAGAAATCAATTTACTATCATCCAGACATTGATATTTGTGATATTCTGAAACTGCAAGACTGTATTCAGAAATATAAGAACGAAGATGCAAAACAGTCAATGGAAAGTCAAATTTTCATGCTTTGGAATAAATATCTGCAGTTGTATACTGAAAACCAATCAACTGTTGAAAATGAAAACTATCTCTCAAAGACAGCAGATTTTCATAAAATGACTCGTAGGTTAGGTCAATTATTCAAATTGGCATTGGTTGATTGGAAAGAATACGGCGAAAAATTCTTTGAGTTGCTCCGGGATTTCTTGAAAGAAATGTTTCAAATGGAGGAGGCACAAGAGTTTGTCAGGGACATGATTCAGCAGAGTGCCAAATATCAAATGGATGACGAATGTGAAAAGGTATTTGATGAGTTTTTTGAAAAGTATTCTGAAATCCTTGACCCTATACTCAAGATCAATCGTCGCATGGTGCAATTGATGACCAGTTTAGTTGGGAGGGGGAAGAAATGAAACGAGATATAGATTGGATTAGACAGTTTTGGGACCAGAGTATGCCTAACGTCAATAATGTGAAGTTTGGATTTACGCCGCCTTTCAGCCATGACGAAGTAAAATTATTAGCTGACAGATATTTAGCAAATGTGATGTTTCATGAAGACGAGCTATTTTACGCAATCTCAATGGAACAATACTTGTATCTGAGGAATGGACCTGCGGTATCTGCAGATTGCAGGGTCAGATCTCTTGACGATTATGTTTTGAACATAAGTCTGACACAATCTCAAAGAGATCAGATATCTAGCAATCGCTGTACATCGGTATTTCCATCTATAGATATACTACCTCCTTCCTCATATTTTCCCGGCCCTGATCTGGTTTGGATGCCATTGTGCCAGAGTCATCAACCTCCAGTTATCTTTAAGACGAGTTCAAGAAACACTGCGGATATTTTGGGTAGAATGTTTGATGATGAAGATGTAGGATTGAACTCCTATCTAACCAACCTGCCGCATGAAAAGGCATACGATTGTGCAAAGCAAAGTTTCGGGTCACAAAACCATTTTGCAAGCACCAACATACAGGAACCCCGTTTCGAAATTCGAGTTATCTCTGAATACAGGGATTTATTGAGTTACTTGAAACAGAATTTAATAGCCCATCTTTCAACCTATAATGATGAAGTCGAAGAACGGTATCCTCATGATGGACACAAGATTCTTGATGCTATCGTCGGACCTCCTCTTTTTGATTTTGATAGCTCTGTCCGAAAAGACGCATGGGAAACAATATTGGAACTAATAGAGGCATGGGAAAAGGAGGATTTCGGATCTGAAAGAGAACTGATGGGAAGAATCTCAGCATTCAATTTCAGGAGCAGAAGTCTCCAATCACTTGATGAAACAAGTTGGGAGATTGTCAAACACTATGGATTCATGGAATATTACCTTCTGTACGCATATAACGACCATGAATCAAAGGTGTTTTTTGTAGATACGAGTATGATTGGGGGACACCATGAAGGTGATGTGGAAGCATTTTGTTTAGCATTTGATAAAAGGACATTTGAGTCAGAACTAGAGAAGAAGAAGGATAAAGAAAAGCACAAGGAGAAGGATAAGGAAAAGGATAAGGAAAAGGATAAGGAAAAGGATAAGGAAAAGGATAAGGAAAAGGACAAGGAGAAAGAATCAGCAGCACTCGGTGCAGATCGAAATCAATTCATTTCTCAAAATATCAAACCAGAATATATAGTTACTTTAGGTCATGAGCCAGAAGCAGATGTGGATCAAACAATGCGATTTGACCCAAATCAAATTGACGACACCTGGCGACCCAATGTGTGGGTTTGTAAAGGATCTCATGCGACTAAACTGGGTCCAGGAGAATATCCGATTGATGATAATGCATGGTATGGGGATGATGATAATATCGCTGCTGCGGGAGCAGCGGTTGCGGCTGCATTATGTATATTTGGAGGTCCAATAGCCTGTGCCGTGGGTATTCTTATTGCAATCTTTGCGTCAAAAGGGACAGATTACAATGATGAGGCATCAAGTGAGGGTACAATAGCAGTTCCCGGTGGTAAAGACAAAGGACATGTACCTGGAGACAATGGTGCGGGTCAGGAGTTTAATCGTTATGACGATGAAACAAGCAAACTCACCGAAGACGAAAGCATTTACCATCATCCTAATCAAGATCCCGGTGATTCTTCTGGAACATTGACAGAAAGAAGTTTTCCAGGTACCTGGGCTGGTAGTGGGGGTTGGAATAAAGAAAACAAAACATCGAGGTTTCTTAAACGAATCACAGAACACCGAAAACAACTCGATTCCTTGGGAATTCCTTAGCAATTATCTACTCAGGAGTATCATCTTCTCAACCTCAAGGTATAGATGATACTAGGGGATAAGATAGATAAACAAGGTCTGTGATTTTGGGAATATCCCTACTCTTTTGCACAGCTTTTAATCTTAGTCTTGTTCCAGCTTATCAAGAAGGAAGGCAAATCTTTTATCCCGATGATGAAGCGTATACTTTCGCGGGAGGGTCAGGCTCACCAATAAACCTTCTAGCAGAAGTAGGACTGAATCTGACGGATTCTAAGTTTTGGGACATTGGATTTGATTGAAACTTACTTGGATGAGTACGAACAGATCGTGAAAAAACAAGATTAACAAACCACCTATTTTGAAGGAACTTTGCCAGCCTGTCATTGACTGGGTCAAGACCATGAAATAACTTTGAAGATGAATGAGCTGGAGAAATCCGGCTCTCTTCCTATTTTTCTACAAATTTCTAATCAGTATCTTGTCCATGCCAGAGGAATTCATATCATTACTTGGCTAGAGATTCTTGAAATAATGAAGGATATTTATACAAAGGTATAAACCTCAAGAATAACTATGGTTTGATAATAGCTGTTGGAGATATATGAGATGTCCACTTTACCTGAGAACCGTAAGAAGCGGTACATGCAGAAGATCCTTCACGGTCGAAACAGGATTGAACTGGTAGAGGTGTGGCAACAAGAAAAAATATCTGAACATGAAACAAAGAGCTTATTGGCAATTGAGAAAGCTGCCCAAGAAGTCATTATAGTATCTACAGACCTAATGGCGATGATTCTAAAGGACTCAACAATCCCTCCTACTGATGATTACACGAACATTGCTCGGGTTCTAGAACTGGGATTAATAACTAAAGAAGTAGGGGCGATATTGAAAGAGGCTAATGGACTCAGAAATCGTCTCATTCATGTGTATAATGATGTAGATATTGACATTCTTCTAGAGAGCATCAAACGGGTTCTTCCCGGACTAACTGAATTCCTCAATGTGGTTGAGAAATGGTTGAGCATGTAATATCCGGTATTCAAGACGAACTCAATTGGATACAAGAGCTTGCTGGAATTGATGCAGTTCTTCTCTTTGGTTCACACATTGATGGGACTGCTACAGATGCGAGTGACTTCGACCTTTGTATCATCGCTTCAACTCTACATTCAGCCCCTGAAAGAGCAGAACTATTGGGTAATATTTGGAGGCAACTAAACGCTAGTAAGTACGATGTCTGGATCTTTGAAGAGCTACCCCTCTATCTTCAGATGGACATCATTCATAATCATGAAGTGCTTTTCTGCGATGATATCCCTGAACTCTACGAATATTTCTATCGATATAGAAAACAATGGAGGACCCAAGAGCACAGACAGTCTCTGGATTTTGAAGTCGAAATTGATTCATTGAAACTCAAGGAGATTTGGAAAACAGAGCCTTAATCCTTGTGAGAAGTAATAGAACGTGTGACCAAGCTTTCAAACAAATTGACTGGGTTACCAACAGCAGTCCTTCACTCTTCTTTCACTTTCTGAATATAAATAGTAGATTTTATTAATTAGCTATTACATGAACCAAGGAGGTTAATAAATGCAGTTCCAGCAGGTTATCCGATATTTACTTCTGCTTCTCTTATTATCTTCAGTAATCACAGGTCTATACCATATCAGTAATGGACAGATGTTGATCAATGAGAAGTTGAGCGGCCCAGCATTGAAGAACCATCAGCTCTCAGATACAGAAAAACCTGTTTGGAATGTGACCTATGGTTCTGGTGATGAGGAGCGACCCAATCGAATCTTTGAGGCTCAAAGTGGTGGATACTTTGTTCTATATTCAGAAAACGAGCTTGGTGAACTTAACCACCCAAATACATCTCTTATGAGAATCGACACAAATGGAAATCAAATCTGGAATAGAATGCTCCATAGTTCTCCTTTTCCTCTATTCACTGGTGGTTGTAATATGATTGCAACACAGGATGGAGGATATACTATCTCTTGGACTAGCGCGAACCTCACTGATTTTTCGTTTTTCGTGTTTCTTATGCATCTTGACTCAGAATGTAACCAGCTCTGGAATAATACAATGTATTTGAATAGCAACGAATTTGTGGTTCAGCTATTAGAACATTCAAGCGGTGGTTACTTTCTTCTAGGTTCTACAGAATTCAGCAATGTGAGTCATACGTTTGATATTCCGATGTTAATACGAACAGATGCAAGTGGAAACCAAATTTGGAACAAGACATACGAGCATTTCCAGCACACATCACCAGTGGCATTAGTCGAGTCCAGTTCAGGTGATCTAGTAATTGCAACTACTGCAAGCAATTCAGGTTATTATGATATCTGGATTTTCAGTGTAGATGCTGGTGGAAATCACAAATGGAATACTACTTTTGATCAGCGAAGAAATGATTTAGCCAGAGATATCGAGCTCGCAGCTAATGGAGGCTTCTTGATATTGGGTACTACTGGGATGATAATCAGTGAAGATGTCATTCTCATTAAACTTGATACATTCGGTGATAAACTTTGGAACCTGACATATGATTCCACTTATACTTTGACTGCTAGTGACCTACAAGTGTTCGCAGACGGATCCCTAGGGATATTAGGAGGATCGGATACTGATCTGGGATTTCATGTTCCAGGGTTTGTACACTTGGATGCGACTGGTAACATACTATGGAATGTGACCTATGAAGATGAAGCCTACTACAAAGTAGAAACTTTTGTAGAGGTTTCACCGGACGTCTATGTTATTACTGCATCAAGGCATGAAGCGCCTGATCCACCCTATCCCTATGATATTTGGATTGCAAAGATCGCCAAACCAATGACAATAACATCTGCCTCTGATCAAATTCATGAGATCAGCTCAATGTTTAACTATGATCTAAATGCAGACTCCGTTCTAGGTCTTGACACGTGGACAATCAATGACACTGTGAACTTCATAATCGACGAAGCGGGTCTGATTCAGAATGCCTCCGTTATTCCTGTGGGGGTGTATGGCCTTGTAGCAACTATTAATGATACGGGAGGTCGAATTCGAATGACAGAATTCTCAGTAACGGTTATAGATATCACTGGGCCAACTTGGTACACAGTTCCAGCAGACCAAATCTCTGAGTATGGGTCCGCATTTTACTATGATGTCGGCGCACTGGATCCGTCCGAGGTGTCACATTATTGGTTGGATGACCCAAGTTTCAAAATTGATTCATCAGGTGTTATCGTCAATGACACCATCTTGGACCTTGGAAACTATCCTCTCACCATCTCAGTCAATGACACTTATGGTAATGAGGTTAGTATTGGGATTACAGTTTCTGTTCAGGATGCAACAAGTCCATCACCAGAGGATATACAGGATATCATATTCGAAGTTGGTGACTCTGGTTTCTGGTTGATCTGGTCTTGTTCTGATAATCTTCCAGCCACTTATGAGTTGCAGCTCAACAAAGCTATCATAATGAGCGGACCTTGGGATGGTTCCGATATCGCGTTCTATGTCATGGGACACGAACTTGGAGTCCACAACTACACCATAATCTTTAGAGATAGTAGCGGCAATTTCGGTCATGATACTGTGCTCGTGAACGCTGTGGATACAACAAATCCGTATGTGAACTCCCCAGTCGATATATGGTACTTGGAAGGGATTGCGGGTAACATAATCCATTGGAATGCCACTGACCTGCATCCATATTCCTACACTATCTATCATGATGGAGTACAGATTAGAACTGGCGGTTGGGGAGTTGATGTTGTGAGCATTCCTGTGGATGACCTACTCCCTGGAGTTCACAACTTCACGATTATCATCTTTGATACCAGTGGCAACTTTGTTTCAGACGAAGTCCTTGTGACAGTGGAATCAACAGGTGTGACAACAACACCAACCACTACTACTTCAACGAATCAAACAGATTTGCAGAACAAAATCGATGATCTCACCAGTCAAGTAGGTGCTCTTACTATTGTACTTGCAATCGTTGGTATAGTGTCTGCTATGTCAATTGTTTTGGTTCTGTTTTCGATTAAACGATTGGCTGTGAATAAATGACTCCCGAGAAAGAGCGAATGAAACAGCTCTACATACCGGTCATTGACTGGGTCAAGACCATGGTGTTTGGTCATAGTAGGTTGCAGTAACAAAGATAGCATCTCGAGTGAATGGAACTCCGCCTCCTTCCCCCAGACGATTTTGAATTAAGTTGAAAGCCTCTTTCTTGATAGAGTCAGTAATTACCTTACCGTTCTCTCCATCAACTGGCCAACCATAGTCCATCATTTCTTTCCACCAAAAATCAACAGAGTTGTACGTATAAGTAACAGACTTCGTGAGCACTCGGATGTCTTGGAATCCAGCTTTTGATAGAATCAGTTTCCATCCCTTCTCGTTCTCAATGTGATAGTTACGTTCACACTCGATCGATTTTGATGTAAGGAAATCATACATCCAGTCGAGGTCCTCTTGCAAGAGCCAAGAGCTCATTCCAAATTTGCCATCAGGTTTCAAGAGTAGACAGACTGCTCTCATTAGGTCATCTGATTTCTTGTACTCCAAGGTCTGAAAGTCGAAATAATCATCCCACCCAATGAATCCTGCAGTGACGCAATCAAAGGAATCATCCGCGAACTCATTTTTACAGGCATCCACGAAATGTACCTCTGCATTTTTGATCTTACATTTCTTGATCTCTGCAGTAGTTGCTTTTACACAATGCTCACATGTTTCAGTACCGATGACTTTGCCTGAATCTCCAACTCTTCTAAGAAGAGGGTAAAGTACAGAACCCCCACCGGTACCAATGTCAAAGACTCTATCCCCCACTTGTATGTCCATGAAGTCAACAAGAACCTTACCAAAGATGTCCCAAAATCCACCCCATGTTTTGGGTTTCTTTTCAATCACTGAAGATGAATCTCCCAATTCATGCAACTCCATAACTACTTTGAGTTTGAATGATATTATATCTTAGATATACGCAAAGGAGCTCTGTCACCCAGTTATCGACTGGGTCAAGACCATGAAATAACCTTGAAATCGAATGAGTTGGGAATCGATTGATTCCCGCTCTTTTCTTATTTTTCTACAAATTTTCACTTTATCAATGAAAATGATGTTACGAGTCAACTCCACTCAAGCGCTTTCTTAGTAAAAGAATCACACCAACAACTGCGGCAACACCGCCTATTGCTATTCCTGTTATGAGCATTGGATTGGATGACGTTGATACATTGAATATTGTACTACTATCTTCAAGAAATCCGAACCCGTTGAATACCACTCGTATTGTTTGTGCATTTGCTATTGATTCTGACAGATAGGACAGAGTTGCCCAACCAGTTTCGTTTGTGATACCCGTACCGATTGTTTGCCAAGTCTGGCCATTGTAAAATTCGTAGACGAGTTCAAAGCCTGGAAGTGGACCAACTTGTAGTGTGTTCAATTTATAGGATGTACACCTCAACTGAGCCTCTATTATTCCGTCTTGAGGTGACCATATGGACGAAATTGTTGTTTTTCCGAATTCTAATAGACCTTCAGCAACGCAAGAACTTACGTTCTCATTTCCAGAAAAACTAGCACGGAATGGATAGATTCCGGGTGGTTTACTATGACTATTCTCTATAGTACCAATAATCCTGCCGCGATACAACCCTACTCCTATATTATTTGATGCAAATGAACCCAGCACCTCATACCCATCTCCCCAATCAACAAGGACATCAACTGAGAATTGTTGGTCCATAACATTGTACTCTGTATCATGTGCCCATTCACAATACAGATCGCAATCAATGATCAATGAACCGTTCTCATGTACAGTAGTGAATCCTTGAATCGTACCATTTGCGAATTTCGCTTCTTTAATTCTTGAATGGAGTTTGACTCTGTGATACAATGACACTTCTGTTTCAGTAGTGACGTGGTTCTCACCTTCAATAATTGCAAGGAAATAGTTATCACCTGGCATCGATAATTCTGTGAGCCGTTCGAATGAAACTGAAAAATCTGGGTAATCTACGTCTGCTTCATGCACTCTAAGTATGCTCCCATCTAGTAAAGGATCGTCAGTTACTGCCATTAGAGCACCAGGCAAAAATTGAGACAGGGGTGAAGTACCCACTATATTTAGCTTGACTTTGTAAAGACCATGACGCAACATCGAGTCGATTCCCGATGGACCAATCCACGTATTATTCCAGTCGAATTCGATTGTAGCCCCAGCTGGAAAATCAGTTGGTGACGAAGATATTTGATACGGAGTGCAGTAGCCCCCTACAGAAGTGGGACTACCTCCAGCCACGCTCACAAGATTAACCTGTATAGTCGCACCAAGGATTGGACTAGAATAATAGTTCGTTACGTTGAAGCCTAAGTCGACAAATTCTCCTGTGGAACTGATTAGGCAATCACTCTGGTACCAATCGTCTAATCTCAGACCACCAATTCCATGTCCAATTGGCCCTCTCACATCTGCACCTGGATTAATGGTAGCAATGTAGACATCATAATTGCCTTCAGCTTCTGCAGTTAAACTCCCTGACACTATAACCTCAGGTGTTTCTTGCGTAACTTGCAAATCATCTATCATGAATCTTTCAACATTAAAGTTAATTGTCATTAGCCCTACAGTAATCGGAAATTCTAGGTTTCTGAAGGCCATGCATACAGTGTAATTGCCCAATGGCGCAGTTGAACGAATCGTTAGAAAGTCGCTAGAATGGTTTGTATATATTGGACTTTCTGTACTGGTCCACTCAAATCCACTGTCGACATATTGTATGGGACTATAGATGTCCACATTGAATTGGCCTGAAAGACCATCCTGAATGATAGCATATTGTTCAGTACGCATGAGGTGGGTGTACGGGCTCTTCAGAATTGTGCCATTCCACTGTTGAGCAACAATGATACTATCTATTGCAATGTTAGATTGGTAGAAACGATGCCAGCCTCCAGTTTCAGTGAAAAACATGTGTGAACCCAGGGCCCAGATAGTCGTTGATTGGCTGCCATTGTATGTCCAATCAAATGGTACAGTAACTCTGGTACATTGATAGACGTAGTCAGTGGGTACCGCTACCAACATTGATGGGGAAACCACCTCCCATGAAACAAATTCTGCGTTGGGGCCAACAAAGAAGCTAGATGTAGAATTGTCAACCTGCATGACCGATGTTACAGTCCATTGTGCATCAAAGTAATAATTCGGGAATGGACCAAAAATCCACTGGTCGCCAGTTGTGTTGAATTCAACATATCCTGTGTCATCGAAATAGTATTGTGTGCTAGAAGCAGAGTCCTCTAGATACACGTCACTAGAGGAAACAGGGACCTTGGAAATGACGGTGAGAGAAACATTATCCCAATAACCGTGGAATGAACTAGAGAATGAAAAACTAAGAGAATTTGTAATCGAGGATGCTTCAAGTGCTATAGTATGAGTTCCTCCAGGAATAACCCAATCTGTAACATCGACCACATAACTTTCCCAATCCCAAATGTATTCGTCTGCAAATTCAAAACCTGCGTGCACGGCGTCGAAATCATGTCGCTCGTAATGTTCATACCAACGCCCCACTCCGTCCAACGATACGGATAGATAGCTGTTGTCTGTGTAAGTGCCGAATGCTAATGGACTCATGTATATTCTTGTCTTTCGGTGAAATGTAAGAAAGGCTTGTGCAATATCATATGTGGGAAGTGTCATGGACACGGACATCTGTGACCATCCATCAGCAACTCCAGGAATAAATGAGGAAGATTTTTGTTCAAGGTGGAGATAATTATTCCCATTTTCGCTCTCAATTTCATAACTGCCGTAAGAAATACCTGAACGTGTTCCTTCAATGAATGTCCATGTATCAGAGATATCTGTTTCAAAATCAGAATGGGGAACATATTGTATCATTTCGTTTATACCATATACATTGGTGATATTACATTCAATATGACTATTGTTCAAACCGTTGGGAGGTGTTTGTATAATAGTGTTATTTCCTGGAACTGACGTGATCAAGTCAGATTGCATCTTCCCTGTGTATACATCACGCAGACCGTCTTTAGTCACTAGTGCAACAGATGATAAGTTGGCACCAGGTCCCTCGTAAGGATTCAGGGAAATTGAACTTGGAATGAAATCTTCATGAACTGCCAGGGGCCCTTCAAAACTAGATTGCAAATCACTCGATGACTTCTCTGTCATTTCAGATGAGTGAATGAATCTCTTCGTATTATCAAATATTATGAACATAGGTACTATCAAGATTAGACAAACCATGATTGTAAATATAGGTGTAACAAATCGTCCCTTCTTCAAACTCAAACATCCTCCCATGCAACATACCTAGAGATTCGAAGGTCAAGGTGGTGCTGTTGGCTCTACTCTCCCAGCCAATGTACCCAAGAAACCATTGTCAGTCAATAGGTACCAAGAATTGAAACAACTGCTTGAGATAAATCTTCCGTAACATTGATCCCTGGGACCCTGAATTTGGCATGCCAGTCAAGGTAGTCTGGAAGCCGAAGGAAGAGCGCCAAGGTACAGTTACGGATTGGTGGTTCGAGCCCGCAGATGGCTGGAAGGCAGGCCCTATGACTCCTGAAAAGGAGCGCATGAAACAGCTCTGCATACCCGTCATTGATTGGGTCAAGACCATGAAATAACCTGAATTGAAACGAGCTGGCAATTAACCTGTCAGCTCACTTCTCTTATTTTTCATCAACTAGGTTTCTTGCGAAGATACAAATTCTTCAAAGCTGATTCCTGCTTGACGTAGAATCGAACGTAAAGTTCCCTGTGCTAGTTCTTTATGATCTGGAATTATTACTACCAGATTCCTTGGTTCAGCGAGTTTCTTCAAGCGCACATGTGATCCTGTCCGACCAACTATCTCAAATCCTCTACTTGATAGGTATTTCATCATCTCTTTGCCATATACCACAGGTGCCTTCAAGGTGATGCCTCAACAAGAGTAATGATTGGTTTGCCTGTGAGTGGTGGCTTGATTGCATCATCATCTTCAAAATAGAGTTCTAAAGCTTCCTTAAGATTAACAAGAGCCTCTTCAATCGTTTCTCCTTGACTTGCTATGTCTACATCGGGCGCAAGAGCAACGTAGAACTTTTTCTCACGGGTAACGATTGCTGTAAATAACATCTGTATCGCACTCAAATTCTCGTTATTGTCTATTAATCTTTACCAACTGTTGCATTTGAACCTGTATACAGCTGAAAACCTATTCTTTGACTCCTGAAAGGGAGCGCATGAAATAGCTCTGTCAGCTGGTCATCGATTGGGTCCAGACCATGAAATAACATTGAAATTGGAAGAGTTGGAAATACGCCAAATGTATATCTAAGAACGATTCATAGGCCAAGACATCAATTTACTATTTAGGAGTTGTTTGAAATTAAGATATGTGCAAAGTGCGGGAAAGCAAATGATGTGATGCGAAAGTACTGCGCTGGCTGTGGAGCTTCTCTCCTACTGAAGGAAGAGGACCCAATACCAGAACCAGAACCCGTTGAGGAACCAGCGGATGAACCAATTGCAGGAGCCCCCAGCTTCTCTGAGGAAGAACGACTAGTGCTTCCTAGCGAGGTTGCTTCTGAACAGGTCGAACTTGAAGGTGATGAGCCTGAGGCCTCCGCAGTGATTGAAGAAACCCCCCTCTCCGAAGAAGTGAGCATTGAACCCGAAGAAGAAGTTGAGGGTCCTAAGTCTGAACAGATGAGCGATGAGGAGGGTAGGGAAGTAGTCAAGGATATTCTTGAGAAGGTCAAAGCAGCAGAGGCTCGTACCCAAGGTGAAGAGGTCATTGAATCATCGGACACCGCTCTAGAACCTCCGCCATCGGAACCCTTGGCGACCGATGAACCATTAGTCTACGAGGAACCAGAAGTTGAACTTGAAGTAGAAGAGCCCATAATTGTAGAAGAGCCAGAAGCTCCAGAAACTGGGTTTATTGCATTTGAAGAACCATCTGAAGTAGCTTCAACATCGCCGTCAGCTGAAAATGCTGAAGTGTCATCTCAATCAGTTGAAACTACTGATGTGCCTGTAAGAGATGAGAAGATTAGGGAGATAGAATCAGACATCAAGACTTTCAACATTGAACATGAACAGCTCAAGTCGGAGTTAGACACGCTTCACTCTCGTCTTGATGAAGAGGTCGAACGATGCCATGTCGTTTCTGAAACTAAACGCACCCTTGCCGAGAGCGTAGAACGTGAATTGAATCTTGCTAAGAAAGAGTACAACGAAGCTAGCAAGGAGTATAAGACCGCGGAAAATCGCCGGAAGAAAGAATTGTCACACGCTGAGAAGCGGATTCGTGAAGTGGAGAAACGACTCAAGAAGGCTGAGGAGTCTAAAGACAAGCGTATTCGGGAACTTGAGAAGGAGCAGCGAAAACGCGAGGAAGAAGCAGAGAAAGGCTAAGATATTCTCATGAAGATCTGGGCAGAGTTAGATAAAATGAGAGGAAACCTTGTTGTTTCCTCATCTCTATTTTATTATCTATAATTTTCTTCGCTTTTTTATCTTGTAACCACGCCTGTCGAGCATCATCCCAGTTCGAGATCCTGAGAACCTATGTTCGTACTCAACGGCACGAGCTTCATCATCCGTTTCGAACGCAAGACCTGCCTTGGCTGCAGCGAGATTCTTCCCTTTGGGATCGTAATGACCTCTTCCACGCATGCTGGGTGCAAAGTACAGCAGCGCTGCAACAAGCACAACTAATCCTACAATTACGAAAATTGCTAGCTCAAACATTTAGACCACTGATTATTATTAGAATGAATGAAGATAACTATTCCCTTTGCCAAGGTGTAAATGCCTTCGTATTGTGGGGGAAAAAAAGAAAGGTAGGGAGAGCCAGAGGCTCTACCTTCGCTTAACGAATACAACAATAACGGCGACTACTAAAAGTCCCACGACGGCAGCTCCGATTAACAGAGTTTGATCCAAACCTGCTGGAGTGGTCGTTGTTGTAGTTGTTGTTGTAGTAGTTGAGGTTGTAGTAGCTGCTGGAATGCTAAGCTGGAATGTACTCGATGTGAATCCACCAGCAATGTAGTGACTAGCGTCTCCAGAGTTATTATGGACCGCAACATAAAATGGTATCGAACTACCAGCAGAAAATGCTACATCATCGGCAGTATTTCCTGTATCCAATGCTCTCTTGAATTCGACATTCCAGGCTGTTCCATTGTGAACCGATTGTGCAAGCACATCACCCCGACTTCCTGTTGGAACAACGGATTTGTAACCGTTGACGAAATTACTGATAGCTGTTGAGTTAACTCCGCTAATCCATGTGATTTCATCATCATTGTTGTCCCAGAACGGGCGATCATCGTTACTGAAGGCAGCAACATTTGTACTGTTTCCCAATGCAGTGGTGATGACTGAGGAATTTTCAGCCTGAGCAACTACTGAGTTGTCAGAGTATCCACCGTCGGTCTTATCATCTCCATGCCTACCAGAACCATCCCAATACTTGTCATCAGCCCAACCACCTACAGCTGTACGAGATGCCTTCCAGTGCCATACATCAAAGAGCATTTCATCAGCAGTAGCTGGATTGTGACCACATACTATATCGGCACCCAGACTCCAGGCAAACTCGATTCGATCTTCGTTACCTCCGACATTTTCCCAATGTGTGCCATTGTACGACCAGCCTTTGCGACTGTTGTCTAAGACACCATCGTTCCATGCCGCAAAGATGTAGATATAGGTGTCATCTGAAAGTGCCTTCAGTACTACATCAATTCCAGATCCATCTATGCTCGGAATAATCAATGCTTCTGCGTCATTCCAGGCTGATTCCATGTTATCACCATCAATGGTGATTGTCGCTGTGGTGTTACTGGCCGTAAGAGTAATTCCGTCGGACACAGCAGTTGCACTTTGAGAGGCAAAAAGCACTGTGACAACGAATGCAAGTACGATTAGAACACTGAATAGTTTCTTTGTTTTCAATTTTACCACCTAATTTACCAAGGCGAATCTAATTCCGCAATACTATTCGACTGACTAAATCTAATATTAAGCATGTATCGAAACATAGGTATAGTACAGAACTGAATATAGTGGCTTGGAATAATGAGTCATGACCAAATTGAGAAGGTGAGAGGAAGTAGGGAGATCCCACTTCCTCTAAAAAAGGTGTACTACTTCCTTCTTCTTTGAGACGTCTTAGGCCAGCAGACCAGATTCTCATTGAACTCTAAGGTGTGATTGAATATAAGCAACTATCTCCAATTCAGTATAGTTGTTTTTTGATATACTGAACTGTAATGGGACTCTGATCATGTGCGAGGATTAGAACCTCGAATGACTGTGATGTGAATTACTTTATCAATATCAACATTTTCAAAATATTTCTTCACTTCATTGGAAAGTATCTCAAAATCTAGATGATTCTCGGAATCCAAACGTGGGTGTTCACGTTGCTCAATAAACTCTCCAATATCAAGAGGGTCTTCATATTTTGCTAATAACGCAGTAGGTGTGATAATAGCTAGTCTTCCACCTACTCCAAGCACTCTTTGCCACTCTCTAAGACAAGCATCCAAACAATCACTCCTTATGTTACCAGTCACAACTAGTAGGTCTAAGTAATTGTCTTTCATTGGGATGTCCTCAAATGTTCCATCTACTATTGAAACTGCATCCATTCCCAGTTGGACATTCTTCTCTCTTGGATGAATAGCGTATAGATTTCCTTCTGGGAATTTTCCTTGAAGACTCTCCATAATTTTCATCACAGGTCCTGAGAATCTTGAGGCTGCATAAGCTACGTTAGATTTTTTTGGTAACTTATCCACAAGCAAGTCACTTATCATATTGAATACACTAAGTTCTGTCGGAAGACTGAACAGGTACTCTACATAGAATTCATGAACTGTTTTGATGGCTTCATCTAGTATTTCATTACGTGCTATGTTTCCTTTCTTTGCAATTCGATATACTCTTCGTCTGGGTCCGCTCTGACTTTTTTCCCATCGATCCTTCAGAAAACCCTCATTCTTCATATCACTTAGAATTGAATACAATCGGCCAATACCAATTTTGATCTTTCTTTGTTCTAGCTTCCTGTGCATCTCATATCCATAGAACTCACCTTTTCCCGCCATCTTCAATATTGCAGTCTTGAGTTCTGGTGTTCTCATTTCAAATCGTGCTCCCTTGATGAAATTGTCTAATAACCACTATATTTAGCCATTGTTAATTATACGGTCTGGTCTGATTCTTAAGTTGACGATTACAAATTGAAGGATGCTAAAGAAATCACTGAATTGCAGTGTTTATACATACATGAATCAGTATGAGCAACAATTCTTGAGAAAGATCTCTGTCTTCAAGATAACAAACGGATCAAGGACAACAGGCAAATCAAGACCATCCAAGATATTCTAACTAAAACTTATTGATGAGATAGTACTCCTTTACTAACTCTGGGTATCCATCTGAAACTCCGTGTGGGTTGTAACCCTGTTTTTTCAAGAAGTCAAGATTCTGAAATGAAAAGCACGCTATCTGACCTGCAATACAACCTTTCTCTTTGGCAAGTTCTTCTGCATGCAGTAAGAGATCTCTTCCATATCCTTGACCACGATATCTCTCATCGACCCAGAGTGCTTCAACATTCATAGTCCCAAGGATAGTATAGCCACTCACTCCTCCAATTACTTGCTCATCATCATTCTTTATGACTAATTTGTATCCAGTTTGAGGATATTCTTTCATTAAATCACTAACATGTTTTTCGAAATTACTTCCGAGTCCCTTGCGAACAATTGTCTGCGATTCCTCAGTTGAATCTTCAGAGATAGTAAATCGTGTAGAGTTTCCCTTCTGGGTTGACTCATCATCAATCGAATCTAATCGTTCCATCAGGATTAGTTCAGTGATTCCCCCGTGATATCCTTCATAGGTAGCAATTAGTTTGTATCCCACTGCCTGATAGAAATCAGGTGCTTGCCACGAAAACGTATACACGTGGGAGGTTATACATCCATTTTCCTTTGCTAATCGCTGTGCTTCCAGAACGAGGTCTCTTCCATAACCAAGACCTCTATATTTTTCATCTACCCAGAGAACTTCAAGATACAAGGACCAGTAAAGCGTGCTGGTCAATATTCCTCCAACGATAATACCCTCATGGTCTTTGAGAACCAGATTAAGCCAGGGTCGAGGGCTATTGAATTCTCCATTAGTCTTTTCCATGTTATAGGCTTCTAATCCTTTTTGAAACTCTTTTACTTCATCATCGGTTGGATTGGTTATGACACTAAATCGACTGGAATCTGAGTGTGTATTCATCCGAAGACCCCCGACATGTATAGGAGAATTAACATGGTTGTTTTACTTAAAATCTATAGAACAACGCAAATATCGCCTGAAGTTGAAAGAGCTGGTGATTAGGAAGGCTTAGAAGAATAGACATCGACTGAGTCATTCGAGAGCGGCTCACCATCTAAGGTTGTGAAGATTATGGCTGACGAAATATCCTACCAAATTCTCTTCATTGTTATCTATGCAATGTTCTTTGGAGTCAGAGGGTATTATCGATTTGTAAAACCAAAACGTGCTGAACCAGAAACAGGTGAGGTTAAACGAAAGGAATTTGGAAAAGCTGAAGCAGTCATCACCTTTGCTATTCTTGGATACTTTGGGTCGACAATCTTGTACATGCTCAATCTGTCTTGGTTTGCATGGTTTCAGATACCCACCTACCCCGAATATGTCCGATGGGTTGGGGTTGTGCTGGCGCTGGTAAACATACCTCTTCTTGGGTGGATTCATCAAACCCTTGATAGACAATATTCACCCTGTCTGCAGATTAAAGAAAGTCATTCATTGATCACAACTGGACCTTACGCAAGAGTACGGCACCCGATGTATACTGTGCTTATTGCTTTCTCATTTGGAATCTCATTGCTCACCGCGAATTTCCTGATTATTGGATTTGCAATTCTGCTCATGATTCCGTTTCCATTCGTGGCGCGAAAGGAAGAGCAGATGATGATAGAAACATTTGGTGACGAGTACTCTGAGTATATGAAAAGAACAGGTCGGTTCCTCCCACGAATGCGGAAAAAGACAAAGAAATAGCAAAGCCTCAGTGATATTTTAACTACCTAATTTTTCATAATTAGTCTTTTCTTCAAATGTAAGAAGATTCTAATAGCGGCTTATAGGATATTTCCAGTTACAACTCAATCGCGTAGAGGAGAGAAAAATGGAAAATAGTCAAGCGGCTCCTGCTGTCGAGCAGAGACCAACGAAGTATATGATCTTCCTCGTTGTTATCATGGGTCTTGTTAGCCAACTGGATGGATGGCTTTCACTCATCGAATCGACTGCAGTGCCCTATATCACAACAGAGTTCTTTGCTGGTGATGTAGCCGAATTCGCATTATGGCAAGGAGGTTTTGGAATTCTTGTGTTTCTGGTCTTCTTTATTGGATGGTTCGGAGATGCATTTGGAAGAAAGAAGGGAATTATACTCCTTACATTAGTGATGGGTGTTCCCACGATTTTCATAACATTTCTACCAGCAGGTCCTGGATCTGCAACAATGTTCTTCATCTTGTACAGCGTCATCATAATGGGAACGACATCAAACTTGTGGGAAGTTCCGATTTCTGAAGAAGCACCGGCTGATAAGAGGGGACTCTATGGAAGTATCGCATTCCTGATTGGAATCATCCCATTCTCTGCACTCATCGGAGTAGGAATCATTGCCGACTACGGTTGGCGATGGGGATATGGAGTGATGTTCTTCTTCACAATATTCCTCTTGATTCTACTGTACTTCATGAAAGAACCACAGAGGTGGGTAGACAAAGCTGCACAGCGCACAAAGAGACTTGGCATAATGGAAGCTCTGAAGTCACTTCGTCCAGAAGATAGGAAGTACATCGCAATTTCAATCATTGTGTATCTCGCATGGACCATCACATTCAAGATGGCGACAACCTTCGGAGGTTACTATTATATGACTCTCAATAGCTATTCCGTTGCTGATTGGAAATCTGTTGTCACAATTGCTGGACTTCTTTTGCCTGTCAGCGCACTCATAACAGGAATACTTCTTGATAAGATTGGAAGGAACGTTGTCTTGGTCATCGGCTCAATTGGTTCAGTTGTGAGTTTAGTAGCCTTGGGACTAACTGGGATGCCATTAATGTATCAGTTAGGCTACTTCTTCATGGCTATGGTTTTGGCATGGATCTACGTGTATCTTGCCGAGATTTTCCCAACTGGGGTCAGAGCCACGAGTATAGGTGTCTGTGTGACTGGCGCACGACTTGGATACGTGTTTGGACCACTGATTTCTGCGTATCTGCTCACATTGTTTCCAACAATGGATGGCTTCTGGATTGCGGCTGGTTTGATAATGATTATTCCATTGTTTGCTCTTCTGTTTAAGCCTATGGAAACAAAGAGGATGACTCTAGAAGAGATAGAAGCCAAGCGGTAGAATAAACATAAAGATGAGGTTACGCTTTGTGCGTACCTCATTCTCATCTTTTTACAATTTGGAGAACAGTGATTAAATTGCTTACTTTGCTAAAGGAATTAGAACCACAATCTCTGTACCCTGAGTCATGTCCTTTTCAACACGATTTCTGATTGAAATACTACCACTACATTGGTCGATTATCTGTCGTACAAGTTTGAATCCCATTCCAGACACTCTCTGACTCCTTTCAACGAAGGGCGAACTCAGTATCTTCTTCAACTCATCAGGCATTCCTGATCCTCTGTCAATGAAGCATATTTCGAACATCCCTTCATCATCCAGACGTTGCCCTATCACAGAAATTTCAAGAGAATCACTTGAGCAGTGTTTTACTGCATTCTGAATAAGATTGTAGAACACATCGAATATGAACTCATTGCACAGGACTGCTGGGGATTTGTTAGACAGGTTACTAGTAATCGCTAACTCTTTCTCTGGAAACTCTGCCCGTACCATTTTCACTGCGCGAAGATAGATTGGATAAATTTTCGTTTTTTCCATAGTAAATGGAGTTTCGCGAATCTGGGAGAATCTTCTAACACTGTTGACAAGAGCCATGCTTCGTGTGACTTGGGTTAGTGCTCTGTTAACTAGTTCTTCCGCAAGTGTATCTAAAGTTGGTTTCGCCAGAAGTAGTTCCAAACTACCAAGAACCCCTTGGTGAATATTACCTAGGTCATGGATGAGGATATCCGTGAAGAACTCAGCAGAAGCACGTGCTTCATGCAATGCCATCTCTACACTTTTGCGTTCCGTGATGTCCAGTATCGTTCCAAACATTCGAATGGGTTTGCCCGACTCGTTTCGAGTGACTTCTCCCTCTGTATGCACTATTCTTTCTGATCCATCAACCCTAACAACACGATAGTCAATGCTATACTGCTTGTCTTCATACATTGCATCTTTATTTGCTTTATCGACTCTCGCACGATCATCTTTGTGAACGAAGTCTAGAAATGTTTGAAAAGTTGGAGAAATGGTCATATTTTTTATTCCGAATATGCGAAAGACTTCGTCAGACCATATTTCTGTGTCAGTTTCAATATCCCATTCCCAGTTTCCAAGATGCGCGATACGCTGAGCCCTAGCTAAACGAGCCTCACTTTTCTGAATCTTTTGTTGCGCTTGCTTGCGTTCGTCGATTCCTCGAACTGCCCCAAGAATTCCTATTGGTTTTCCCTGCTCGTTACGAAGGAATGTCCTTGAGGTTTCAACCCATATTGTCCCACCGTCTTTGTGATACATCTGAATTTCAACCGGGGGATCAGGACTCTCATCTACTCCTTGCAATTCAGCTTCGAATGCTTCCTGCAGGGCTAGTCTGATGGTTTCTAAGGACTGTTCTGTTACCAATTCACTGATTGACTTTGAGATGAATTCTTTTTCACCGAAACCTGTGAGTAATTTCAATGAAGGACTAATATATGTGAAATTTAAATCAAGATCTGTAGTCCAGATAACATCTACAATGTTTTCTGCAAGCAAGCGATAGCGTTGTTCACTAGCACGTAGTTTGTCTTCTGCATCTACGCGTTCGGTAACATCAAGCATTGAAACAATGACTTTTGACCAAGAATTTTCGTAACCTTGTGGTACATTGACTCTGAAGATAAGCGCCTTCTTCTTTCCTCGTACTGTAAGTCGTGAAACCAGACTCTCGAAGGGTATACGGTTTTCAACCAGCGCCATTACTTCTTCAATGAAAATTGTTAATCCATCTTTCTCAAATGTTTTTGATAACGATCCTATGACTTGGTCTTTCTTTGCTATACCAAAGTTGCTTAGGAACGCACGATTAACGTCTAACACCTGAACCTTTTCTATGCACTTGAGAACTTCATCGGGGTGAGCTAGAAGGTACTTCCGTAGGTCCTTCACTCCGGTATCTTTGAATTTATCGACAAACTTCTTGACCTCACTGAAATTTTCCTCTAACATTGCAATGGGTGAATCCTCGAAAAGGCTTCGGTAACGTTGCTCTATGTCCTTCAGGATATCCTTTGCTTGCTTTGCTCTATCGGTTTCACCCACATTCTTTTCCAATGAGTGACCTCCAATTAATCCTCTGAAATATAGAATCGTAAGCATATTAGCGTTCGGCTAACGTCGCAGTAGATTTACAGAAGATACTAAATAAACGGGTCGTCGAGTTCATTTCTCTTTCTAATTTAAAGAACTATACTTTTCGTCTAAACTCTTCTCTAACCTGGTCCATCAACTTTGAGTCTGTAAACAGGTCAATGGCTGTCATTGCAAGCGCCTTAGCTGCATTCAGCATGACTTCATGTCCTCTCTCTGATGCTGAAGCCTCAGCGAATTCAATCGAATGTCCCGCGATACTATCATCACAGATTGAGATGTAGGGATGAATTGCTGGAATCACATGACTTACGTTCCCGATATCACTAGAACCTGCTCCGCTACCTGGTGGCAATGGGATGATTGGTTCTCCTATCGCTTCAAGATTCTTCGCGAATGCGTCACCCAGAGGCTTGTTCATCACTCTTGATTGATAGGATGGCTCGATGATGCTATACTTGAGTGTGGCACCAGTAACACTTGCAGCTCCTATGGCACAGTTCTCCAGTTTCTTCACAAGTTCCTTGCAGTAGTCATCAGTGGTTGCTCGAACATAGAATGAAGCTGCAGCATACTCCGGGACGATATTGGGTTTGATTCCTCCATGAGTGATGACACCATGGATCCGAGCAGCACTCTTGATGTGTTGACGTAATGCGTTAATCCCATTGAAGGTCTGAATCACTGCATCAAGTGCGTTGATGCCTTTCTCTGGGCTTCCTGATGCATGCGAGGCCTTTCCATGGAACTCGATATTCACTTCAGTCAGTGCTAGTCCTTGGCGACCTGTCATCGTATATCCCGGTGCTGGATGAAACATCATAGCTGCATCGATGTTTTTGAACAGACCCGCCTCAACCATAGCAATCTTTCCACCAATGTCCTCCTCTGCAGGTGTCCCCATGAAGACCAGTTTTCCGGGTAGATCTTTCTTCATTGACCCAAGTGCAAGACAGGCACCGAGTGCAGAAGTAGCAATCAGGTTGTGTCCACAGGCATGACCAATCTCAGGTAAGGCGTCATACTCTGCGAGGATTGCTAAAGTTGGACCCTTGGATTGTTCTGGATGAGTTGCTACAATTGCCGTGTCCATCCCTGCAACACCGACCTCTAAGTTAAAACCTGCATTCTTCAATTCATCAGCAAGAAGACGAGATGCCTTGACCTCTTTGAACGCAATCTCCGGATTACGATGAATCTCGTCACTGATATTGATTAGATGGTCACAATTCTCATCTATGAATTCTTGCGTCTTGTCTTTCCACATAGCAATCATAAATATCACCAGCAATCTACATCTTGAAGCTTCGTATTAGTGTAAATTTGGACATAGTAATATGGAAAAGGCGTGTACGTGTCGACTACTTGTCATAAATGCTGAGAGAGTGAAAGAGTGCGCAATGTTCTGAAGTATATCACATCTGAAGGTAAGCTGAAGGAGTTTGAGTCTAGTATTAATGATACAACGATTAACTTGAGTAATCTGAATATCCAACATTTCGACACATCACAACTAATAGCATTCAACAGTTTGCGAGAACTTCAATTGAATGAAAACAAAATTGAACGACTTGATATTACACCACTCATCTCATGCAAGAAGCTAAACACTCTGATACTTGATGGTGAAACTGATGCAGAGACAATCTTGAGCTATGGAACAATGGAAGACATTGCCAAAGAGGTAATCCTTGACGCTGTTGAAACCTTTGATGCACTTACATATCTACCAAGCTTGAATTCAATCAACGCTTCTTATGACTACGTAAGAAAACAAGAGTCTGATTGGAAGACGATACATCTTTTCCAGAACTCTCTCAAAGTCATTGGGTATGGTTGGATGGGCATGCTTGATATTGGTTTGAAGAAGAGTACGCAAATCCTCAAGCAACTCTTGAACTCTGGATATTCCCAAGATCTCCAAGATACACTCCTGTCATATCTCATTGAGGTCATTGAAAACAAGGGACCAACAATCGATCTTGACATTGAGTCTATGAAGGATTATAGTGACTTGGTCCTTTACATTGATGATGTAGTTGAACAAAGAAATGCCGAGATGAGAAACCAATTTGTCCCGGTGCTGGCATTTGCCATAGATAAGGAGAGTATTGCGATTCTAGAGTCTGTCGGTGAATCTGTGGACACACACTATGCAGACCTTCGAATGCTTCTGCTCACATCTTATGGCTACGAGATTCTGGAGAGCCTTACAATGGGGACTACTTGTGAGATGAGGGAGTTCTCAAAGATTCAAGAAGCACTCACATCATTAGGTTATGAGATCAAGACAAATCTTGATTCTAGGCCTTATCCTATCATCGGTTGGAAGAATCGAAAGACAATGCAGAATCTTGGAATTGAATCTCCAGAGCCAGAAATTAAACTTCCCAAGCATCTATCGAGTGAAATGATCGAATACATCTGGCAACTAGCGGAGTTTAGAACTAGTATTTCTACGATTGTACTTTCCTCTTCATCAGGTGATTCATCATTTAAAATTGAATTGAGTTGAATCTGAATTCGTGATTCGCTACTTTCTAATAGTGGATTACTATCATTGATATCGTTGGTCTGAAAGAATTGGAGAAGATGAAATTGGACTTCAAAGATAGAGTAGCTATTGTCACTGGTGCAGCGCGAGGAATAGGAGAAACTACCTGTTGGGCATTTGCAAAAAGAGGCGCAACCGCTATCGTTGTGGATATCAACGGTGACGGGGCTGAAAAAGTTGCGGCTGATATCCGAGCAAAGGGATTGAGCGCTGAAGCTTACACGGTGGATGTTTCTGATAGACAAGCAGTAGATACTATGGTCGAAAATGTATTTGGAAAATTCGGTAGAATTGATGTTCTTGTAAATAATGCATACATTTCTGGTGGATATGCGATTGTGACAGAAACCACTCATGAAACTTGGGACAAGGTAATTGCTGTTAATCTCACAGGTACCTTCAATTTTTCAAAAGCAGTTGCTGCGAAAATGATTCCTAAGAAGTCAGGTAAGATCATCAACATTTCCAGTGGCGCGGGTGTCACTGGAAGTCTATCGTCTGGTGTTCAATACCCGGCAAGCAAGGCTGGTATCATTGGGCTAACAAAGGGTCTGGCAGGAGACCTTGCTCCTTATGGGATCAATGTGAACTGCATTACTCCGGGATTGATCAGAACATGGGAACCTGAAGAGATGAAAGAACAAGCAACAGGTTGGACCCTTGAAAAGGTCGCCCGATACATTAAGGTGGAAGTTCCATTGAAGCGAGTTGGTCAACCTGAAGATATCGCTGAAACAGTCGTCTTCTTGGCTTCAGATGCTGCAAGTTACATTGTTGGTGAAGTGATTAATGTCGATGGTGGAGGCATGCTTGATTCAGTAGCAAAGAGAGAATCGCTTCTAGGTTTTTGATGAATTTAAAAAATCTATCAATCAATTTTTATGTAGATGATAGAGAGCGAACGATTGTTTGTAGCTGGTGTTGCCTATTGGAGAGAAGACAGGGAATAATCAGTGTCTTTGACAAGGACGGAATCGTTGAATTTTGTAAGAGAGCGTCTTCTCATTTCGATTTCATCAGTACGGGAAAGACGGCAACGCTCCTGAAAACCTCTCAAATTCCAGTCACTAAGGTTTCAGACTTTACAGGGTATCCTGAGATATTGGGAGGGCGTGTCAAGACCTTGCACCCTAGTATAATGGGTGGAATTCTTGGAACAACTAAACAGAAATCTGAACTTGATCAGATGAATCTTCACCCCTTTGGACTAGTAGTTGTCAATCTATATCCCTTTGAACAAATCATCTCGCAACAGCATAGTACTATGGATGCTTTAGAGAATATCGATATTGGTGGTGTGACCCTTCTCAGAGCTGCTGCAAAGAATTATCCTGAAGTTCTGGTTGTTTCATCTCCCTCAGACTATGAACGAGTGGCAGCTGCGATAACAAACGAATCAATCACACAAGAACTACGAAAAGAGCTCGCAGTGAAGGCGTTCCATCATACTGCTAAATATGACATTGCAATAAGCCGTTACTTCTCTTCTGATTTGAAGTGGGCATCTAGTTTCGTGATGGGTTTCGAGAACCCTCAAAAATTACGATATGGCGAGAATTGGCATCAAGAGGCAAAGTACTATCTGAATCCTGGCTCGCACCCATTTTTCAAACAGATTCATGGGAAAGAGGTTTCTTACAATAATCTAGTAGACTTCTCAGCCGCGATTGGAGTTCTCTCAGAACTCGAAGATTCCTCTTGTGTAATTATCAAACATACTAGTCCCTGTGGAGTTGCCTCAGCGGATGATATTGAAACCGCATTTGACCACGCCTTTGCCACAGACAATCTCTCTGCATTTGGTTCTGCCATGGGATTCAACCGGTTAATTACTGAACCTCTAGCTAAGAAGCTCAACGCAATGTTCGTTGATGCTATCATTGCTCCTGAATTTGATGAACAAGCCATTGGGATACTCACAAAGAAGAAGAAACTGATACTCTGTACCTTCAATGAGTACAATATCCCCGACTTAACTATTCGGTTGGTTCCAAATGGCATTCTAGTACAGCCATCAGACTCTCACAAGATATCCGAAGCAGATCTCAAAGTTGTTTCAAAGAAATCACCCTCTAAACAAGAATTCGCAGATTTAATGTTCGCTTGGAATGTAGTCAAATATGCCAAGTCTAATGCTGCTGTGATAAGTACAAGTACGAGAACCCTTGGAGTTGGAATGGGACAAACTTCTCGGATTGGCGCAGTTGAGCTAGCTTTGAAGCGGGCAGGAGCCGGTGCTGATGGCGCTGTAATGGCTTCGGATGCTTTCTTTCCATATCGTGATTCTATCGATGCCGCAGTGAAAGAAGGTGTATCTGCAGTTATTGCTCCTGGTGGTTCAATACGTGATAATGAATCGATAACAGCAGCAGATGATGCTGGTATTTCATTTGTCTGGTCTAGTGTTAGAGCTTTCTTACACTGAGTACGGAACCGGAGAAAACGAAACTGGAAGACAAGACCCTTTTACCTGAATCATCGGAGGTTTCAGTAAGCGTGTTGAATGTATAAAAGGAAGAGACCTATCCCTTCGATTCTTTTGATAGGTCTCTCACACATTACTCAGAGGAAAATATTGTCACCATAAAATCCTGTACCAAAGAATACCGGACCTGCCCAAAGACCGACCCCATCCCCGTCATCATCGTACAACGGGGTTTCATCCCAGCTATCATGGATCGCAGCATAGAGGAAGGCTTCCCGCATGGAGATTTGTCCATCTTGCACAATAAAGTCCGCAAAAGCATCTCCAATACCAGCTGGTAATTGGGTTCCGAGTAGTGCTGACATGAAATGGTACACAAATTCGTCCCATGGGCCTTCTGTGTCGCATGCATAGGAGCTCTCAGTAGGTCCGCAAGCAGTCATGATAATACGATTCGGAGCACTGAGCGCCGGAATGAATTTTCCTGAAAAGCACTGCTCCATCAAGATGATCATATGATGACTGGCAATATTGTCTAACCAAAATGCAACCTGAGACGTATTCAATGATGTATCGCCCCCCAAAGCATACCAAGTTTGAATTCCATTCCATCCACCATGATTTGTCGTGAAATAGAATAGTGAGTCGCGTGAAGTCATTGTTTGATTGAGTTCTTGAAAGACGATATCCAAGTTATCCCGTGATGCACCATAGTCTACTGGCATGTTCGTGTCTTCTCCCACACCATCCTTGTATACTACATAGATATTCTCTGCAGGATATCCTTTCCACTGCAAGATATAGTACATCGTACGTAAATCGTTCCAATATCTGTAGTATGCTTTTTCTTCATACATCCCACCGCTGTACAACACAGCGTACTTTTGTCCAACTGGTGGAATTTGTGTTAAACCAAGACCATCTAGAACCGAGGTTTCGAAAATCGTTTCATTATAGATGCCCGGAAACAGTACTTGCTCTTCTCGAACTGTGTGCTGAAGGTATCTTAATCCCACTGTTGCATCTGAAAATGGATCACAGGCTGGGTCTACTTCACACTCCACATCACTACATCGACCAAGAGGGTCAATATCTGGTAAATTTTCCCCAATAAACGAGAGTGTTTTTTCAGAGCCGAGTGTGTTATTCAGAAAATCCAGTGGATTGTCTATAAGCAATATATTTCCTCCAGCCATCACAAAGTATCCGGTAATGGTGACTACATTCCCAATATAGGCTTCTAGATTATTTAACAGATCTCCAACACTGATTGGAATATCTTGAAGGGGTACCATCGGTTGATAGAGAGTGAAGTAGTAGATTGTTGCTGCATTAGTACCAATGAGAATTACTACCAATGCGATTAGTGCGATAGGTTTCTTTGGGCTTGTTTTTCCTTTTTTCTTCGACATATTCCTAACCACTCGTTAAAGGCAATAGATGACATGATTGAGCAAAGGTCGATATAAGCCCGAGGTGTGTCAGATGTTTTCCAGATTTCGTGGATAAATAGATGTATTAGCGTGAACGTGAATAACTCACTGTGGATTGTTGGTTTTTCTTTGTGTCCACGAGATAGCACAAGCAGAACATAGTATTGCATATTCCAACAATGTGATAACGAGGGAAATTCTTTCTACATTCAAGATGAAGATTCGCGAAGCTACCAGATCTGATTCCAAGTGGATTTTGCATCACCGTATTGGTATGTTCAAAGACATGGGCGAATCTGAGGAATCTCTGAATGAAACAATAAGATTGACTGAGCAATACCTAGAGAGTGACTGGACAAAGGATTACCGTTACTTCATAGTTGAAGAAGACGGCAAGGTCATTGGTGGTTGCGGAATTACCCCTTTTCGAATTCCCCCGCAACTCTCTCAACCAACTGGTGTTTATGCATATTTATCCAACATGTTCATTGAGGTTGACCATCAGAGGAAAGGTATTGGACGAAAGTTGATTCAACATGTTATTGATGTCTGCAAGAAGGATGGGATAGGTCTCCTTTTCCTTCATGCATCCGACAAAGGATCCATGCTCTATGAATCTGAAGGATTCAAGAGATCTAAGGCACTTATGCAATTTCGCATGACGAAACATAAACATCCAACAATGTAAATAACTCATAGCTCTCGATACTGTTTATTAGGTCACGACTTTTTGACTTAGATATGGCTGAACTACAGATTGAAGATATTGTTCCTGGAACTGGTTCCTCACCAACACAAGGACAAACAGTGGTTGTTCATTACACTGGTTGGCTTACTGATGGAAAGAAATTCGATAGCTCGGTTGACCGTGGTGTACCTTTTGAATTCCAAATTGGTGTTGGTCAAGTCATCCAAGGCTGGGATCAAGGTGTTTCTACGATGAAAGTAGGTGGCAAACGAAAACTTACTATTCCCCCAGAATTAGCTTACGGGGATAAGGCCGTTGGCGGTGGGTTGATTCCACCAAATTCCACTCTGACTTTTGAGGTCGAGTTACTGGATGTAAAATGATAGTTAGACAAAATCCATTTCATTTCATCTTTCTCTTGAAAATAAAGAGCCCTTAGGTCTAGCAAGTTACAGAATTAGATATGTGATTTCGAAACGTACAACAAATTGCGCAAAGTTATTTTCGAAAAAAGACTCAATGAATCCAAATGAAGCTTATATGCCTCTACATTCCGTATCCAGATGTCATTAGGAGAGGTAGCAAGATGAAACGCACGCTTGTACTCATTATATTAGTAGTATCAATATTTACGATGGTCAATCCTCTTGTGCAGGATCAAGACCAAGACTTCTCTCCAGTATCATTGGAGATTCCTGTTCAGGAATTTGTTGATAGTGGGGAACAAAAAGAAATTACTGTCCGATTTGATAGAGAACTATCCGAAGCAGAAATTGAGTTCTATAAAATGAATGGAATCAATTTTGGTGATACGCTTCAGCATGTAGGTTCAGTTTACCTTGCGAAGGCTTCAGACGTGGCTCTTGAACATTTACAGAATGATCCATCTCTAGAGAGTGTTGAACCTCAACATAATCGAAAGTATCAATCACCTCGTGATATTTCAGTTCCGGGAACAGAAACCTACACCGATATAGCATGGGATATGCAGGATTACTATGGTCTGAATCTTACAGGAAAAGGTATTATGATTGCAGATCTTGATACGGGAATTCAATGGCGACATCCGGATTTCTTCTTTGCAGATGGCGGCGCATATTCGTGGTTAGATGTCATAACTGGTCCACCTTGGCTTTTTGTCAATGGTACTGATGGGATTGATTTGAATTCGAACTTTATCATTTCAGCTAATGAAACACTCTATTCAATTGATGTCAATGAAGACGGGAACTTTGATACTGATGTCGATTGGATATATCTAGACAACGGAACCACTATCGGATCAATTGATGATGGTGACACTTTCTTTGTTGTAGATGACATCAATAGTGATACCCAACTTAATTCAGGGGAGAATCTAATTGCTCTCAAAACTCCAAAGACAAAATATCTAGTGCACAAGAATAGCGGCTTTACACAAGTATGGGAACGAGGTGTAAATCTCACATCTAGTACGTTTTATGATACAGATGGTCATGGCACAGGTGTGGCAGGAATTCTTAATGGTGGGCAAAAGGGATATCGAAAATTAGTTGGAGTCGCACCAGATGCAGAATTAATGGCAATCAATATTTTCGGTACAGATGGACTTACTGTTGAGGAAGGTCTCGTCTGGGCGAGAGATCATGGTGCAGATGTCATACTAATCGAGGTCGGTTCTTGGACCTATGAGTTTCTCGATGGTTCAAGCAATGTGGAGATGATAATTGATACATTAACTGCAAGTGGGATTCCAGTTATAGTCCCTGCAGGGAATCTTCAGGGAGCTTGGAGGCATGCGGATAGAACAATTCCGAACAATACAGTTTGGCCTACAGGCTTCAAGGTACCTACTGCTTTGGGTGCAACTGAATTATACCTGACTGTTCTGTGTGACAAACCTGTAAATAATTTACAAGTGAACATTACCGAACCAACCTCCACAGGAACAATTGTTCATCAACTATCCTTTGGTCAAGGATACTATAATTTCCAAAGAGCGTCCACTGGCACAAATGTTACAATTGATGCATTCATTGCCAACTCAACTAGGGGTAGTAATCAGATGATTGCTATCGATATAGTGGGTACAATCAAGGATACATCATATTGGTCAATAGATATTCTACATCCACAAACAGCTCGATATCACTTTTACATTTCAGATGATGCTAGTGCTTGGAGCTATGGGGCTGAATGGAATCCTGCACATGGACTTATTGACACTCATCTCATAACATGGCCATCAACCGCAGATTCCGCAATCTCAGTTGCATCTTACCATACCCGATCAATTGCCAACTTCAGTTCTACTGCAGGAACACTTGCTAGCTTTTCTTCGGTAGGTCCTCGTATTGATGGTAACCCAAAGATGTCTATTGCCGCTCCAGGCGGTTGGGATATCTTCTCTGCTTGGTCAAGTGATTCCCATTGGTATTCATGGTACGATGATACGAATGGATTTGCACTTGATGATGTATTTGGTGGGTATAGATTATTTAGTGGTACCTCCGCATCAGGACCTCATGTTGCAGGAGCAGCCGCGATATTGCTACAGCTAAACCCTGATTGCGGACTGGTAGTGAAGGACCTTATCGAAGCCAGTGCGTATACTGATGCATTTACTCCAGTAATCACACCGTATCCCGCGCCCGCAAATCCGATATGGGGATATGGGAAACTGAACATTTCAAAGGCGGTTGAAGAAGCGATGAAACTCCCAATTATCTGGGAATCACACCACACTCCATCGACACCTGAATACACAAACTCCGTGATTGTAACCGCAAATGTGTCTAATGCGGATTTCGTTACATTCCGGTGGACTAACTGTAGTGGTGCGGCATGGGCGGTATCCCTTATGACACAATCATCAGGATTGTACACTGCATCTATTCCGCTTCATAAGTATGGTTTCCAAATCAGTTACCAAATATGGCCTACAAACAGTTCAGCGGTTGGAGCCCCAATAGGAAGCGGATCGTATGCGGTCGCAGATACAATCGCGCCTTTGATATCTTCATTAACTCACAACGCAACCGCAACTGTTGTTGACCCCACATATGTAGAGGTCATAGCTGTAGTATCTGAGCCTGTGAATTCATCTGGCCTATGGGCAGTGGATATTGAATGGACACTAGATAACTGGCTAAATACCAATTATATCACAATGGTGTCGAATGGTACACATTTTGTTGGAATGTTACAACCTTCACCGCATCCGTTCCAAATTCAGTTCCGGGTTGTCGCATACGATAATGCTATGAATACTGCAACAACTTCAATCGTAAGCTATAATGTTGTTGCACCAACGACCACAACTACAACCACTACAACTACGACCACAACAGGAACAACAGATATTGTTGGTTGGATACAAGATAACCTGTATCTTGTTATTGGTGCTGGTGTGATTGTGTTACTAGTTCTGATAGTATGCATCAGGCGCAAGTAGATATCAATAGATGGGGCTCAGGGCAATTGTGTCTTGAGCTTCTTCTCGTTTTTTCTCTCTAGGATTTGTAAATCGATTTGAATTCCTAATGATTTTAGAAACGCCCTAGTTCCTTCTGCTCTTTTGAGCTTCACGAATGGTGTCTGCGTATGCTTTTGCCTTTGGGATTCTTACATCATTTGGATCTGCTCTAGTTGCTCGATCAAACGAATATGCTGCTTTGATTTTGTACAGATTAGCCCGTGCATAATTATTCTCTCCCTCAATCTGTGTTCCTAGTATATTGCAAGCACTAGCTAGAGACAACCATGCATCGAATGAAGATGGATCTAAATTGGTAGATTTATCGAAGGCTTCGATTGCATCCTCAATACGACCTTCCATCATCGCTTCTTTTCCTTGCTGGAACCACACTTTCGAATCCATGTTTTTTACTAAATCTACTGTAGATATTCTCTCTCATAAGCTTGAGGATTCTAACTAACCTCGTGCTGAATAGCATAGAGATTAATACAATTCAGATAAATGACAATTCAGTCGTTTAGGAGCTTGAGAGATGCAGATAACAACAGATATTCCACCATCTACACCTATCATAGATCCTCTGGTAATGGATGTATTCCTCTTCATTGTGCTAATAGGACTCTTCACATATTTTCTCCACAGACAGAGTCAATCGCAGAAAGTTCTGGATACAAGCTTGATGAAACCAAGTCTTTCAGTTCTAATTGTTTCCCTTTTACTCATTGCACTGTTTGGTCCATCAAATCTTAACATCTATCTTGAGCATGACGCATTAATCTATCTTATTGGAATGTCATGGGAAATCATCGGATTATCCTTTGGAGACCTTTTGTTCAGCTTCACCTTCTTCCTTGTGGGTTTGCCATTCATGTTTCTCAGATTAGTGTTCGTCTATACCATCTACAAGTATTATCTTGGAGCAACAACAAGAAAGCGTGTAGTGATTACAGGTATTCTCGCAGAATTACAATTTGCTCTCATCAGTCTGGCAATAATTCCCATTGGTCTATCAAGTCCAGGTATCGCAGCAATATTATCAATTCCAATTCCAATCCTCTTGGTTGTTGGTCTTTTGATGCTCCGCTATATTCCAAAACCAAAGGGTACTTCTGAATGGACCGAATTGGATGGAAACAAGGATTGGTGGGATAAAGAGAAAGAGGACGTTGTTCAATAACACCATTCACTCAGGGATGTGTGCTGATATTGGTGAACTACGAGATAGGATACGGGCAGGACCTCTTGGTGCTGGAATATGCTAATAGTTGCGTCAACCACGCCTTTTAATTCACGTTCTCCTATTCTATGGCGAAGTATGCCAATCCAGACTAATTCAAGAACTATTGCTATTATGACCATTCTTCTCATTGGTGTTGCTGCTACTGCAGTAATGGCAATCCAACTAGTCAATGCACCTCAAAATCTTCCCAATGATGATGTAATTCCGCCAACACTTAATGTAACACTTCTAACAAATGCTGGTGTAATGATAGAAACAAACGAAACTCGAATCTACATTGACCCGTATCTGTTGAATAGTACTTTTGCTGCTTATCCTGCCGACATTATCCTGGTCACGCATCCTCATGGAGACCATTATGATCCTGCATCATTAGATATTATTGAAACTGAATCTACAGAATTCATCTTTCCCTCAAACATGTCTGCTGAATGTGCTACCTACGGGGCAACAGGTGTCATACCAAGAGATACTGTGATGATTGGTGATATCAACGTTACAGCCTTCTATATGTACACACTTCCTGTTGACATATACCCCGCCAGCCATCCCGCTGAAGCCAATTGGACAAGTTACATAATTACCATTGATGGATTTACAATCTTCCACTCTGGGGATTCTAAGAATATCTTAGAGTATTACGATTTGTCGGGTACAATTGATCTAGCATTCCTACCCCTTGGACCTGGTTGCCAAACTATGACAGATTATGAAGTAGTTCAAGCTCTGGACAGAATCCAGCCAGCTTACTTCATTCCAATCCATTATGGCTATCTTGTTCACGATTCCTGGATTGCGTCCTACGGTGATGACGTAGAAGAAGAAACTGATTGCACACCAATAATTCTTGATTACTGGACAAAATATACCTTCGAACTATAATTGGTGACTTCATGGGGAGCTGGTAATATTACTATACCAGCTTGCCAATTGGTTAACAATATGAATTAGTTTTTCTTGGGTTTACTAGAAAAATAAAAAAGGGAAATATCCTTTTTTTGTAATATGTGTTAGATTATTCATTTCATTATTGAAGAATATGAAGATACAACAAAAGGTGAGTGCTACTGAGATGAGTCAACTTTCATGGACTGAGTCCCTAAAGGTCAGAAACTACCTCAATCTGAAGAGTTTGAAGGCTCGGGGATTGGACTTGCGACCGTCCAGCGTGTAATCAACAGACACGGAGGACTAATTTGGGCGCATAGTAAAGTAGATGAAGGTGCAACCTTTTATTTCACGATACCTGATTGAAGGAGAATTAGAGAAATGGACAATAAAAAAATACTCTTGGTCGAGGATAATACTGATGATGTTCTCCTCACTCTCAGAGCACTTCAACGGGCTAATATTCTCAATGAAGTAATTGTTGCTAGAGATGGCCATGAGGCTTTTGAATACCTGACCGGCGAAGGTCAATATGCAGGGAGAGATACTTCTGATTGCCCCGTTGTAGTGCTTCTTGATCTAAAGATGCCGAGGATGGGCGGTCTAGAATTCCTTCAGAGAATCCGGTCTATGAAATCCCTCAAGCTTCTTCCTGTCGTGATTCTTACCTCATCAAAGGAAGAACAGGATATCTTTGGAAGCTACAATCTTGGAGCAAACTCGTATATTCAGAAACCTGTTGATTTTGACCAATTTGTACAAGCAATACGAACATTGGGACTCTATTGGTTAGTACTCAATGTAGGTCCACCAGGAGGCAAAGTTGAGTGACCAAGAAAGTTAGGATATTGCTTATCGAGGATTCCGAAGACGATGCTGTCCTTCTAGAGCGTCAACTTAGGAAAAGTAATCTGGATCTGGAGATGAAACGAGTCTGCACAAGTGATGAGATGCAGCAAGCTCTAGATGAGAGCACTTGGGATGGCATTATTTGCGACTACATGCTGCCAGATTTTAGTGTAAATGATGCAATGGATGTAATTCGGAGTAAAGGTGTTGATCTCCCCTTCATTATTGTATCCGGAACTATCTCCGATGAAACCGCTGTCAAGATGATGAAAGCCGGAGCTCATGATTATCTTACAAAAAACAACTTGAGCCGTTTGGTTCCTGCACTTGAACGAGAGATTGCTGAAGCAGAACATAGACATCAGCGACGTGTGGCCGAGGAAGCCCTCCGTGAGAGCGAGCGAAAACATAGAATGCTTATCGAGTCAATAAGTGATACTGTAATTGTGCTGACTGCTGAAGGTAAAGTTTCGGAGTTTTACTCTCAGACTCCCATAGTTCAAGATCTCAGTATTGAGGAACATATTGGAAAAACCCTCCCTGAAATATTCGTTCCAGCTATTGTAAAGAAAATTACAGAACTTGTCCGAGCTACATTGGACAATAATCTAACAACGACATTTGAATATCCTATGAACGGTAGATGGTTCTCAGCGAAGCTTAACCCCCATGAAGATGGACAGAGGGCAGTTATGGTTCTTAGAGATGTATCTGACCTCAAACAGGCTGAGGAAGAGGCACGTCAATCTCATGATGTTGCTATGTTATACCAAGATATTACCGGACATGACATCAGGAACTTATTGCAAGCAATTATGATTGCTTCTGATCTTCTTTACTCTGATGAAACTGATCAATCCAAGATGACACTATTACATCATGTTACAGAATCTGTGAAAGAAGCAAGTGATCTTATCACATCTGTTCAATCAACGGCCTCACTGTTATCCACTCCACTTGAGAAAACATCTCTGGACTTCACTCTGAAATCATGCGTGGAAATCTTCCATGAAGAGAATAGAGATGTTGAAGTCGATAGTAGCCAAAGCGTATCAGATGCAATAGTCAATGCAGACCGATTTCTGTGTCTTATGTTAATGAACGTTTTCTCAAATGCTGTTAAGCATAATGATAACAAAGAGCAAAAAATCTGGACTCGCCTTGCTGAATCCGGAGAAGGTTATGAAATTACCATATCCGATAATGGACCTGGTATCAAAGATTCTCAGAAGAAGAACCTCCTTAGTCCAGAGAGGCGTTCGGGTGGCGTAGGTATCTTACAATGTGTCCAGATTGCCAATAAATATGGTGGGGCATTTGAAATCCATGATAGGGTACATGGCTCTCCTGAGAAGGGTGCTAAGTTTAGACTCTGGCTTCCTAAGGTTCATGTTTAGTAACTAGTCGCAGATTTGGTCTAGGAAGAGGGTTTCTCTTATGTTGGGTTCGTGCCTTCATTTCTATGACCTTCATTACTTTGGATTCATCAATTCCCCATTCTACAATTTCTTTTTCACTCATACCTTTCTCCAGAAGGAGAAAGAGAATACTATCTAGATAATCATAGGAGATTCCTATCTCCTTTTCATCAGTCTGTCCATCCCAGAGTCCTGCAGAGGGAGCTTTCTTGATGATGGGTTCCGGAATTCCAATATGACGCGATAAGTCGCGAACATTAACTTTGTAGAGCTCGCCAATTGGAAGTACATCTGATCCACCATCACCATATTTGGTGAAATATCCGATCATCAGTTCTGTCTTGTTTCCAGTACCCAGAACTAGTCGATTCTCCTGATTTGCTCTTGCATACCATGTGACCATTCTTAATCTGGCTGCGAGATTACCTTGTGCTACTTTGTCAAGGTTAAGAGAATCATATGCTGCTACAGCTTTTTTCAGTTCAAATATTTCATGAGGCATGTCTAATGTTTCTGCAACCAGTTTTGCATCAGCAATGTTCTTGGCGTCCTTTTTTGCATCCACTGGTAACATGATACCAAGAACATTTTCAGGTCCTAAAGCTTCACAAGAGAGAGCAGCAACTAGACTGGAATCAATACCACCACTTAGACCAAGAACCACTTTACTGACACCTGCAAGTTTCACGTAGTCCTTGATGAAGTTGACAATCTGAATCCGTATTGGCTCATAATCATCGAATCGAAGACCTTCTGGTAGATTCATTTGATTACCTCATATTCTCTATCTGTCTTCTCCTTTTGTACATTATCGGCGTGGCAAAATCTGCCGTAATTGAATACTCGTGGCAATTATAATAACAATGTTTCAATGAGGAAGTAGAAGAATGAAGCTGTTCCTATATAGAATATCATCACTGCGAATGCACCGACTATCTTCATCCAGATCTTCTTTTCCAATACATACTCGTAACAAATGAATACTGAGAGTGCAAGGAAAAGCTCTGGCATAATGATATACCAAGCAAGATTTCCTATCATCCCTGTTACTGTTGCTGTCCAAGATGGGAGATTGACAAGCGTCAACTCGGAAAGAACAAAGATGAGAACTCCGATTATGGCTACAATTCCATATGTCATCTCAAGTGATTTCCTCTTCTGGACTTCCTTTCCAATGAATATGATGATGAAGAAGGGGATTGACCAAAGACCCGCCATGTAAAGTGGTATGGAACCACCAATCATTGGTAAACTGCCTACTGGAAATACTATTGCTCCAAGTGTTTCAGCAAGATACCAATCTGGGAACACCATAAGCAGACTTAGAATGACACTGAACAACCAGATACTTTTCCATTCCTCGTAACTTTTCAATGAGAATTTTACTATGACAAGTGCATTATAGAGAATTACCAGGAACAACATCTTCACATCAATAAAACTTCCAGGGAATAGAAAGAGTAGAGTAACTGCAGCGATTACACCAAATATCACATGGACTAGTACAAAATCCTTAATCGACTTATCTTCAAGCAATTGCATGATTGCTAGGCGGAGAAACATACCTATAAACTGTGAGAAAGTAATTCTATAGAGATTCCTTTACGAAATCTACGAGTTCTGAGTTCATTTGAGAAACATGATCTCCCAGCCAGACTACATGTCCTACGTCCTCCAGTCTGTATAAGTTTGCATTCGGGATAGATGACACTGAAAATTCAGCATTAGAAAATGAAACATCCTTATCGACTGTCCCATGGATTACGAGTGTCGGGCTTCTGATGTCCTTAAGGTTCGAAAAAGACACTTTTTGAAGTTGTTTCAAGTCGTTATTTAGACCAGCCAATCTCGAAGTCAGTGGACAGGTTGTTTGAATGAATCTTTTGTACCAAGAAACTTGTTCAGGATTCAACATTACCTGTTCTATGTAGGCATTCATTTTTTTAGGTTCAAGATTAACAGTTTCCTTGAAGCTTTCTTTCATCGATAATGCAGGCCATCGTCTTGTCACTATATCAAAAATCCAAACACCTATATCCGCCATAAATCCGGACAGGAAAATCCGCCCAAGTAAGGATTTGGTTTGACTCTCATCAACAGTATACTGCTGGCTGACAGCTGCCATTAAGACAAGGGCTTTTACCCTATCTGGATAACGTAAAGCAAAATGAATCGCAGGTGGACCTCCTGCAGATGCTCCAATGATTGCAACCTCTGTGATTCCAAGTGCGGTCAGCAATGCATCAATTGCATCTGCTTGTTGCTCAAAGGTTTCTCCTGTACTCAGAGGTGTGCGCAGATATCCTGGTCGGGAGATTGCTAATAGGGAAAATCCTTCATTGATCCACATTTCCATGTCCAGTAAACTCTGGTCATAGCCACCTGGTCCTCCATGGAGCATGAGGATAACAGGACCGCTACCCTTCAAGGCATATTCAATTTCTCCCGCAGATGTGATTGCAACTTTGCTATTTCTATGGAGAATTGATACCATGATTCGCTTCCATCGCCTGAATGTGATAATAATCCATACAAGAATCAATACGATGAAGACAATAGCAATCTCTAGCAGCATGATGTGTCCACTCAGATTGGTCGCATATTATTCTTTGCACTTTCAGGGTCTCTAATTACAAACGGTGCTAAAATCAGGCTAAGCTTTATCTTCATTCACAGTAGGTAATGGCGAAGCGTATAGGAGCGACCACTACCAATTATTGTCTTTTCCGTATACGCTATTTTCGGAGATAAGAATATGTCAGAAAAATTAGGACAGCTAGATCTTGTATTCATTGTTGATAATACCGGTTCTATGGGTCCATATATTCAAAATGTCAAAACAAAAATCCTAGAGATCATCCGCACAATAAAGAAGGAGGAGTTGTGCCATAGACTAAGGGTTGGCTTAGTATCATATCGAGATCATCCTCCAGAGGAAACCACGTACATTACACAGAAGTACGAACTTTCTTCTGATACATCAGAAATTGAACAGAATGTCCTGCATATGGATGCATCAGGTGGTGGTGATGGTCCTGAGGCAGTATCCACAGCGCTACAAGTTATGAACAAGATGGAGTATCTCAATGAATCTGCCAAGATTGCTGTTCTTATCGGAGATGCACCACCTCATGGCGTTGAGGACGGAGACCGCTGGCCACAGGGCACTCCTGATGGTGCAAAGTGGGATAAGGAAGCAAAGAACGCCTTTGACAAAGGAATCGTTATCCACACGGTAGGATGTTTCCCCGAGATTACCAGTTATACGAATGGTGTTGCAACCTACGAGAAAATTGCAGACCTATCACAGGGAAGATTCATCCCTCTTGAAAAAGCCGAGCTGCTTGTCAATATCATTACTGGACTTGCTGTCGAGGAAATCGACAAGATCGCAATTCAGAAGTCAATTCTTGAGGACCTTGGAGTTAGCATGGAAGATTTCCCTGCTGATCAAGAGTTCACCGATGAGAAGATATCTGAGATGGTCGCGAAGGTTCAATCTAAAGGTGTCAGGAAGAGAGCAATGGTTGAAAGATCAGCTTCAGCTCCTGCAACCCGTAGTGAAGACCTTGCGGTCGAAGCACAAGAAATTGATGAAGCTGACATCCGCGAGGCTGTACGACAGCTGAAATCTAAGTCTAGGAGATAATCACTTTTTTCCTGTGCTACAACAAGCGGCACCACTTTTTACTTTTCACTGATGAAGAGATTTTGAGTAGAGCCTTAGAAAGCCATATCTTCTATACTGGATAGTGAACATTCATGCCTAGCAGACAATGGGATTATTTCATGGCAAACTTCTTTGGAGACCCCTACATGATGTGGCATGATGGCATTGATCCAACAGCCGCATGTATCTTAGAGGGTGCTGAACGAGACCAGGCCGAAGCAATGCTTATTGAATCTATGAAAGAAGGAAGCTTTTGGGCTCCCATGGGTCTGAGAGAATTACGTTCCCAAAGAGCAGTCCCAGTGATGAAGGAGATGTTATCCTCAGCCAGTGGAGACCTACTCATTGAGATCGCCATTACATTGAATGTTATTGAGGATACTACTGAGTATTATCCTTACATCATTCGTGTCCTACGAGAAGCTCCCAGTGCCTACACTAGATTAAAAGCTGCCATTAAACTTCGTGATTTTCCCACTCCTGAAGTAATTGAGCCACTCTTTGATGCTGTGAGTGATATAGACTATCTTGTACGGAATAATGCCTCTAATTCGCTTCTAGCTATTCATGGACTCGAACCTATGATATCTGAACATAAGAAGATCTTCCATCTCATTATTACTCATACTAACGATGAAAAGGGAACTAGTAAAAAAGACGCAGCAGCAGCATACAAAAAGGCTGAAAGGATGCTACGTACTTTGTTCGAGAAGTAACGGTTGGTGGCCAGCGCCAACAAGGCAAATGGTAAGGGGGGGGGAGTTATGAGGGTATGTTACAGAAAACAAATGCCCCACTAGCCGCCTGACCACCATATTTCATTGTGCCTAAGTTCCTAATAAGCTTCACTCTCGTAAATATTCTGTCATTTTGTGATAACAAAACGCTATTCAGCAAGTAAAAACCTTTTATCGATATGCCAAACGACAATCAAGAAGAACATCGATATGATATGACAAGTAATTGGGTGCGAGAAAAGATAGTCACGATTGAGATTGATGGAAAACTTGACTTTGAAGTAGCTTCTCCTCTGGACTTCTGGCCAGACGGTCCGCCGGGAACCCTCTCACCAGAAGATCTGTTTGTCGCTTCTACAGTTGCATGTTACGGTGTTTCATTATCAGGAGTTGCAAAACGCTTTCATGCAGAGTTCACCTCTTTCAAGATTCGCGCAACAGGAACACTTCAGAAGGGTGAGTTTGGCTGGGAGTTTGAGCAAATCACTATCCGTCCAACAATTATTGTTCCCACAAATAAAGACAAGAAACGGATGACAAAAGCAGCAGAACGCGCACATCGATATTGCGTGATTTCAAACTCAATGAAATGTCCTGTTCATGTAAACTTTGAGATATTAGTTGAGCAAGCAACCACACCCGAATAGTTTATTAACTATTGTTAATACATTATTAACTATGTCCGACCATGTGTACAATCTAAGTACTCGTGTTACTCGCCCGATGTTCATCGGTGTGAAGATTCTAAACAACGATGAGTTCGAGGTAACATCTCCACCAGACTGGTGGCCAGATGCACCAGAGAAACACCTCTCTCCTTACACGCTGTTGTTAGCAGCATCTGCTTCGTGCTTCAGCCTTTCAATATTCCAAGCAGCTGGGAGTTTTCACACAACATTCTCCAACATTGAAGTTGAATCAACTGGTTTGATGAGTGAGAATGACGAAGGAATCTGGAGCTTTGAGAAAATTGAGATCAAGGTCAAAGTAACAATTGATGATGAAGCAGAAAAAGCTAAGATTGAACGTGCAATCGAAATGGCTCATAAGACATGTCCGGTGGCAAACACACTGAAGTGTCCAACATTGTTGGATTACGAAATTATAGTTGCTTAGTCAGACATGATGAGTTACTATAGCTGAGGTAAAGGTATCTCAGCTGGGTATTCCTTTCCACATTGGCAATCCAATTTAACCGACCAACGTTTTGGTAAAGGAACCTTGAACTCTTCAACAACTTCGGAAAGGGAGTTCTTGATGCCACGTATCAGTTTTACATAGACATCCGCCAAAGTCGTCAACTCGTGTGGAAAATCAAGATCTGAGAGAAAATACTTGAATGATTTTTTACACTCAGGGCAGGATGTAAGTAAGAGATTAGTTACGTCTCCGCACTTGGAACAGGTGATTTCATCTCTACTCATTTTCGGAGCAACTGGAATGTCCAGTGTTAGATCATTCTGTTGACCACACACATAACAGAAATATTTCAACGGTAGCTTTGGCATATTGATATAGTCCTACATTTGGTAGGAGAAATAATGCACTTCTCTCCTAAAAGTTTAGCTGAACTGTTAGACTGAACTGCTAATCTTCGTAGCGGTGAGAAGATCTTCGTTGCCAACTGATTCTAGCTCGATGGTCACTTTAGCTCCTACATCCAGGGTGTCGAACTTTGTAAAAGCAGTCACCTTAATTTTGAGACTCTCATGAGCATCAGTTGCAATCCCGAGATACCCATAGTGGGTTTTTCCCATAGTACTGATGTCTGAAGCGGTAATTTGTCCTGTAACGATTTTCTGCATAATAATACGCCAACCGGTTTCGTTTCCTGAATAACTATAACTGTATCCATCTGAACAATCAAATTTTGTTCTGATTTTACATATGCTGTATCTATTGCGGCACTAACACTGTCCGTGCTCGTCATGAGTTCTTGATTGAATATTGTCTTCTGAGCAACGATAATATCCGTAGTATCAAGTCAACCGTTCAAAGAATCCATAAACTATTACAAGATAAATAAGAGGCCCATAACCCCTTTTTCGCATAAAAAAGACCTATCCCTTTCAGATTGATTATATACCAAATCGATTCGTCTTCCATCAAGGCGAATGACAATGAATTATAACGCTTTGATTTTAACAGCCGTTTTGTCGCTACTTGTGCTAGGGCTTACAACTCTTCCTGCAAGTGCGCACGGCCCAGATGATGAAAATTTTGATGGTATGATGCCAGGGATGCCCGATATGGGACACATGCCTGGTTATGAGATGGAACATGACGGAGTCTGGATTAATACAGATGTCATAACAATCATGGCTATGGAAGAAATGCCCGCTTTCAATTTCTGGTATAACTCAGACCCTAATGGTAGCATGGCTAGGTTCATGGCTGCATACACCATGATAGCTGAATTTGAGGATACTAATGGAGATGATGCATATCAGTTCAATGAAACTCTCTATGCTGCACCTCTTGGTGCCTATGAATGGACCCTTCAAACAGGAAGTGTTGAAGATCAAGATGGTGTTACCACAGAAGTATGGTTGAAGTATACCAAAAGTGGCATTCACGAAGATGACCATGATGACGATCATATGATGCATGGAATTGATATGATGTCTCCAATGTATGGAGACGTTTCTGATATTGATAGATTTGAAAATGTAACCCTTCAGTTTTGGGCACACATCTACTTCGATGACTACAATGGAACAGTTAGTGATTCAGAGGGTACTAGTACAAATTACACCATCGCTGGAGGTACCGAACTGAAGATTGACATTGAGATAGGTAATTTTCCATTCAGTAATGAATATTCCAAAGTCGCAATTCAGACAATGCTTAATGAGAATATGGGCTTGGGTAGTATGATACAACCGAGTCATATGTTCATGACACATGAAGGATTTCTGAACATCTTTGGAAACTCCTTGATGGATTGGTCAACAGAATTTGGTAATGAAACAAGATTTGACAATGTTATGGGCACTCATATGCAACAGATTGACTTCATAGACGTTGCATCCGGAACTACCCAAGGTTATTACAAATGGCTCGATCAAGCCATTATCAACTGGGTCGGTGGTGAGTCCGAAGTCGTGAATGTTACTGCATCCTATGTACCCACGGGTATGGGGCTCTCGGTTTTTCTGGCTTACCCAAACTTTGGAAATGGCAGTATTTTGCATGATCCATCAATCGGATTGATTGAAGATGCTGGTCCCTTAACTATCTCCCCTGTTAGCACACTTGTTCTTGGTAGCATTGTAGTATTTGCAGTGCTGGCTTTAGCAGTGGTCGCAATTCGAAGAAGGTAGGGTTCTCTCTTTACCTTCTTCCCCCTTTTTTCCCCGAATCCAATTTGCGTACTTAGCGGGACAAGTTTGAATACTTGACTCAATCCTTTAATTGTCCTTCAGACTCTTCCATTTTATGGACTATATTTTCTCGTCCATTACGTAGTCGTTTGACAAGTCCTTTCTCCTCGAGACCACTCAATAATAGGCTCATCTTTGACTCCGATATGTCAAGTTCTCGATATAGCTCTTTCTGAGAACATGATCCACCTTTTGTTTGGAGAGTTTCAAGTATTATTGTTTCTTCTCGGATTATTCCCGCAACTTGTACATCACCAGCACGTCTGAATCGAGTAATCAGTTTTGGTCCAAGAATAGCCGCTCCAAGTCCAATTAATCCGCCGACTAATCCCACAATTCCAAATACAATATACGAAACACTAGCAACACTGCTAGAAGTGTCAATTTCTTGATATCGCACAATGAACGCACGCTCTTGACCTGGCAAGATTGTTGAAATGAACCATTTGAAGGCAATTCGTTGGCCATCTGTGAAATTTGTATCAGCTTCAGGAAAGAGTGGAACTGATGACTCGTGAGATAATGAAGCATGAGCTGGCAACATAGCAATAAATGTGTAATTTGTCACTTGTGTGTGTGGGCGAATATAATAGACCATACTCCCATAACTATACCCAAGGTCTTCGTCTTTTTCTAGGTCCGACAGTAAATCATATGATTGTAACTCAAGACGTATCCACTCTGATTCATTGCTGTTGATGACAGTTCCAAACTGGATGGTAATCATCGTATGGCGATCCATTGTTGTCGTAGTGAATTCAACATCCCCACTGGCTGAAATTACTGAAGTGACCATCAAATCAAGTGAATCAATTCGGATGTCCGCTGATGTAATTGGGTCGATCCCTATATTATTGACTTTAGTGTCAATAATTATTGATGTAGTACCATTGCTATGGATTATTGCAGTAGTAGTCATTTGATCAAGAAGAACATCGTCATTTACAACGATTTGAGCTGCTACATCATATGATGCGATCGAACCCAGAATAAGTGAACTTACAATTATCAGTAGCAATATTTTTCTCATGATCCACATTAGTCTCCATTGAAACTATATCTGTACCATCACACAAACCCACTGTTGTTTGGCTCTGAATATTAATTATGCACTAGCTGCAGCTATACTAGGTCTATCAGTGTTCGTCATGAGTTCTTGATTGAATCTTATCTTCTCTGCAACGATGATATCAGTGGAGCCAAGATTGGTAATATCAACAATGACTTGACTTCCAACTTCTAAGGTTTCATACCATGTGAATGCGTCAACTTTCACAATTTTTTGCTGACCGCTTGGAGTTTCAATTCCTAGATAGCCGTAAACTAATTGTCTGCTTCCAAAAACACCCATTTGTTTGGATATGATTTTTCCTTCAATTGTGTTATCCATAATGCTCAACTATTATTAACTATCGTTAATAGTATAATAAAGATATGGCTATGCCCTTCTACTCATCAATAACTTTCAGATTATTAGGGTAGAATTCTGCATTCTCGACATATGAGTCAACGTAGATACTTATTGCATGCCTAGCAGAATCATCAGGTCCAAATTCTCGCATGTGCTTTGCTGGTACCCCTGCGTATACAGTGTAGGGTTTAGTTTCTGTTCGGTTATGCAGTAATGCACAATTCCCTATTAGCACACCTTCAGAAACTTTACTTCCTAGCATGAGGACAGCTCCCATCCCAATAGCCGCGTGATCTCCTATCTCTTCCGCATGGATAGATGCATTGTGGCCTATATTCACTCGATTTCCAATCTTAGTTGTGAATCTTGGATCTGAATGAATCACAACACCATCTTGGACATTTGTTTCATCACCGATTCGTATTGGTCCTCTGTCTCCTCGAATTGAAACCATTGGTGCTACAAAGACCCGTTCTCCAATTTTTACATCGCCAATTACTGAAGCCTGTGGGTGAATAAAGGCTGTTGAAGCGATTTCTGGTGTCTTTTTTCCAAGTGCGTATATTGTCATGGTAGTCAACTCTCTATGGGTCCGATATGGACTGGTAACAGCCGCTCGTTAATGAAAAAGCAATCGGTGGGTCATGCTTTGCCAATGATGCGAACTATTAAATCAAAAGATGGTATGATTGTAGGCTGAGGAGAGTTTCAAAGAATGAGCACGCAGGATAACACTACAGATTCTTCTGATGTTCCAGAAACCTTCATCACAATCTATGGTGGAAAAAAGGAAGAGGTTGGCGAATCAGCCAAGAATATTCTGGGAATATCAGATAGTGATTATTATGGAACATGGATAAGTATGGGTATTATGCGACGTCTCTACTAGGAAACCAAGACTAATCGGAAATTCCCGATCCTAATTTCTGGGCAGGTTGGGTTCAACATGGTTAACTCAAGTTTTTCTTAATGATTTGATGACGCATGAAATGAGGGGATTCATCTTCACAATGTCAACACGGGTTCGCCACTGTTAACTCTAGTTGGATTGATTTATAGTGGCAGTCACTAAATCTGATATGTTCAATTCCCTATCTAAAAGAAAAAATCAATGGTCTAGAAAACAAGATACAACCTTCAGAAGTCAAGGGTCGCCTGATACACATCTGCTGAGACCTTGGTGAACTGTCCTGACAAAACAGGTAATCTATTCCTCAACCATTCGATTCTCCCTTCAAGGTGTTCCAGACTGTGCTCATGACCGAAGCTAAAACTCGATGGTCCTACATTGGTCTTCTTGCGCCAGTTGGTATACATGTAGAGGGACACAACATTCTTCCCCTGCTCCTGTGCCCAATTGCCAATCGCCTCAAACTCTTCAAGGTCTTTCTCGTTCGAGATGGTCATCAACCACTCTGATCTACCAGGAGTGATACGGTGAACGAAGCGTGCCACTGTGGATCCAACAGGGAAATTCTCTCGGATGCAAGGCCAGCAACCCCACTTGATGTAACCTTCGATTGGGTGACGGAGTAGGGTGATTCTGTCTGCGGACTTGCAGGTTGGGCAACGCTTGGGAGCGGTCATGTATTCTTGTGTTGTATGGACGATTTAAGCTCGTAGAAATCCAATACTACACATCATCAAACCATGGAACGCTCAGAACGAGATTTTTTATTGCTAGAATGTTTAATCAGCATGGCACAGGGTCCAGACTCTGTGACTAATCATAAAGGTGAAACACAATATCTTACAAACGAAATTGTACTCGCAATGATGGTGACCGTGATCGTCGATGTGCGGTCAACCGAGGGTACGAGAACGAGGATGTCCGTGATTCCGACTGGGATCAAGAGGACTAATCGATCTTCCTGGTTGGATTAAAGACTCAGAATTCTGGGTCCCAAAGATACGTTTTGAATAGATGTGATAACTGATGAAGTGATTGGCATCGGGGTGACTCGATGCCCCCTCATTATGATATTCGCTTGAGAACTTGATGGATTTATTAGGAAGGTCACCGATAGATATGTGAGTAGGAGTTGGTATGGATCAAAGGCGAATGCACAGGTCTAGTTTTGTAACATGCCCTCAATTACATAACGAAACTCCCCCCTCCTACCACGATTACCTGTGCGTTCGCCACCTTCTTGCTACACGAGAATGTCTAGGATTGAACAGGTGATTTTGACCAGCCACCAGTATTCCAAATGATATTGAAGATGGAATACAGATGAGTTGCGATGTTATCCTCAAAATCTTCGAGCATGATTTCAGGAAGCAACAAATTTTCTTAGAAATAGGATGTTGACCATTTGTGTAGGATGTACAGGGGTCTTCCAGTATCATCGTTCTACAGGCCACTTTGACTTTTCGCTAAGGTCGAATGGGAGCCGTTCTTTTTCCTTTTTCGTTAACTGATGACACCAAAATACGACTTTCTGAATTTTTCTTTTGGATTTTTCTTCATCCTTGTCCACTCCCCACCACCCGAGTTTCCTAAGCCTCCTTTCATAGAATCCGACTTGCCATACGGCAGTCCACGGTCTCATTCCATTAGGCTCATCCGGAGTAGGTTTTCTGCTCTGAAAGACATCTATCAGCTTGGCAGTGTGACCTTTGACCTCAATCAACCATATCTGGTCAGCATATTCCACGATAACATCAGGTCTGTATTTTATTTTTTCTTTCTTGTCCTTCTCGCTAGTCCGGAGTTTATCCTCTACCCAGAAGGAAATGATTGGTTCTGTCCTGAGCAATTTCAGGTGATTTAGAAGATAATTTTGCACAACATCCTCGTAGCGAATCAAAGTTTCGGTCTTTTTTACATCTCTGTACCATTTACCGACAACAGTGGATTTCACAGTGATCCACATGATTCCCTCTCCTTCCTCTAGTGTTATTGTCACATTGAATTCTCCGAATCTCTCTCATCCTTCTATTGATTAAAAACCATTGGACAGTCAGGATTATCTTGGGCTGGTGCACGAATTGAACGTATTTTTCAATAGGCACCAACATTGGTCGGCATTCAATGTGAGCCAACCGTCTTTGAGTTCGATACCGCATCCGAATGCAATACTGGCAAACATATGAGGTGGGGGCCAAGCCCTTTCTTCGGACACTCGGATTTTGTGGTCATTCCTCTAAGATTGAAATTCCTCTAAGATTGACATTGACGTTGTAGCACAATCGGATACACACGTCTACATGATTTCGTGTAAGGCGATGGACCAGAATATTGGGTCGAAAAACCTGCTAACCTTCTTCCTATACGATTATAGAACATTCTATGGTAGTGTTGAATGGGACTTGAAGAAAGCTTGGGAGATTGGTGATTGGGCAGAATGCATATCAAAATCACCGTCGGTGCTTCAAGATAGAAGAATTCGTGGGAAAACCATTGTACCCTTACTAGTAACTCCCGATCAACGACCTCTCGGTTTAGAATCAGTGAAAAAGTGGTGTCTTGATATGAAACTTGCTTACAAAATGCCAGAAGTTAAGATACTTCGAGTAAGTGAACTAAAAGAATACTCATTTTCCTAGTATCTTCAGAGGTGCTTAAATTTGAGATAACGAACTAGGATATGGTGCCATATCCATTCCGCTCTATTTGGGTCTGGGAGCCATTCTTTCATCACGCAAAATATACAAATGTTCATATATCTTCAAAGTGAAGATGATTTGCCGCTACCAATCGAGGGAATTAAAGAATGATTCGTCGTGGAGTTTCACTTTTACTGGTAATTGTGCTAAGTTTGTCATTCATTGTGTCCACTAACATAGATGGTGTCATGAAGACTACAGAGATGACTGGAAAACCTAGAATGTATGAGATTTCGTATGATTCTCATGCACCGTTCAATATAACGTCTAACAGCGATTTTGAAACTCAAAGTTGGCCAGGTAATGGTTCTGCAACAGACCCGTACCTAATCCAGAATCTGAACATAACGTCAACAACGAACTCAACCTGCATATGGATTACGAACACCACTAGCCATTTCATCATAGAGGATTGCTGGTTTTCATCCCCTATCCTTGACTACGCCGATCAATATCTTTGTCCTATTACTCTCACAAACGTAAGTAACGGAAATGTAGAAAGAAATCAGATTGTAGATAGTCAAGTAGCAGTTTCAGGATATCTTCTGTCAAATTGCTCCATATCGGATAATATCCTCAGTGTTTCGTATCAAGGAATCAATGTTAATCTTAGCAATTCCACTGTGATATCAAACAATACCCAAGGATACGAACCGTGTGTTTTTGGACTGTTCATTAACCATTGCAGGAATAGCACTATCTCGCTCAACGAATTCAAAAACATAACAATCATTGGTATATCTGCATACAGCAATTACGATATTCATATAGTTGAGAACTCATTAACAGGATTTACCCATGAATATGCATTCTCCTGGGTAGGAATTGATGTGTCGGGCGGTGATTTATGTACAATTCAAAGAAATGTTCTCTCGGATTTTGGAGGTTCGGCAATAGAAGTGAGTGGTCATAACTTCACTGTCCAGGATAACAACATCACCTCTTGCCAGACTGGAATCTATATTTCAACCAACAACAGCACATTCACAGGAAATCGAATCAATGGCAGTTCTAGATCAATCGAGATGGATCAAGCAAATGATACGATGGTCTACTGCAATTTTCTACTTGGAGGAAACAGGATTTATCACACCGGAATTGCCATGCTCGGTGGGCATGACTGTGATATTTATTCGAATACTATCTCTCAGGTAGGTCAGGGAATCTATCTCCAGGGCGCTACTCGTTTCAACGTTTCTGGCAATACTGTTACTGAAGGCAGATATGGCTTTACCTTTGGATGGAGTCCAATGGGGGGGGGTTCCGTAGGACCTTTCTCCGATTGTGATATCGTTAACAACACCTTTGATTCTGGGGGAGTCTATCCGATTATCGAGAGCTACGAGAGCTGGGATTTTGATACAATAAGATTCGAGGGAAATACAGTACAAGGTAGGCCAATTGGATTCTTTGCAAATCTGGATTCTGGGACAATTGATGGAGATTCCTATGCTCAGTTGCTACTTGTGAATTGTAGAGAGATTACGATTTCTGGAGGTGATTTCCATGATATCAACTCGGGTAGGATGGATTATGGCGATTACAACCCAGGCCAAGCTTCAGCAATCACACTTCTGAATTGTACTGCATGTAGTCTTGCTAACATCAATTTCAACAATAATACGTACGGGATTATCTTGCAGGATTCATCCCAGTGTGTCATTACAGGTGGCTCAAGCTACTACAATTCATGGAAAGCAATAAGCCTTTCACACTCGGAAGATATTGAGATTACAAATGTCGACATCAGAAACAGCCCAAGAGGGATTGATCTAAGTTGGTCATACGATTGTAGTATCTCAAACTGCCTAGTTAGGGACAACGAAGAGGGGATATATCTCCGAATTGGTATGAATTGTACTATATCTCACAACACTATCTATCAGAATAGTGATGGAATTTACTTGGAAGACTCCGATGGTTCTGAGATCTCTGGCAATACGGTAAACTTGAATGATCGAGGAGTTCTGCTGAATAGCACCTCGGACTGCCTGATAACTCAGAACAACATCTACAATAATACAGGTGTAGGAATATCTCTGGACACCACAGCGAATCGTAACGAAATTTTCAACAACACATTTGCGTACAACACCCCTAATGCTATCTGTGAAGGATCATTAAATCACTGGGACAACCAAGTTGATACTGGGAATTTCTGGTCGGATTATAATGGAACAGGAGCATACATCATTGACGAAAATGATCAAGACAACTTCCCAACTACTGGTGAACCTACTACAACAAATGGTACAACACCAAATGGGTTTTGGTTATTCGATCCTCTTCTTCTAGGGATTGTGGGAGGAATAGCTGGAATCGTCGCTCTAGTAATCATAATAGGTTATAGAAGGCGCATCGTAGTCGTGGACTAGTCTACATTCAGCTGAACTTTGCTGTTGCAGGAGAGCACTATGGATATGCTGTGAGGGGTAGAGGACATCATCGTTGTTGGAATCAGCGTTCTATACTCATTGGAGTTGGGCTCATATTATCAGGAGTTGGAACTGAACTCATTCAACGAATCTTGGTCCGCTTTATCGTTCATTCGAATATTACTCTGACGGGTTCTCTAATTTTTAACTGTCGAATGATTCTGTGGCCCCGCATTAGCTCGTTCTCAATCGTACCGATGTAGAACATGGTTACCAGATATCTAGATGAAGAGAGAAATCAGTTTTTTCCAAGAAGTAGAATATTACTCCAAATCAGGAGGGCGAGATTTGTGTATTAATGACATCTGAAAAACTTAAAAGATTTAGCTTAATACCTACCTAAGCATGGCACTTACTCAGATTACTATCGCTTTGACTCTTATGTTTTCAGCAGCATTTGTATCAATCTTAATCGGTGCTATTGGAATGCGAAAGGCCGGTGATGCAACAATCATCTCCATCATTGTTTTTGGAGCCTTTGTTCCTATGGCAATGTACTTGATCTATTTGAATCTAGAAATCTATGCCACCGTCTTAGACTGGCCTGTAGATTCAGGTAGTTTTCTTGGTTTGTGGAGACCCCTTAATGCGATTCTGATCGCATCTTGGATTGGTGGATTCCTTGGTATGATTTCTGGAAAGTATTGGGCAGAGGACGACCGTAGCTGTTTACAATGTCTTATGGGGCCCTTCTTTATCCTGGTTATAGTGTCCCTTGCAATTCTTGCTTTGCCATAATTTAGAAGATGAGTGGTGCGGAGGGCGAGATTTGAACTCGCGAACAATATCCGTTTGACAAAAAGAGCCACACACTCTCAGATGAATACTTCAATAGCGAGGATTTATGTTTGGTCGTATATATTTGAAAGATTGCGTTGTTCAGCATATTGAGGGAACATGTTGAAAGTGCTACCTCTTTATTTTCCGGAAAGGGAATTGTCACTCATTGTACATCTCTCTAAGCATCGAAATATTAATTATCTATGTGGAGAATTCACCTAATTGTGATTGGGAGGGCTTCGGATGAATAGAGATCTAACGATTTCGGTCATGGGATTTCATAAAAGGTATGTTCCTGTTCACGCTGGGCGCGATTGGTTCTGCATTTGGAGATGGGGGATTGTTTGCAGAAGTTGCTCTTCAGGGGCTCATCGTAGCCTCGGTTCTTGTTTCAGTTGGTCAACAGAGAGCCTTGCAGAAAGATGCTGCAAGTGCCTATCTATACGAGAGTGCAATGGACTTTGTCGAGAATGAAGTTGGAACACATCGTGGATTTATCAGCAAAAGGATAGCACAACTCAGAGCATCATGGTCAATCATTCAGCAATTTGGTAATTCGGGACTACAACAGTCAACCAGAATGCTTATGGCTCTGAATTTGGCATCGATAGGTCTACAGGTTGCGACGGTTGCGGTGCGTGTCTATGGAGCGATGTATTAATGGCGGAACTCCCCTATTTTGAGCGGCTCAAGAGTACCTTAGATGGGTTAGAGAGGTGTCTTTATGATGATGACAGATACTGGGGGTACTCGGTTTCTATGTTTGACCTCAAGTTTGAGGCTCATCAAAGGGAAATCTCTCTCAATCAAGAGCAAGAGTCTTTTGTACACAAGGCTGCCCTTGAGCACCTTAAGATGGGAATAAAGAGTAGATTTCTAGACCTCTGTTCAATCCTCGCTTATACTGGAACTATAAGTGAAGGAAACGTATATGAAACTGCTCTTACACATTATCCAGATTTGAAGGAAGGTTATCCTAACCCTTTTGAAATTGCTATTGAACTATTGAAGAGTGCTGACGTATTTGAAACTGATGAAACGATTCGTTACTTTGATGAAGGGAATATTGGAATACAGAAAAAGGGAGTAGGAAGAACGGGTGTCCTAATTCTGACTGACAGAAGAATCATAGGTGCAGGTGGTTTTGCTACAGGTGTATCAAGTAAGACACACAAACTCTTCTACGGTGACATGAGAGAACCTTACCTTTCTACTGTGGACTTCATCCGGTTAGAAAGAGCTAAGGATATCGAGTTGAAGAAGAATGAGATCAGGATGAAATACGATACTGAATATATTGTTGAGAAAGAGAGGACGTTCTACGGACCGTATTTCTTCACCTTTGACCTACCTACGTCAATCAAGGTGAAAAAAGGGACTGTTAAAGTGACCATTACACTAGGAGAACTTGCTAAGAAGATTCGTATCCCCGATGGTGTGAAGGATTCGTATCTCGGGAAAGCTTACGAGAACTGGAATCAAGTTGAACTTCCCGCTGACTATGACCGTGTCAGGTTGGACACTTTCTTCAGACACCTAACTTTTCTAGGACTTGATATTCAATGACGCGTCCTTAATAGTCGTTATACGAATATTGCGAGTTGAGGAGAATGTCAACTAATGAGCAAACGGAAAATCTCAGACGCGATTCATCGAAGATTCAGTGATGCATCCAGACTAGTACGAAGCGGAAAATTCGATGAAGCTGAAAGCCTCGTGAAAGAACTCCTTGTTGAAGAACCAAAATATGCAAGCGGATGGTTTTTTCTTGGGACTCTACCTACATTCAAGAGGAACAATGGAAAAGCAGGACCTGATGACCGCCTTGAGAATCAAGTTCAGTCATTTCGAAAAGCTGCAGAATTAGAGCCTGATAATGCAACATTCCAAGAGTGCTTAGGTATACATCTCATCCAGATTGGAGATTTCCAAGAGAGCCGAGGAGCACTAGAGAGAGCATACCAACTTGAACCATCAATAATTGAGAGATCGATTTCTCGTTTAGAAGCAGTGGTCAGACAAGTCCCTAGTCCTCGCTTATTGTATGGTCTAGCATATTTGTATTCTCTTGTAGGGAAAACCAATATTGCTGAGAACTTCCGTGAGAAGGCTTTCGAGAACAACATACATGTTGATTTGTTAATGGCAAAACAATACGATGAAGCAGAAAGAATTTCAAGGACCATATTGGAATCGGACCCTGAAAATAGCGGGGCTTGGCTGATACTCGGCAATGTGCAATGCAAGAAAGAATTATGGACTGAGGCTGAAGTTTCGTTCAAAAAGGCTCTTGAGATTGAACCAGAATATCCCCATGCATGGCTAGGTTTGGCAACTGCACTCCTTCATCAGGAAAGGTTCGAAGAAGCTCAAGAGGCAGATAGAAAGGCTAAGATGTTTGAATGGAACCTAGAGTAGAACGCATGAATCTTTTTTTCGGACAGATTAGACCGGTCACAAATACTACAAATACAGTCACCTAGTGACTTAGCATACCATTATAGTCTATGATAAGTATATTTTTTTATACTAATTATTATATCTGAAGCCTGTATAACTAGTGGGTATGGAGAGTTTCAAATTATGAGCATGCAGGATGCGAATTCACCAGATATTCCAGAAACTTCCATCACAATCTACGGTGGAAAGAAGGAAGACGTTGGTGAATCAGCTACGAATATTCTGGGAATATCTGACGATGATTACTATGGAACATGGATAAGTATGGGTGTAATGCAACGCTTAGCGTTCTTGTTTTCAGGTGGAGTAGAGAGCGCAGGCGGCATGGGCGAAATTGTCTGCATGTTTGCAGTTTTGATTGCTGTCCTTGCTCTGTTTGCATTTTGGAGCGTAGCAATTGTCTTCATAGTAATTGCAGTACTATCCATACTGAGTGGGGGTGCCGCTTACAAGTTCATGCGCGCTGTATATATCACCGCACCCATCACCAATATGGAATCTTCCAAGATCGATGAGTTTGTAGCAACTCAACTTACTCAAGGCAGATTTGTGCTGATTGAAGATTCAGAAGCTTCGAAGACAATGAGTGCAGTCACACAAAAAGCCAATTCGGCTACATTGACCTTTAAGAGAGGAATTCAGTTTGCACTCCTAATCGCTACAATCTTTCTGATTACTGAAGTAACCTACTTCTTCATGATGGGACATTGGCTCTCAGGTCTCAATGTAGCTACTTACACACTGGAGATTACGGTTCTAACCATATTCGGACTTCTATTTTTAGTCGGAATAGTATTGATGGATACTGGAGTTCTGCAAAGAAGCAGAGTAGCTAAAAGTATAGAGTAGAACAAGTAGACTCAGATCACATCAAATACAATCGCCCAAAACTCACGTTCGGAAACCCCTGTTCTAAGAGCACGAAGGTTTCCTTTGATGTTTTCAAAAGCAGCGTGGGACTGGAGTTTCTTCTGCTCCTCATGGGATTTCTTCACTCTATCCGTAATCTCTCTTGCTTGCTCGGGGGTTGCATTTACACCACCCATTTTTAGTAGATATTCAACAAAGTGCCTACCTACAAATTTGCCTAGATGGAACTCCCTCTTACGACCAACTTTTGAGGGACTAATCGGTTCGTAGGTCATTGAATGAGTTAATTGTCCGTGAGAATGGATTCCACTTGAATGAGTGAATGCATTATCACCACTAATTGCCTTATGAAGTGGTATAGGAATAATGAAGTTCTTCTCTACAAGTCTTGATAGACCATAGAGTTTCTCTGTATCAATCCCTGTATCTATACCATAAAGCTCTTCCAGAGCCATCACAACTTCTTCAAAGGCGGCATTACCAGCTCTCTCACCGTATGCATTCACACAGACTTGGGGATAGGTGACCCCCTCTTCAATTGCGGCCAATGTGTTTGCATTTGCTAGACCAAAGTCATCATGACAATGCACAGACATTGGTACTTTGTACTTGCTTTTAGTCCAGAGTCGTGATTTGATCTCCCTCATGATATGTTTCATCACTTCTGGTCTGACAAAACCAACAGTATCCGCAACACATATTTTATCTGCCCCAGCATCAATCGCTGTCTGAAATGCTTGACAAAGAAATTCCATATCACTTCGCGTCGAGTCTTCAGCAATATAGTCGATTACAAGACCGTGCTCTCTTCCAAACTCGATACACTCAGTAAGGCGCTTTAGCATTTCATCACGGGTCATTCTTAGCTGGTACTTCAGTCTGAAGTCCGATGTCGCAATGAATATTGGAACTTCATCTACTCCTGCATCTATACAAGCCTCAATGTCTTGAATGACTGCTCTTGCTGGTGCTGCAACAGTAGCTTTTGAGAGTCCTTCATCTGCAATTGCTTTGACTGCTTTCTTTTCAGCATCACTAACAGCCGGAAACCCGACTGCCACAATAGCAGTCCCGACATCATCCAACATCTTTGCGATTTCGATCTTCTCATCAATTGTCAGTGCCACACCAGGAGTCTGTTCGCCATCCCTGAGTGTTTCATCCCAGATATGCACTTTCTTGGGCAGAGTCTTAGGCTTAGTACCTGGTACCTTGTTGTAATTGACTGCCAATCCTGCCTTCTCTAGGGTTTCCATTGGTTTCAGCCTGCTTTTTTGATTTACTCAAATCTGTAGAGCCCGTACCTTGTAGGACCCTCTAAACTCTTCTCAAGTAAACCTATTTGCTTATCGTAGTCTTCTTTTGTGATAGTTCCTTTTTCTAAAGCTTTCTTTGCTTTAGAAATCTTATATTCAGCCTTCGCCTTGTCAATATGGATGAGACGCAATGATGCTTCTACTTTTGGTTTACTTTTGGTCTTTTCACCAATACCTTCTAGCATAGGCATCCAGCATATCGTTTCAACATGGAAAGAGAATTCTAATCCTCTCTCTAGAATCCTGTCCCAGATCGGACATGATTTTACAATGACCTCTCTCTTGTTAACTTCAACATCGAGACCTATGGCTCTGAAGATTTGACCAGCAATCTCAGCTGCTGCTTCTGCTCCATTGCCACCATTTGCTTCAGCAATCTCTTCGCCCATTTGCTTGAAGCCTCCACCATAACCCTCATACATTGAGAGTGGACCGGTGTTCTCACGAAGACTCCACCAGAGACCATCAATGAATGCAACGAAACTAGTCCTCAGAATATCTAGGTCAGTCAGTTCTTACCCCCCTTTGTAAATGGCTTCCCCCATTTGTTGAGGAACGCAATCTCCTCGGGTCCTTGTCTTGGTGGACCTAGAGTGCGTTCATTTTTCGCATAACCTAAAGTTAGACAAAGTATAGGAACCCAGTGTGGATATGGAATTCCTAGCTTCTGTGAAACCGCACCTACATCATCAAAATGATCTAGCTGCACCGATGATACACAGCTCCCAAGCCCTAGTGATGCTGCAGCAAGAGACATATTCTCCATCATCATTGAACCTGCAATAACTGCGTGACGAGGGCTTGACCAGCCATAAACTCCACCAGTTCCTCGAAGAGTAGCTTGTGAGTTACCAACGTGTGTTTGATCTACAGCAAGAACGAGCAAAACCGGTGCACCATAGGTTTCAGGTTTCCCCTTGATATATTCAAAGCGCTCTCCTGAGATAAGGATGTCAATCGTACGTTCACGACTTGCTTTCGATTTGATATAATCGAGTCTTCGTTCAAGCTCCTCTCTCGGAGTGGCTCGACCGAAAAGCAGGATTGTTCGTTCAACAGCAATTTGACCAATAAACTCCTGTAATTTCTTGTCGCGAATAACGATTACTCTCCACGGTTGCTGATTTTCGGCGCTAGGCGCAAATCCACCAGCTTCGATTACCTTGTAGACTAAGTCATCTGGTACATCTTTTGAGGTGTCATAATCTCTGATTGCACGACGACTCTTTATTGTCCGGATTGTTTCATTTTCGTCCAAGGAATGATACTCCAACCTTTGATGGTCTGGTCGAGCATTTCTATCTTAAGTAAGTAACCGTTCCCCGAAACCTAGACATTCTTGGACATTGAGTCTGGAATGATGTTCGGTTCCTGTTTCATCGAGGCTGCATCGCAAATCTCGGAAGATTTGCTATGTCTTACTTCCTCTCCGCAGGCGTTTTCAGTCTCCGGCAAACTGACGGCGACCAGGTTCAGTGCAGCATTGAGATCCCTGTCAATTTCAAGCCCACACTGTTCACAATGATAAACTCTCTCTGATAGGGAGAGTTCCTTCTTCCTGTGCCCACACCGTGAACACATCTTCGATGATGGAAAGGTCCTTGAAACGATGACAAGCTCAGAACCATACCACTGGCACTTATACTCCATCTGTTTCCTGAACTCGTAGAACCCCACATCAGCTATGGCTCTTGCAAGCCTTCGATTCCTCATCATCCCAGACACACATAAGTTTTCGATCACTACCTTACTGTGGCTCTTGGCAAGGTAGGTCGTCACCTTGTGTAGTGTGTCCTGTCGGATGTTGAATATCCTGAGGTACGTCTTTGCAAGTCGTAATTTTGCTTTCTCGCGGTTCTTGCTCCCCTTCTTCTTTCGTGACAGACTCTTTGAGAGCTGTCTTATTTTTTTCAGTCGTCTTCCCAGAGCCCGTGGGTTTGCAAAGGTGGTCCCATCGCTCAAAGTGACCAAGGTCTTCACACCCAGGTCCACTCCCACAGCAGTCCCATTATTAGACACAGGATCTAGGATGTCCTCCTCCACGGTGACTGAAACAAACCACCTGTTGGCCCGCCGTCGCACAGTGACTGAGAGGATTCTTCCATTGTAGTAGCACTTCCTCTTCTCCTTGATCCGGACATTTCCGATTCTAGGGAGCTGGATTGCTCTCTTATGGAACCTGATGGTCCCGTTCAGCCTGAAGCTGTCCCTGACACCCCTCCTCTTGAAGCGCGGAAATCCTATCGTCTTCCCAGACTTGAGTCCTCGGTAGAAGTTCTGGAAGGCTTTATGGAGGTCTCTCAAAGCCTCCTGGGGTGCACACTTCGAGGTCTCGTACATCCATGAGAACTCTGTTTTCTTCAGGGAGGTAAGGAGTTTGTGTTGCTTCATGGCATCAGTGAACCTGTCGTCACCCTGCTTGTTCTTGTATCGTGCAATACGTTGTTCGAGACCCCAGTTGTAAGCAAAACGAGCTACTCCTGCATGTTGAGCAAGGGATGACCTCTGGATGTTATTCGGGTCCAGTTCATACCTGTAGGCCTTATTGATCAACATTCAGGTTCGGTAGTGGGTCTTGTGGGGGGTTAATAAGCTCATACAAGAATGGTCTTTATTCAGCTATTGGTTTCATTGATATCCAAGTTTGTCCAGGATTTGCGCAGCTGTTTCCAACTCATGAATCTACTTTTGCAAGTCAGTAGAACATGGAAAACAGTTGAACTGCCTGAGTTAATTCCCAGGCAGCTCCACTTGATTTACATTATTGGTGCGTCTCTTCCATCATATTTGACATGAAAACCAGTGTCAAGATTTGCACTCTCTTTGAGAATGCTTGTGCCAGCAACAAGACGTTGAATCTGATTTGTACCTTCATATATCTGAAGAAGTTTTGCATCTCTCATGAGTTTCTCTACTGGATACTCTGTGAGATAACCATAACCTCCCATGATCTGAACTGCATCAGTCGCATTCTGCATTGCTGCGTCAGCTGCAAAGAATTTTGCAAATGCAGAATCTTTCGAGTTCCGCATGCCTTGATCAGCCATCCATGCAGCGTAACGAGTCAGATGTCTAGCAGCAGCCGCTCGTGCACCCATATCGGCTAGCAAGAAACTGATTCCTTGGAACCTGCCAATTGATTGACCGAATTGATGGCGAATATTAGCAAATTTCGCAGCCTCATCTACAGATCTTTGAGCAACTCCAGTTGCAATAGCTGCTATTCCTGCTCTAGTCTTATCTAGAGTAGTCATTGCTATCCTGAACCCGTCTCCTTCTTTGCCAACCAAACAGTCTTTTGGTACACGTGCATCCTCAAAGATTACTTCACTCTGAACAGAGTTCTTCTGTCCCATTTTGTTTTCGATGTGTCCAATCTTTGTGGCTTTGCTCTTGGGCACCATGAAACAAGAAAGTCCCTTAGTCTTGAGTTCGGGTTGGGTTGTTACAAAAACTGTGAAGAGTGATGCCTGAGGTCCGTTAGTTATGTAACACTTGACCCCGTTAATGACATACTCGTCTCCATCTCGCTCTGCACGAGTTGCAACAGCTCCAGCATCAGAACCAGCACCGCGCTCAGTTAAGCAAAATGCTCCAAACTTGGGTTCTTTTCCAGTAATTAGCGGCTCGACATATTTCTTAAGCTGCTCAGTTGTAGCACCGACAACAAGTGGTGTAAAAGCCAAGTTATTGCACATGATTGTTGTAGCTATTCCTGCGCACCCGTATCCTGTTGCTTCCGAAACAAATGTTTCAGAAAGTAAAGATAGTCCAGATCCACCAGCTTCAGTCGGAATATGAAGGTTCATGAGTCCCGCCTCATAGGCCTTCTGAACGACCTCTTTCGGGAACTCATCCTTTTTCTCCAACTCATGAGCTCGTGGTGTTACATGTTCAAGCGTGAATGCTTTGGCTCGTTCCCAAAGCTTTTGTTCTTTTTCCGATAGTGAGAAGTCCATCGTAAATCCCGACTGGTCGTTTAACTTTGACTTATTATGTCTTCGGAGTGATACTAAAACCTGAGGACATCTAATTCCCTACAAAATTGCAGATTCCCTATCAGTTTTTATAGGTGAAATCTTCAGAAAAAATAACGTAAGACGAGGTGTGTACACTACTTGCCCCTAAATAATACGAACATTGTAAGTGCAGCACAGACCAAGTTTGGAGTCCATAAGGGAGTTACTCTAAGAGAGATGTTCTCAGAGGCTGTAGACAAGGCTACTGTCGATGCTGGTGTTCCAAAGAAGAACATTCAGGCTGCTTTCATTGGAAGTTTCATTCCTGAGATGCTAGTGCATCAAGGTCACACTGCACCATTATTGATGGATTTTGCCGGAATGAAAGGCATTCCAGCAACACGTCATGAGGATGCGTGCGCCTCTGGTGCAACTGCTCTGCGTGCGGGTGTCATGGCTATTGAATCAGGAATGTATGACACAGTCCTAGTGGCTGGAGTTGAGAAGATGACTTCTGTTTCCACGAGCAAGGCAACAGAAGCATTGGCCGCTGCTGCTGATGATCAATTTGAATCAAGCATGGGTCTAACTTTTCCAGGAGTTTTTGGTATCGCTGCTGTTGCACATATGCAGAAGTACGGTACAACCGAGGAAGATATGGCACGAGTTGCCGTTAAAGCACACAAGAATGCTACAACAAATCCATTGGCTCAATTTCAGAAGGAAATCTCACTTGAGAAAGCAATGACTCCACGTTACATTGCCTGGCCCCTCAAACTCTATGACTGTTCACCCATATCAGATGGTGCTGCTGCATTAGTGCTTACTTCTACTGAGAAAGCAAAGCAGTACACTGATCTCCCCGTCAAAATTACTGGGACTGGTCAAGCATCTGCTTCTATGAACTTATGTGATAGAAGTGATCTCACATCATTCAGTGCTTCTGTAGACGCAAGTCGTACAGCGTACAAGATGGCTGGACTTGAAGCCAAAGATATGGACTTTGCAGTTGTTCATGATTGCTTCACCATTGCAGAGATCATTGCTAGCGAGGATATTGGATTCTTCAAACCAGGTGAAGGTGCAAAAGCCCTACGTGATGGTGTTACTGCACTTGATGGTGATAAACCAATCAACCCAATGGGTGGTTTGAAAGCTGTGGGCCATCCAGTCGGTGCAACCGGCGTTAAACAAGCCGTAGTTGTTTACAGAGAACTCATCGGTGATGCAGGTCCTAATCAAGTATCAAAACATGATACAGCACTTATGCATAACTTTGGAGGAACAGGTGCTACAGCAGTTGTCACAATAATGAGGAGGGCTGACGCATGAGTGAGAAACCAACAGTTGAAGAATATCTACAGAACATCCAGGACGGCCAATTCAAGGCCTACAAGTGTGTTGATTGTGGGATGGTCATTGCTCCGCCATCGGGATCATGTTACGGTTGTGGAAGTAATAAGATGGAATGGACCAATGTAAGTGGAAAGGGTAAAATTGTATCCTTCACAGTTATTCACATAGCTCCTGATGAGTTTGCGGAAGAAGCTCCTTATTACATAGCTATCATCGAGCTTGCTGAGGGAACAAGAGTCAGCGCAAGACTTCTTGGATTCGATCCGCTTAAGCCTGAGGATGTCAAATTAGGTTCTGATGTTAAGTTGGATTATGAGGATGGAAAGACTGGTAAGAAATACTTGGCATTCAGAGCTGCGTAATTCTACTATGAGGACTACAAAACGTAGTTCTCATCATTCTTCTTCTTTGTCACAACTTCTATAATCTATCCAGTATGACTGCTATTAAGAGGTAGAACAGATTGGTTAAGAAAAAATACTCAGAGTTGCTTAGAGTTAGTCCGAAACCTGATGAGATGACTTTTACTGAGCATGTTAGTGGTATGACCGTTGAGTTTGACCAAGCTCTTCTAACGAAATATCTTCCAGTTACATCCGGAGTCACGGGTGGTGACCGAGCACTTGCTGAATCCCTTGGTGGTGTGATACCAGAGGGCACTCGTCAGGCCCTTTTGGATACTGCTTTTATCGGTGTTTATGGTCGAGTTGTATGTTCGCGAGAAACACCCGACCTCATTTGCCTTCAATATCTGTATGTGTGGGACTATCAAGCTGTTCCAGCTCACGAAGGCGATTACGAACCAATCTTTGTCTATGTGGACAAACGTAGGCAATTTGCGATATACGATCTTGTTCATTACTGCGCTCGAAAACTTGATTTAGAACTGCCTGTCCCCGGAAAGTTAGGTCTCAGAATGATTCCTGGTTGGCACTCCTTCCTCCCTGCTTTTATCTCGGATGATTCTCAAGATCGCAATCTGGAAATAAGACCTCTCTCCGACCAACATTTGAGAGCATGGTGGTCTATTCCAGAAGAAGCTCCAAGACTGAAGATAGTCAAGCATCTGAAAGACCCCTTTCAATTAGAAGCCCCTGGTCACTTTGCTGATGCTCCTGATGAGAACGCTATTACAATGTGCTGTACATTCTTGGAAATTGAGAAAGCACTTGCAGAATTCGAGGACCCCAAAGTAGCAATCGTTGAAGGTATTAAACGTGCTTTTACAAAATGTGTAGGTCTCTTAGCTCTCTACAAAATTGGGGCATACATGCAACTTCTGAAAGAAATGAATGATATCGGCATGATCAAAGCACCTATCTCAGATGCAGGGATCGATCTAGTGGCAATTGGCAATATGCTCAGAGATGGTTTTGTATCCGTCACAAAAGCAGGTCAGGATTTCTTTTCTAAACTCTACACTCAAAATGTGAAAGAAGAATGAAACCCGTTCATTCAACGTGGTTCATTGGTGAGGACCGTTTTTTCGCTATTTTTCGTCATCATTTTTTCCCAGTCAATACGAACAAGTAAGTAGATTCCAATTATCACAAATACGAGAGCTAGGACTTCTATACCTCGAGATGTTATGCTTGCGGGACTCGTGCTCCCTAGTAAATCTCCTATGAATCCCAGACCAAATCTTCCCGCCCAAGCAATACCAATCATGAACATAGATTTGCCAATGAATTGGGGGATTGCAACCTTCCACCATGAATACTTGGCTGCTCCTAATGGCACAATGAGAAAATCATCAGGAATGGGGGTTACTGCAAGAAACCATATGACAAATGGTGTCATTCTCGGATGGGCTTCAATATATTCCCTGAATGAGCTCCTCTGATCTTTTTCAATTAACTGACCTCCACCATATCCGATCAAATAGCCAGTCATCTCTCCAAACATAGCACCTAATCCAGAAATAATACCCACAATCCAAGGATCGAAAAGGAATTCTCCTGTGATGTCATCAGTAAGACCCCCAAGTATGAAGGTCACTCCCAGGTATGGGATAGGAAAGAGAATTGTTGCATTTCCAATAAATGAAACTATGAAATCTCCAAGATAGCCAAATTGCATCGAAATATCGAGTAACCAATTATAGATAAGAGCTACAGGACTTACCAAATCATGTACAAGAAGTGATACGACAAAATAGACTGTTAGAAGTGCAATTGATAATATCAACAGTCTATCTGAATTTCGCATGATTCTCCTTTCCATTATTCTAGCGGTAGAATCACGGATATGAACATTACCTAGTGATTTGCTGGTAACTTTAAGAGGTGGGTTGACAACAATATTCTGGGTCTATTGTAGATGAGGTTCGATTTACGTTATGGTGATGGTTCTCTTCCGCTTGAATTATCGGGAAGGCTCACAGTTGATACGCTATTGCCAAGGACGGTAGAAGATCAAGATCACATTGGCATTAAACGCACAATTGTAGAGTCTCTTGAGAAACCAATAGATTCGAGTCCCTTTTCGAAAATGGCATCTCGTGCGAGTTCGGCTGCCATTGTAGTTAACGGAGAACAAGATATTGACTTGATTCCTAGTCTTCTAAATACTGTACTGGAATATCTTCAAGCATCACTATCCAGTCCAACTGATATTTCGGTAATATATCCAATTGACCCCCATGACTCTGCAAATCAAACTGACATAGTAAAGAAACTTGATGGACCAGAAAGAGATGGCTATCAGTTAGTTCTTCATGATTCAAGAAAGAATGAAGATCTCTGTTTTATTGGAGAAACACCAACTCATTGCACACCTGTTTACGTTAACAAAGTGTTCATGGATGCTGATGTTAAGATTGGAATAGGAACGATCCGGTCCAATGTCTTTGTTGGTGCCACTGGTGGGCGCATGTCCGTTCTACCACATAGCAGTGGAGTCAAGTCTATATCCCGCAATTCCAAATTACAAGCAACACATTCAGTTAGCCCCCTTGTTACTGATAGTCCTGTATGTACCGATCTTGAGGAAGCTTCTAGATTGGCAAGCCTTGACTTCATTCTGAATGCAGTACCTGATTGGAAGGGTAATTTGAATAGCATAGTTTCTGGCGAACCTTATGCCGCCTGGAAAAACGGAGTATTAGTAGCTAGAAAAATGACTGAAACAATATTCCATCATAAGGCTGATATTGCAATTGTAAGTGCTGGAGGTTCAGTCAGCGACCTATCTTTGTACGATGCTATAGATGCTCTCTATGGTGGGCGCGCTGCTACAGAACATGGAGGAGTCATTATTCTTGTTGCTGAGTGTGCAAAAGGATCCGGACCAGATGGATTCGTTCGAGGTATGTCAGAGTGTAGTTCAAGTGAGGAGGTTTCAGTCTTGGCTGAAATTGGGTTTGAAATAGGTATGGAGAAGGCTCGTTTCTTCTGGGAGATTCTGAACTCGAGAAAGGTTATAATCTGCAGTCGTATGAGAGAATCGTTGATTGTAGAAAAATTCCATTGTTCTGCAGTGAGCGACCCTCAGGAAGGATACGAACTTGCAAGAAGTATAATTGTGTCTCAACCAAGGTTGGCAATAATTCCGGATGGTCCTCGGATTCTGCCAATAATGAAAAATAATTAAAACTCGCTACTTCTTCTTATCGAAGAGCGCATCTACTGCGTTTATGGCCCCTTTGGTTTCTTCTTCAGTGAACTGACCTGTTTTCGCAATTTGTATTGTGACAATTGCTTTATCCTCAACAGGTCGCATTTCCCAAGACATATCTATTCCTGGTTCATCAGAAACAAATTGGCTCAGCATCTCAAGCCATGCTACTTTAACATCATCTATATCGATGTAAACGAAATCGAGGAGTGGAACAGAAATCTCTACCCTGAGAATACGATTATCAACGATTATGTAATTTTCAATGTCCCATTGCATGGTTCTGCCTCGAATTTCATCTTCTCTGTATGGTACATAAGTGTTATTCGCTTCAAGGTGGAGATACGACTATTCGTCATCCTCTTTTTCTTTATCATTTGTAAGCAGGGATTCAACATCCTTAACGAAATCTTCTATGGAATCTGGTTCATCTTTCTTGTCTTCTGGTTCCACTGTCATTAAGGATTCAACCTCTTTGACAAAATCATCTACCAAGTCTTCTTTTGCAGGAGGAGATTCTTCAGCTGGTTCTGGTTCCACTTCTGTTTCTGCTGATGTTTCATCGTCCTGAGGTTCTAGTATAATATTATCTGGTCCAATTTCGCCATTAGCAAGTCCCATTCCTTGACGTTGTAGAATCGTCTGAATACTCACTGGAGTTATCATACCATTATCCTGAAGATATAGTAGTCTATCTAGAACTTGAGCCTCAGTCTGATCAAGCATCTCTGCTAATGGTGATATCATATTATTGATATAGAACTCACCTCTATCATCACGAACTGCAGAAATGTAATCCAAAATTCTTGCATCAGTCTTCGCGACTTTTTGGGTGAGCCCAAATTTATGTGCATGTAGCCATGTATAGTTGTATGCAGATGTAAGGTTTGAAACAACCCATTCTGGATCGAAGCAATCAATCAATCCAGTCCAATCAGTCAGCTCTTTGTCATACTGATTCTCAAATAGCTCTACAAAGAACTGTAGTCGCTCACGAAGTAATGGAGTCATCTCACCCTCAAGAATTAGGATTCCAATGAGGAACTCACCACTATAGCTATTGAGTCTGAGACCCTGATATTGAATCTCTTCTAGAGTACCTCTGACACCATCACCCTTGATCTCTCCATAGACACTCGTGATTGCAGCAATGAATCCGCTGATAAGATCTGGTTGGATTCTCTCATCTGTAAAGGGATGATAGAACACACAAGTACCTCTATCAAGATACACTGCCATGAAATGACGTAATGTTTCGAGGTCTCTGAACATCTGGAGTTGGTTCTCCAATGAATCTCTTGCTGCTCGTTTCCTAGGTTTGACTTTTTTATTATATGCAGTAGCAACAATTCCTAGAATAAGAATAGTTGCGACGAGCAATCGACCAATATCCGTGAAGAAGAAGAATGTTAATGCAAGCATTAGTGGGTTTGAACCTATTGCGACCACATATTGGAGTGAAGTGGCCCATTTATCTTGACTACCAGTATACTCTGCTTCTATCGTAATACTCTCAATGTTACCTGAAGGGATTTCAAATCCCCAGCTAGCTACTCCAGCATCATTTGTGGTGTCATATTGTGAGGGATTATCTCTGACTTCTACTGTACCATTCACATAATAGATTGTCACAATGAAGTAGATATTCACATTTTGAACCGGGGGATTAACAGTTCCATTATAGAGTAAAGTGGCAATAATTGATAGAACCTGTCCCTCAACACTTGGGTCTCCTTCGGTTGTCAAGGATAGATAGACTGCATCCTTTGCCATTATATCTAGAACTTGAGATTCAGTTGCCTCGTTACTGTAGGGTGCGTTTGCAACTGCTGTTATAGTGTAAGTTCCAGGGTCAAAATCAAGAAGAATCTCACGGACATACACACCACTATCATAGGTGAGTGCGTATACAACACCATCAATCGTTACTGTGACTGTAGCCCCTGTGATTGGTGTACTGTAGAATGTATCAGTATATGTGACAGTTATTGTTAGATTCCACTGCTCATATTCTGATGAGATATAGTCAACATCAATATCAGTCGTTGCACTCACAGTGAGATTGAGGAACGTTGAGGTAATTACATATCCAGATTCAGCAATGGTCACATTGACAGCATGAACTCCTCGTGTTTCTTGAGGATCAATGATGATTGAGTAAATCCCGTTTCCATCAAATGTCAATGGAAAGTCAGAATCAAAAACGTTTACTGTAAGAGTTGTTTCAGATCCATTGATGGGTGCACCACTTGAGTCTAGGACTGTGATTTGAAGCATGATATTCGTATTGTAATCTGTGGTTTCTTCATCTCCAGACCATGAGCTGCTTAGAGTTGGAGTATCTCCATAGACTATGAATTGTGTAGTATTATCTCGAGTTTCGTATCCATCAGCTGTTGCTCTTACGAGGATATTCCATGAACCTAAGTAATCGTAGCCAAGAAGAGTTGTTTCCCATTTTTGAGATGTTGCATTGAAGACCAGATCGACAGGCGTAGATCCGTTGAATAGAACCCTCACAACGGTATTGCTATCAATTGGGGTTGAGCTATACTCGTAGGTTACCTGAATAGTCAGACTCTCAATGTATGAGATATTCAAGGTGGATGGATTATATTCTACACTGAATACTTCACCAGTCTGACTTCCGATTGTGATCATAATCGTATCATTGTATTGAGATTCGTACCCACTTTGCCATGCACTCACGTTCAACGTAAAAGTGCCTGGAACTGCGGTGAAATTCTCACCTGTTAATTCAATCCAGTAGGTTTCCGATACAGGATCCCACGCCAGGTTATATGTCTGGCTCTGGAAAGTGACGTTTACCGTTGCTCCTGAAATTCTAGTATCATTAAGCATCCTATAGGTAACAGTCAGATTTGTACTGTCAAGATATGCAATATCATTAGTATTAGACCAACTCGAGCTGAGGGCTTGCGTTTGGTGAGCTAGATTCACCGTTATGATTAGACTTTGATTTTCAAGAGCAAATCCTACTGCGTACACTGTGAGAGTATGAATACCATTACTCATACCTGAAGTATCTACTACTTGGGTCCATCTTCCTCCGCTGGGATTTGACATAGATCCGTTAACAACACTACCAAAGGAATAAGTTACATTTGCAGGAATATCATCCAATCCTCTAACTGGGCTAATTTCATCAAAGTCAATACCAATATTGAATGTACTCTCTGTAAATGCATCGATGTTGGTATCATCCGCAACTAAGGTTGTGTTATAGAAGACAAAAACATCCTGAGTAATGTACCCAGCTTCTAGACCATCTGTGCTAATCCAATACACTTCAACTGAATGTGTATTGTTGCCATCTGTTGTCAAACTGATATCCCATTGAAATCCAGCTGCTCCCGCACTTGCAGGAATCTCAGCAGGGGAATAGATAAGGTTCGAAGATTGTAGTATTGATAGATTGGTAGTCCCGCCTGTCATCTGCGTTCCATTTTCATCCTCAATTGTAGCGTCAACATCCATTATCACTAGATTAGCTACTTTGTTAATAATTGGAGAACTGTCAGATGAATCAGATAAGACCAGACCCACTGCGTAGTTATGAGCTGTTGAAGTAAGAGTCCAAGTTCCATCACTCAAAGCATCACAAGTAACATTGGAACCAGCTTGTGAATACGAACCTCCAGGAGATGTACCAAGGTACAAACCTGTTGCGTTCCAATCTAATGGGATGTTTGTGATATTCATAAATCGAACTACAGTTTCCGGAACAACTGGGTATACAAGGTCAACAGTGACATTCCACATGATTGGAGAACTTGATGATGCAGAATACCAGTTCGTATCTGCAGAAACGGTTTTCCTGTAACTGAGAGTAAGACTGTGGAAAATATTCACTGACTGATTTGTGGAAATTTGCAAGGTAGTTATGTTGCTCGCTGAACTAGTAGTCCATGTAGAATCACTCGCTGGGGTTCCGTTAAGATTGAGGGCAATTGAGCTAGGATTTGCAAATACAAGATTTGCATTTGCAGTTGTGTTCCAGGGAATGTATGTGTAATTTAACAGCGCTTCACATGGAAAAACTCCCCACATAGAGAACCTGGCGGAGTATTGTTGTGATTCAAAGACTCCTGCTCCACTCTCTGCAATCCATCGAATGTCTGGATAGAAAGTAGTATTTGTCAAAGTAGAGCCGTTGATTACTGCATAATATTGAGTATCTGCACCAAGAACGACCGAAGCTACGGTAGCGTTCTCCCATCCTTCTCCGGAGAGCACTCGGGTTGGCAATTGAGCATACCCCACGAGATTGCTTGAAGCGTTCTGATAATCAGAGAGGACTGAATAATAGGCCCAGCCGTGCTGTGCCGGATTGTAGATTGGACTATCATAATAGAAGGAGTAATTGAGTAGCTGCCCGTCGTGAGGCATCTCATAGAATCCCTGAGCTAAGGAGGTATACCTCCATCCATTATCAGAATCATATTCTTCTATCTGGAAAGAGCTGATATCATTTGAAACTCCCAGAACTTCTCTCTCTGCAATGGCAGTAATATTATCCACATCGACTTGAACCTCATAAAGTGTCCATCCTGGTAGTTGATATGATGAAAGATCCATTGATGCAGAATGAGTACTAGGATTTCCATAGCTATTTGATATCGAGAGAATCTGTTCTGTGATTATTCTATCCATATATTGAATTGCTGGAACATTGTTTCCAAGTCCTTGGGCTTCAGCCTGTAGATTGATTCTTTCTGGAGAATTAGGAGCTTGGTGAAGAGATGATGGCAATCCTTGGGGTATGTAGATGGAACTTGAGGACATCAAAACAAGTGAAAGTACTAGGATTACCGCTATGATTATTCTTCTCATGTTTTTCCCTCGATAGATACATGGGGCAATTAGCTGTGTGCATAAAGTGCATCCATTCCAGCTTTACTGGACTAATAGCTCCTATCTCTTAGGTTTCAGATTTGGAACACATCAGCCACTTTTCAACATTTTCGAGATGTGGTCACAAACTGTCGTCAGGCACCCTATTAGGAAAATATAGCCATATCAATAAACTGTGGGTGTTACCTCTTGATTTGACTAGATTCCATAATTGTGATTGCTAAGTCCCTATTTTCTCATGAAAAGTCGTTTCTTATTATCGTTTCATGATAATTCGTTTACGACCTTCTCGAACCTCATAGAAACCCGAATCTGAAGCGAGCAAATCTTTTACCAAGATACCAATTTTGGTAGATGAAAGACCCAAACGTTCAGAAAGTTCTGCTCTGGTAAGTCCAGAATCCGTTGCTGCTATTTCTTCCTTCAATCGATCAAAGGGTTCCACTATTGTTGATGATACGAATGAAGCTTCAACAGCTGGTGTCATTGGTGATTCTATTATTTTATTGAGAATCCCACGACGTCTTCTAAGTGCAACAAGACCTAGAAGTGGCAAGGAAATACCACCAATGAGTATTGATAGCATTACAGGGTCTCCTAGGAATGTGTTTAGAAATCCAGATTCTCCTGAAGTGATTTCCACATCATACGCAGTTGATTCCACTGACCAACTTGAGATTGAACCTTCATATTTAGCGAAAATCTCCAAATTTGATGCATCTGACGGAACTTCAAAAGTAACTATCACAGCACCGTTTTCATCTGTAACTATTTCTTGGGTATGTACTCTTGAACCACTTTCTGATGATATTTTAATGTATAATGTAAGCGAAATTCCCCCAACTGGCAAACTATCGTCAAGTGCTGTTATGGTGATTACTAGTTCTTCACCAGTTTGTGATTCTTGTGCAACATCAAGAATTAGGGTGTATGTTGATTTTACCAATACATAAACTTCGATTAAAGCATCTCCTGATTCATAATCAATAGCCTCTGCATAGATTGAGATTGAATATGAATCTGGGATCATATTTCGGGGTAATTGTATTGTAAGGGTATAGTTCCCTGTTTCAGAATCATACACTAAGCGATATTCGACTCCTATCAGATTGGCGATGATATTTGCTCCAATGACTGGATTCGATGATGTAAACACGATGAATCTTGCTTCAATGATGATTGTTTCATTCTCATATTGAGTAATGTGTGTTGCCACCAGTAGGTCTGTTGATATCGGGATTACTTCAATGTCAACAGTTCCACTTCTGTTAACATATCCAGTTTTTTCAAGTGTTATTTCAAACGTGTAATTCCCTATGTGGAGAGAACTACCCCCCATCTCCACAACATATGTACCATTTCCTAGGTCGAGTATGGTGAAAGCATCAGACCAATCAATATTGGCTATCGCGCCTACTATACCTGTGTCTGTTCGAGAGTCCAAGTATGTAAATCTCAATGTGAAGGTTTCCAACGCAGAGAGAACAATAGCATCATTATAGACGACCTCTGTTGGAATTGGTAGGATCGTAATTAGGATACTTTCAACACGTCCTTCGAAACCAAATGCATTGACAGTGATTGTGAAATTGTGTTCTCCTATTCCGAGTTCTGCAACATCTAATGTTCCTGTCCAATGATCTGAATCCCATGAAAACGTCTGTTCTTCACCCTCAAGGGATATGATAAGCACTCCGTCAGGAACATAACTCAGGTTACTCATGAGATAGTAAATGTCAAACTCTACACTTTCATCGTAATAGACTGAAGGAGATGTTACATTCACGTCCAGTGTTGTAACTGCATTCAGAATTACAAGATAATTAGAATACCACCCATCAGTGTAACCCGTCTTATTTGCTGTTACAGTAGCATTCCAAATTCCCAAACCAATGGATGCCGCGCTTATGTTATAGTGCCACTTTTTATCAAACGAACTATAGACCAACTCGTACAAAGTACCATTTAGTGATAGATATACTGAAGCACCATATATTGGTTCAAAGTCTTGTGTATAGATAACTGAAATATTGATTGTATCAACATATGTTGCAACGAGGCTTGAAGGCTCCCACTGAACATGGAACCAGTTTGCTGCGGCAGTCACATTCACTCCTGTTGTGATATTGGTCTGCTGAGCATATCCATACAATAGCGCACTGATAGACGCATCGTATATCCCAATACTAATCTCACTTCCATTAATGGTAACTCTCCATGCACCTGATGAGTAGTTCAGATTATAGACCTGACTATTGAGAGATACATCAACTGAGGCATTATCTGAGACATCTCCACCATAGAATGTATAGTCAATAACAAGTTCGATTGATTCTGTATATTCGATTGTTATGTTTGAAGGATTCCACGTAATGGATAAGGCATCTGTAACTACTTCGTTTACTGTAAGGATGTCTACCTCCTCAGCAAAGCTATATCCATAAGCTTGCGCATTGATCGTGATTGAGTGAGGCCCGAGATCAAGATACATTCCTGTTAGATTGATAACCCAGTATTCTCCCGAAATCTCTAGAGGTAGAAATATGCTACCATCTATCGTGATGTTTGCCACAACATCACCCTGGGGCACAGTACTGCCATAGCATGAGTAATTAGCAAAAAGTTCAATCTGCCCAAGATAATCAATAGTCTTTGTATTCCAGAGTAGAACAAGCTCTGTCGGAGCATCAATGATTTCGATACTGATACTTGTGTTGCTAGCAAACTCGTATCCATACTTGCTGATGTTTATCTCAATTAGATGGAGTTCTAAACCGAATGTGTTATTGAACTCAAACCAGTATGTTCCATCCGAACCACTGAGAGTGTATGGCATACCGTCAATAGTGATTACCTTCTGAGTTACTTCATCAATCAGCCTTCCATAACTATCTCTGTACTCAACATATAGTAAAAGTGATTGAGTCCAATCAATAGTTTCTACCGTCCACGATGGAATTACTGAGGTTGGTTCTTCATGTATCTCAACTTCTGTAATGTTAAATTGGCTAGCAAAAATATCTCCTGTCGCTGTAATCTCAACAGTAAATCTATCTATACCGGGTGGATTCATTGTACCGTTGAATGTGATACAATATGCCTGAGCAGATGCATTCCAAGTCAATATCCATGAATCCTCGCCAATCGAGGCTTCTACTAATGCAGTAAGTATTGGTGAGCTATTGCTCATTCGATAGTACACCATGAGGGTTGTATTCTCTACAAAGCTGATATCATTTCCATTGGACCAGAATATGTCAATCGATGTTGGATCTCTATTTAGATCAAAACTCGTTAGGTTACCAGCTAATGCAAATCCGAATTTCGATGCTTCAATCACCAAAGTATGATTTCCAAATCCCGGTGGGACCTCAGATCCATTGAATCTGATACCGTATGCCTGCTCAGTGATGTTCCACTCTAGCACCCATTTGTCAAGGTCTATTGTGACATTTACTGATGCATCAAGTATTAGCGAGCCATTGCTCATTGAATATTCAACAAATAGGTATGTGTATTCAAAGTAGGTAATGTTGTTTTGGTAGGGATCACTCCATCGATAGGTGACTGTTGATGGTTCCTTAATAATCTCTAGACTTATTGTGCTAGTTAGTGTATCGAATCCATCTTTGTTTGCGCGAATATCGAGTTCATGATATCCAAGGTCCGGTGGAGAATCTGACCCATTGAAAATCATTCGATAAGTTTGACTGGACTCATGCCATGGTACAATCCAGTAATTCAATCCGATTGTGACATTTACGGTAGCTTCTGAAATAGCGAATCCATTTGACATGGTATAATTAACAACCAGAATGGTTGAACCTACATAGTTGATTATACCACCTCCTATCCAGTAACTATGAATATTCACTGTTTCAGAGAGAATTACCAATGTCTTGGAGTTGTCAGAAGCATCCTTGAATCCATCATGGTCGACATATGTTGCTGATATGTAAAGCGTAAACGTACCTAAACCTGGCGGGTCCATATCACCCGTATAGGTGAACGAATAGAGTTCTAGAGTATTATTATAGACTGTTTGCCATGTTGTTGTACCAATTCTTACTGTAACATTTGCATTAACTATTGATGCACCGCTAGATGTAATTGAGTAGTTAACGAAGATAGTGGTACTTTCGACAAATGAAATCGTGTTGTCATCATTAAGCCAAAATGTTTGAATCGATGTATCTTCTTGGACTACTGTAAGATTTTGTGGATTACTAAATAGTGAGAGATGGTCTTTCTTTGAAGCATATACATCGAATGTATATGGTCCGTCAATTGGGTTTAGTATTTCAGAACCAGTAAAGGCTATCTCATAAGCTCCTGAACTTTCATTATACACCGCAATCCAAGTTATTGTAAAGGTTGCATTTACATCGGCTTCCAAAACTGGAGAATGATTTGTTTCATAGCGATAGTATATTCTTAGAATTGCGACCTCTAAGTAAGATATTGTTTTGTCCGGGTTCCACTCAAATGATAGATATGTATCTTCTAGCCTGATTGTGAAAGTTTGTGATGTGTCCTCTGCTGGAACGAATCCAAAACTTGATGCATTAACCAGGACGCTGTAATTTAGATAATCTAGACGATTATCATCTCCGAAAATCACGACCTCGTAAGTAGAACTTGTACTGTTCCAATCGAGGTTCAAGAGGATTCCGCCTATTGTAACGTTAAGGATTCCTGTTGAGATTGGTGATCCATTTGACATAATGAATTGTACCGAGAGTCTTGTCTGACTGAAGTATGTGATATTATTTCCACCGATCCACGATATGATGAGACTTGTTGGTTCCAACTGTTTTGTGAATGACATAGTGGAGTTACTCTGGCTCTGGAAATCACTCTGAGATGCTAATACACTGATTGGGTATGTTGCAAAATCTAGTAAACTGTCAGATCCAAAGAATGTTCTCTCATATGCATATGTACTGTCGTTCCAATCCAGAGACAATGTGACTCCATTAATTGTGATATTGACTTCTGCACCAAGTATCAACGATGAATTATACATTGTATAGAATGCTTGAAGTGTTGTCCTTTCCACGTAGGTGATATTATCTCCATTTGTCCACATCAAGTCGAGCTGAGTTGAAATAAGTGGGATTACAATCTCTTCATCAATGTTGGTCTGATCTATGAAACCATATTTCCACGCTTTAACAGTAATTGTGTGTGTTCCAACTCCAGGAATAGAATCAGAACCGTTGAATCTCAGTTGGTAATAGTCTTCATCAACATTCCACTCTAGGGACCATGTGTGGGTACCAATAGTCACATTCACCTTTGCATACAAAACAGAGATTGAACTTCCATATGTATATTCGACTATTAGATAGGTGTAGCTGTAGAAATCTGGATTATTGATATCACTTGCCCACCTTACAGACAACGTAGTTGGTTCCGGATTAAGAATGATATATCTTGATGAATTAACTCCCGAAACAAATCCGTACTTTGATGCTTCAACCTCAACAGAATATGTACTAAGATTTTGTAGGTCGGTATCACCGTCTATGTATAGATAGTATGTCAATGTCGTTAGATTCCAAACCATCTGTCTTTGAACTCCAGCAATCGTTGCATAGACTATCGCGTCAGTTATCGCGCTGTTATTCGAGTTCATGGTGTAACTTACAGAAACTATGCAGCCCTCTTTGTACGTGAATTCATCACTCGGGAGTAGTTCGACATTGAGAGTTGTTGGCTCATCATCAATGGTAAGTGTTGTACTATCATATCCAGTATCAAAACCATATCGTGATGCATTGATGACAACCGTATGTGTTCCTAAATCTGGTGGATTATCTGTTCCATAGAATATCCATTGGTAAGTCCGTGTTGGAATATTCCAAGTGAGGTTCCAGGTTGTTGTATCAATAGTAGCATAGACCACAGCTCCTTCCACAGGTGACCCATCAGACATAGTATAGTTGATTGAAAGCGTGGTGGAACCAGCGTATGTGATAATGGATAGATTTCCTAACCATTCAGTGTCGACTGATGTCGATTCCTCGCTTAGAATTATGTCTTCATTATTTTCAATTTGATTTTCATAACCATACTTACCAACTAGAATTGTCAAATCGTGGGTACCAAATCCTGGAAGTGTGTCAGTACCATTGAAGACTAACAAATATGATGTTGAGCCATCCCAAGTCATATTCCACAAATGGCCATTAATTGTGACATTTATTACTGCACCTTCAATAGGAGTTCCATTCGACATCAAGTATGTTACATTGAGAGTAGTTTGTTGAACATACGAAATATCAAAACCCGCACTCCATGTTACCGACAGTGTTGTTGATTCCAGATCTATAGTAAACGAATACGCGTCATTTGATTTACCATCATAGCCAGTCAGACCCGCAAGAACAGCCACTGAGTAGAAACCAAAACCGGGAATTGTATCACTTCCATTCAGTATCAGGTTATAGGTTCTTGTCAGTGGATTATATTCGAGGGTCCAGAAATCCGTTCCAATTGTGACGTTTACTATAGCGTCGATGACTGGTGTCCCATCTAACATTGTGTAATTTGCAGCCAAGGTAGTGGTCTGCACATAGGTGATTGTATTGCCATCAGACCAGGTGAGCACTAGCGATGTCGGTACTTTTCTAACACTCAAAGAATAATCTGGATTCTCGTGGCTTTCATAGCCAAACTTGCTAGCTTGAATTGTCAGGGGATGAGTGCCATATCCTGGATTACTATCTGTTCCATTGAATTGTATCCAATATACCTCACCAGTATTGTTCCAATGAAGAGGCCATGTAGTGATACCATCTGTCACACTCACATTTGCCGCTGGTATAGCACTCGTATTGGACATCCTGTATGATACTGTCAATATCGTGTACTCGATGTATGTGATATCTGTTCCATGTGACCAGTTGATTGTAAAATCAGTAAATTCAGGGTGGATGGTGAACTCTTGTGTGGTGTCCACCTGAGCCTTGTGCCCTGCTTTCCAAGCGTTAATTGTTAAAATATAAGTACCAAATCCAGAGTAGATGTCTGTTCCATTGAATGTTAATTTATACAGACTCAGATCACTATCCCAAGTGAGTTGAATCGTTACTCCATCTATTGTTACATTTACCATTGCATCTACAACAGGAATATCCCCAACTCTGGTGTACTCAACTCGTAATTCTGTTGTATCAACGAATGAGATGTTATTGCTATCGAACCACAGAATTGTCAGAGCTTCGGTGTCATGAATAAGAGTTGTATATATGGTGACACTCTTGTTTTCGATAGCATACCCTTCTGCAAATACTTGAATGTCATATGTATCTGGAATTCTTCCGGCAGTAGAAATTGACGCTGTCCACGTCCCATTATTGTGGTCTGTCAAATTTGTGTTACTTTCTCCAGCAAATGAATAGACAATACTTGATTCATCCCCATCTAATCCTTGAGCGGTGAATGTATCTTCAAAATATACACTGATCTCCACACTACTCTCGGTGAATCCCTCGATAGAATATGATTCTGCAGATAGTACAGTTGGATAGTAGACTACTACCTCATTTGTATGATACCCAACTTCTGTACCATTTGTCCAGTATAATTCAATAATATGAAGTCCATTTGTTGTGGAATGGAGTGATATATCCCATTGGTGATGGGATTTACCCACAGTCACTGCTACATTATCAGAGTACTCTAGCGTACTCTGGTGAAATATTCGAAGGTACGAATTTCCATTGACCACTGGGGTTGAGATAGAATCCTCAATTGTGCTATTGATATCTAACGTCACAGTAACGCTGACTTGATCATAGATTATGCTATCATCACTATTGTCAAATTTCTGCATCGATTTTACATAGTTTGGAGAACTGCATTCTAAAATCCATGTGGCGTCTGATAGCTGGCTACATATAACTGCGCTATTGTCTTGTGTGAAGATATCATGATACACCGTTGGAGTAATTTCTTTGAAAAGATGAATTGCAGTCCAATCAGATGGTAATGATAATGTTAGATTTCTATCCAAGATGCCGCTCAATTCTGGATAATCCAGAACTGATGTGATATTCCAAGTTACGTTGGTCTCCGATGTATCTGCATACCACATTACTGTTGAAACACTATTCTTTCTATATTTGAGTGTTAAATCATATTCTACAGAAACTGACTGATTTGTGGAAATTTGCAAGGCAGTTATGTTGTTTGCTGAACTGATAGTCCATGTAGAACCACTCGCAGGGGTTCCGTTAAGGTTGAAGGCAATTGAGCTGGGATTTGCAAATACAAGAGCTGCATTTGCAGTTGTGTTCCAGGGAATGTACGTGTAGTTTAACAGCGCTTCGCATGAAAATGAACCCCAGGCGGTGAATCGGCTATCGTATTGTTGTGATGCAAACGTTCCTGCTCCACTCTCAGCAATCCATTGAATGTCAGGATAGTATGAGGTCTTTATCAAAGTAGAGCCGTTGATTACTGCATAATATTGAGTATCTGCACCAAGAACGATAGGAGCTACTGTGGCATTCTCCCATCCTGCTCCTGAGATCACTCGGGTTGGCAATTGAGTATAACCTACCAAGTTGCTTGAAGAGTCCTGATAATCAGAGAGGACTGAATAATAGGCCCAGCCGTGCTGTGCTGGATTGTAGATTGGACTATCATAATAGAAGGAATAATTGAGAAGCTGCCCGTCGTGAGGCATCTCATAGAATCCCTGAGCTAATGAGGTGGACCTCCATCCAAAATCCGAATTGTACTCTTCTATCTTGAAGGAGCTGATATCCTTTGAAACTCCCAGGACTTCTCTCTCTGCAATGGCAGTAATACTATTCGCATCGACTTGAACCTCGTAAAGGGTCCAGCCTGGTAGTTGATATGACGAAAGATCAATCGACGCAGCATGAGATGACGTATTTGCATAGCTATTCATTATGTCAATATCTGGACTCTGAATATTTCTAGAGAAGGTCATGATGGAGTTAATATCATTGCCACTTCCTGTTACTGATGATGATGAGACCTTTTGTGTTGGACTAGGAAGACCAGAATTATCTGGATCCATTCTAGGAGAAGTTCTAGAAACTGGTGATAATATCGGAAATGAAAATACAATCAGAATTCCAAGAAGTAATGTGAAGACTATATTTTGCCATGTTCTAGGAAAGCTCTTTCTTTTTTTGCGAATTCGACTGGTCATCATCTAGCAACAACTCAATTGTGGAATCAATCTCGGTCAATCTAGTGAATTCTGATACTCAATTCTACAATAATGGTATATATCAAAGTGCCGTGGATTATACGTAATCGAAAAATCGAACATATTTTTTTACGTATAGTAAGATGGACTCGTATCTGCTTTGTCATCAGGCTTTGGACCGAGTTGTCCGGTGGTTTCGTTTAGGAGTGTAATCACCATATCAATCGCACTATGAAGTCTTCTCATCTTATCCCAGAGTGCTTGTTCATTGAATGAATCATCATAGATTCGGTCAGAAATTACGAACCCCGGTCCTTTAGGTTGAGGACCCTGTTGACCTGGTCTGGGTTGAATAAAGCCAAGATTCACGCCTGCTGTGAAACTGAATTTCATTGCGTCCATCTGAAATGCACGTAGTTTCTCAGCAGTCAGGAGTTTCTGATGTTGGGGAGAAATCATAATCTGTGACTCTATTTGGATGTGCCGCCGATCATTAGGTCTCACAACAGTGAAGAAGAATCGCTGAAACTTAATTTTGAAGAGGAATTCTGCTCTTGGATTTGAAATGCTCTCGACCTTAGTACCTTCTCGCGAGAACCAATCACGCACTGCTTTCTTGATGAGGTCTGATTCTTCCACACGTATTTCCTCCGATATCTAGGCTGGGTTGGAGCTTCACTTAATGCTTGTGCTATTCATGAAACCATTCTACTTTTTCATAGCCGGTAGGAGACCTGTCTGCATAACAAGTGATTTGATTCCTTACAGTCTGAATCATCTCTGTGTTTCCTTTAGAAGTTATAATACGCTCCTCCGAGTTCGGTCTAGTCAGGACAACTCCCCATGGATCAACTATCTGGCTGTGACCAAAGTAGGTCTTCTTGTCAAACCCAAAACCAACACGATTCACTGCAGCTACATACAATTGATTCTCTATTGCTCTGGCCTGAACAAGCGTATTCCAATGGGCATGTCTTGGATCTGGAAAAGCTGCAGGCATGATTATGATTTCTGCACCCTCAAGAGCAAGACTTCGTGATATTTCGGGAAATCTGATATCATAGCATATCTGAACTCCCACCTTAATCCCTCCACATTCCATGAGCACCACTGATGTACCACCATTGAAGATATCACGCTCTTCTTGGAATGGGTGTATCTTTCTGTAAGTTCCAATTACTTCTCCTGATGGTTTTGCAGCAACGAGTGTATTGTAGTATTTTTTCTCACTCTTTTCAATCCCAGTTCCAAAAGTATAAGCTCCGTGTTCTTTTGCAATTTCACAGAGAAACGCACTTGTTGGTCCTGGTACACCAGGTCCTTCTCGTTCATAGTCTTCATGTCTGTAACCAATTGCGAACAATTCTGGAACAATTATGAAATCAATTCCTTCTGAAGATTTGTACTTCTTCAGAAGTTCTCGGGCACGCGTAAAATTGACCTCTCTATTTCCTTCTTCGCACGGCATCTGAATGAGGGTCATTGTGAATTCCAACGGTTTCGAATCTCCAGTCTTGTTTAACTCTGATTTACAAATAAGTAAACCGACTTGTGAACGTTTTCAAAATTAACAACACACATCATAACGCTTAATTGCATGTCTCCAGTTGCGAGCTCATTGGCTCTCATTGGACGTGTTCTGATTGGTAAATGAGGTAAATACCGAACCCAAGAGAAGGAAGGATATGCCAAAGACATCTTACTCGAAACCCATGATTGGGGCAACGGGTGAAACCGGAAGCTGGCGCACATTTGATCCTGTGGTTGATTATGACGAGTGCAATAGATGTCGCATATGTTGGCTACACTGTCCTGAGGCCGTGATAAGCGTGGATGAGGATGGAACTCCTCACACTGATTATGACTACTGTAAAGGGTGTGGAATTTGCGCCCAGGTCTGTCCAAAGAAGTGCATCGAGATGGTGCGTACAGACGAGCGAAAGAGGAGGACTGGTGATGTTTGAAGACTGAACTCATGAGTGCAAATTATGCTGCAGCACGTATAGTGGTTTCTGCACGTGTTGAAGTTGTGGCTGCATATCCTATTACGCCCGCAACCACAGTTCCTGAACAGATTGCTTTACTGAATGAGAAGGGAATATACAAGGGCCAATTTATTCGTGTCGAATCCGAACACTCTGCGATGTTTGCTTGCATAGGTGCAAGCTCTACTGGAGCTCGTGCCTTTACCGCAACGTCATCCAATGGACTTCTTCTGATGGATGAAGGTCTCCATTGGGCATCTGCAGCAAGACTACCCATAGTCATTAACAACATCAATCGATCAGTTTCACCGAGTTGGAATATTCATGTCAGTCATGATGACGCTTACTCGAAACGAGACACTGGCTGGATTCAATTCTACGTAGCAAGTGTTGACGAGCTCTATCACACACTCATTCAAGCATTCAAACTTGGAGAAGATGAACGTGTGTTAATGCCGGTTATGGTTAATTCTGATGGCTTTGTTTTGAGCCACACTCTATCAACATTCGATTATCTTGAGCCTGAGGAAGTTGACAAGTTCCTTCCACCATATACTCCACCTCACTGGGTTATGGATCCTGAGAATCCTGTATCCCATGGAAACATCGTATTTCCCGAGAGTTACCAGGAGTTCCGTTACATGATGCATGAAGGAACCCACAACGCGGCCAAGGTCTATGAAGAGGTTGAGAAGGACTACAAGAAACTCTTTGGAAAATACTTTGGTGGTCCCATTGACTGTTACATGTGTGATGATGCTGAAGTAGTATTCACCTCACAGGGTTCAATGGGTGCAGAGGCAAAGGATGCCATTACCGAACTGCGCGAAGAGGGTTACAAAGTAGGGAACGCTCGAATGAGAATGATTCGTCCCTTCCCTGTAAAAGAGATCAAAGAACTAGCGAGTCGAGTGAAAGCCTTTGCAAGCTTTGACCGTGGACTTTCCTATGGGTTCGGCGGGCCAGTTGCAAATGATATTCGCTCAACATTATATCATTCTGAACATCGTCCAATCATCAAGAGCTACATTGGTGGTCTTGGTGGGCGAGATATGACGGTGGCTGATATCAAGGAAGTAATTTTGGATACTGTGAAAGCTGTCGAGAGCGGTGAGTTGGGTCCTGAAGAGACCTGGCACGATTTAATGGAGTGGTAAAGATGGTAGCAACAAAAGATATGTCTCTCAAGGAGTTCGTTTTGAAGGGAAACGCGAGCTGTGCTGGCTGTCAAGATATGGTAGCCCTACGTCACGCGCACAAGGCTCTGGAAGGCGATGTCATCCAAGTCGTTCCAGCATGCTGTACTAGCGTTGTTCAATCACTCTGGCCAAAGAGCGGTCTGGCTATTCCAGTTCTAAACACAGCCTTTCCAGCAGCGGCAGCAACTGCTTCTGGAGTTAGGGCTGCACTCAAGGCAAAAGGTAATGACCACACAATGGTCATGGTGTGGGCCGGGGATGGCGGGACTTTCGATATTGGGCTTCAAGCTTTAAGCGGAGCTCTGGAAAGGAGAACCGATTTCCTCTACATCTGTTACAATAATCAAGTTTACTCCAACACCGGTACTCAAAGATCTTCGGCGACTCCACTTCATGCTAAGACAACAACTACCTGGTTTGGGAAAGCTGAGAATGAGAAGATGATTGACCTTATCGTTGCAGCTCATGAACCAGTGTATCAGTTCACTGCAAACACATCTTATCCTCGAGACTTCTACGATAAGATAAAGAAGGCACAGGAATATGAAGGTCCTAAGTTTGGACACATCTTCCTACCCTGTCCACAAGCTTGGAATTATCCTGTTGAGAAAGGAGTGGAAATTGGCAAGCTCGCAGTTGAAACCGGCTACTGGATTCAGTGGGAGCGCATCGGTGAAGAGTTCATTCTTGGTCGTCAGAGTAAGAGGTTCCAAGACCCTGAGAAGAGAAAACCGATTGACGAGTATCTCAAAATGCAGGGAAGATTCTCTCACCTATACAAGCCCAAAAGAGATGACAAGAAGATTGCTGAAATAGAGGCATTCATCCAGCATCGCTGGGATGTTGTTATGAGGACTTTTACTTAGGACCTTCTATAACGGAAGAATAAAGCTGTCATCAGTACGAAAATCACACCTACTGGAAGAGCTGATGTTATCAAATAGGTTAACGGATTTTCTTCAGCCACATTAGGGTCACTCCCTGCACGATATTCTTCCAAGTTTGTAATCTGGTCGTTATCTGGATCTTCGGACGCATCATTCACAGATGGGTCCAAGCCATTATCAATTTCCCACTTGTCCGGAATTTCATCTTTATCAGAATCAATGAGAAGAGGATTACTACCATAGGTGAACTCTTCAAGATTTGTAAGAGAATCTCCATCTTCATCATCTAATGCATCGCTGGGGTCAAGTGGATTTAGACCATAGTCTAACTCCCAATTATCCGGAAGTTCATCCGAGTCCGAATCCGATGACTCCCAATCTGTACCAATGATCATTTCGTAAGCATCACTCAAGGTGTCTGAATCTTGATCTGTTGAGAATAGTTGGATATCAAACCCGGGCCAAAATTCGTCACTATCGGGGATACTGTTACTGTTAATATCCGATTCATAAACCCAAGATACATCGTATCCTGTTGTTGTTCCTCGATGATTGGACACACGCAACTGATAGACCCCTTGTCTTGACACAGGTGTTTCAAGTACAATCGAAGGTTCCCAAGGTGATGCGTCATCGAAAGCAATTTCCTCAATCAGATTTCCTTCTGGATCATAGATGGAGTAAGTTGCTCCGCCACCCCACCAACGACTTGACACATTGATTGATGTTGCTGATGTAATAGTCATGTAGATATTCCTTTCATGACTGGGTAGAATGTTGAATGAACGTTCACCATGTACAGGCATTTGATATGCTCTAGCTTGAGTGAAAGCGATAGCTGCACCAATTGACTTGACTGCCTCTGCACCTATCTCATAATCATATGCTTCATTGTCCCATACATCACCAGACGAATGATACCAGGCATCATAAGATCCTCCACTCTCGTGGGCAAAAAGTGAGGACTCATATCCCTGTTGGATGAACGACATGTGGTCTGATCGTTCCCATCCTGGAAATTCAGTTGATATCACTGGTTCAATGATTCCATTTCCATAAGTATTGCTCATTTGTACTGTGAGGTCTGCCCAATATTGTCCTAAATTGTAAGGGCCTTCGAGATATCCCATAAGCACAGTACTATCAACTGGATCTGGAACTAGAAGCATGTCGACATTATAATGAACAAGAATATCGATACCGCGTGTAGCAAACTCACGAGCCACTTCTCTTGACCCGCGGAAACCAATCTCTTCTGCATTCCAAGCACCAAAATAGATGTCTAAGGGCCACTCATATTGGGACATCACACGAGCTATCTCAAGCATGGATGCAATACCTGTTCCATCATCATTTGCTCCTGATGCTTCAATCACACTATCAAGATGTCCACCAACCAAAAAGGCTGGTCCCTCAATTGGTAGATATCCCGGAAGCTTACCAACAACTGATTGATAATCTCCGATAATCTCAATTTCAATCCGACCATCAGAAACTCTAGATAGCTCTTCTGCAATGTATTCTTGAGCTTCCCCATTTTGGTCACTGTAATGCTCCGGAGTCGTAATCCATCTAGAGCCATTTTCTGTAACTACTTTAACGTAATTTCTGAATGAAGATTGAGAGATTGATTCCCAGATATCCCTAGAATAATCCTCCCCATATATTCTCTCTAACTCCCCGGTCAGTCGAACAAAACTAAGAGAGTTCTTTTGTATCAGATATGTTTGAGCTGGATCTATTGATGTGCCAATTGAAGAAACTAGTAATGACAGAAATATAATTGTGATAAATTGCAGCTTCTTCATTGATTGACCTCTACGATAGTAGTTGATTTTCCCTCTTCCGGAGGTAAAGAAGTCCTACTATAGACGCAATCGCTACAACTGGGGCTGCGAACCATATCATTGGTATCTGTCCCAAGTTACTGGTTTGAGGGTCCGTACCTGCTAGATACTCTTCTAGATTCGTTATATTGTCTTCATCTAAATCAAGATCTGCATCATCAACCAATGGGTTTAGTCCATACGTTAACTCCCAGAGGTCATCCATGAGGTCTCCGTCGCTGTCTTTAGAAAACGGGTTTAATCCGCCAGAATATTCTTGCGCATTAGTAAGGCCATCTGAATCTGCATCTAGACTTCCATCCGATGGGTCAGTGGGGTCGAATCCCATATCGATTTCGTATCTATCGTCCATCAAATCATCATCAGAATCAATGTCATTCATATCTGTGCCATGGAAGATTTCGTCTGCATCAGACACTTCATCGTTGTCTTGATCCGACGTGAAATAACTTGGGGCTAACCAGTATTCGTTCTGATCAATAATCCCATTTCCGTCGATATCAGTATCATAGGTGATTGAGATTTCGTATCCAACTGAATGAAACTCTGTGTTCTGTACGAATAGCCGATATGTGCCCTCAGTGACAAGTTGCTGACTGAAGACCTCGGTAGGTTCCCATGCCGATGGATCGTTGAATGCTTGCATATCAATAAGGTTGTAGTCTGAATCTAATAGATAGTATGTTGAAGAGCCACCAAACCAACGAGAGGATATATTGACAATTGTGGGAGTAGTGATAGCAAACAAAATCATCTCGAATTGTCCAGGTCCTTTTGAGAACGAGTGATTCAGCTGTGTAGGAGCCCCATACCTTCGACTCATGGTGAATGCAATACTGGCCCCAATCACCGCAGTTGCTTCTCTCCCTAGTTCGTAATCATACTCAACATTGTTCCATCTATCATTGGAAGTAGAAGAGGAACCATCAATGTCCCCTCCCGATTCATAGACACAAAGTATCCCTGTGAAACCTCTTTGTATGAAGGAGTAATGGTCTGAGGTTTGCCATATCCCTAAGTTAATGGAAGGGATTGGCACAACATAATTCAATCCATAATTGTTACTCATCATTCTTGCCATTTCTGCCCAATATTGCCCCATATAGTATTCCTGAAACATATCTTGTAAATATCCAATCTGAATACGTTCGTTAGTTGGAATCAGGGGATCCTGAACAAGAAGAGTATCGACATTATACATTGTCAGGATTTCAATTCCAGCTATTTCGAACATACTTGCGACTTCAGGACTTCCTAGCATCGGAATTTGTGTGAAGAGACCATTGAATGCTATGAAGTAAATATCAAGTGGCCATTCATACTTTGATAGCATTCTTGCAAGAGAAAGCATTGTAGCAATTCCACTACCGTCACAATTTGCGCCTGGCGAAAATTCTGCACTGTCATAATGTGCAGAAACTACAATGACGGGGTTATTTCCTGGTAAGTAACCTGGCAATCTTCCTACAACATTGAAGAAGGTACCAACTAGCTCAATTTCTATTCTACCATTCGACAACAGATCAAGCTCTTGAACCAGGTACTGTCTAGCTAAAGCATTTGCTCCTTCTGTGGTCATGCGGGCGTCCAGTATCCACCTAGTGCCATTTTCAGCGAATTTTTGAACAATATTACGATACTGCGCGACTGTCAAGTCTTCGTAGATATCTTCTGCAACGTTTTCGCCATAAACTCGTATCAGGGACGACGAAACATCATCTGCAGAAACTACACTATTCTTCACATTAACTGATGATGTAGAATAAACAGGTTGAACCATAATCATTAGTCCAAGAATAATGAATACCCACAATCGTTTCATGGTTAAAACTCCGAACAAAACCACTGATGAAGGTTCTCCTAAGAGCAAGAGTGTCGTATTTCAAACATTTAAAACCGTTTAATTGCATAAATATATGGTTGGATAAGTATGCCATTAACTGATTTCCCTTCGGTTCTTCAGATTAAGGACCCAATCCATGGATATATCGAGCTCTCAGATGTGGAGAGAGATATCATTGACATGAAGATTTCTCAACGGCTTCGTTATATTCGAGGTCCTGCAGGATTATCACTAGTTTATCCAGGTGCAGATATTTCACTGATGGGTAGAACTCTTGGCTTCCTTCACATGGCTAGAGTCTTCTTGGAATATCTTGGAGCTACTTCTGAAGAAATTCAGAAAGGCCGCCTTGCGGCTCTTTTGCGAATGTTGGTGAATGGTCCATGGGCTAACGTAATGGATGAGTATCAAACTGTGCGAGGTGCACCACCTCTAAAATTAACCAAAGCAATGCTTGATTCCACTCCAATTGGTGATGTGATTGAGAAACATGGTTACACAAGATCCGAAATTCAAGATGTTCTTGAAAAAGGAGTACCAATCAAAGGTCTCAGATTAGATATCTTGAATTGCCCAATAAATCCAGAACTTATCGATGACCTTGCACGAGATTCCTATTTTGCAGGTGTCGATTATGCGCAACTTGAGTATCATAGGCTATTTGGAGCAACGCGCATTGCAAAGAACAAGATTGCAGTTGAAAGGACTTCTTTATTCACACTTGAATCCTACTTGTCCGCAGCAGTAAATATGTTCGATGCTGTTTACTTTCATAAGACTGTGCGAGCTGCAGAGCTGATGCTATTGCGTGTATTAGATGAAGCTGGTTCTCAGTTGTTCCCTGCTCCGCTCGAAGAAACTATGGACTTCTTCAAGTGTGATGATTTAACAATGCTTTATCGGCTTTTGAATATTGAATCTGACGAATCAGAAGAGCTTCGGTCTGCTAATCGCATCTTCTTGGATTTCAACAAAAGATACCTCATCAAACTGGTTAGTGAAAGGGCACTAACTGATCCTACATTTTTGAAAAAATTATCAACACCAGATGGTATGTTTTCAATCGAAACCGAGATTGCAGAAGATGCTGGAATTGATCCGAAGAACGTCTACATCGATTTTCCAGATAGACAATCTGTTACATTCTATCCCGGAAAATACGACCTTGACGATATTGCATTGTTCGAGCGTGGATCAAGTGGGTACGAATTCTGGAAAGTCAGTGACACAAGTCCAATGGCTCGAAGTTTTTCACGAATTCTAAAACCAGTCAGAGTTTATACAACTCGAGGATATCGCTCAAAACTGAAGAGCTCGGCTGACAAAGTTTTAGAAAGTGTAGATTCGATGGGAAGTAATTGATTTAGTTCGCCTATCGTACATTCGTAATGATTAATACATTACAAATCAAAGAATAGTAATTGGTGGACACTATGATTGATGAACCTAAGAATGCTCTTAATGAAATTGCATCAGACCCTAATTTCTTGATGATTTTGGCCGGAGCAATTATCTGGTATCTAGGATATTACGTATTATTTTTTGGAGGTCTATTTCTTACCACAGGATTTGTTCTGGTTTGTTTTTCAGCTGCATTAACTTCTCTGAGCAGACCCGTTGCACTTGCTTGGCCCGGACTACTTTTTGGAGCATTGCTGCAGATTATAGGATATTCAATACTCTTTATTCCATTCCTTGCTCCTGCGCTCATCGTAATTGGTGGTGTGACAATTGTCTATTTTGCAATTCCTCTTGCTCTCCAGCGAGGTGAGCTTCCAGTTATTACACACCTGCAGAAGCTTGTTGAATCAAAGATGAAGAAAGAAGAAATTGAAGATATTTCAGCGGAAGAACCTCTGAAAGAAAATGAGGATACCGATGAAGAAGAATCTGAACCATAAAATGAAGATACTCGTGATACTCGTCTAAGATTTGCTTAAGAACTAAAGTTTCTCTACTAGAGATATCAATTAGTATCGAATTCCATCTTAGGTGTTAAACTGTGTTCTCATGTAAAAAATGCCGTGAACCTCTATACATTCGTAATGCTGAGATGAAGGATCGAATCCTCATACTTGAAACTCAATGTCTCAATGGTCACAAGAGTGCTAGAAGAGTATCGGACCATAATATCCAAGAGATGGGATCTGAGATTTTCAAGAAGATGTTCGTCTGTCTTGAATGTAGTTCAAATATGTCTCTTGTAGGAACCCGTCTTCAAGGTTCAAAGATTGAGGGCTTGTTTCTCTGTCCAAAACATGGTGTTCAGAAACGTGATTTCCCTAAATCCTTACTGTCTATGATTGAGCTTGCCGCAGCGGAGGTTGATAGTCCGAGGTCAATTATTGATTCATTCAGATGTCCTCAATGTGGTCTCATATATGCAATAAGTGAGATGGAACAGCGTGGAGGAATAATTGAACTCGACACACGCTGTGCAAATGGTCATAGAGCTCATCGCTTTTTACCTGAGTCTATTGATTCATCACTATTGAAACGAATTCTGCAACGTGTTGTGCATTGCGATAAATGTGGTCTACCTGGTCACATAGCTAATGTAGAAACGCGAGGAAATACAGCACGGATTTACTCTTCATGCCCAGTCCATGGAATATCAAAGAAAGATATTCCTTATGCATTATTAGATCCCCTCAGAGAAGCTGTTTCAGAGATACCTGAGGATGCAGTATTACGAGCTACATTAACATCTCGAGAATGTCGTCAATCACTAGCAATTCGTTCGATTGAAGATGACAAGTCCGGGTATCGCCTCAAGTGCATATGTCCTGGGAAAAAATACACCACTGAGAGGATTCTTCCTCTTACATGGACCGAACCTATTGCAGAGAGAATTACTAGAGCAATGCTGACCTGTGACGAATGCGGTCATTTGACGCACATCTTGAGTAAGCGGAAGAGCAACAAGAAAGTGAATTTCCAGATTGTATGTCCTATTCATGGAGTCATGCAGCGTGAGGCTCCTCCTCCAATCTTCAACTTAATCTCAGATAATGAAGAAACGCTAGACCGATTACCTTCAATTGTTAGAAGTCTGAGTTGTGAGAAATGTCATATGCCTCTTACTCTTCGAGACGTTGAGGAACGAAGAGGGCTAATTGAGTTTGATGTCGACTGTAGGAATGGTCATCGGAGCAAGAGATTATTCAAACCCGGTCTTGACACAGAAACCCTTGTCGACCTGTACAAACGATTCTATCAGTGTCCTGAGTGCTACGAACAACTTGATCTTGTATATGTCGAACCTGGTGCGCGGGAAGACAGAGTTGTCCAATTGTGTTCTATTCATGGAAAATTTGTTTTTGACATTCCTCCTGATCATGCAAAAGCCATGCAGCTCGCTTATGACGAGATTGAGGCTGACAAAAGTAAGCCGCCTATTGAGGCTCCAGAACCTGAACCTCAAATAAATCTCGAAGTCGAGGTTGAGCCTGTAATCTCTGCAGAAACAGGAATTCAGGTAAAACGTGGATGCGAGATTGTTGGTGGCAAGTTCGACTACAAGGTCAAAGTTGTCAATAACAGTGGTTATGTGATTACTAATGTGACTGTTAGCATTGTTGCCTATCCGCTTGATTGTTTAGAAATTGCTGGTGAGAATGTAAAATCAATATCTCGGATTGAAGTTGGTGGCTTCCGAAGCCCACAATTTACGTTCTATCCAAGTAAAGACTGTGTTCAGGGTAAGGTCGTTGCAACTGTATCATATATTGACTTCTTAGACCAACTGCACACAATAAGTGTAGAACCTTACCTCATTCGTTCCGTTTGTGATCTTTTGCTGCCATCAAAGAAGACTTCCAAGGAATTTGATTTAGTACTCGCAGGTCTACAGAAGACACAACAGGAGCAGAGCCTCGATTGGAATCCTCAAGTTCTGTTTACAAAGGCTGAGAAGATTCTTCCAACAAAGAACTTCCATGTTGTGGATACTGAAGAGCACATTGTTGCTGGGGAGTTCATAGGTACAATTCGTGGGTATGCTGAGGGCAAGTATACAAAGAACAAGATTGCAGTAATTCTCATGATTACCGGTCCCGAGAATGGACGACATTCTACCATCTTGGTTGAAGCTCTTGGTGAAGATGTTTCCATGCTCCCAACTACTATTGACGAACTAGCAGACACAATGGACTCATGGGTATGTCTGCGATGTGGAGCACCTCTTGAACCTGAGCAGGTTGAGGAAATTGGAAGACGTCTACCTATCCGCTGCAAATACTGTACACACACTTTGACTATTGCCCTCTATCTACAGTAGCAGTAATGCAGCTTATCCTCCACGAAGTGTCGACATCGTCATGGATCTGGACCGTCGTAAATGACTCTCAGAGTTATATCTTGGAGCCGCTTCTTGAAACCACTTCCAGTTTGACGTCCAACAAGTATGACTTGGGAACTAGTCGAGCTCGCAGATAACATTAGTTGGACATATTTTACCATAACTGGAATCGAAAACGCAAGGAATGCACCAGCTGCTAGGTACCAACCAAGATCACGCAGGAAACGACTTGTAGGTGTACCATTGACAACCGAGTCCAGTAACCCAATCAATAGGATTGGTGATGTCAGAAAAGACCACCAAGAAATAAGAGCAAAATACATTCTTCCACTTATTCCAGTTTCTCCCTCCTTTCTCGCAACATCAAGTTTAGTTGTTACAAAGCGCGAAAGATACAGACCAATCACTATTCCAACAATACCTGAAATCAAGACCGCTATCCTTGTTAAGTCAGAACCTAGCAGAGCCAAGGCGGATTGATCGATTGGTGAAGGTCTTCCCTGAAGATAGTTGTATGCGCCGATTAGCCAAGGTAACTGAGCCAGAATAAAAACACCTAAGAGGCTTAATAGTGCAGGGAAAAAAACAAAAAGAATGCTAGGAGGAAGAATTTTTTTCATCTCATCATCCTCTTGCTCTAAACTGTCATTACGAATCATAATATCCCCAAGTTCATACACATTTCTGAGCACTTCAGTTTTTTGTGCCGTGAATTTGATGTGCTATTATCAGAAATCCAATCAGAAAACGCGATTAAAATAGAAGCAGCTATTGGGACGCTGTGATACCGGAAACACGGGTTTTCTACAAAGACTCATTTAGAGAATATCTGGTTTTGTATAGATCTCACTCACGATAGCTCTCTATCTGCAGTAATATCATAGTAATACCCATAAGGAAGGTCCGCGAATACGGAAATGCTTGTTCACCATATGCCAGGGTAGAGGATTGACATGTTCGTTTGCAAGAAGTGTAAGGAACCATTCTATGTACTTGGAAGTGAGATGCGTGGAAGTACACTTCGTGTGTATTGTCAATGTTTGAAGGGGCACAAGGCTAAGAGGGATATTTCAAGATATCAGGCTGATAGCATGGCTCCTGCGATATTCCAGGGTCTCTTCATCTGTACAGATTGCGGCTCAACTATGGCCCTCTTACATTCTGATATTGGTCGAAAGGAAGTGGAGTACACATTCCTCTGTCCAATTCATGGTGTAAAACTGAAACGTATTCCTTCATATTATCATACATCTGTTACTAGTGCATTGGCAACGATAAACAGTGCAAAGTCCATTCTAGATTCACTCAGTTGTTCAAAATGTGGACAAATATTCTCTGCACGTGGAGTTGAAGAGAAAAAGGGGATAATGATAATCAAGTATCGCTGCCCAAGTGGGCATAAGGAAGTCCGTTATGTTCCAATCGATGCAGACCCCGCAATTCTGAAAACGGTTTTCAAACGGCTCGTCTACTGTGAGCAATGCGGTCTTCCATGCAAATTTTTGGGCTCTTCGGTAAAGGGTGATAAAGCTCGAATTGAGGTGTCCTGCCCGGCACATAGCAAGACTCGCAAGGAGATGCCTGCTAAGCATGCATGGATGATAGAAAAGATAGCAGCTGCTGTTTCAGAGGGCTCTATCGTACGATCCATGCTCAAATGTACTGAGTGTTCAAGTAATCTCTCAATTCGCAGCATTGAGATTGATAAGGATAAATACAAGCTAAAATGTAATTGTCCTAATGGGCATACTCGTGAGATGATACAACCAACTGAGCTTGATGAAGAAGCAATTGATGCGATTGTATCAGGAGTCTTAAAATGCAACCAATGTGACTTGCTTACAGAGATTGTAAGCACCAAGGTCAGTGGCACTAATGTTGAACTTGATCTAGTCTGTCTAGTTCATCGGGATATGAAGAAAGGAATTACAGGGGATATCTATAAACATCTCGAAGAGCGTGAGCCACAAATCGAAAGGATTGATGATATCGAAAAGAGTCTTACATGTGAGAAATGTCAGGCAGAAGTCACAATTAAGGATACGAGACTGAAAGACAAAATCATTGAATTGAAGGTTGAGTGTCGTAATGGACATAGTAGTGAGAGGTATCTTGCTCGCTCTGCGGGACATGAATCACTATCACGTGTCTATATCCAACTCTTTGAATGCCATAAGTGTCACAGTAGTAGAAACCTTGTAAGAATCGATGAAAATGAAGACGGAAAGACTGAGGTCTTCCTCTTCTGTGACCAACACCAAGATAGTAAAGTTACAATTCCTCCTGATCATAAGGAGGCTGTACGTGATGCGTTTCTGAAGACCAAGAGATTACGTGACCTTGAAATTCTGGCGGATAAGACGCTCCAGACCAAGCGTGCATGTGAGTACCAAATGGATGCTAAAGCAGATGTAAATGAAATGCTAGATATTGTCAAGAATGTAATAGAACAACATAGCGTTCTCTATATTGACGAAAAGTCTAGTCCTAAGACTGGTCTCGAGGCGTGGTATTACGGGAAGGCTCTCGATGATGATGAGTTCGTGGTTGTTGGTTCTGCCTCAAAGGAAAATCTCTCTCTACGAATCTCAATTGCAAGCAATAATGAGAAGAAGCTAGAAGTAATGCTGGCTGAGATGCGTGAGAATCTACGAGAAGTACTTCTTCGGATTCAAACAAAGTCGGACGACACAGCCCCACAGAAAATCTCTTGTCCACAATGTAATGCTGGTTTGGCAAAACGTGCGTTACCCGGAGAAACTATTGAATGCGAACACTGTGGCACTCCGCTACATTTCGGTTGAGTAACTTAGTCTTCTCCAGTCCATGTTGCAGCTGAATCTCTTGAGGAACTGATGTGTGAGAGGACTCTATCAACAATTGAGTCCACAAGATCATCAATGGTTTTGGGTTTGTGCCAGAATGCCGGACAGGCAGGAATTACGATTGCTCCTGCCTGTGTCACAGTTTCCATATTTCGGATGTGAATCAGGTTGAGAGGGCTCTCTCTTGGAACTAAAACAAGTTTTCGACGTTCTTTCAGAGCACAGTCTGCGGCTCTTGTAATGAGATTATCTGCATAACCATGTGCAATACCAGCCAACGTTTTCATTGAACAAGGAATAATAACAATAGCATCTAAATGAAAGGTTCCACTTGCAGGACCCGCTGCCTGATCATTCTCATCATAAACCTTGTCGACCTTTGCAATTAGATCCTTAACATCTAAACCAGTTTCATAGGTCAGTGTTTCAGCACCCCATTTACTAATAACAAGATGAACCTCATGTCCCAGTGATTTAAGTGCCTTAATGAGTCGCACTCCATAGATTGCTCCGCTAGCTCCTGTAATTCCAACAAAGATTCGTTTTTTACTCATCAAGTTCACCTCAATGTCTAGATTAGAAATGATATCAAAGTCAGCGCAAGAAATGCGAGACCTCCTAAGCGAAGGCCGACTCTTTTTGCAACACCTGCTGCCTCAGTAACATTCTGAGTAAGCGTATCAAAACCCTTCTCACCTAAGGTTCTAATATTCTCGACTTTTCCAAAGCCCAATCCTGCAGATACCGGTTTGACTAATTCTCTTGCTTTTGTAGCTGCTATCCCGATGTGCTCAAGAGTTTCCTCAGGTTTGTTGCTTCCTACTGGTGGATATCCCTTACTGGATGACGAAACAGCATTAACTACGTGCGTATCTGTGGTTGTAATCTCAGCTTTATCAAAGCCTTGGGTTTTCAGAATACTAATCACGTCTTCTCTGAAACCTGGTTGAACATTGTTACCATCTACAGATACCAAAGCCATCTCTTGTCCTGCAGTTTTCAGAATAATAACAGACACGCCTCCGGGACCTATTCCCTCTTCGCAAGTGATATTGTCTGGATATACTGTGTACATTCCCATTTCCAATTTACTTTTGTTTTCATTTGTTGTAGTTAATACTGCAGCAGAAATAGTTCCTACGTATTCACTAGCTTCAGGGTCTCCTTTCATTACTGATACTGCATCTTCATTGATGCAATTGTGAGCATCAACAATCGCAACGCCTTTGATGTCTGGTGATTGTTTTCGTATCATATTTGCAGTATCATAACCAACTTCAAGCCCAATATCATCAGTGAATTCTGGTGCACTAGTACTAATTGTAAGAACATCTGAACCTACGAACATTGTCCAGGTCTTGAATTTATCACCATCAGTCCAGTGAGGGCCTGATACCGTTGGATGGGTTTGAGTTTCATTGATCAATCTATCAATCTCATCAAGTACTTTGGGATAGTCCTTTTTGGTTGTGAGGTTTTGATGATGAGTACAGGTTCCATGAAGGACGAATGCAGGAATCCCATGCTTTTCCTGAATATGTTCCATTATGGCAGACGGGAGCCCGCTGCTACCAATATCCCTGAAGGGTCCTGGATGAACATATTCGATAACTCCACATGCAACTAGACCCTCTGAGTCTTTGAAAAGCAAAATCTCCATCGGGACACTTTGGATAGTTGCAATTTTCGTCAGGATTGTTTCCAATGGCTCAGGATTATCAGCTAACAAGTCGTATCCAAAAGCCCGAAGCACATCTGGTCCGTTTATTCCGAGATCCCTCTCGAATGGAACACTAACAGCTCGATAGATGTACTGAACTACGAGAGATGGAATTACTATGATTAGAATTGTAGTCACATACCAGTATGTTCCCAGTGCTGGTAGTGCGGGATTTATGATTGGGAGATAGTTCTCAAGGAGTAACCAGATCATCATAGGAGTGAGTGCTCCAGCAAAATGACGATAAATCGAATGATTACTAAGACTGTGGATGATGAATGCAAACATAAAGTATGCAACAGCTGCACCTAACATTAGGAATTTCATCTCGTATCCCTGTGTGGCAAGAATTGCATCAACGGCTACACCAATGAGGCTCAAGATATACCATATAATGAATCCAAACATGGTTGCTCCAGCAGTTCTTCTAGTGTCCAGTGGTGAGCCTTCAGATGATCCTATCAGATAGAGCAAGCTGGTTCCCAATAATACAGGAATGCCTAGAAGTAGTAGATACATGAACCAAGTGCCATAGAAATCTACTGTAACAGCTGTGAGAGTCTTGACTGCTGCAGAGAGAAATGATATACATGTTGTAAGTATGACATGTATTGTTAGAATCCCCCGATAGGTTGGTAATTTGACAATCTTGGTGTATAATCGAACGGTTTCTTTGACCTTTGCCTTTTCTCCCAATATAGTGTCACTCTCACGTGTTTAGGTCGTAACTTATCTAATTCTTATCAAATTTGTCCTAGGTCAGCTATGCCAGTATCAAACGCAATCTTTATATCGCATTCGATATCGTATCCGATTATCGCATTCGATATTCCCAAGGTGATTTTGTATGAATGATGAAGATTTAAAGAAAGATTGTGAACATATGGCAATGCCTCAATCTGTCCCTAGGGGACTTCTTCGTCACCTCATACCGCGCTTACTCAAAGATGAGGATATGACCGGGACTCAGATAATGCAGAAATTTCGTGATAGAACAGATGGTGAATGGAATCCTAGTCCTGGAACAATCTATCCACTACTTGCTTCTCTTGAAGAGGATGGTTTCATTGAAACTGTCAAAATAGAGGGTCGAAGCAAGACCTACCACCTTACTGATGACGGAAGAAAGAGAATTGAGAGTATGATCAAACTTCGAAAAGGTGGAGTTGGACATAAGACTCGATTAGGTCCGAAATTATGGGAACAGTTCCTTGACCCCTCAGAAAGAGTACGATTTCATATTCATTGGATGACACATGCGATTGAAGGATTCGAATCTTTAGCTGGGACCTTGAAAACAAAAGATCGACAATTACTACTAAAACATCTGGAGGAGATGAATGTGAAGGTTTCCTCAATCATTGATATACTATAATCTGGAGGAATTTAGATTGACAAAAAACACCAGTGAAAAGAAACGTTTCACTGCAGCAGGATACATGTTGAGTGGGCTGATTAAATACAAGGGAGTAACAACTGGGGCTATAATTCTAACCATCATCTCCACTGTTCTTGTTACAATACCATCAATCATCATTGGTTTGGCGGTGAATGAACTTCGAGATCCGGCGGATCCATCTGGTCTGACTCCTGCGTTAAGTCTGACTCCCCAATTCATCCTCTATATTTGGATAATCATAGGGTTGGCCCTTCTCTACATGGGACTGTATTTTGTTGTAGGTTGGGTCTGGGCGATTGTCACCCTGAGATGGGAACGAGATGCTCGACAGGACTTCTTTGAAGCATTGCAAGAATATAGTATGACCTTCCATGATGAGGTTGATAGTAAGAGGCTTCTCTCAGTAGCGATGCAAGATATAACTTGGGTGCGCTTCTCTCTGAATCCTGCTATACGAAATATATTGGGCGGTTTCATCTCATTTGGAATTACAATGATAATTCTCATTCAGATTGATTTCCGACCTATTATCCAGAACTTCGTTGTTGTATCATTTTTCGGACAGTCAATTTCACTTCCAGTATACACAATAATTATGGTCATTGGAACACCACTCTACCTCATCTTATCATACAGGTATGCAAATGCAGTTGAACCAGTTCGAAGAAAGCGCTCTGAAGACATGGAACTTCTAACTGCTAGAACACAAGGAGTCTTTCAAGGAATTGAAGTTGTAAGGGCTTTTGGTACAGAACGTGTTGAACAAGAAAAGTTCCACGAAATTAGCAAAGCATACGAACAGTCTGTAACTAAAGAAGGAAGATTGGCTGCGTTCTATCTTCCAGCTCTAGTGCTTGTGGCTATGACTACTATTGCATTCTTCTATTCTGGTTACGCTGTGATCAATGGAGTTCTCAATCCTGGTGAGATGATAACTATACTTGTATTACTTGTTGCTCTTGAAGGATTGAATTTCCACTTCCCGAGGATGCTACTAGTTCTCAGGGGAGGATACGTAAATGCTCAAAGAATCGTAGACATCTTGAATTGGGAAGAAACCTTGATTGAACCAGCCACTGAAGTTACGGAAGTGAACTGGGGCGGAGATATTGTCTTTGATAATGTGAGTTTCAAGTATGGTTCAGAAGAGAGTAATAATGACCACTATGCATTGAAAGAATTCAACATCACAATACCTAGTGGTTCCCGTGTTGCTCTGATTGGTGGTCCAGGGGGAGGAAAAAGTACTATCCTGAAACTCTTACTCCGTCTATATGATCCTACTGAGGGTTCGATTACTGTTGGAGGTGCCAACCTTCGTGATGTTACCACTACATCCGTACGTGATGCTGTTGGACTTGTTGAGCAAGACATCTTCCTATTTCGGATGAGTGTACACGACAATATTTCCTTTGGAAGAAGTCAAGCTACTCTGGTTGAAATTGAGGATGCTGCCAAACGTGCGCAAGCTCACGAATTCATAGTTGAACTTCCAGAAGGATACGATACTATAATTGGTGAACGTGGAATGACTCTCTCCGGAGGTCAGCGGCAGCGGCTAGCTATTGCTCGTGCAATTATCCAAGATCCAAAGATTTTGCTTCTGGATGATTCAGTGAGTGCAGTAGACGCCCAAACAGAATTTCTCATGAGAAAAGCACTGAATGAAGTAATGGCAAATAGAACAAGCATTACGGTCACTCAAAGATTGAGGACTCTGAAAGAATCAGACTTGATAATCATCGTAGACAAGGGTCGACTAATTTCAGCAGGATGTCATGACGATCTATTACGGGATTCAGAACACTACCGTCGAATATTCGAACGGTTGCCTGGTGCTCAGAAATTACTAGCAACAGCCCGCACAAGTGGAGGTGTTGCATAATGGGAATGCATGGACCAAGAGCTCTTGCAAGACAAAAGCAAAAAAGAAGTCGTCCAATACGTGTCCTTCTTGGTCGGATGATTTCCTATCTTGGAAAGTTCAAGCGGATAGTTGCAATAGGTGCAGTACTTTCATTGTTAGCAACCATCGTTGCTGTATTTGACCCATTGATTCTATCAATTGGAATTAATTCTGTAATTACTGAAAATCCCGTTCTAGAAACAATTCTCTTGCTCACACTCATATATGCTATATTGAAGGTCACTTCATGGATAATGAGCAGTGTCAATACTTGGATTATGGCAGGAGCCCAAGCGGGTTTCATACAGAATGTTCAAGAAGACATCTATTCAAAATTACTACAATCGGATTTGTCCTACCATAAGGGCGAGCAAAGTGGAAATGTAACATCAAGAGTGACATCTGATACTGTTGAGCTTGGCACTGGTGTTCAAGTGATGATTGATTTTTCAAGTCAAATATTGATGCTTGTATCCTCATTCATTCTTCTCTTCTTAGTTAGCCCATACATTGCTCTTACTTCATTAGTCGTAGTTCCTGGAGTTGCTTTCATGGCACTTCTTTTTGGAACTGTTGGACAACGTATCATGCTAGCATCCCGAAGAGCTAGCGGTGAGGTTTCGGGACAGATAGCTGAGAATCTTAGTGGCATTCATGTTGCTAAGGCGTTTAATCGTGAAGATGAACTTGCTGAGAGAATGATGGAGCTCAATCAGGAATCATACCGTCATGGATTCCGATTTATGATATTGATGAGTGCCATGCAACCGTTAGTGAGATCAATAGGTCAATTTGCTTTAGCTGCAATGCTATTCGTTGCAGGATCTCTTGCTGTCGGGACACTTCCAGCAATGAATATTGGTGAGGTCTTCCTTGGAATTGTATTGATTAGTAGATTTCTATGGCCATTACTTTCACTGACCATGATGTTCACATCGGTGCAATCTTCCTTAGCTGCAATGGATCGTGTTTCTGATATTTTAGATTCGAAACCTGCTATTGCAGATGCTCCTGAAGCAGTTTCTCTAGCGGACGAAAGTGATGGTATCTATTTCCAGAACGTAACTTTTGAGTACGTCAAAGATACACAAGTTCTAAAGAATGTCAATTTCTCAATTGAACCCGGTCAGATGGTAGCAATTGTGGGGCACACAGGTGCTGGTAAGACAACTATTGCTTCTTTAGTTAATAGATTCTATGACCCGAATGAAGGGCATGTATTGATAGGTGATCAAGATCTTCGCGGTGTAACGCAAGAATCTCTGCATAGCTCCTTGAGTTTAATTCCACAGGAACCATACCTCTTTGATGATACGATAACTGAGAACATTCGATATGGACGTCCTGAATCTACCGATGAGGAGATCAAAGAAATCTGTCAAACAATCGGTGCTAACGAGTTCATAGAGGTCTTAGCAGATGGTTATGATACAGTCATCATTGAAGGTGGAAAGAACCTGAGTGCTGGACAAAGACAGATTATTACCATCGCCCGAACAATGCTTGCGGATCCTAAGATTCTCATCCTAGATGAAGCTACAAGTAGGTTGGATGCGTACAGCGAGTCCCTCGTTCAGGATGCTCAAGAAAGACTCTTTTCAAACCGAACAACTGTTGTTATCGCACATCGATTGACGACGATTGCTAATGCTTCCAAGATTTTGATGTTTGATCACGGAGAGCTGATAGAGGAGGGAACTCATGAAGAGCTCCTCGCACAAGGTGGTCAGTTCAAATCTCTCTATGAAACATATTACTCGCACCAAGGAATTGAAGAAATTTCTGAGGAAGTTGCTGAAGTAGCAAAAGAGCAGGTTGAGAAACATGGCGGTGAGACACCCGAACCCTCTGGTCCTGGAATGATGATGGGTATGGGAATGGGTGGAATGGGACCTGGTCACGGTGGCATGGGACCTGGTGGAATGGGAATGAAACCCACTCCTGAAATGATTGAGAAGATGAAAAAACTGTATAAGTCAGATCCTGATTCAATGCCTGAACCGATGAGAGAGATGATGGAAAAAATGTTAGAGAATGAAAATCAAGATGATAATAATGAAGAGTCTGTGGAAAACGTTCACCCTGACGAAACAGTTGGTTATGGTGGACCAAGCGGTTCTGGACGACCTTCTCCTGAAATGATGAAAAGAATGCATGAGCAGTACAAAAAAGATCCTGACTCCGTTCCAGCACATATGCGTGATCATTTCAAGAGAATGAGTGAAAAAGAGCTTGAATAGCCTCAGAAAGTAGACACCATCAGGTGTCTATTTTTCCTAAATCTCTAGCTAGGAGAAGTGCTGCACCGCAGAGTATGAAGGATTCGATTGCAATCACCCCATCTGTAGGTGATTCCAGACTTGCATCTACAAATATCCAGAGTAAAACGCGTATAAGATAAAGTGATAGAGCTCCCAGTATAAGGAACAGTGGTTTTGCTAATGTTCCCTTTCGAAATATCCATACTAGTATTGTAGTAATGCCAGTAAGTAGTGTGAGTCCAACGATGGTTGGTGAAAGAATTAAACTCTCAACTAGACCCATCGTGGTAAATTGAGTCACGATGATAACTACCAGACTAATTGTGGAAAGAGTCGCTATTAGGAAGAAACCTAACCACCGATTATTCGCCTTAACAAAACCTAGAGATGAGTTCAGTGAGTGAATATATTGTATGATTCCTAGTCCCCACAAAATAAGACCTGGCATCTGAGCGAGGGCTACAATCAAGATCATTTGATCTGGGCTTTGTGATAGACCTACTAGGGTTCCTGCGACCTCAGCAAGACTTAGCATTATCAAGCCAATTGCTAACCATAAATTCAATGTGCTAAATTTGTCAGCTTTAGTGCCTGATTCCTTTCCATAGATTCTCAGACCCATTATCCCAAGAAATAGGGCTACCAGAGGTGCAAGTACTGAAGTGATAACTAAGAGTAACTGGTCATTCCCTGTTCTTATTAGAAGAAGACTGGTTATGAGAATTATAAGACCCGCACTGATGACTACTAAAGTATCTCGCCACACAGTCCTTCTCACACATATCCTACTCCTAACAAATGTCTATGCGAAAGCATCAATTCCCTGTTTTGTATATTGTGCTGAGGTATGGTCACACACGAAATGTTTCCCACTCAATATAGTAAACAGTACTAGGAAAACGAAGCTCGATTTCATCCTTGGTGATTGAAAGAACTCGATTCACTGGACCTGCTCCCATCAAATCTTTCACTCTACGAGTAATGAATTGCATCAGGACGCGAAGTCCATCATCTAAGATTTCTGGTTCGATTGTACCCTTCAGAGTTGCAGATAAGAGAGAGCTTCTCATTTCAATATCGACTCCGTCTTCAAGGGTTACAAAGGCAAGCCATGGATAGTTATCTACAAGCTCGTTTCTCGCATCAAAGAAGATGTTCCTCGTTACATTGAAACCTACAATATTACCAAATTTAGTTAGTAGTGCCTGGAGTGCAGAGGAGTAACGTACAACTACAGCTTGTGAAGGTGTAACTAACTCCACCATCTTTCGTTTTTCTAGAAATGCAACTTCTTCAAGAAATCGTTTCAAGTCCACAGTTTTAACCCGCTCTGCTGCAATAGATAACGGTGTTTCTCCATCTAACTCTGTCAATGCTCTCGCAGCTTCTGGTGAAAGTTCATCATGTGATTCTTCAGTATGCGTCAATGCTGTTGTTTGGTAGATGTCATCGGGTTTTACGGGATTTGCAACTTGGATTGCACCCTCCCATAGAGCTTCTGCAGCAAGATTGAGAGCTATTTCAACTGGGACTTCAAGAAATTCTGCTGCATCCTTGACTGCACATATTGATGGAATAAGCCTAAGGAACGAGATCACATCAGGTCGACTTGTATAATGTTCCCATTCTGACTTAACCGTAATCAGAGTTTCAGGAGCTATCTTATCCCGAATAAACTCGTCAATTACTCTCTGCTCAAAACGGGTTTGGATAGCAAGGTCAAGGTCTACCCATTTCAGGACACTGAATTGCTCTTCAAATTTCACAATAAGCTTCTTCAACTTCGCTCGAATGTTTGCATTATCTCCTTTGGTTGAGATAGCTCCAAGGGTCCACTCACCGAATTCTACCACGATAGTATAGTCTGTTCCTTCGAATGCTCGGGCTTGTGATTTCACTGAACGTGTAGCCTCATCAAAAAAAGTTGTCATTGCGACTAGAAATGATGAGAGAAGCTGTGGATCAAATGCAGTTCCTGTGAAGTCTTTATGATACATACACATCCCCGTATCTTTTTTGATAATGTAGATACTCTTGATGTCCATGAAACGCACTCCTCTAGTCTTCGCCTTTCATCCTTTAGTCCGGCGTCCTCTTCTGACTGTCACGTAGTGCTGGCGTGCACTACTCATTCAATATCGTAGCGCCTTTTGAGCATTTTAGGGATGTATCAGCTGCATGAAACTTGGAAAATTTTGGACATCTCTCAAACAATAAATTGAGGAGTCCTGTAGGTCCTTAAATACTCTGAAGAGGAATCATCAGCTGTGAAGAAACTCTGAAACGAGAGCCAAGTTTCTGAAGCACTCTACCGTCGCCGCCAGTTGGACGGGACGTTAAAAGCCCGTGGAGAGAATGTAAGACATTGTCGCAAATCTCCCAAGATTTGCATAATGCAACCTCGATGAAGCAGGAACTGAACATCAGTTCTGGATGCAATGTCCAAGATTGGGTAAGTTTCAGGCAACGGATGTATCCACTTAGTATGCATTGAGTCAATATACCCGATGGTCAGCCTTAATAGACTAGCAATAGGCAACAAAACGGTCAATATGTCATCAGAAGATGAAGTGGCATCAATTTGTCCTTCATGTAGTAAGGGGAAGTTGAGAATTCAATCCATGCTCTACAGTGTCCCATTTTTCAATGAGCTAGCAATTTTCCATATACAATGTCCGGAATGTGGTTTCCGTCACAGTGATGTATTTTCTGCAGAGCAACGGAAACCAAGTAGGTTCACAATGCATGTGGATGATGTTTCACTCCTCAATGTGCGCGTAGTACGCTCAGGATCTTGCACGTTTAGATTTCCAGAATGGGGAATTGATGTAGAGCCCGGTCCAACAGCAGAGTCCTTCATCACGAATATTGAGGGTATCGTATATAGAGTCCGTGCAGTCGTTGAAACTGCTAGGAATTTTGCGGATCTGGAAGAAGAAATACAACGAGCCAATGAGATACTAGAGGAGATGAAGGCTGCCCTTCGTGGAGAATTTTCATTCACACTCGTGATGGAAGATCCAGCAGGAGTAAGTGGTATCTTACCTGATGATATGACACTTGTCAAGTACGAGGAATTGACTATCGAAGAAGCTTCCAAACTGAAAGGAGCTCCTTTCTGGGTTGATACAATGCGTGACGACTATTCAGAGCGTAAGGGTTAAAACACTCTCATTCTGAGTCCTCAATATCAGTGGGCCGATAGATTAGCCCGGCAGATCGCATGGTTTGCATACCTTCTGGGTCTCCCAGGAGATCAAGTTTCCATGAGGCCGCGAGTTCAAATCTCGCTCGGTCCACCACTTTCTTCCTTCTAAGTCACACAGAATCATACTAAGTTATTCCGAGCCCCGGACCTTTTGGAGGGTGATAATTCCCGTGCTCTTCCACTAGTCCATGGAATGGGTCCCCCTTTAGCGCACCTGGAGCAATCTCATGAGGATGGTTGAAGTTTGATCCTGAAAGAATAAGATGAAGTGCTGCAGAAACTCCAATTTGAGTTTCCCAAGGACTGATAATCACGCATTCGATATCATTCTCCTCGGCTAGTTTTGCGATTCTCTTTGTTTGGAATATTCCTCCGTGTTTGATCAACTTCAGCCCAAAAAAGTCCACGGCATCATTGTCGATCAGAATCTGTGCATCTTTATACGTGTATAGGGACTCGTCCGCCATTATTGGGACGCTACTCGATTTTCTGAGTTGACTGAATCCTTCATAGTCATCGACAGCTAGAGGCTGTTCTAGGTATTCAAGATTCAATTCTTCAGATGCTTTGAGCACTTTCAATGCTTGTTTAACAGAATATCCGGTATTGGCATCTGCTCGAATCTTGGCTGATTCGCCAACAGTTTCCCTTACCAGTTTCAATGTCTCAATATCTCTCTCAACATCCAATCCAACTTTGATTTTTACTGATTTCATCCCCTGACTTAGTTGATGCGCTGCTTCATCTGCAATGGACTGGGGTGTTCCTATTCCAAGCACTGCTGCAATCTCAACATGTTCACGGGTTAATCCCCCAAGAAGCTGGTACACTGGAACACTTCGAATCTTTCCAGCTAAATCGTAAAGAGCAAGGTCGACTCCTGTGCGTGCTGTTCCTCCCACATCCGGAAAAGTATCTGTCAATTCACGAAAGACATCTTGATTGAACGGGTCTTTACCAATTAGGAACGGTGTCAGTTGACCATCGATTTCATTTCTTATTTGCACAGGATCATCATCTGCTGTGAATGGCAATGGGCAAGCTTCACCAATCCCTGTGATTCCACTATCAGATGCTATTTTCACTATCACATGATGTCTAGTGGATGGTTCTTCACCATAAGTTGTTGTGAAACCCTCGTCAGCTAAATGCGTTTCAATGGATTCTGTTTTGACTGAATCTATTCTCATTAGAGTCGGTCCACCATATCTCGTTATTAATTACTATTCTGTAACTTTTCCAGCACAGTTTTTACAATACGGACGAGGTGGAGAACCTACATAGCTTGGTTCATTTTTAATCTTCTTTTTACATCTGACACATTTTATCTTCATCATAAACATCCCACATTCATTATCAGGACACTGCATTTTGTTATTTTAAATCAAGTTGATATCTAGGAACTGTTCTTATAACATATCACACTTGATGCCTATCTCTTAATTATGCCACAGTTGCATGCTAAATATCACTTCGTTTTGCACTTTACATATTCAAACAATCCTCCAAAGATATCCTTAAGAGGAACCACTTTTGGCAACTGAAACAATTCATACCGAATCTAGGCCGCACTATTGTGTTATCGGGAAATATCTCGGACCTAGACGCACGGGATGGTGAAATATAATATGCAATTATTCGAGACATTCCTAGTACAGATGTCTTTGCTAGAACAGACCATGATTGGGATTGTTATATTAGCGGCATTTGTAAGTCTCGTGTATGCCTGGTGGCTGAGGAAAGGCGTTCTTGCCCAACCAAAGGGTACAGAACAAATGCAGAAGGTCTGGAGAGGTATTCGTGATGGCTCCTTGTCTTATCTTGACAGGCAGCTGAAGACCATCATACCGATTCTAATCGGATTATCATTCCTTCTATTCTTCACAGTATACATTACAACACCAGAAGCAGGTACTGCAGAACTATTTGGTATTGACATTACTGATCCTCCTGAAGTGTATCAGGCCGCTCTAGCTCATGCTAGATTGGTTGTTGGTCTTGGTCGTGCAATAGCATTTATTTTCGGTGCAAGCTTTTCATTGATTGTTGGACAACTCGGTATGCGTATCGCAGTTGAATCCAACATCAGAGTTGCTCAGGCTACACGTGACGGCGATAATAGATACAATCGAGCACTAACCATTTCTTACCGTGGAGGCACATTCACTGGAATGCTGACCGACGGTCTTGGTTTGCTTGGTGGAACAATGATATTCATCATCTACGGCTTAGCAGCCCCAGATGCACTTCTTGGATTTGGTCTTGGAGGAACTCTCCTCGCCCTATTCATGAGAGTTGGCGGTGGAATCTACACTAAAGCTGCAGATATTGGAGCTGATTTGGTTGGCAAAGTTGAGCATGGGCTCCCTGAAGACGATCCAAGGAACGCAGCAGTAATTGCAGATCTTGTAGGTGACAACGTCGGAGACTGCGCTGGAATGGCTGCAGACATCTTTGAATCATACGAGGTCACTATCGTTTCATCTCTGATTCTCGCAATTGTACTCTATCTTGAAACAGCTGCCGGGCACTTTCCGATGCTTCCTGGTGGTGCACTTGCAGTGGTTGTATTCCCACTCTTTATTCGAGCAATTGGTGTAATCTCATCAATCCTTGGGACTATAATGGTTCCAATCTGGCCTCGGATTCTGAAGACGCGAGATGTATATGCAGAGAAGGCGATGTTCCTTTCTTACGAAGTTTCGAGCGCCTTCACAATTATCCTGTCAATGCTATTGTCATGGTTCTATGTTGGAGATATTCGCTTTGGAATATTAATTGGAACGGGTGTATTGCTTGCTGTGTCATTCAACCCACTTACAAGCTACTTCACATCATTGAAGAAACCGCCAGTCCAAGAAATTGTCAAAGCCACAGAAACTGGTACTGCAACAATGATACTTTCGGGTATTGTTGCTGGATATGAGTCCACAGTAGCAGCTCTAGTTGTAATAGTTACAACTTTCGGAATTGCATGGTGGCTATTCACAGCATCTGCAGTTGCCGCTCTGTCACCTTTCGTTGTTGTTGGTGTCGAGGGTACTATCTGGACCCTTTACGGAATTGCACTGATTGGTATTGGAATGTTAAGTCACACTGGCAATAACGTCGCTATGGACGCATTCGGACCAATCTCTGACAACGCAGCTGGCATTGGTGAACTCTCACCTGGTGACTTTGATGAAGAATCAAGGAGGACCATGGCTGAGCTTGATGCAGTAGGTAACACAACCAAGGCTATCACAAAGGGAATCGCAATCGCTTCAGCAGTAATTGCTGCAGTCAGCCTCTTTGATGCCTTCATATTTGTTGCAATACTACCTCTTGGTTTGGACCACTTGTTCCTTGATGATCCTCGAGTGTTCTCCGGATTACTCTTGGGTGCCGCACTACCTTGGTTATTCTCAGCTGTGAATATCAAAGCAGTTACGCGTGCAGCCGGTGAAATGGTGAAGGAAGTTCGAAGGCAATTCAAGATTCCTGGAATCTTAGAAGGCACTAAGGAGCCTGACTATGAACGAGCTGTAAATATCTCAACAACTGCAGCTCAGAAGGAGCTCATCTCCCTAACTGTTATCACAGTTTGCACACCAATAATTGTCGGACTTCTACTTGGAGTCGCAGCTCTTGGTGGATTCCTCGGTGGAATCATCGTGTCTGGTCAACTGCTTGCAGTCTACATGTCTAATGCTGGCGGTGCCTTCGACAATGCGAAGAAGGCTATCGAAGATGAACCAATAGATCTCGAAGCCAACACTGGTAAGGGATCGGAGCGCCACAAGTCAAGTGTTGTTGGTGATACAGTGGGTGATCCGTTAAAGGATACTGCTGGACCTGCTCTCAACCCAATGATCAAAGTAGTCAACCTACTAGCTCTGATATTGGCTCCACTTCTGGTCATGCTTGAAACCACTGGTACTCCGGAAATGGTGTATGCTGCTACTGCAGCACTCATCATCCTATCCGTGATGACCGTCTGGGCTATTCGTAAGAGCATGAGACCTGCTGACTTCGGTACGGTTCATGAATTCACCGAAGAAGAAGGCGTCCTAGCAGAGTAGCTAACAACTAACAGTGTAAGGTGGTGGTACTTGGTACCACCCACCTCCCTCTTTTTTTAATTTCAAATCGAACAAACAACAACCTTTTCTTCTTTCGTTTTGTAAATGTATATCCGCGCGACAGAATCTTTGAGGGGATTTACCTTTGGACGGAGAAATGACGCCAAGCAATCAGATGGACGGGCATGAGTTCACTGTGTGGTCATTGGCAATTACTCCAAATGGCCAGATGATAGTTTCAGGTGGACAGGACGCCACTATTCGACTCTGGGATTTTACATCTGGAAAAGAAGTTCACAAATTTATTGGACATGAGGGTCCTATCTATAATATCGCAATAATGCAAGATGGAAAGCACCTTGTTTCTGTGGCTGACAAAGATCTTGCAGTAAAGATTTGGAATATTGAAACTCACGAACTAGTAAGTTCACTCGCACCAAATTCTGCTCACGTAACTGCAGTAGTAGTAAGTCCTGACCAGCGATTCTTAGTTACTGGTGGAGATGATGGTTTCGCTAGAATTTGGGATATAGACCGTGGGATCCTACTACGATCATTAGAACATGAATATGGGATCTATAGCATGACTATAAGTCCTGATGGAAGACACTTACTCTGTGGAAGTAAACGAAAACCTGGAGAGAGATATCCGGGTATTGTATGGGTCTGGGACTTTGAACTTGGGGTGCTTCTGAAATCTCTCAGCGGACATATGGGTCATGTGACTGCAATGACTATGACTGCTGATTCCAAGTATATACTCTCAGGCGATCAGCATGGTTCGGTTTACCTGTGGGATTTAGAAACTGGGACCTTGTTGAAAACAATGTCTGGGCATAATGCCCCAATTCTGACTATTCATGTATCTCATGATGGCCAACATGTTATTACTGGGTCCCCAGATGGCACTGTAAGGGTTTGGATTCTTCGAGGTGGTGTTCTTCTAGCTGATCTCACTCACACCGAAAATGTCCACTCACTTATCGTAAGCCCCGATTGCCGACATGTAATCACAGGTTCGATGGAAGGGTCTGTGCAAGTTTGGGATTTTGACATAACCAGTCCGTGGATTGATCCCTCTAAGGAATTAGCAGAAGAAGCAAAAGCAGAGCTTGAAGCCTTCAGAATGCTCCAGTTGAAGAAAGTCATGACAAGGTATGAAACACTACCACTGCTCCGGTTGGCAACACTTCTCCGTTTTGAAAGTCTTGAAGAGCTCGAAGATTGGCTTCTCGACCTACCTGTCGATATGCCTGTCAAAATCGACGGTCCACTTCTAGTCATCAAGAAATGATAAAGCAGATTAATCAAGAATTAGAAGATGAGCCCGGATTGGAGAAAATTAGGGAAAGTTGTGCAGTATTTCTACTGATTAACACTAAATCGGTGTGGGGATTGACCATGCTGCTTCGGGAGATGCCATTGTACTAAGCAACTTGTACATCTCATTCCGTAAGCTATTATTTCCAGAGTAGAAACTTCCTTTCCTTTCAACGATATCCACTTTTTTCAGTTTGTGCAAGTATGTAATTATATCTGGTTTCAACATTTCTACTTCATATTCAAGATAGTATTCTCTTTGAAGTGTTCTATAGTCCCTCGGTACTGCCGAACGCATTTCAAGCTCTGGGTAAAACATAACATTACCAAGTCTAATGATTCGTTCAAGCGTTTGATTGGACAACACATCTTTTAGGAATGAATATCTTTTCCTTAAAATCACGGAAAATACTGCCAACTTAATTTTTTCAATATCATTTGTACTCTCGCGTAGACTTACATAGAGATTCCCTGCTGCATATCCCCTCTCATGTTTCCGAATTATGTCCAATCCTTCAAGAAGTGATAGATAGCGATGAGTCTTTTTATCCTCATTAGAAACTCCAGTTTCAAAATGCTCCAGCTTGATTGATCCAGTTTCTTCAAGATAAACTAGAATCGTGTATATCGGATTCAATGAATATGATACTTCTTCCATTCGAGCTATTCTATCCGCAGATGCACTTAGGACAATTTTCTCAGCATACTCTCTCCACATGTTAAGATAATCTTGTAGATTGCCTACTACCTCATCTTCTGGAGTTGTAAATCTATTAATGGGTTTCAATTCTTCATCTAGAATAACATATCCTAATGATTGAGTCTTAATAAATTTCAAAGAACGTTTCTGTTTTTGATCATCCTGAATCAACACAGGATAATCCGAACGAAGCTGTGAAATCCAAACACGATTTGTGCTATCGAATTTTGGTTTAACATGTTGAATTAGATTTCCATAATTCTTTATTACATATCTTCCAACCATCTCATCAGCGCTCATTGTGCTTTCTCCTCTTCTACATATGCATCTAATGTTTCATCTTCCTCGACGCTTAAATGGACAACATATCTATACATTCTTTCCCAATCTTCTAGAAAAGCTCCGACATTTCTAGTTATCGACTCTTCATAGAAGGGGTCAATACAATAGATTTTAGTTTTGTTGTCATTTATTCCATTGACAATCACTGAATGTTTAATCATACTATCTTCGTGCTCTTGTTCAAGATATGCAATCACTGGTTTCTTTCTCTCAAGTTCTTACCACAAGAATTCTATGGTTGTAGCAGGACCACAATAGAAAATTGGTCTGATCCTCGAATTTTGGATAGATTTGTGGTTGTTAATCAATTTAGCATTACAAAAGCGTACACCTGCTCTTGTCCACCTCATTGTTTTCTTGACCTCATCATATGATAAATCAGGTGAATCTTCGTATGTATTCTTCAACCATCCTAACATCATCATCATACAGGCAACATGACAATCATCACGACCAAGTTGCTGTATATGTGGGACATCAATTATCATCGATATTCACTCTGAGGTCAATGCATTATCTTACTACCTATCAAATCAATATTATGGTATATGTAGGTAACTACATTTCAAAACTAGGAAAGGAAAATGTTTTCAGAGTAAATAGAACTTTACGAACGCGCAAAATGAGAAGATGGGCCCGGATTGGAGAAAATTAGGGAAAGTTGTGCAGTATTCCTACTGCTATTCGCGTGGTTTTCCTCCGAATGGACGAAGTGTACATCCGTAGGAGGGGAGTTTGAATATCTCCTCACCAGACCCTACTGGTACTTCGTTTTGAAAGTATATTAAGTATTTAGTTAGGTACATTAGGAATAATTAAATTTGAGTAAATACTCAATTGTGGATTATAAGTACACTTCCGTTTGCCAATCAGTAATTCTTCAGTCACGGCGTTTTTCATCATCAGGCATAAGCACTCGTGGTGACTCTAATGCTATCTGACGGCGCATCTCGCGTTCTCTCGCACTTGGATCATCACAAATACGATTTAAGATGAATAATATTACAACAGCACAAAGAATGAGAAATCCTGTCATTCCACTGTTTATTACTAATTGGCAACAGGGTGGATTAATCTGAAATATCTGCTCTCCGAAAAGTCTTCCCACACAAAAAATATACCCCAATATTAGTAATGTACAACCCAGCAATGTTACTAGATAGACTACTCTATCCCCTCTTTTCCCCATTACACTCAGCTACGGTACAATCTACTGCCTAGAATCCTGATAACGGTTTTCATGTCTGTAATATACAAAGAAGATGCTGGAATAACAATTCAATTTCAAGATAGAGGTTGGAGAGAAATAGTATCCACTAATGGTGGGGGCCTGCACTTTGAGTATTAGTATCCCCATTCCTGACCCTGTCTCTGACGGTACCATCTGCTGCCCTTCTTAGATAAGGACCACTGGCCGCCTAATTGCATCACAAGACCCATGTTCTCCATATTCTGAAGCTCTCCGAAGAGTTTGTCATCAGATGCTCCAGTTACTTCCTTTAGATTTGGGAAGCTCATCTTTCCATTCCGCTTTAGATGCTGAGCAATATCGAACTTACCAACTGCTCTTGATTCAGTACGGACTATGATGTGACCGCAGTTTGTGCAAAGAAGGTCTCCCTTGTTATCGTCACGAGCGACTTCCTTACTACCACAGATTGGGCAGGTTGTTTGTGAGAATCTTAATCCACGTCGGGACATAGTTTTCAACCGATTGTCAGGAAAAACTGTCTACTGATAAAACTAGCGAAGGCGCCATCAATTTCACGAGTATCTAGCTCTCAACAAGCTCCTTGAAGAATGATTCATAATCTATCTCAAATGGCACGCGGGTACCAATTCGAACATGCTTCTTATCCTGGTCTATCTCAACATAGCCTTGGCCCTGCAATTCTCTTAGATCAGTCATTACTCCTCTCAAAGCTTTCTTCCTGAACTCACGTACCCTATCCACGCTAACCCACCCACCTTCTTGATAGGCAAGGGTGATAACGATAAGAAGTGTAGCTGCAAGTCTATCAGGTAGAGCTGTTGATTGAGCTAGATTCACTTCGTCAGATGTATCTAGGTAGAATACTCCTGCCACTGGATTATGTCTGATGTAAAGACCAAGTGGTGTGACTCTTTTGTGAAGACTTCCCATTTTTTGAAATAGGAGATGCCGTCCTGTATCTTCAGGAAGTCTAAGTGCATCTAACATGTCTTCTACGCTTGCCCCAATGGGTGTTCCTGTTCTTGTGAGTAACTTGACCAGCACAGCATATTCGTTCATGAGATACTTTCCAACCTACGCCTACCTGTTTAAAATCTGACTTTCATGGCGTAGAACGCGCGCTCTATCTAGTCACAACATGTGACTCTCATTTGTGACCCTCAATAGTGCCTTCGGTATATATACTAAATCTGAGTAGTAATTCTTGTGAAATATCATGGCTCTAACAACTAACAACCGAACCTCATCTGTGCTGAAGAACAAACGCAAGGTATCAACCGATGCTGTTGCTTACGCTTACATTACTGTTGTGAGGTAATCTTCATGAAACTCTATGAGCGACTGATCAACTGGCAACTCTCTGAGACCGATCGCTGGTCACAGAGTGGTCATAGTTATGGTCAGTCAGTCTCAGAAATACCATATCCAGTGACCAACCTATAGGAGATTGTGACTAATGATGACTGTAAACGATAATTCTCGAATGATTCGCATGACAATGGAAAACAGGCACATCAACGTACAATCTACCGAAATGTTGGTTCTTACTTACGATTCAATAATGAGGTGCTAATATGGCATTTGCGAAAATATACCCGAAACCAAGGAAATTGAATATAGAAAAGTCCAAGATCTCTACCGAGGCGATTGCTAGGGCTTACTTCAGGAGGTAATTCCAGTGACTGAAGTTGTAACCGTTGAAAGCACAGAAGAACAGACTGAGGTCAAAGGCTTTCGAGCTGTTCTTGGTCACCGTGATTTCTCCCGACTCTGGTCTGGACAACTAGTATCGAATATTGGAACTGCAATTTCCTCACTAGCTCTGATGTTCTATGCTTACCATCTTACTGGCTCTGCCATGGCTATGGCAATCCTTGCTATCGTACAAACAATTCCAGTAGTCATCTTCGCAGGCTTTGTTGGTGTCTATGTTGATCAGTGGAATCGAAAGAAAATCATGGTCGCTTCTGATATTGTCCGAGCAATTGTTATCCTATTTATTCCACTCACCATTTACTTCCCTACATTTCTACCCACAATACAATGGGATGGTCTGGTCTGAGTAATTCCTCAGAAAAATCACTTTGTACCAAAAACAAATTGCTCTTCCATTTCAAAATCGAAATGTGTTTATTAGTAATTGGAACTTGAATGTAGTGTGGCTCCTAGAATTTCACAGTTCAGGTATCCTGATAGGGCAATGAAGCAGGCTAAGATTTCAGCAATGAATACGCTCCTTTATTTTATCAGAAAAGGTTCTGATGTTCTCCCTAAGAAATATGAAAAATCACTCGTAGTATGGGAAGAAACTGTACAAAAAAGAGCTGAGTTAAGTAGAAACAGAGATCCAGGCCGATTTGTACCGGTCTGTGATGTTGAAAAATACCTTCGGAAGAATTTCCTCTCTGTAGTCTTCAATACTACCGCTCTTTACGGGAACACGGAGTCAAAGAGAATATACTCATGGCGAGAAGGCTCCATTGGTCCCTTGAATGTCCTATTGAACAGGGCTGGGGCACACCTCAGGTTTCTTGCAATGACCAGATATCCGTTCCCAATGCCTAGAAAAAAGAATGTTAGAAGGACAAACAAGGAGGGAAAGCACTACTTTCAAAATGAGCACGTATATTGTGGTACTATTAATCGTCCCACCGTTATTATCACACATCCCACACTCCCATCACTGGATTTTGCAGACGCAATTAGAGGACATTTGGTAGAACTCTGTCGACTGTGTTTCATCCACTCTGTTCCTATTAGTATCGCTTCTAGATACATCAATCTCCTAACCTTCCGATTGAAACCATTGCTAGACACGTTCTATTTAGCTGGTTTTGATAAGAAGAAAAGGACCTTGGAATTCACAAAGCGATCATTGGATATCCTAGAATCCGTGCTGAAGAGAGTCAAAGGGGAGCAAGGAATAACGGCGGGATATCCATTACGGATGACTGGTGGCCTAGATGACACAGACACACACTCAATCGGATTGTCTGAACTCGTTGGAAAAATCAATGATTCGGGGATACGCAGGATTGTTAAAACAAATCTGATAGGTCAATTGATTGGTGAAGACGATGCAACGCAATTTGCTAGCAAGATGAACACGACTAGGTCCCGACTAGGGTCACGGATCCATAAACGGTTAGCTTGGGGGACAACTCAACCTTTCTCGGCTATGAGTGCAATGCTTGGAGGGGATTATCTAGCAAAAGACAAGACTGGATACATATTAGCTGCCGAGATTCCTGTGAATGCAGGACGTGGAAAAGTAGACTACACACTCCTCGTTAGAAAAATACCGGAGTACATGGAAGACATATCTGATATAACTGCAGGTCTGTGGCCCCCCAGACTTGTTCTGGACCTTAAGACGAAAACTGCATTCAATTGGGGAGTCAGTGCCAAGACCCACGACTCTGATACGTCCTATGTTGTAGACTTCCCATTTAAGAGAAGGTTTCTGACCGATTCAGAATGGGATATCCTCATCAAGAACACTCCTTCTCTTAAAGAGCAGAAACAAGTGGATGCCTATTCAGAAGTATTACTACAAGAGTATAAGGCAATTGCAAAAGAGGACCTTACACCACCTTCAACGGTTCTAAAGGGCATAATCATTGTTGACGGTCATGAGTTCTCCTCACGCTCAAGACGCATCCTACCAAAATTCATCAAGACTGTTTACAAACAGGTACATCAAGACTTGGTAGAAATGCGTTCAAAGAAGCCCGCTGGGGAGTTGAAATACCCTCGAACGTTGTTTGAACCTACATTTAGGTGGGCACTAAAAACCCGAATCGCAATTGTAATCTCTCCTTTCACCATTCCAAAAGATAGTTCTCTCCAAGATATCCTTCCTCTCCCTATTCCACCACACGTACTTAGTGAATTCAATCCATTTGAACATAGAAGAGATGAAATGAGTCATTTTATTCTATATCTTTCAGCAGATGGCGTAAGCTCGCCAGGAGATAGTGCAGGGTGGATTGCACAACATTGGCATGGGTTGAAGTTTGCTTACGAACTTGCTAACAAACGCAATTTCAGGAAGGTGGTCTGGATTGACCTTGCAGGGCAATTTGCAGATGATGTGATTCGAGATGGTACATTGCGATTGGAATTCCATCATGATAGAGTGGTTCAATTCTGCAAAGATATCGAGTTCGTAGATCTTTCAACAGAAATAGAGCATGCATTATTTTCAGGGAGCGAATTACCTTCATTGGAATCAATAGGATCTCGCATCAAGAACTGTGACTTCGTTATCGTGTCAGGTATCGATGCCATTAGACAGATTGCTCCAACTGAACTCAGAGGGTTGGTTGATTCGCTGTCTGTGCATATCGCGAAGGCAACATCATTACAAGAAACATGCACACTTTGGTTTGCTACCCCTCAACCCCTTGCTACGACTTCAGTACTGTACAAGCGGTCACAACTGCGACCATTTAGACACAATTCATCTTTGCAACCATACATCAATGAGATTGTAATGAACATCCCACTCCCCCCAAGAAAAGGAAAACGAGGTCATATTCTACCTGAAACTGCCTGAACCCATCGAAGGTAAGGAAGTAGAAGGGTCTCCGTATAGCACAAAGACTCTTTCTTTTAGATTCCTGGATTGGTTGCCTAGAACTGTTACTAAAGACAGAGCAAAGGCAAAGGTTGCAGAGAAAGAAGGTAAGCATCATCGAGCTAAGAAGCTGAAGTTCAGAGCTCGTAAGTTTGAGGATATGCACCAGCAACTCATGAACACGATAGAGCTTCAACATGCCACTTATCAGTATACAAGACTCAGGTCTCGAAAAGAGAAGGATACTGATAAAGTAAAAGAACTTCAAGAGAAGATAACCAATCTTAGAAAATCCCGCAAGTGCGGACCACCTCGTCTTCTCTTAAGAGATAATAGAGTAACACTACAGATACCATTCTTACCACCAACGAGAGAAATGGCCGATGAAGTACTTGGACCCCGGACCTATCACAGGAAAGCAGGAGCTGACCGTGGAGTTCGAGTGCCCATCGTCATTTCGACTCGTAATGGTAACGGAGGATTTGTAGACGAAATGATTTCCTTTGATTACCTGATTTCAAAGAGAGATTTTCTAAGAGACCAGACTCGACCCCTTACTTCCAGAGTTAGGAGGATGAGAAATAACTGGGAGCGAAAACACACCGTACGAAGCTATCCCGGTCACATCCTCAAGAAGGAAAGACACCTGTCTGCGATATGGAGAAAGGTTCGCAGATTAGACCGAGAGATTGCAAGACAAGTTGCGAGTCAAACAGCCTGGTTCTGTGAAGAGCACGGGGTCAGAACTTTGTACTTTGAGAACCTGAAGAATTACTCGGCTCCAGCTGGGTGGGGTGACCTCCCATGGAGATTGAGTTCTAATCTATGGTCGCAAGTTCTAAACACAGTGACCTATATGCGTCAATCTTTGGGTCACAAGAAAGGTGGGGTCTGGACAGTGAGCCCTGCATGGACCTCTCAGAAGTGTCATGTCTGCGGAGAGAAAGGTGTCCGGGTTGAATCAGAAGATTCCACTGAAGAGAAGAAAGGAGGAGAATACTTCCACTGCGAGAGTTGTGGATGTTCACTCCATGCGGATGTCAATGCCGCACGAAATATTATTGATGTTCATAAATCACGACCCAGCGCCGTTGCTGGGCAGATGACCTTGACTTAATGTCGAGGTTTGTCTAGATTACAATCAACGGTATACTTGCTCACATTCATTTACGCATCAGCCAATGCGTGGTTCTTTCCGGCAAGGAGTGCATCAATCCCTAATCTTGTAGAACGCGACGAACTAGTCGCAGCAAACTCCCTATCTCAGATGACTTTCCAGGTTGTTCAGTTAGTTGTTCCTCCAGTTGGAGGTATTCTGGTTGCACTCCTTGCCCCCGATTACTTCCTTGCCTTTGCAATTACATCGATGACTTTTGCATTTTCAGCTATTGCACTACAAGGAATCAAAACAAACCTGACTCCTACTCGTAAGGATTTGGACAAGGAATCTCTACGATCTCAGATAGTTCAGGGTGGTCGTTATGTTATTGGTAATTCAATACTCTCATTTCTATTCGTATTCGCAATGCTCCTTGCTGGCTCCTCAGGAATTCTGAATGCACTCCTGATGCCTTACTTTGAAGGAGAACTTGGATTGGGCGCTGCTCAAATTGGTCTTGTCTTGAGTGCTGGTGCAGCCTCTGGTGCTGTAACTGCCATTTACTTCAGCAGAAAGAAGGAGATTGAGAAACCCCTCTTTATCGTAACCGGTGCTGGTCTAATTGCTGGTGTAGCAATCTTTGCAATGGTTCTCGCCTTTGATCTATTTACAGTAATGCTCTCTTGGGCATTGATTGGAACAGTAGATGTGATGTTGAGCATTCCACTTACTGTCCTGATGCAGGAACTTGTAGATGACGAGTTACGTGGTCGTGTATTTGCACTACTCAGTGTAGTATTCACTGCTGTACAGGTTATTGGAATGGGTATTGGTGGTGTGTGGGCCGAGTCAGTTGGCTCAACCGGTCCCCCCTTGATTGGTGCAGCTATTGCAATGGTTATAGTATCACTCATCGGATTTGCAGCGATTTCTAGATTCAAGCTACATTCTCTTCTTCCTCAGAAACAGAAAGAATCTGTAGAGGAAGAAACAGTTGTTCATGCGGAAGTTCATGCCTGATTATTCAGGCGTGATTCCCGTTTTTTCTCAGGTTGCATCTGGAATTTGAGGTCTCCAAATCTCACGTGTAACGGGGTTATAGAGCAATCTACCTCGTGAAACTAGGATGATTACATAGAGGAAGTGTTTCAGAAATAGATCAAACTTGTTACTCTCGACAATGTTATCGAAAATGACTTTTCCTTCTAAAGGGATTGAGTTTAGGAATTTCTCCAAGTCTTCCATGAAGATAGAGTCTTCAGTATCAAGTGCAAATCCATTTGGTAGTGGAGTCATTTCTGGAATCTTATCTTCAGGGGGTTCCTTCGATAACGCTTCAATGAGCTGTACAACTCTTTCAAGAGATGCTCCAAGTGAAGAATGTTCAAGGTGTCCTATAACAACTGGTTGTTTCTGTACAAGTAGTTTAGCCAGATTCTTTGTTGATTTTCCCTTTAAACGAGCTACATAGATTTCAGGAGATGCTATGACTCGCGCGAGTTCTTGGACTCTGTTTACCTTAACACCGAGGACCTCGTTTAGCATCTCGTCTATGTCCAATCTGCTATCGAGCTTTTCAGCTAGCTCCTGTAGTTCTCTATAAGAATCAGTCAATCTAATTTCGAGAGGGTCTACATCACCTGAACGAGCCGCCTGCACAATTTGGTAAACCCGTTCTGCTAGGCTTTCATTCTTAGACATCTATTATTCCTCCTACTGTCCTTTGAACTTGGGACTTTCGATAATTACCGACGGCTCAACACCATTTGGTGAAACCACTCCTAGTATCTTGTCCGCGTGTTTCAGAAGATGAGTGCTCTTTGCAGGCGTAAACAAAACGAATTGACTTCTTCTTGATGCATCATGCAATAATCTACTAACAAGCTCTGTATTTGTTGCATCAAGAAATGTATCTACTTCATCAAGGACATACACAGGAGCAGGGTTGAATCTTTGAAGCGCTAGGATGAGTGAAATCGCAATGAGAGACCTCTCTCCACCCGATCCTGCACTAATATCTCCAAATCCTTCAGCTTTGATTCTTGATTTGAATTCTACTCCATAGTCACCATCACGGATTGCTAACTCAAATCGTACACTTCCCGGAAATTGCACACTTCCAAGAACTTCGTTGACTCCTTTCTCGACCTTTCGAAGTGTTTCGTTCATACCGTTATAGTATTGCTCACGGATACTCTTGACTGCAGACTCTGCTTCATCAAGTTCTTCATGAAGCTCTGTCACTTTCTCAACAAGTGTAACTAGTCGGTCTTTAAGTTGGGTTTCTGTATGAGCTACGGTTTCTGAAACATCCTGATAGTCATCGAGAATGTGTCGTAATTTGATAAGTTCATTTCTAACTTCATCTAGGGGTCTCACAGTTTCTGGTTGGTCTAATCCATCTAGTTCTGCTTGTAGGGTTTCTATTTCATATTCCATATTGGTGAGTTGCCTTTTCCCTTGCAGAACCTGAAGTTTCCGTTCTTTAATCATGAGATTGAGTTCTACCATTCTTCCACTGATTGCCCTATTTGTTTCTTTAAGACCAGCCAAATCTTCGAAAAGTGTTGTACGTCTATTTTCAGTCTGATCTTGACTTGATTTCATCACCTCAATCTTCTCAAGAATCTCTGAAGTTGCATTTTTTGATTCCTTAATCTCTATACGTAGTTCTTTCAAACTATTGGAAAATATTTCAACATCTTCTGATATTCGCTTCAGGTCTTGACGCTTTATCTCTTCATCTCTCTCTTCTGCATTTGCTCTACTATCGATTTTTGTGAGTTCTGTCTGTAGACGTCTATGCTTAATCCTAAGTGCTGAATCCTGCCCCACCAATCTACTTCGTTCAGGAGGTTGAGTATTGTCCAGTTTTCTAAGATCTCTCTCTGCCTTTCCTATATCCACTTGAAGTAACTTCAGCTCATCATCAAGTCCAACAATCCGCTCTTCCTGCTCAGGTATAGTTTCAAGTAACTTCTTTCGGCGTTCCCAAGTTCCACCCCATCGAGTCATTTGACTGAGTAGATCAAGAACTTCCTCACGTTGAGCCGTCAAGTTGTCCAGATTCGTCATTGTATCCGTGACTTGCTTGCGTGAGGTTGTGAGTTCCTTGCTAGCTCTAGATAACCTACTTTGAAGTGGTGCCGTTGAAACCATTCCAGAAGGTACTAACTTTGGATTACTCACTATTTTTCCATCGTCAGGTATAATGACCTGTCCATCAATCGTAACTGTTCGTAGATTTTCTTTTGTTGCAAGCCTAGTGGCAGTTCTTACTGTCTTCGTTACCACAAAATCTCCAATGGCTTTCTGTAATAGGTGCTGCGTTTCAGGATCAACGTTAAGATTGTCCCAGAGCCACCCCTCTACTCCAGAAGAGCTCTTGAGTGCTGGTCGCTCATACAATTCTCCTGAATCTTTCAATAAGATGAGTGGTGAGGGAGCTTCTACGTTATCCCGTAGTTTTTGAAGAATTTGGAAATCCGTTTCTTCTGTAACGATAAAAGCTAGAGCAAGATTATCTGAGAGGACTGACTCTACTGCCGTTGCAATGGAATCATCAGCGCTGAATACTTCTATCAACGGACCTGTGACTGATTCTAACTTATGCTCTGTTATTGCATCTTTCAGATTCCGTACACTTTCAGGCATTCTCTTTGAGGTTTCTGACAATCGTACGTTGAGGTCATCAATCTCTTTCTGTAAGGTTGCGACCAAACTACTCTGTCTAAATCGCTCTTCATTTAGCGTTGCAATCTCCTTCTCAAGCTGTCCCTTTCGACGAGCTAGTTCCTTCTCATCCGACTTCTCCATGATTGTCCAGACGTGAGACCACTTACTTTCGATTGCTTGCAGTTCTGCTTCCTCAACTTGAACTCGTTCTCTTACACTTCTGAGGAGTAGATCTTTTCCCTCTATCTCTGCCTGAAGTGCCTTGTATTTGCCATGTGTTTCTGCTCTCTTAGTATTCCATTCTGCAAAAGCTTCCAATTCATCTCGAAGTTTGGAACGTTCTTCTTCTATTTCTTGAATCTCTTCTCGAAATTCTCTCTGTTTCTCCATGGTAGATTCTTTTGTAGCAGTAATTCGGTCAATATCTTCTTGGAGTTTCTCTTTGCGCTTCCTCTCTGAGTTGACTTGTTTCTCTAACTCACGAAGCTCGCTTACTTGTTTCTTAGAGTCGCCCTCTAACCGTGCAAGATTTCTTTCCTCTTCCTCAATTTTTGCATCAATTCTTCCAATTTCCACCTGAATGTTAGAGAGAGTAGTAGTAAGCTCCTCGGTTTCAGACTCATTCTCAGATATACTAGATTGAATCTGAGTCTGCTCATCAAGAATCGAAACAAGTCCTGATTCTTTCCCCTCGATTTCTTCTTTGATATTTTGGATTCTTTCTATGATATCATTTAATGACGCCCATTTCAAATCATGTTCAAGTGACTTTTCTTGCTCCAGAAAAGCTCGTTTTTTATCCAATCTACTAAGGTCATGCTGGAGCAGTTCTAGTTCTCGCTCCACTGATTTTGATTCTGTAAGCGCGGTTTCCAACCTGTGCCGACTCTGAATAACCGCCGTTTCTTGGAGAATAATCCTATCTCTAAGAGCATCAAGACCTGTTCCTTCTTCTACAAGTCTACGCACTTCGTGTGGATCCATATCTCGAATTGCATTGATTCTCTCCTGGGGAATGAAAACTAGTGGATTATCTGTATCCAGACCGAATGAGTCTACAATATGTCGTAATTCTGCGGCCTTGACTCTACGTCCATCTACATATGCTCTTGGAATTCCATCTCTATCAATTTTACGAAGAAATTTCCTATTCTGACCATTTACTTTTACAGTAACTTCTACTTGGGCAGTACTGGCTCCATGACGGATGAAATCACTCCACTTAGAATACCGATTCTCTCGCTGATTTGATCCGAGTGCAAATTTGAGTGCATGGAAAATCGAGGTCTTGCCAGATCCATTGGGTCCTGCTATCACTGTGAGTCCTTTGTCAAAGAATACTTCCCCCGAGTAGAATGAGAGGAAGTTATCCAACTTTGCAGACTCTATGTGAGCTCTAACATTACTCAAATTTTGTTCTCCTAGTTAACGACCCATTATTCTGTGAAGTCTATCGCTACTTTTCTTTGCTCTAAGCAATCTTGTAAGACGATCTTCTGGACTGCCATTCAAAAGGTATGGGTGCTTCGCAAGAAACTCCCTATCATTTTTTGATAGTGGCATTCCATCATTCAATACCTCTATGATCCGTTGGGTTCCAGCATAATCCTCCCCCACAGCCATCAAGTAAAGTTGATCTAGAAAGTCGTCTGGATACTCACTACTGAGAGCTTCCATTGGTGGTTGAGTTGTACCTGCAGTCCTTCTAATCACAGAATCTAGAAATCGAGGGTTACTTAGAGGTATTACACCACTATTCTCAATAATCTCTTCGATTCGCTCTCGAGGTATCTGACCAGTTTCATTAGTTTCCGACATGAATAGGGACACTGCCAGTTGCTTCATGCTTGTAAAGCTCCACCCATCAGTAAGTTCAGCAACTACTGTGGGGTCGATATCCTCTCTATTTCGTAAGACTTGTTCAAGAATCCGCACTCGATCCTCTAGTGTAGTACCTTCAATGATGTAGGTTCTATCAAATGATGAGAGAAGCTCTGCATCGATATCACTTGGACTAGTTGTTGTACCTATTACCAAGACTTCCTCCCCATCCCAACTTGTTCTGGTAATTTCGTCAAGAAGTATAGCAGACTGGTCACTATTACTTGGAGCGACTAAGTCCAACCTCTCCACCAACATCACTGTAGGAGAGTTCCTTCTTGCGAACTCAAACCCAACTCTAACTAACTCAGAACCTCTTTTAGCCTCATTGAGAATTTCCTCCATTTTGAACCGTACCAATTTTAGTGGTACCTCTCGACATAGATGATGAGAAAATGCTTCGAAGTCCGTTCCTGGAGGTCCAATAAGGAGTACTCTCGCACCAAATTCTAGACCCGCCTCTGACATGTTTCGTTTAAGGCTGTCATAGCGACTCATCAATGAATGATGTTCCATTGCTTTTGTCACAACAGAGTACTGACTTATTCTCTCTGCAGGTTGTTTCTCAGGCTCTGTCAGAGTGACTGCTTCTGCATAGTTTGTTTCTTCGCCCAACTTGTAACCCCACGGTTTGACCTTTGTTTTTTTTTTCTTAAAGCCATATTACATCTTCGGAGTGGAATAAATTTCCGCGCGCTTCACAGTTAGTTAGTTTTGAAATACTATGAACCCTTGGGTTCAACTATAGGTTATGATATTTCGCGCCTAATTATGCGAAGTTCATAAGCGTTATAGAGCTACAATATTGTAGGCTGTGTTACAATGAGCATCCCTTCAGACAAGCTGAGAGAGCTAGTGAATAGTGTAATAACCACTGTAGAGAGTAGAGGTCTCTTTGTTCATTCTACAGACTTGGAAATCAAATACACTTCCAGTAGTAAAAACAATAAAATTCAGACTGCTAGACTTCCTCTCATTGTAGGGTCTTGTGTTCTCAATGCGCTGGTTCCACGATCTGCCATGTTGCTTGTAGGTGGACATGGCGGTGGAAAAACAACATTAGCCAAAATCCTTGGTCGGATGATGACAGGGAAGGGTCTAGAAGAAATCGAGGATGGCATTCTACGCGGGCACCCCCAACTTACAGAAGAAAAAATGGTCGCAACACTTCGACCGGGACCACTGATGAAAGATGGAATTGAAGTTGTTGTCTGGCGTTCATTTGTGACTGGTTTCTGGAAGATTATTGATGAAGTTAATCGACTCACTCCTCATTCTCAAAATATCCTACTCTCTCTGCTTGCAGAGGGCGAGGTCAAATATTATGATGAGGTCAAAAGATGTGATGAGTTCTGTCTATATGCGACCCTTAATCCTGCTGATGCTGGTACCTTCGAAATGGGACCTCCTTTTCTCGATAGATTTGGGATTGCAGTTCCAATAACGATGCCAACGGTGAGCGACCTTGAACTGATACTTGCGGCGAGGGATGACCGCTTGTTTGGATATGATGAATTGTGGCAAGTTCCAGCTCTTCTCACGGAAGAGAATCTCTTGACAATATGGAATCTGGCTGATAAGGTACCAGTTTCCTCTGAGGCCTCTGAATACTTGAGATCGATTGTTCGCGAGTTTGGAGCTTGCATACGTGGTGACAAGAGCCAATCATCTGGTCTGTCTGTGGAAACAGGCCTCTGCGATGGATGCCATTTCAATACGGCAAAGAGTGTTTGTAACAAAGTGATTATCCCTCTCAGTGTCAGAGCAGCAAAGGATTTGAATAGACTCTCAAAAGCTGCTGCATGGCTTGTTGGTGCTCAGGACGTGACCATCGAGATTGTGAAGTCACTAGCACCTCTTGTCTTCTGGCATAGAACTCGATTTGTTCGAGATGAATTAGAAAGGTCTCCGTATTATGGCGATATCTATGCTTTCACACAACATCTTGTGGAACTAGGCTCAGCTCGATTCGCACTCAGAGCTGCCGCCATAGAGATTACCAATAATTTGAAACAGGGAAAGCAGTCAAAGGAAGCACTCGACCAACTCAAAGAGATGTCCAAGAGCGATTTACTTGTTCGGCTTGACTATGCCCAGTTTGCAAAGGAGCTAAAGAAATCAAAATACGCTAAGGCGGTACAAAGTATTGAGCGAGGCATCAAAGGCCGAGATGTAGATAAACTCACAGAATTACACGATGAATTACTTCATGATACTGACTTTCCAAATCGAAGCATGCTTTTGAAACAGACCTCGGATGCATTACACAAACTTACACTGACTCAATTTGAACTGACCTTTGAACAATGGCAGGATATCTGGACCACTATTGGTATTAGCTATCCAAAATTAACACCAGTTCTCAAAGAAACCTTGGAGCCACCAAAAAGAAAGGTCCTAAGAATAGACGGTCTCACCTTGGTAATCTACGTTACTGGAGATTCACCAGAATCTTCTGTGTTTCTTGAGATTTCTGGTGGCTCAGAAGCCTTGAAATTGAAGAAAGAATTGGAGGATCAGTTGAAGTAATAGGAGTTTGTGTGAATGGAAACTATCAGCAATGAACCTGTGGGAAAGGATAGCCTCAGTATTGTTGCTGGACAAGCTTGGTCTAGAGCAGTCCAAGATTTCTATAATCCTCCTCTACCAGAACCAGAAATTGAACACATTGACGGAGCATCTAGTTTTTTCTACATCGATTCTGGAAGTTGGACTGTTCACCTGAATACAGCTGGAGTTCCTATTCACATGGACATTTTGAAGGCTGAATCCTATCTTACATCTGTCTGTCATCATGAGATACAGCACTATCTCCTTTGTCCATTTGATGGTGTTATGAATGGTAGGATGTTTTCAGCTGCTAGAAAACATGTGAATGATGCAACTTCCATGTTTGTTTGCAACCTCTATGCAGATGTCGTTGTAGACTCGAACCTTCTTCAAAGATTTCCCGTTCTTACACATGAAAGAATTAGCTCGTCAATTCATGACTCTGCGATGCGTATACATGACCATAGTGATCTCTGGAAGCTCATAGTAACTTGTTATCGAGTGATGTGGGGATTTCCTATTCCTCCTACGGTAAAGATTGATCAAGATACATTCGAAGCAGCAACTGCGATTATTGAGGTTGCTCGCAGCTCAGTGCCTCATGAACATCGTTGGCCTAAAGCTTGCGAGAAGATTGCAAAGATCATCTCAGATTGGATGCCTGAGGATGAGGAAGGTTTACCCGGGTCTTCTTCTGGTTGTTCCAAGAATGTCAAACATGAGGGTATAGACGGAACAGAAGAAACAATAGAAGTCCCATTTGATGTAGATGCGATAATGGGAAATCCAGTTGAAGCTAGGAATGGAGACCGCGCTAAGAAGTGCATCGATAGTATTGAGAAACCTAATTTGGAAGAAGAGATGGAGCGCTTGGCAATTGATGTAGAGCAGCTTGGTGGGGATATTGAAGATTTGCAAGGGGTCTATCTAACTGCTGGTGTAGGCTCCGAACGAGCCGCTTGGACACAATTCTGGTATAGAGCAAAAGCTCGCGGAGCGATAAGATTCGAAGTAGATCAGATTAAGATGACTGGCTCATTTCCTCTTACTCCCGAAGTTTGGAGACTAGGTGACCCACTCGAAGAGCTTGATATTGTGCAATCTCTTCAGACATTTCCTGTTTTAATCCCAAATCGAACAACGAGAAAATGGCAAAAATTTGAAACCACAGGGACTGAGATTTCAAAATCGTCCCCTGATATGCTATTAGTAATCGACTCCTCCGGTTCAATGACTTGGGCTATGAGAACTCGATCGATATCCGGGAGTTATCATACCGCTCTAGTTGCTACGTTTGCAGCAATGGATTTTGCATTTAGACGTGGTTGCAGAGTTGCTGCAATAAATTTCAGTGATGGTACGAGAACATGTGATTGGTCAAATGATCGGGCATCAGTGGAAAGAGTTCTCCTATCCTATCAAGGTGGTGGTACAGTTGCTCCTGTCAAGAAAATCATCGAGGCTTGTGAAACAGCAGAGTCAGATGTCATAGCTCTACTCATCACCGATGCGGAGGTTTCCAACTGGAAACAAATGGTCAATGCAGTAGAGAAATTATCCAAATGCGGACACAAGCTCTTCATGTTCCACATAGGTGCTGGACAAGGAGCTAGAACATCCAAAATCCATCAAGCCCTATCCAAGGTAGGTGCCACGGTTTATCCTATCAAGTCTGTGAATGATCTTCCCGGTCTTGTCATCCGTGAGGTCCGTGGAGTCTTTGGGGGATAGATTAGTTACGCAGTTGTTTCCTGCTCTTCTTCAGCTCCAGGTTGTGGTTGCCCTGTCAAAAATGCCTGAATTGACTTCGCAGCGATTCTTCCCGCACCCATTGCTTCAATGACCGTAGCTGCTCCTGTCACTATGTCTCCACCTGCCCAGACTTTCTCAACACTTGTACGGTTGTTCTTGTCAACCTCAATGTAACCCCATCTATTGAGTTCAAGATCTGGCATAGTTTGAACGAGTAGAGGATTAGCTCCTGCGCCAATGGAAATCACTACTTGGTCGCACTCAATCTTGAAGTTAGAATCTTTGATTGGGATTGGTCTACGTCTACCACTATCATCAGGTTCACCGAGTTCCATCTTGATGCACTCCATTCTAGCAACCTTACCATCCTGTCCAATGATTCTTACAGGATTTGTCAGGAGGTGAAAGTTTATTCCTTCCTCCTCTGCGTGATGAACTTCTTCACCTCTTGCTGGGAGTTGTTCTTTTGCACGACGATAGACAATTGTGACTTCTGCACCAAGTCTTTTGGCTGTGCGAGCTGAATCCATTGCGACGTTTCCACCACCTACGACACATGTGTGCTTTCCAGGAGGTAATGGAGAGTCGTAGTCCGGAAACAGATATCCCTTCATCAGATTTGATCTGGTCAGGTATTCATTTGCTGAGAAAACACCGTTCAGATCCTCTCCTTCAATCCTCATGAATGTGGGAAGTCCTGCGCCAACACCGATGTATATGGCATTATACTCCTCAAGGAGTTCATCCATGGGAATAGACATCCCTACTACTACATTGAGCTGGATATCGACTCCTTGCTTTGCAAGATAGTCTACCTCCGCTCTAACGATGTCTTTTGGCAATCTGAATTCCGGTATACCGTAGACGAGAACTCCACCAGCTTCATGGAGCGCCTCAAAGATTGTAACTTCATGACCTTCCAGTATTAAATCTCCAGCCACTGTCAATCCCGAAGGACCGGAACCAATTACTGCTACTTTCTTGCCTGAAGGCTTTGGCTTAGGAGGAATTTCAACCAGATTGTTAATCCTCTCGTAATCTGCGACAAACCGTTCTAAGGCGCCTATGGATACTCCACCGTATCTCTTGAAGGTAGTACAACTACCCTCACACTGATTCTCCTGGGGGCAGACACGACCAGTAACGGCTGGAAGAACGTTGGTTTCCTTAACGAGTCGAGCCGCCTCAACAAACTTCCCTTGTCCTACAAGTGCGATGAACTCTGGAATTTGCACACCAACAGGACATCCATAAACACAGGGCTGCTTTCGACAATCCAGGCATCTCTTAGCTTCTTCAATAGCTTGTTCGGGAGTAATTCCTAATGGCACCTCTTCGAAATTAGAAGCACGCGCATGCGGATTTTGTTCTGGCATTTTCGATCTAGGAATCGCCATTCTCTCTTTTGGAGTTAGACCATCTGCTCTCTTCCTACTCATCTATGCCGCCTCCTGAGTTTTGCTAGTCTTAGCATTCTCTGATACCGCTCCATCCACTCTGCATCTATGAAACTGATATGCGAGATTCTCTTCACCCTCATAGGCTCTCTTTCTTACAAAGACCATATCCCAGTCAACAAGATGCCCATCAAAATCAGGTCCGTCAACACAAGCAAATTTCGTGTTTCCGTCAACCAATACACGACAGACGCCACACATTCCAGTACCATCGACCATCAGTGTATTGAGACTCACAATTGTTGGAATATTGTAGGGTTTCGTAGCCTCTGCTGAAAGCATCATCATGAAGGTGCAACCAACAAAATGTGCATGGTCTATCTTCTCACCTCTGTCTGCGAGTACTTTCATACCATCTTTGATGTGTCCCTTTACACCACGAGATCCATCTGCAGTTACTATGATGATTTCATCAGCGACCTCTCGTAGCTTCTCCTCATTGTAGACGATGTAGGTAGTTCTGGCTTCGAACATTGCAATTACCTTGTTGCCTGCTTCTTTGAACGCCTTAGCAATTGGGTATATTGCACCAAGCCCGTAGCAACCTCCACCAACGAGAACAGTTCCAAACTTCTCGATCTTGGTGGGTCGACCAAGAGGACCAACAACAACACTGACACTCTCTCCCGGTTTCATTGCTGTGAGCTTCATTGTCGAAACTCCTGCTTCTTGATAGAAGATCGTGATTGTTCCAGTTTCAGAGTTCCAATCTGAGATTGTGAAAGGAACTCTCTCTCCTTCTGCATCAGGTATGATCATTATGAATTGTCCCTGCTGCGCACGACGGGCAATCATTGGTGCCTCAAGTACAAGTCTATGAACATTTGGAACTACTTGTTCGTTAACTAGTATCTTTCCTGCCATTTTAGACCGCCTCCTTTGATTGGCGCTCTCGTTCCTTCCCAACGTGTTTCACTAGTTCCTCAAGATTCAATTCTGAAGGTGTGGTGTCTCGCTCAGGTAATTTCTCGATGAACCTCGCTAGGTCCTCGATTCGTTCAGCAATTGTTGCTCCGCGATATTTGGGATTCCATTCGCCCTCCTCCTTGGTCGCGGGTTTCCAAGAAGATCTTCGACCTTGACCTCCAACCTCGATACTTCGTGTGAATCGGGAAAGCTCATCCCACACATTCTTGGATTCTGTAAAACTAAATCCTTCAGATACTATCTTCATACCAATTTCAGAGAAGATATGCCAATCTTCCTTTGCAGTTCCTGGAGGTTTAGCGAGTGCAGCCAACTTCAGGGTTCTGAGCTCAAGATTGATGAATGTACCGTTCTCCTCAACAAACGTAGTTGTTGGAAGAATCACTGATGCCTTGTCAACCCATTCGGAAGGATATGGTGATTGATAGATAATCGTTGGAACTTTTTCAAAGCCTTCAAGAGATACTGATCCGTCTGTAATGTATAGTACATCAAGTTCTCCTTTCTTAGCCTTCTGACGCATCTCTGAAAAGTCTAAACCGTTTGAGAGGTTTCCGCCACCCCATGCCTTTTCAACCAAAGAACTCGCGTCTTTCACAGTAACCGAGGAGGGACCAGGCAGAAGTTCAGGACGAAGTCCTGCTCTAATCGCACCTGCTTCATTGCCATGAGGAAATAGTGGGACCAAAGCGCCTGTGTTACCACCAATTCTGACTAATGCTCGTAGAACGTGCTCGGGTTCAGGTGATTCGAGAATCCGGGAACCGACGAGAATAGCGCCCTTACCATTCTGTGTTATCTCTACGATGCGTTGTGCCTGTGAAGAGTCAACTCCTGGAAGTTTTGTATCGTGTTCTGCAAGTTTTGATAAGAATGACTCTAGTTCCTTCGGAACAACAGGTACATACTCAGTAGCCCATCGCTGGAGATTAGCACCTACCTCCCCCAATACGATAATGGGCTTGCCTTCTCTTACTTCTCCATAGACAATCTTTGCTACAACCTGATTGGTTTTTACGAAGTCGCACCCAACTGCAATTATCCAATCGACTTCCTTTAAGTAGTCCAGAGTTCTGATTCTCTCAAAATCCTCTGCAACTGTGAGTTCTTTATGAATAAGTGCAGGAAAGTCTGAACCTCTGAAATCGATATTCGCACTTTTGACCGCTACCCTAGCAAGTTTTGTCAATGCATACGCTGATTCCGTACTCAAGTTTGGACTTCCAAGAAAGCCAACTCTTTCAGGATTGGCCTCTGATAGGATTCTTGCAACTTCATCGGTTGCCGCTTCCCAAGAGATCGGAATGTAGTCGCCATCTCTCTTCAGGTATGGCATTTTGATTCTGTCAGGAGCATTCACAAGTGATGGGATACAAAATCTTCCTAGAACACACATGTGATGATGATTGGGTGGATTCTCATGCTTTCCAGGCCTAGAACTCATGATCCTCTCCCATTTCAAATCAAATTCGACTTGACATCCCATTCCGCAGAGTGTACAGGTTGTTTCCTTAATAGAGTCCGGAGCTCCCGTCCATTTCGTCATTCGGGAAAAAAGTGAACCTGTTGGACAAACGTCAATACAAGCTCCACAGAACCAACACCCACTATCGATGTGTGTTCCACCGAATGCTGTATCAACCCTTGTTTCATGACCCCTGTTAGTGAAAGTAATTGCAGAAGTACCTCTTACATCATCGCAGACCCTGATGCATCGAGCACAAAGTATACAGAGATTATAATCTCGGTCAAAGAATGGGTCATCTCTTTCCACATGAATTTCTTTGTAATGGGGTTCATAGTCAAGTTTCTTGATTCCAAGATTTTCGACAACGCTACGAAGGTCACAGATGTACCTGTTAGGACATGTTGTGCAACCTGTGACACTTCCGGATTTGTAGGGTTGTGGTCGATACTCTGTACATCTCTCGGTTTCTTCGCATATGATACAAGCGCTGGGATGTTCCATGAGAAGGAGTTGCAGTATGTTTCGTTTTAGCTTCATGAGACCATCAGTAGATGTCTTGATCTCCATTCCATCTTTTGCAGCAGTTGTGCATGCAGGTGGGAAGCCTCTCATTCCCTCAACTTGTACAATACATAATCTGCAACCACCGTAGGACTCAAGTTCGTCATGATCACATAACGTAGGAATGTAGATTCCTGCAGCTCTAGCGACATCCAGAATTGATTCCCCTTTGCCATCAAACTCGATTTTCTTGCCATCGATGTGAATTGTCGGCATTATTGAGCACCTCCCTCACATGGCTTACCATGAACTGGCACCTTCATAACTGCGTTTGCCTTTGGTGGACAGACTTCAAAACAAGCTCCGCATTTTATACAGAGGTCTTGGTCGATAGTATGGATCACATCCCTCTCTCCCTGAACTGCTCCTGTTGGACAAATTCTCTTACACGCAGTGCATGCGATGCACGTGTCTGGGTTAATAGTAAACTTCACTAGATCGCGGCAGACCATAGCTGGACAGACTTTATCCCTGATGTGAGTTTCATATTCATCTCTGAAATACTGTATTGTAGTCAAAACTGGATTAGGTGCATTCTGACCAAGTCCACACAACGATCCAGAGGCTACAGTATCACAGAGTTCAAGGAGTTTCTCAATGTCTCCTTCACTTCCCCGTCCTTCACGAATCTTGTCGAGAATCCTCAACATTTGCAGCGTGCCCATTCTACAAGGAGTACACTTTCCGCATGACTCTTGTTGTGTGAAGGACAGGAAGTATCTCGCCACATCTACCATGCATGTGGTTTCATCCATCACGATCATCCCACCAGAACCCATGATGGCTCCTGCTTCTCTAAGAGTGTCGAAGTCTACTGGAAGGTCAAGCTTGTCCGCGGGGAGACAACCTCCAGCTGGCCCTCCAGTCTGCACGGCTTTGAATGTTTGATCTTCTTTGACTCCTCCGCCTACATCAAAGATGATGTTGCGAAGTGTTGCACCCATTGGAACTTCTACTAGTCCGGTGTTTCTGACCTTTCCTGTTAAAGAGAAAATAGCAGTCCCAGACGTTCCTTCAGTGCCAATTGATTTGAACCACTCCCAACCCTCACGGAGAATGATGGAAGCATTTGCTAATGACTTGACATTGTTGATCACAGTTGGTTTACCCCATAGACCTGATTCCGTTGGAAACGGAGGCCGAGGTTTCGGCATACCTCTGCGGCCTTCAATTGAAGCCATTAGCGCAGTTTCTTCACCACATACAAATGCTCCAGCTCCTTCCATGAGGTGAATTTCTAAATTATAATTCGTGCCAAAAATGCCCTTGCCAAGATAACCCCGCGCATAGGAATCCTTGAGTGCTTTCTTCAGAGAAGCAACTGATGATGGATATTCATGACGCACGTATACATAAGCATCATCTGCTCCGATCGCGTAGGCACAAAGCGAGAGGCCCTCCAGAACTGAATGTGGGTCCGCAGTAAGGATGGACCCATCCATGAATGCACCTGGGTCTCCTTCATCAGCATTGCAAATTGCGTACTTCTTTTTTCCTGGAGCATTTCTACCAAGTTTCCACTTGAGACCTGCTGGGAATCCTGCACCACCCCTTCCTCTCAGTCCCGATTTCAGGACTTCGTCAATGACCTCTTCCTGAGTCATCTCTCTCAATGCTCGTTCAAGACCCTTATATCCGCCCTCGGCTATATAATCATCAATACTACTAGGATCAATGTGACCTGAATTCTTCAAGACAATTCGGTGTTGTTTACTATAGAATGGAATATCCTTGTAGTGAGGTATCCTTTCGCCAGTCGGTGATTCAAAGTATAGATCCTCAACAGGAAGTCCATTAACGAAGTGTGATTCAACGATTTTTTCGATATCTTCCTGTTTGACCTGGCAATAGAACAATCCTTCCGGCTCGATTGCAATAACAGGTCCCTGTTCACAGAGTCCATGACATCCAATTCTCTTTATCTCGACCTTCTCTCCGAGTTTGCGCCGTTTGGTCTGTTCTCCTAGGTTATCAAACAACACGTCCGACTTGGATGACTCGCATCCAGTTCCGAGACAGACAAGAACCTCGATCTTACTTGTTTCAGTCATGCCAATCACTCCTTTTTCCTAACACTGTCCAAAAGACGTTTGAGGGACCTCTGTGTCATCCTGCCGTGAACCTCATCATCAAGGACTACCGCAGGAGCTAAAGCACATGCTCCAACACAAGCAACTCTTTCCAAACTGAATTTACCATCTGGGGTTGTTTCTCCCGGGTTGATGCTCAGCTTCTCTGCAATGGTATCAAGTATCTTTTCTCCTCCGCCTACATGACATGCGGTGCCAAGACACACCTTAATCTCATGTTGTCCGGGTGGGTTGAGTCTAAAGTGGTTATAGAATGTTACAACACCATAGATTTCCTGCTTGCTTATCTTGAGCTTTTCTGCTAGCCAATTGACAGCTTCACAAGGGATATACCCAAAATGCTCTTGAATTTCCTGGAGCATTGGGATTACTTGATGTTGTAATAGTTCAGTAGAGGAAGGTTCGAGCATAGCTCGGGTCGGCAAATATGAGTCATAAAAGAGTTTTGAATGGTAGAAATAATTGAGTTTAGTAAGGTGTGAAATTTCCACTCAAGAAATGCATTGATATAGCGAGTATTACACAATGAATTCATTATCTAGACGAGTGTGGCAATAGATGAATTCCAGACCCATAACCACCAATGAGATGCGTTCTCTCGAACTCAATGCGAAATATCTTGGGGTTTCTCACAGTCTTCTCATGCAGATTGCAGGTCGAGAGGTTGCTCGAGTAATTACCGATAATGAGGATGTTGAAGGAAAGTCAATCGTTATCCTCTCGGGATTAGGTGGAAATGGTGGAGACGGTATTGTCGCAGCAAGGTATCTTGATGAAGCTGGTGCGAAGGTCGAGGTCTTTCTCTTGGGTCATGAGAAGACAATTTCAAATGAAGATACGCAGATGAATTGGAATATTCTGAAGAACCTACAACGCATTTCTATGTCGACCCTTAATACAGAATCAGCAGTAAAATCATGTAAGGCGGTAGAAACTGCAGATATTATTGTAGACGGTCTAATGGGATTCGGTCTCCATTCTAAACTTAGAGAACCACAATTGACAGCTGTGAAGATGATCAACAAATCTAAAGCTATCAAATACTCAATTGATATGCCGACTGGTATTGACTCTGACACAGGTGAGGTTCACGGGAATGCAGTTACAGCTAATCACACTATTTCTCTTCATGCTGAAAAAGTTGGACTAACACTTGCACAGAAGTATGTTGGCAAATCTCATGTTGTTACAATTGGGATTCCTCGCGAAACTGCGTACACCTGTGGTCCAGGAGACCTATTGCTCTTCAATCAACCTAGAAGTACCTCCGCTAAGAAAGGAGATTCTGGTCGGATTCTTGTCATTGGAGGTAGTGATGTCTATTCTGGAGCACCTGCTCTGGCTGGAATGGCCGCACTCCGCACTGGTTCCGACCTAGTTAGTATTCTTGCCCCAGAACCAGTTGTGTCAGCAATCCGTGAATACAGTCCTAATCTTATGGTTACAAGTCTTGGGTCCCAGATTCTGCAACTAGATGATGTCGATACTGCATTTGAATTGATAAATAATAATGATGTTGTAGCATTTGGTCCAGGACTGGGAACACATCCTGAAACAGATCTGGCTGTGAAATCACTTGTTAAGAAAATAGTTAAAACAGGTAAACCGTTAGTGCTTGACGCAGACGGGCTCAAGGCAATTGTATTTTCTGGAATCAAGATGAATCCTGACAGTGTGGTTCTTACTCCACACTGGGGTGAATTGAAGATTCTGATGTATGCGGATCTCGGTGATTCCAATGACCAAGAAAATCGAATCAAGAGATGTATTGATGCTGCAAAACAATACAATTGCATAATCTTACTGAAGGGCTCTGTTGATGTAATAGCCCATCCAGATGGCAGTTACAAGTTGAATCGAACTGGCGTGCCTGCTATGACTGTTGGTGGCACAGGGGATGTCTTGACAGGAATCATTGCATCTCTACTATCTAGAGGAGGGAATGCATTCAAGGCTGCAGCTGCTGGCGCATTTGTGTCTGGATTGGCAGGAGAGTTAGCTGCACAGGAGCTTGGTGACCATCTGGTTGCAACAGACTGCATTGAAAAGATTCCTGAAGTCTTCAAAACTGTATAGGACAACGTATCCTACAACTACTGGATTATTGGCATCTGTTCAAGAAGTTCACGTGCTAGTATTTTGTTTTCAGGTGTAACAGGAACCCATACAATGCCCACATCTGGTTGACCATAGAGGATGACAGAATCCTCTGGTGCTAGAAGTACAGCAGGAAATCCTAGGAGGTCCTCTTCACCATCAACAGTCACCAATGTTGGTTTGCTGTGATGTATTGCTGTATCTATAGTGGACCAAGCTTCAGGGTAGATTACTGCTGCTGGGTTGTAAATGAGATACTCATATTCTGCCTTGAACTCTTTCTTGTAGGGCCCTCTTTTTGTGATCCCATCAACTATCATCACTTGTGGTGTATATCCTTTTTCAAGTACAGTGTCGACAGTAACATCTCCCACAGCTATAACAATCTCAGGTGACTCTTTCTCTATCCTCTCTACAACACGCTTCTCAGGAGGTCCATCTTTTGTATCGTAGACATCACCCTTCGGAGCCTTTAGTCCAGAGCGTCCTTCAAACTTGAGCAATCTTGGTGGTTCTGATGTTCCTCGGAGCTTGTTACCCTGTCTGTCAATCTGCCCATTTCTTATCCTTGCTGAAGCAATCTTATCTCCATCATTCGCTCGTACTGGTTTGAGAAACTCTATGGCGTCATCTACACCTAGCTTCTGCTTTCTGATATCTAAGGCTCCAGATTGGATTTCAGTGCAGCAAGGACCTTCATACATCAGAAAAGTAACATCTTTCTTGATAGGAAGCAACTCCGCATTTAGAGTAATGCCCCTGACCTCAACAATGTCATTTAGTTTGGACTCAATCAGATATTCTTTGAGTCTTTCAACTCGTACTTCTAGCGGCTGGATAAGACTTTGAAGTTCCAATCCCTGACCCACAAGTTCACCACTTGTCACAGCTGCAACAGGGTTTGGCATCTCCACTAATCTATCAATCATCACATGATGCCCCAGATGTAAGCGGTCGAAGAGATTCAATGCCCAGGTTGTCATTCGAGTCACGATTTTTGTATCGTCAATTGTAACACTTAATATCTATGGTTTCATCTCTATTCTCAACGACTTGGGAAGTATTCACTTGTGAAGATGCTAGCCGTTGCAGATGTACATTGTCCAAGATTTCTACCTGCGTTTAAACAATCTCTGACACAATTGAGTGCACCTGATGTCTTCTTCTTTGCTGGGGACATGGTAAATCGTGGCAAATCATCTGAGTACATTACCGTCCTTGATGTTATTGAAGATTCTCTGGGAACAGGCTTTCCAATCATTGCATGTTTTGGGAATGAAGAGTATAGTGAAGTGCGCAAAGAAATCCTCTCCGTTGTTGGCGATCGAATTCTCTTTCTGGACGAGAAATCAACCATTTTGGAAAGTAGTTCCGATCAGATTGGAGTTGTTGGTACACAAGGCTCTCTTGACAAAGCTACTAGTTGGCAACGAAGAAACATTCCCAGTGTCAAAGGAGTATTCGAGAGACGAGCACAAAGGGCAGCCTCTCTTCTTAAAAAAATTGAGAAGACGGTTGACAAGAGGATTCTATTAATGCACTATAGCCCCTGTTTGGAAACTTGTGTGGGTGAAGATGAACGCTCATTTGCCTGGCTTGGGAGCAAGAAATTCTATCGAGTTGTGGAACAACATAGTCCTGACTTGGTCATTCATGGGCATGTTCACAATTCTACAAAACATAAAGCCATGATAGGGACATCGCTGATTCGCAACGTGTCCCTACCGGCTGTTGGTTCAATTACTGAACTGGACCTCTGGGATTGAGCTCTCATTTCTCTGGATTTATGGTCGAGGATGAACTGGGCAGATTTGATGAAGATGAATATACACCAGAGAGTGGACGCTGGATATTGATACTAAAAAAGAGCAACGAAGAGTAATGGGGAGTGGGGATTGCTTCCCTCACCTCTCATATCAAATTACGCAGTGAAGGTCCAGTGCTGTATATGCAAGAGTTTCGGGGTACTATCAGAAAACTGATGGTGACCTTGACTGACAACTCAGGACCCTAACCTCTGCATCCAGAGAGATTCAGAACTAATCCACAAATAGCTGCATGAAACCATGACAAAGCTAGATTTATTTTTCTAGACACTCCGTTGTAGAAATCCTCACATTCACAGACATTGGATACTAGAAACAGTAACTTCTCTCATGGAGTCTTACTCTTCTTTGCTTTCTTGAGCGATACTTTGATGAATATTTCACCTCTTTTGACGATGGCAGGATTGTCCGTTAGAATTAGGAATCGAATTCCTTTGGAAATTGCCTACACATTGATAGTCAAGACTTTTCGAATAATATAGTATCTGATGGACCAATCTTTAATATGCTCCATTTTATGCCAGTGTTTTCTGTCAACATATTAAGATGAAATGGGAGTTGTTCAGGCATTTCATTTGACTCTATACACAACTGAAGAAGAGGTACTACCTTATCTTCGTCGAGACACCTCTCAGCTACTTCATTAAGTAATTTGGTGGGCTGGATTATAACCATGCCATTTCTACGTGTTGTGTATTTTGCTCCCAATCCAATAATATCGAGTTGCTGAGCAGCGTATTTCAGCATTAGATATGCGTTCTTGATTTCCTCAATTCCAGGTGCCAATTCCATAGCTCTTTTTATTTTTCCCATACCTTCCTCGTATTTCTTGTCCCGCACCAATGCTAAACCAAATGAATAATGAGCAAGAGCATGCTCTGGTTCGACCTTTAGTATATACTCACAATGATTGTACACTTCATCATATTGCTTCAGCTTCATGTAACAATCAGCTAGGAGTAGTCTACCATCCAGATGCTCAGGATGGCGGTCAATAAGTGCTGAAAGAAACAGGATTGCTTTCTGGAACTCATTCTTGTCTAATTCCTCTCGACCCGTTCTAAACAGTTCATCAGCACGCATATCATCTATCTTTTTCTTTCGAAATTTCATTTGTTACATGGCTCCTGCAACATTATTCGGGGATTCGCATCAGGGTTATGAATCACAATTGAAAAGGATTTCTATCTCAATGTTTGAATCTATCACGAAAAGCAGTAACCTTTTCGTCAATCTCCGGATGAAGTTCTCTTGCTCTCTGAAGTGCAACCGCAGCTTCTTGCTCTAGACCGTGCTTCGTTAGGACCTTCGAGATGGAATACCAGAGCATAGCACTCCACGGGTTGCTTAGAAGCGCCTCCATTAGAACATTAATTGATTCAGCGACTCTGCCCTGTTCTAGTATACTTCGGGCAAGATGAAGCATGCCTACGCTACTTGCCGGTTTCTGTTTGAGATACAAGCGAATGTTATGCTCAGCTTCGGAGTATTTTTGCACTTCATTCTGAATTATAGCTAGAATTTTTAATGCTTGACCACTATCTGGCTTTAAATCAACAGCCTTGATTGCGAACCGTTCAGCTCGTCCAAAGCGCTTATTTGCCAACTCGAAATATGCTTTTGCCGTCCACGCTTCAGAACATTCAGGATCAATGACTATTGCCTTTTCTATAAAATCTAAGGCATTGTCAAAGAATTCCATCTCAATAAATATGATGGCAGAAAAAGCGCAAGCTAATGCGGATTTTGGATTATATCGCGCAGCTCTTGTACAATTATCCATACACTCTGAATATCTCTTTTCTTGAAGCAGCTCATCACAGTTATGCAACGCAATCTTTTCTGCCTTCAAGAAACAGTCTTTTGATTTATGACTCAAACCTGATCGATTGTAGAGAATTCCAAGATTGGAATAAGCGGGATGGAATTTCGGCCAATTTTCAATAATGTGTTTGAAAGTCTTCTCTGCTTCTTTGAAATCATCTTGTTCCAAATACACTGCAGCTAGACTATTCCATATATCCATTCTAGAATCATCAATATCTATTCCATGCAAGTATGCATCCTTTGCTTCTTGATACTTTTTAAGAAAATACAATGACAAACCATGGTGGTGCCAATGATTGTAGTTAGTAGAATCTAACTCGATAACTTTTCTGAATTCCTTCTCTGCGTTCTTAAACTCCCTATTGGAAAGGTAAATCTTACCAATAGAAAAACCGATTGAGGGATTGTTTCGGTCATTCTTTCTTACTTCCTTCAGGAGTTTCATTGCATCTTTATTTCTTTTCAATGAAACAAGAATATCCGCAAGTTCTATTTGAAGTAAAACTTCATTTTTTAACAAACCTGATCCTTCAAGAATTTCCAGTGAAGACTCTGGTGAGTCATTACGCTTGTAGAATCTTGAGAGAGCGATAATGATTTGGACACTCTGAGGTTGTTGTGAAAGCATTTGCTTTAAGATACCCACAGCATCTTCCCCCCCCCCTATGTCTTCTATCATCCGTGGATATTCCACCATCAAGAAATCATTGGAAGGAATGAAAGACAATCTTCCGAGTGATAGAGCCATGAATTTCTTGAATGCTGATTCTGCGGCATCCCTTTCACCAATGCATAAGTAGCATCTTGAAAGCCAGTCCCAATACTCAGCTATGAATGGATGAAGCACTGTTTCTCGTAATAAGAGATCCAATGCGACATGGTTAAGTCTGTCATCGTTTGCACTCAGTAATTTGTCAACCTCTGATAGGAATTCTTCATCAGCCGGTTCTGTTTTGGTAAGAAATGTCAATTGAGCAACAATCCGTGGTATATTGATTGATGGGATGTGAGATTAGTGGTTTCCCTAACTCCTACCAGTATTAAAGAGTGGCTCTTGCTTTTTCATATTCAGAAGCAACATCCTTGTCAAGGTTTTTACACATCCTTAGAGCAGCATCTGAAGCTGCAGAGTTTCCTAATCCCTGTTCCGCTATAGCAAGAAAACCATAGACGTTCGCATCGGAAGTATTGATGTCCAAGGCCTTCGTACAGTATTCCCGGCTCTTCTCATAATTTTCAGTATTCAGATAGCTATAGGCTAGTCCTCTTACTGTGTCAAAATCACCAGAATTGGCTGAGTAGGCATCTTCTAAGTATGTGATAGCCTCATCAAATAGATCCAGGTTTACAGATATCAATCCAAGTACTCTCTTTATCTCAGGATTTTCTGGAGCGAAGGATAGAGTTCTTTTGAAAGCTACGTGAGCGCCATGCAGCTTCCGCTTCTCATATAGTGTGTTGGCTAAATTCAACCATAGGTTAGGATCGTCAGGTGTTTTTTCAATTGCCCTATATATCACACCCAGAGCCTTGAAGAGTTCTTGCCGAGCAACTAAGAATCCACTAAAGAATACAAACATCCCATCTACAAGACTAGGCTCAACAAAACGTAGGGAATAATTAGTCAGCCAGTCAATTCCTACAAGAACTTTGATTTCATCTAGCTTTGGAATGAGTTCCTTTAGTTCCAGACGAGCCTTATATCCATCAAGAAAGACTTTGAATTTAGATTCTGCATTCTGAGCGAATACGAGTTCTTTAGATTTCATTGCAGGTCTTTCAGATAAGTGCTTGATTACATCCTTGTGACTCTTGTCGACCTTTTCCGCTCTTTTGAAGGCTTCCTTTGCTCCTTTTTCGTCCCCTTTCAGTTTGAGAAGTAATGCGAGATACGCCCAGTTACGGTTATCCTTATCGTCTTTTTGAACTAACTTTCGAAAGTACTCCTCTGCTTTTTCATACTGCTCAACAGCTTGGTAGAGCAATCCTAGTTTTCGAAAGCCTTCAACATCATCTTTAACAAGTTTTTGTGTTGTTTCAAGTGCATCCCATGCATCTTCATCCTTTCCTAGATTTCCCGCGGTGATTCCCAGTTCACTCCATAGATGTGAATCACTTGGCCTTTTCTTTACAGCACTCTGAAGAACCTCCAAATACTTGTCAAACATGTATGCTTTCTTGTACATATCGGCATAACCATGCCAGAATCCCTCATGATCCGGAAACACTTCAAGTCCCCGCAGATATGACTTCTCGGCCATTTCCAGAAGACCATATTTCAGGTATGTCATAACAGCCTGCTCAATTACCAAGTAGTTTTTGATGGGTTTCTGTAATGTTTCGTTCATTAGTTCAAATGCATCATGAAGCATCCCTCGTTCCGCAAGCATTTTGGCTTTTATTGTGTATGTGTAATTATCCTCTGGATCGAGCTCTATTGCTTTCTGAATATATTCATCAGATTCTTCAGTGTTGCCTATTTCATTTGTAAGCTCTGCAGCAAGACAAAGCACCGCCGGATTATCAGGATCTTTCTGTACTAGATCCAAAACCATTTGGATAGCTTCTTGTTTCTTATCACTTTTCCAAAGAGCGAAAACTTCCTTAGCTTGCTTGATTTGATCAAACATACCCGGCTTAGTTCTATTTGAATTCATAATAATCCCTACCATTCTATGCCAAAACGTACCTGATTCTGAATATGGCCACCTATTTGAGGTTTATCTTTTTCTATTCAATGATAGAAAGAGAGATGAAGAATGGGTGAAGGATCCTATACATTGTGGACGACAGAATTTTTCATGCTGTTACTCATCAGTCACGACGTACTATTCTTCATAGAAATTAATGCCTTCCCTCTCCAAGGCTCTGCGGACTTCAACTAGAATCACATCAAGTTCACCCTCCTCAAGGCTGTAAGGAGCAAGACTCGCAATCACTTCTGATTTGACACGATCTGGATATATCGCCCCAGCATACTGTGAATCCTTCAGATACCTTTGAACATCCTGCACAACATACAGTTCTTCACTATCCCAGTCATCTGACTCAAGACTTACCGCTACCCTTCCGTCTTGCACCTCAAGTCCAGCATAACTGAAGGTCACATCTTCATACACCTTCAAGACCTTTTCTGGTCCTTCTTTCTCATCTAACTCTCTCTCTTCTTCATCTACGTCATTTTCTTCCTCATTCACGTCCCTTTCTTCTTCATCCCAGTCCCCTACATCATACTGTTCCTCCCCATACATCCATTCTGATTCCCTCTGAAGCGCCTCAGCTAGTCGAGAGTGTTCATCTATCCGTGAGAAGGATCTATGTTTCACATCACTCACATCCAATTTCACACGATGTCTATTCCCTAAGGCAAGGTCGAAGAGCTCCTCACACTCCGTTATGAGACCAAGATCGAAATTTGTAAATTCTATTTTTTCTAAACTATCCAATGTTGAATCTCCAGGAAGGTCTTCTAGTTCTATCTTGAACCCATAACCATGACCCTCTTCCTTGATGACCATTGTGATCTTTGAACCACGAGTTGATGCCAGAAGTTCTTTACACGTCTTTGGATACTGATACTGGTCCGGATAGAACCAGCTCCGATGAACTAAAGGCTTGAGCAGACTGAGGGAAACTGTGTCCTTCTTTCCACCGCGTTCTACTTCAGCAGGAAAGAACTTGATGTCTGTGCGATGGTCCCATATCAATAGCTGCCCATCTCCGGTCTCCAGTCCTGAACCCAGTCTTATCGGGTGTCGCAGGGTCCGCACAAGTTTCCCTGTGTCCTTGAACCGAAGGGTTTCGAGAAGCGTTCTCTTTCTATAGAACTCCACCACAAAGACTTCCTGCTCTGTATCTACTGACACATGAAGGCTCACTTTGATGAGTTCATCAGTCCTTGCAGCCACTGACTGCAGGAACCTGTCGACATTTGTTTCAGCATAGGAGGGAATCTCTATCTGGGTGGGAGCTTGTAGCCCAGGGAGAATCTCGATAGGAACTTCAGTGAGTTTGAACCAGGGTAGTAACACACCCTTTCGATAGCGATGTTCAGGATACTCAAGAATGAGGGGCACCCATGAGATCTCTTCCTCTTCTATAGATTCAGTAAGACCCCATAGAATGGTCTTGTCCCCATGTCGCTGTCTGATCAAGAGAGAACGTCTGATGGAGCCTAAGGCCTGTGTGGCTGCACTCTTCTGTTCCCCTGCATCTTTGACACAACCATACCATTTTGGACGTAGCATTGGTTCTAGTAGATCTTTGATGAGCCCTCCCACCATATCCTCTTCATCTTGAAATATCACCCAGGCTTTAAACAGATCCTCTTCCTCAGACCACAGAATCTGTCCATATTCTTGAGTTACAGGTTTCTGAGCTGAAGGTGTCTTGTCAAGGAGAAGTTTGGCTCTTACTCTCAAGTTTGAGTGGATTGCCTGCAGGTCGTACTTTGAACGAGCTTGAGTCTGCTGAGCATTGAAGCTTAATTGGTAGGGAATCCATTCCGCAACAATCGACCACAGCTGAGTTGCCATACCGAGTTGCTGGTCAATGGGTACAAGTTCTTGCAATACTGCACAGATCGTGAGAAATAGGTTGTTACCATACAGCTCCAGAACATCTGGGGTCTGCTCAAGGGTTTCTTCCAGTGCTTTCCTGTTATCAGTATTCAGGAGTGTGATGAGATTGTTCCTTACAGGAACTAGCTTTTCCCATACATCTCTCATCCCCGACTCTCTGAAGATGATATTTCTCATATCTCTCAGAGTAGTGAGATGGTCCTGCTTACTCTTCTCTCTCTTCAGAGCCTTAGTACAGAGTTTAGTGATCCTCTCACAACAGTGATACAGGTCTTCATAGTTTGGTACTTTCCGCATTAGGAACTGAGCTGTATACAATAATCGTCGTAGTTCCAGTTCCCTCGACTCTGCTGTTTCTATCTCTGATCTGGGTGTTGAAGTCACAAGGGGCGGTCTATTCACAGGACCCTGAACATCCTCCTCCTCATGGGATTCTGATTGGAAACTATCATAACACCATCCCCGGGTGATCTTCGTGGCATCTTGATACTGCTCCTTAGCTTTTGGAAGATATGGTGGTGGTTGTTCAGGACATAGGACCATCCGTTCGGTGAGGGAAACCGTTTTCATCGGGACAGTGTTCGTTTCGACCTCAACATGTCTTGGAGTATCTTTTTCCTCTTCCTTATCCTCCTCCTCTTCTCCCTCGGGCTCCTTCTCTCTCTGCCTGAGAACACTAGGAATAAGGGTCATAGAGTCCTGTTCTAGCTCTATTACAGTTCCATCAAGCAAGGGGAACATATTTGCAACAACATTAGAGAGGGTAACTCCCCGACCAGACATCGGGCTCAGGCGAGTTGGTTGAGCCAAGTCTTCCTCTGGCACAAGTCCATCTCGCTTCGATATCCCCCTGACCTTCTTGGTAATGTCCCGCAGGAGAGGAACGTCAATGGTCCGTGACCAGGGTTTGGCTGAAGTTGGTGTGTCCTGAATGATGATGCGGGCATCCTCTCGTCTGGGAATCTGCCAGCCAAAGAGTCGTGGAGTGGAGGGAGCATTGTAGATTATCTCGTCAAGATGGGTCCTTCTGTGAGAATCGTGTGGGAGCGGCTTGATACATTTTCGCTGATACCGTGGATTCATCCTAGTGTGTGGGGCTCCACTATCAAGCCAGATGATGTTCGTCTTCTTCTCTGGAAGAATGTCAAGAAGAGTTCGCTCAAGTGACCTCACAAATTGTTTCTGCGCTCTAGGTACGAGATCTCTGAACTCTGCCCATCCATCTAGGATTATGATTTTCTCAGTGTCACTGTCTTCATTGGTCTTTGATTGAACTATGTCAATGATGCTTGAAGTGTCAGACCTGTTGTTCAAAAGCAACCTGTCTATCTCAGGACTCAGGTCCTCGAACTTGATACCGTCCAGAATCGTAGTAAGGTGCTTGTGAGACCTCTTGGTGATGTGTCCCTCTTCAAGAAGTTCATCAAGACCGAACCTCCTCTTGATCAAATACTTCTTGTGTTCCTTAGGCTCAAGATTCTTGAATACACCCATCAGGTCTAGCCAGATTATCTCAGTCTTCTCCTTGGAGGTTTCTTTACACTCTTTAAGATGATGGAGAAGATGCCAGTTTCTAGATATCCACGCGGCTGCATTTCCAGAGGATGTGGCGGAGGGGATCGATACATAGAGTGTCAGAATCCTGTCATCTTTGATTCGTTCTCGGAAGGGATCTTCCTCTGTAATTGTTTCAGGCGGTTTCATTTCACTGAGCAGCTCGGAGGGTCCATTTGAAGCTGTGAGGAGGAGTGCCAATCGTAGAGGTTTCTTTGGAACATTTGAGTCAGGAATATAGGAAGTGAGGTTAGTGGAGTCGATTATGTCATTGACCAATCCCATAGTGAGATTGGCCAGCAGGTCTTGGAATGCATCAAAGACTTCCAGGGGGTCCTGATCTGAATCCAAGACAATGACTCCCTTCCACAAGGCCTTTGGCGGTGTAGGATCCGAAGGTACCAAGCTCTTGTACTCCTGAACAAGGAGTTTTTCATAAGCATCGAGCTGGATAGTGGTGTTCTTTGCAGGGTTTGCGTTGGTCATCCTATTCCATTCACTATCAGAGAGCCTTCTCTTAGATGCGTGAAACTTCGGTCCATAGTCCTTCTTCTTCTTGTTCCGTGTACGGACACTGAAGAGATTGTAGTCGAAACCGGTCTTGCTCTTTATCTCTAGAATCAATACAGGGGTCAAGATAGTCCTTCCGGGAACCTCTCTTTTGATTAAGAATGTAATGTCGATCTGTCCAGTTCGTTTAGCAATTGGAAGTTCGCCAACGATCAATACTGGTGAAGGTTCTTCCAACATCTTGTCCCCAGCAAAGACTGCCTGTTTGAGAGATGCTGGATGATGGAGATTAGAGAGCAGAATCCTGTGCCAGTCATTGCCCTCTCGTTGACTCAGACTGAGTACTTGTTTATTAAATTTCTCAACATCTCGGTCCTTGAGAGTTTCCTGATCGATATGGTCGAGGATTTTTTGGATGCGTTTCAGTTCATCTTTATCCTTCGTCCTTTTTTTATGTCGGATTATCTTTTCTTTCACTTCTTTGATTGTGCTTGGTAATTGATCACCATCAATTTTCCGAGTGACGGACTTTCGTCTACCCACATGCTTTCCATAGTGCGCTTGAATCTCCTGAACAATGACTCTGAGCTCCTTGTCACTCTCAGGGTTGAATTTCTTCTTTCCTGTCTTTCCTTGCGTGTACACCCAGTCAAGGTAAGGTTGTAGTCTGTGGATGAGAAGACGAATGTATCTATGCGCCTCAGTCCGTGGAACATTGTAGATGAAAACCTGTTTACAAAGCTCGATGAGGTGGGCTCGGATCATGTCTACAAAGTCAAGTCCAGGAAGGGTTGGATGAGCAAGGAGTATCCTTGGACCATATTGATTCCCGGGATATCCTGCTTTTGTGTAGGTCTTGTCTGCATTGAGATCGGGATATTTCTTCGCCACATTCTTTGGAAAGACCTTGGTGGTCTTATCAGGATAGATACGGATCTCATATTCCACCGGTTCAGGAAAGGGATAGTATGTCAGGGCAAGGTTTCTGAGTCGTGCTCCAGAATAATTGAGCAAGGCGTTGAGGGGACCCACAGTTCCCTCTTGCCAACTGTATACGCGTTTGGTTTCAGTATTGCCATAGCGCTTTGTGGTCTGCCATAAGATTTTGAAGAATATCCTGCGAAGGTTTGGTTCTGCATTCTGGATGGGTGCATAATCATAGGGATCTATCTGCAAAGATTCTTCCCATTCAGTCCATGCCTTTCTCCAGTTCGTATCGATGCTTTTGTAATGTTTCTTGGTCTTACTACGTACCCTTCCATGTGAGATTCTTGCCAATGAACTAAGTCCAGAATAAATCGCTGACTGAAGAACTGCATTTGGTTGGAATGTCCTTGGTCTGCGACCCATTCTTTTTCATCTGGAGCGTATATTTGCTTGTTTACTTATAAGGATAAGGATGGATAAACGAAATACTGTTTGGATTAAATAAAGCTCTATTATCATCGGATTTATAAAATAAACCTGTAATAAAGTAGTCTGCTTGATAACTTTATAACCTTTCTGTGTTAATATAGTCTCGTAAGAACAATGACTGGAGAAACGACTATGACACAAGAAAGCCAGCGCCGTCACTGGAAGCTAAGGCCTAGGCCAAAGCAGAAAACAATTGATGGCAACTTTATAACCTACTCCAAATCGAAATCCTATCTTGTCGAGTCGTTTGTTCTGAATTCAGAGGATAGAGAAGTATCTAGGAAAGGTAAGGGGAGAATTCCTGACCCATCCTTTAAGAGAAATACTGACCCTATTCAACAACTCTCTATTCTCTCAAAACAATCAGGTAGGAAGGTGAGGAATATTGATCTTAAGCTGCTCACTAACCATTTTGAGAACTATGTGAAAGTTGTCAATCTTATCCTATCTAGAATATACAAGACTGACAAGCGAGCTCAATCTCTGGGAAAAGCATTGTCCGAATACCGAGGTCGTGCATACACTCTACTATGGAAAGAGAAGGATCTCTGTTACAAGCTCAATGCTGACTACAAGGAGTTAGTCTATGAGAGGCTTCATAGAAATGCCCTAGAACATGCTGGAAGAACCCTGCTTGCGGATTACACTCGAAGAGCACTCTTCACTTCAGCAATCAAGGTTTTAACAGACTCATCCGGTGATACGCTGAATCTTCTGAGAAGAAAGAGGATCCCTGCGGACCTCATCAGAAGACTGAGGGACTCTTGCGAGGAAGTGAAGAACAACGGGTCGGGATATCATTATTCGCTCGGTGTACTTCGACAGGTGCGTCTTGCTCTAGACCGGTTCATTCTTGATAAAATGGGATTGAAGGTTACGTGGCGAGGAAGGCAACGAAAGAAGGTCTCCTCACTCTTGAAGGATGATTCTCCTAATTATAAGAGGGTCAAGACCTTGATGGAAAAAGAGATTCACAAGTGGAAGAGTAAGGGCTATTCCTTCACTGTTCCCAAGCTTAGAAAATATAGTCTTGATTTCTCAGCGTCAACCGAGAACTCCACCGGTCAGGGGTACTGGTTCACTCTAGACCCTGATAAAGAGAACGAGGTTCTCTTGCATCTCAAACTCCCACCGGGTATTGATGGTACTCATCCTGATGCGTCACCATACAGATCAAAGACCCTCACATTTCGATTCCTTGATTGGCTCCCTAGAGCTGTTAGTGAAGATTCTGAGAAGGTACAGCGAGCTGAAGAAATGGAGAACTTACCTAGAGCTGAGTGCCTGCGATTTCGAGCAGCAAAGTTTGACGATATGCACCAGCAACTGAGGAACACTATTGAACTGCAACATCTCACTTACAGGATTAGCAAGCTTCGTCAGAGGAGAGTGTGTGATGAAAAGGAAACCGCAGCTCTTGAGAAAAGGATCAAGAAGCTGAAACAAGCTAGACGGAGTGCTCCCCCAAGACTTCTCTTGAGGGATGGAAGGGTCATCTTACAGGTTCCCTTCCTGTCGCCAAATGGTGAGGTCAGCTCAAAGGTTCTTGGAGCAAGAAAGTATTCCACCAAGGCTGGAGTGGACAGGGGAATCAGAGTTCCTGTGGTTCTCTCAGTTCAAAAAGAACAGGAGTATACCGAGCTCTTGCTCAAAGTGGAGCATCTGATAGGAAAAAGAGAGTACTTGCGAAAACAGACCTACAGACTACAATCAGTCACTGATAAGAAGAAGAACAACTGGGAACGAAAGCGGAAAGGACTGTCATATCCAGGGTATATTCTCAAGAAAGAGAGGCACATCAATGCCCTGTGGAGAAAAGTTCGTCGTCTAGACCGTGAAGTTGCCCGGGTGATTGCTTCTAGGACTGTGTGGTTCTGTGAGGAGAATCGTGTGAAGACCCTCTTCTTTGAGGACCTTAGAAGCTTTCAGGGACATGCAGGGTCAAAGGACCTGTCGTACAATCTCTCCTCGAATCTGTGGGGAAAAATAATAGACACTGTACGTTACATGCGAGAGGCTCTTGGTCATAGTAAATATAGTGTTTGGACAGTGAATCCTCGATACACCTCTCAGACTTGCCACATATGTGGAGCGAGAGGAATGCGTGTTAGAGATGAAATTTCCACCACTGAGAGGAAAGGTGGAGAATACTTCTACTGTGCGGAATGCGAAGAGCACTTCCATGCTGATGTGAACGCAGCACGGAATATCATTCATGTTCACTCCGGTCCCAGTGTCGTTTCTGGGCGGACAGCCTGATGTTCAGGTTTGTCTAGTTTACAATAAACGATTGAGCTCTCACTCGTGTCCAGTGACTTTCATTGTTGGTTCGAATTTGTATCCATAAACAATGATTCCTCCACGACCAAACTCCTTGATCTTTCGGAAACATGCACGGACTCTCATTCCAATCTCAACATCTTCTGGGTCCACATTGACGACCTGTGCCGTGAGTCGGGTACCCTCGTCAAGTTCAATTTGAGCGATGACATAGGGCATCTGACGTTTGAAGTCGTCAGGAGCTTGACGGACAATTGAGAATGTGTAAATTGACCCCAGTCCCTTGAAAGTATAACGCTCAAGCTTTCCTTTCCTTCTGCACTCTGGACAGACAGGTCGTGGTGGGAAGAAGTGAGTATCGCATGTTACACACTTGTTTCCCTCAATCCTGTACATTGATCTGATTCGTCTCCAGACTTGGGCTACACCTTGTTCTGCCATTTGATATCATCTCCCAACAATGTGAACGATACTAGTGGCACCTGTACCACCAATGTTCACCGCGAGTCCCTTTTCTGCGCCATCGACTTGACGTTTGTCTGCGTCACCGCGAAGCTGCAAAGCCAGCTCGACAATTTGTGCTACACCAGTTGCGCCGATCGGATGGCCCCGTGCTTTGAGACCGCCTGAAGTGTTGACCGGGAATTTACCACCAATCTCTGTTATACCCTCTTCAAAGACTTTGCCGCCCTCACCTTTCTTGGCAATACCAACGTCCTCTGTGAGAATGATTTCTCCGATTGAGAAACTGTCATGCAATTCTAGGACATCAATATCCTTGAGTTCAAGACCTGCTCCCTTGAGTGCTAATTTAGTAGAGTTTACTACTGAATTGAAAGTAGTGATTGATTTCCTATCATGCAGTGCTAACGTATCTGTACGTTGCTCTGATGATTCTATGTAGATTGGTGTATCTGTGTACTTCTTTACTAGGTCCTCTCGGCAAATTACAAGACCTGCTGCTCCATCAGTTACTGGTGCAGAATGAAGAACTCTCAGAGGATCTGCAAGCATCGCTGAATTCATCACAACTTCAATTGGAACTGCCCGTTGAAACTGAGCGAATTCATTATGTGCGGCATTTGCATGATTCTTTACGGTAGGTAATGCGAGGTGCTCTTCTGTTGTACCATATTCCATCATATGCCTTCGTGCCATGAACGCATAGAGAGCTGGAAAAGTGGCTCCGAACATTCCTTCCCATTCCCAATCGCTTGCAACTGAGATTGTGTTCATTGCTTCTGTCTGATTCACATCGCTCATTTTCTCACTACCGAGGACGAGCATAACATCATGTTCTCCAGACTTGATTGACATGTATGCATGTCTTACAGCTGCACCACCACTGGCACATGCTGCTTCAACACTATATGCGGGAATATCACCAAGACCACTCAAATCAACAGCTTGTGCACCAAGATGCTCTTGACCAGTGAATCTTCCTGCGGACATATTTCCAATTACCATACCGTCAATATCTGAACCTGGAACCCCTGCATCAAAGATTGCGTACATTCCAGCTTCAAGAGTAATATCTCTGAGGTTTTTGTCCCAAAGCTCTCCAAATTTTGACATTCCAACTCCGGCAATTGCTACTCTGTTACTCATTCTTTGACCTCCTTATCCAAGTGCCTTGATCTTTCGTCTGAACTTAGCATATGTTGCATAGTCCACGTACGTTTTACGTTCAATATAATCATCAACTGTTGGAACCTCACCGCGACGTTCCTCAATTGCGTCTTCAACAGTTATTGAGAAGGCATCGCTTCCTGCGCCCGAACCATAAGCTACCATGAAGATTTTAGACCCTGGCTTAGCAATGTCTAATATTCGTGCTAGACCAATCATAGCTGAACCAGAGTAAGTGTTTCCAATCTGGCGAACAACAAGACTGTCCTCTAGTTTCTCCTTGGGAACTCCTAATTGTTTACCCATTGCAATTGGGAATTTTCCGTTAGGCATGTGGAAAACAAAGTAGTCATAATCATCGACAGTTGTCTTCGTCTTCTTAAACAACGACTTTGCTCCTTCTCCGACATGTCTGAAGTATGCTGGTTCCCCTGTGAATCTTGCTCCGTGGGATGGAAAATCTTCACCCTCTCTCCTCCAGAAGTCTGGAGTATCTGTAGTGAAGGAAACTGTTTCCTCTATTGTAGCAAGAGGATTTTTCATTCCAATTAGAAAAGCTGCACCACCTGCTGCTGCGGAATATTCTAGTGCATCGCCAGGTCTTCCTTGTGCAGTGTCTGAACCAATGGCCATACCAATTTTAATCATCTTAGATTGGACAAGTCCCATGGTTACTTGCATCGCAGCTGTGCCTGCTTTGCATGCAAATTCAAAGTCTGCGCATGTCATATCATGTGTGCATCCAATCGCCTCTGCAACTATTGTCCCCGTGGGTTTAACTGCATAGGGATGTGACTCGGACCCTACATATAATGCTCCGATATCTTTCGGGTCAATCTGTGATCGTTTGATCGCATTCCGTGCAGCTTCCACTGAGATTGTGGCTACATCCTCATCGGGTCCAGGTACTGACTTTTCAAATACGCCGAGTCCTTTCCCGATTCTCCCACTAGAATCACCCCAGACTTCTGCAATATCTGTGGTCTTAATTCTGTAACGTGGGACGTATACTCCATATCCTACAATACCAACCATATGCAATTCTCTCCTTGAACAACAAATCGGTGAACGTCGAATTGCGTTACGTCATTATTTTACGGGCTTGGTTGCAAGGTTCTTATGAACATTGCGTTGTTGCCACCAATTTTGTAACGTCTTTTACCGATTGTTCTTCATTAACTTTGAATTATGACGACGATATCTTAAGGGTGATACACTATTTATTACTAGCGTAAGGACAACGATGATTGCTGATATCTAGATAGAGCTTTGTCGACTATTCTATATTATTTAGAAAATCTTGGATTGCTGATTGGAGTTCTCTCTTAGTCAGACCTCTCATAGTATCTACATTGGCTCGCAAAGATTCTACAAGCATTTTCGATGTACCAGAGCTATACTGCGTGGCACGTTTTGGTGTCATCGCTATTTCTCTAGGAACTCCCAACTTCATTGCCAATTCTCTAAACATCAGTTTCCTCGCAGGCTTTCTATTCGGGTCAATATTCAATGTTGCAGGTAGAGTGAGAGCTGTCCTTGCAAAGTCTAAATCTAGAAACGGAAAGAATGTCTCAAGTCCATGGGCACTGATCACACGAATATCACGTTGGATATTAGCTTCATCCGTAACTGAGAAATCTGCCCATAGAGCTTCCTCGACTTTCTCTGTACCCTGTTCTATCATGAGCTTCTCATATCTTGCATATCCTGCAAACAGCTCATCTGGACCTTGTCCTGAGATGATCAGATTGTATCCTCTTTTTCGAGATTCTCCCGCTGCGAAGAAGAATGGAATTGCAATTTCTACATCCATTCTTTTTCTAGTCTTGATTGAATGTACTACTTGTGGAAGTGCTTCCCATAATGAATTTGCATCGATATTAACCTCTACAATTTCCAGTGACATTCCTTTTGCTGCTCTTACTGCTACTTCCTCATCGTGGGAACCCTCACATCGTGCAGTTATAAGTAATGTATCCTCACAGTATTTCTTTGTCAATAATGCAGCTAGAGAACTATCTACTCCTCCAGAGAAGAGAACCGCACATTTTTTCTCTCCTTCTAGACGCGTGAATGAATTTTCCAGGTGAAGTTTCAGAGAATCTAGAGCTTGGTCCGGACTTATATCACGTTGAACAATTGGACGATTTACCAGACCTGACATTTGAACAATATCCTCTGATTATTGATATGCCGTTCCCCGAAACCTATACATCCCTGGACATCGAGTCCGGGATGATGTTCGGTTCCTGTTTCATCGAGGTTGCTCTCTGTAGATTCTCTGAATCTGTTAAGAGTCTTACTTCCTCTCCGCAGGCGTTTTCAGTCTCCGGCAAACTGACGGCGACCAGATTCAGTGCAGCATTGAGATCCCTATCGATTTCAAGTCCACACTGTTCACACTCATACTCCCTCTCTGACAGAGAGAGCTCTTTCTTTCTGTGCCCACACTGTGAACACATCTTCGAGGAGGGAAAGGTCCTTGAAACGACGACAAGCTCAGAACCGTACCACTGGCACTTGTACTCTAGCTGTCGTCTGAACTCGTAGAACCCCACATCAGCTATCGCTCTTGCAAGCTTTCGGTTCCTCATCATCCCGGACACTAGAAGGTCCTCAATCACTACCTTACTGTGGCTCTTGGCAAGGTTGGTCGTCACCTTGTGTATTGTGTCCTGTCGGATGTTGAAGATTTTCAAGTACATCTTTGCAAGTCTGAGCTTGGCTCTCTCGCGGTTCTTGCTCCTTTTCTCCTTTCGTGATAGAAACCTATGTAGTTGTTTCAGTTTCCTCAGCCGTCTTCCCAGGGCTCGTGGGTTTGCAAAGGTGGTACCATCACTTAGTGTGGCCAGGGTTTTGACCCCGAGATCCACACCCACTGGTGCTCCTCGTTTAGGCTGTGGGTCAAGGATGTCTTCCTCCACAGAAACTGAAACAAACCACCTGTTGGCTCGGCGACGTACAGTGACTGAGAGAATCCTTCCACTGTAGTAGCTCTTCCTCTTCTCCTTGATTCGAATCTTTCCAATACGCGGAAGCTGGATTGCTCTCTCATGGAACTTGATGATTCCATACAGTCTGAAGCTGTCCCTGACTCCCCTCCTCTTGAAGCGAGGAAATCCTATCTTCTTCCCAGACTTGAGCCCTCGATAGAAGTTCTTGAAAGCTTGATGGAGGTCTCTCAGGGCTTCTTGAGGTGCACACTTCGAGGCTTCGTACATCCATGAGAACTCTGTTTTCTTCAGTGAGTTGAGGAGCTTGTGTTGCTTCATTGCATCAGTGAACCGGTCGTTACCTTGATTGTTCTTGTATTGTTTGATTCGTTGTTCGAGACCCCAGTTGTAGGCAAAACGAGCTATTCCTGCATGTTGAGCAAGGTGCGACCTCTGGATGTTGTTTGGGTCCAGTTCATACCTGTAGGCCTTATTGGTCAACATTCAGGTTCGACATATGGTCTTGCTTGGAGCTTTTATGCTCATACGAGAGTCTTTATTCAACTATTGGTTTCATTGATGTTCAGGTTTGTCCAGCTGTTTGCAATCCTCGGTATGTTCAAAGTACGATCTATAATATCAATTAGGTACATCTTGAAGCAGAACTTGTTTGACACCTGTGATATTGTTCAATCGCTTATTGAGGTCATCGACTTCAGCATTCAATTGCTGAGGTGTGAAGTAGCATTCGTAAAAACATTGGTCGGCCGCTTGGCAAATTCCACTAGTAAAGAGAATATCTTCTAGACCAACTTCCATGAAGACCATTGTGAGTTCTTCGAGGAAGCTCTTGCTGAGTTTATCAATGACGAGCTTAAGATACATAACACGCTCGCTATCAACTGGATACATTTTCACATTACCATCTTTCATAATAAGAATGGTCAATCCGTATTTATGACCAATATTCTTTATGAACTCTGCTGGTAGAGTGATTGTATCACCCTTTTCGATTTTTAGAACTCGTGCTTGAGTCATGTTGCCTTTACTCAAATGTTTCTGCCTCCGGACAGTCAATAGGCTTCTTATCAGTCTTGATTATATCTCTTGTGGGTTGTACAATCCTTACGGACTTCCACCAAACCATCTACGAATTCTGGTCAAAGCTTCAATTTCTGGTTTCTCAACAACTCGGAGATTCCATTTACATGCTTCTTCGCTTGTATATTCAAGAAAGGCAACTTCCCCCTCAGAGCGAATCTTCTCCATTTCTTGGAGTTTTCCGATTAACCATGCCTTCCTTGATACTGGCATTCTTGATGTAGCCAAGTCAAATAATGCTGGGTGAAGATCAAATATCAATGCTCTTTCTTGCATGTATTCGATAACGCCCTCTTGCAAAGCCTTGCTAATCTTTTCTCTATCTGTGAAGAATGAGGCAGCCACTGTCATATTCGGGAATTTATCAGGAATATTCAGCGCAAATTTGAATGACCTATTGAATTTTGATAGGTGTGTTGCAGCATCCAAGAAGAGAATTGTTTCAGGTTTTCCTTCGAACTCATCTTCAGATATATCAATGTTAGATCGGGAGAGGTCTTCATCTTTTTCAATCATAGATTGAATTAACTGGTCTGTAACTGGTGGAAGATCCTCTTCTGATATTCCTTCTATAGATTCGTAGGTTAGATATTCATCATCAAAGTCTTTTTTCTGCGTGTCTTTCTTCTTCTTATCATCGATCTTCCTTGGGCGTCTGTGTGGTGGAATATATCCAATCTCCTCTACTAAATGCTGAAGAACTAATGGGAGAAACAGATCATAGAGGGTACTCCGTGTTTCAATTATGAGGAGAATTGGTTTGAATGAGCTTACCGCATCAATTAGACCTGACTCAAAATCTGGAGAATCGTCGAAGAATTTCCTGAGATTCTCCTCAGTATAACCCTTTTCAACTCTCTCCGTCCATTCATGATAAACTTCTTTCATCTCTTGTTTTCTGCGGTCTTTGACTAAACTCATGAACTTACCAAGGTACTTGACACCACGAGTCACTGCTGTTGCTGGACTGATGAACACAGTCATTAATCCAACAGCTTCTCCAGCATATTCGCTCGCTTCCGTACTCCGAATCTTACCCATTACTTCTTCCGAAAGCGATGGTGGTCCTAATTTTTCAATAAGGACTTCTATCATTCCTGCAAAGTCTTCAAATGCTGCGTCTGCAGGTGCAATAATTTCTCCAACTGGTGATGCATCTGATAATACCTCCGAAAATACATTGGGTCTCTTTGCCAGCCAGCTTAATGGAATTTTCAAGGTTTGATATTCATGAAGCCATTTTCGTTCAGTATCCTTAGATCCAACGTAATACTTGGTTGCATCAGGAAATAATCCCTCAAAAAGTTCTATGAACTGGTCAAACCCTGGTTTGGTGCTAAGTCCCATCTCTCCTTTTTCCAATGCATCAACCACTATAACGAGTCCAGCCTCTTTCTTCTTAGCTATTTTTGCCATGGTTAACATTACTTGTTTGGGTGAGAGGTAGAGAAGGTCACTCTCAGCATATGGTGCGTCGTAAAATGAGAAGAGTCCCAGACGTTTCCACTCCTTCTTTAGAAGGCGGGTATTCGCAAGGTGGGAGAACCACTCATACCCACGTTTGTATCTTGGGATTGACTCTTCATCAATTTCGGAGTGTGCCATATAATACACCTTGTAGTAGCTGGCCAATAATGGCCTTGTGGGCTTGTTTGCAGTAGAGAGGTGATAAAGCTTTGTCTCTATCAATCTCTACGAATACTAACAATCGCCAACACAAGAGCCACTAAGATAATGCCAATAATGACTATGTATCTCCAGTCGAGAACTAATCCGCCCGGAAGGTATGGATCCTCTGAAGCCGCGAGTATACTAGCTGCGTTTCCGAACAAGTTCAACAACTCACAGGCTTGTCCTGCATATATCAAATTACCAAGACTTGCTCCAGGAATATATCCCCACGAACCATCTTCAACTTGGCAGTTCAAAATGAAGTCAATTACCATTGACTCATTGACTGAAACAAGATTACTAGCGTAATTCAGTAGTTTTAGAGCATAGTAGGTACTCTGGAAATTCGGATTTCCAGTTGTGAATCCTTCTTCAAATCCACCTGAGAAATCATCATCGTACGCTTCTATTATTTGTCTTGCAAGAATCCAGTTTGATGCATCTTGAAGACCTGGAACTATTCCTACACTAGGTAACAAACCAAGCGCCATTATTCCTGCGGCAGTTGGAGTAACGCCAATTGTAACCGAGTTTGGATTTAATTTGAAACCATCATCAATACGGCAATCATTAATCCATTCCAGTGTCAAAGACTCATTAACAAGAATATCCCAAGCATTAAGGGATGGGTCATATGTACTGAGAAACTCTATGATACTGAGTGCTTCATATGTTGATACAATATCTGGGTTATGATTTCCTGCAAGACTACTGAAACCTCCAGATACGGTCTGTGTTCGGTTAATGAAACTTAATAGAGAACTCTTGTTAATATCAGTATTTGTGATTCCAGGATAATCTGCCTGATTCTTCAGCATCTGAAGTAGAACTACCCCTTTGAAGGTCATACCCATTGTAACAGGGCCGAGTAGATATTCACTGAATCCTCCATATCTTTCTTGGTCCAGTTCAACATCTAGATCATTTGAAATCCATTGACGTAAAATCAGAGCATCTAGTGCTTTTGTGAGGTTGATCGGTGGAGGTCTGGTGTCAAGAGATCCAAGTTCATCCAGAGCGAGAATGGCTCCATATGTTGCATCAACGCGAACAACGCTATCGCTAGGTGGACTATAACCTCCTCTCACACCATCGTATCTCCCATTGATATAGGAAAATAGGGAATCAGATCTGCTTGCTGCAGCAACTGGTTGTGCTGATGCTGCGACTAACACGAGCATAAATGCGAATGCAATTGTAATTACCTTGACCCTTTTCATGACAACATCCCGGTCAAATTTGATGCAGCTGAGAAGCTTTCCTCAGCGCGTTGAGCATCGGACTGGATGGTTGTTATTAACGTTTCCCATCGTTGATTGTAAACTAGACAAACCTGAGCATCAGGCAGTCCGCCCAGCAACGGCACTGGGACCGGTATGAACGTGAATGATATTCCGAGCTGCATTCACATCAGCATGGAAGTACTCATCGCACTCTGAACAGTAAAAGTACTCTCCTCCTTTTCTTTCTTTGACCGAAGATTCATCCTCCACTCGCACACCTCTCTCTCCGCAAGCATGGCAGGTCTGTGAGGTGTATCTCGGATTCACTGTCCATACACTATACTTACTATGACCTAGTGACTCTCGCATATAGCGAACGGTGTCGATGATCTTCCCCCAGAGATTGGAGGATAGATTGTACGACAGGTCCTTTGAACCACCATGAGCTTGAAAGCTCCTAAGGTCCTCAAAGAAGAGGGTTTTTACATTATGTTCCTCACAGAACCACACAGTCTTAGAAGCAATCACCCGGGCAACTTCACGGTCAAGACGACGAACTTTTCTCCACAGGGCATTGATATGTTTCTCTTTCTTGAGAATATACCCTGGATATGACAGTCCTTTCCGCTTTCGTTCCCAGTTGTTCTTCTTTTTATCAGTGACTGATTGTAATCTGTAAGCTT
>SDBU01000033.1_pt1 | contig 186824 bp, 171 predicted proteins | sample 2277071 | NCBI WGS metagenome assembly SDBU01 (sample SAMN10397929, study PRJNA504765) | marine sediment metagenome | isolation source: marine sediment core GS08_GC12, 126 cmbsf | place: Arctic Ocean: Gakkel Ridge, Loki's castle | collected 2008
GATTTTGGGCTATGACCGCCAAGCTCAAGCTCAATTCCCATATTTTGTAATTCTTTAACAATTGAAGCATCAACTTGCTCAGCAGGTTTAACTTCGGTAACCAAAACTTTTGCCCCAAGCTTTGCTAACCTCTTAGCCGCAGCAACACCGCTCTTGGCCAGGCCGAATATGGAAATATTATTATACCTCATCCCGGTTTCACCAAAATGCCAGCTATTCCTAAGAAAACAGCCACGACCCAAAACCCAATAACAATAACAGTCTCCTTATACCCCAATAATTCAAAATGGTGGTGCAAGGGCGCCATTTTAAAAACGCGCCTTTTAAACAACTTGTAAAAGCTGACCTGGATAATTACTGACAAAGCTTCTATCACAAAAATCCCGCCAATAACTGCCAGGGCTATTTCCTGGTGTATGATTAAAGCAATCCCAGCCAATGCCGCACCAATTGACAGTGACCCAACATCACCCATAAACACATGGGCGCTGGGGAAATTATAGAAAAGAAAAGCAGCAATTGCCCCGGCAGAAAAAACACAAAATGTTGCTGCTTCCGGCAAGCCTTGATTAGCAGCCAAAATAGAAAAGAACAGAAAGGCAATAACCGCACAACCAGCCAAAAGACCATTTAAACCATCAGTTAAATTAGCCGCGTTGGCACCACCGATGATTACGAAAGTAGAAAGTAAAAAGTAGAGCGTAGGAATTGAAAAGCCCAAAAAAGTTAACGTTTGCCCAACTGTTTGATGATGCCCTGTTCTTATTAAAAAATATGAAAATAACCCAGCTAAGATGAATTGAAAAACAATCTTCTGCCAAAAAGTTAACCCTTGGTTTTGTTTGCGTAAAATCTTTAGAAAGTCATCAGCAAAACCTATCAAGCCAAAACCAAAAACTAATAAAAGCAGGGCTAGATAGTTTAAATCAAGGTCAAAATCAAACAAGACAATAGTAAAGGCAATTATCGTTAAAACAAAGCCAATTCCGCCCATTGTTGGGGTACCGGCTTTTTTCTTGTGCGACGCTGGCCCTTCCTGGCGAATAAATTGGCTTAGATGATAAAACTTTAGCAGCCAAACGATTGGATAAGTAACTACAGCAGAAACAATTACAGCAGAAAAGAACAAAATTAAGTGCGCTATCATTGGATTATTTTAGCATTTCCTTAAACCATTCTCAATGAATTATCCCGAATGATTGTTAAATATCCCGAAAGATTATTCACGAAAATCCGATCTTTCTATTTCGGGAAGATATGGGAATTTCGGGATTCGGGAAAATTGTTTCGAGTTTTCGGGAAAACAAAATTCGTGATATAGAAAAAGCCCCCATTTGATAAATCAAACAAGGGCTTTTTTCAAACAAAACTGAACAGGTTAACTACATAATATCACAGTAGATCCCCCACCATACATTACCAGTTGACATCGTTGTTGTTGCTGCCCCTCCAGTATCGGCTGAACCATAAAGTGTAATTCCTGAACTAAACTTTACACCATCGGCTACTTCAGCTTCCGCGCCTAATATAAGAGCTATAGTATTGGTCGCTGTTGATGCTCCATCTGAATTATAGGTAATACCTACCAATGGAGTTGCAGCAGCCAACTTTACTGGGAACAGATATGCAATTTGCAATCCATAACCAGTAGTTGAAGTTGAAGCACCGCCAACACTAACGTTATTATAATTGAGGCCCAGCTTACCTACGATTGCTTCTGTAAAATCATATCTCAGAGCTATGGAATTAGCATCCGCTACACCACCATCAACTCCAATAGCTAATTGAGCTTGAGAAGCAATTGCTAGACCAACAACTCCGATTAATAATGCTATTAATACTTTTTTCATGTATTTCACCTCCTTTTTATTTAAGATTTAAAAAGACGACCTGATTATTTACCTTTAAATAAATTGTGCAGGAAATCCGCTGCCATATCCTTGCACCCTAAACCAAAGGCAATTGCTGCAGCTAGACCAACCGCGCCAACAAAGACACCAATATGCGGCAGGAATAATTCTGTAGTCAATCCCAACTCAGCCAGAACAGCCAAGAAAGTAAAGATCACAACAATATAATAAATCAAGCGTGAAGCAGTTTTTGCTCCAGCAACACCCAGGTTCAGCATAATAAGCTTTACAACTGCAGAAACCAGGCTGGCAAAGAACAAGCCAATACCTAAAACTAATGATGCTAATAAAACTAATCCCAGATAATTAATGATCTTAGCAACAACTGGTTCAACTGCCAGGCCAAATACGCCAGCTACTGAGATAAAAACCACAAGAACAATTACCCAGTAAACCAATTCACCCGCTAAGTCAGACGCGCTTGCCTTAATATTCCCCTTTTCAAGCAATGAGTTAAACCCAACTTGTTTGGCGCCTTTATCAAGCTGGATGGTTTTTAATACCAGGGTGGTTAATAAAGCAAGTCCCCGAGCCACCAAAAAACCAATTAAAAGAAGGATCAACGCTAAGAGGAAATTACCGAGCAAAGGAAAAATATTGGAACTGGCCTGGTTAACAGCTTCGATCAAAGCTTCCATATCCATTCTACCTCCTTATTTTTGACCTTCTAGGCCTATTAAATTTTGAGAACTGCTAGAAGGATAGAAATCGCCAGGAAAAGAATTGCAAATCCCCAGGTAATACGGTCAAGCCCCTTTTCCATGCCTTTGGGGGAGCCAAACAGCCTGGCTGAACCGCCAATGCCGCCTAAGCCCTCGCCCTTGGCTGTATGCAGTAGCACACTGATAATCAAGCCAATTGCTGAGAACAATTGGACTGCCAAAAATAAATTTCTCATGTTTGCGTAATTTTAACGCACCCCCATGCTTGTGTCAACAAGAAATTGTCTAGGGTTTATTATTTAGCCAACTTATAGTAAAATAACCCATATGAAAAAACACACGCCTGTTTACCTCTGCATCCTGGACGGCTTTGCCCTTGGGAAGGAAAATGAAAACAACGCGATTTATAATGCCATCCAACAAGGCAAAGCCCCATTTATTGCTGAACTGATAAAAACAAAACCATACGCCTCGCTGGAATGCTCTGGCCTGGCAGTGGGACTGCCGGAAGGCACTATGGGAAACTCCGAAGTTAACCATTTAAACATGGGCGCCGGTCGGATTGTTTACCAATCAATTGAAAGAATTAATGTGGCTATTGAAGATGGTAGCTTTTTTAAAAATGATGCCCTACTCGCTGCTGTTAAACAAGTAAAAAAGAATAACTCAACCCTTCATTTGATGGGAATTCTTCAAGGACATGGGGGAACGGTCCACGGCAGCATCAAGCATTTATTTGCCTTACTGGAATTAGCTAAAAAATCAGGTTTAAAAGATGTTGTAATTCACTTATTCACTGATGGTAGAGACACTAACCCAAAAGCTGCTGGAGAAGTTTATTTAAAAATGCTGCATGATAAAATTTCTGAACTTGCCTTGAACAGCATTGTAAAAATCAGATCAATTATGGGCAGAGAAATAGCCATGGATCGAGACACAGCCTGGGATAAAACTTTAGTGGCGCTAAAAGCCCTGGTTAAAGGTGAGGGAGAATACAAGGCTTCTTCTGCGGCAGAGGCAATTGAAGCTTCTTATGACCGCGGGGAAACTGACGAGTTCATCCGCCCCACTATCATTGGGGATTATAAAGGAATTTCCGCCAAAGACTCAGTTATATTCTTTAACTTTAGGCAGGACCGCGGAATGCAACTAACAACCGCCTTTTGTGAAAAAGACCATAAATTTTTTAATTATAAAAAAGGCACAAAACCAATTAATGAGGGGGTTTATAACGAGATTGAACAAATCCAAGCTAAGATCAAAGGGTTAGTTTTTGTAGCAATGACAGAATATTATCCAGGGATTAATGCCTTAACAGCCTTTCCTGAAAAAGAAATTTCAAGTACAGTTGGCGAAATTGTTTCTAAAGCTAAGCTTAAACAGCTTCGCTTAGCTGGACCGGAAAAATTTGCCCATGTTACAGGTTGGTTCTCCGGCAGAAGAACACAGCCCTTCCCTGGCGAAGACCGCCACCTGGCCCAGGACTTAAAATTAAAAGAAAGAACTGAAGGCGGCAAGCGTTACGATCTAGTCCCAGAAATGACTGCATACCTTGAAACAGATTATGCCTTAAAGGCTATTGAAGATGGAAAATACAGTTTAATAGTTCACAATTTCCAGAACGGTGACATGGTTGGCCACACCGGAAATCTTGAAGCAGCCTCAACCGCAATTGGTCACGTATCAAAGTGCTTGGAAAAACTCGTGCCTGCCTGGACAGATAAAGGCGGGATTTTTATTGTCACATCTGATCATGGCAATGCTGATGAAATGTCGCTAAAAAAAGGCGGTAAAGATGTGGTTAGCACCCAACACTCGCTCAACCCAGTTCCGTTCTGGGTATTAGGTAAAGATCTTAAGCTAAAAGATAAAGGCATTGTGCCTGATGTTGGGGTAACTGTTTTAGATTTAATGGGGCTAAATAAATCAAAAGATATGACCGCAAAAAGCCTGCTAACTTAATTATTCCACTCAAGCCCAAAAACGCTTTTTAATTTTTTCTTCAACTTCTTTAACCGGATAGATTTCATCCACAATTTCGTCTGGATCAAACCAGAGCTTTATTTCATTTTCAGCTTCTTCTGCATTGGCAGAGCAGTGCAAAACATTTTCAAACAACCCTTTGGTTGTTAACCTACCATATTGCCCGCGGATACTGGTTGGCTCAGCTTCTTCCGGGTTAGTTGTGCCGGCCAGCTGCCTAACCTTTGAGATAGCATCTTCACCATCATAAACCAGGGCCATTACCCTGCGGTAGCGCGCCCCATGAAGTTCACCTCGCATATATTTAATAACTTCCCCAAAAAAAGGTTTGTCTTTTAAGTGAGCGTAATGGCTTTCTGCCAGCTCCTTTGAAACGCGGATTACTTTAGCGCCAAGAATGCGCAGTTTTGTTTCTGATAATCTGGTCAGGATGTTGCCGGTTAAAGATTTTTTTATGCCGTCGGGCTTGATTACCACTAAAGTTTGTTCTGTTTTTTTCATATTTAACAATCCTTATGGAGCTGAGGGGGATCGAACCCCTGACCTTCTGATTGCGAACCAGACGCTCTCCCAGCTGAGCTACAGCCCCCTATTTGTCCTGAAGCACTGCGATCCCGGGAAGAACTTTTCCCTCTAGAAATTCAAGTGACGCACCGCCGCCGGTTGAAATGTGGCTCATCTTATCAGCTAAGCCAGCCTTCTTAACCGCGGAAGCAGAATCGCCACCGCCAATAATTGAAACAGCGCCATTAGCCGTGGCGCGAGCCACAGCCTGGGCAATACCCAATGTCCCTTTGGCAAATTTTTCCATTTCAAACACACCCATGGGCCCGTTCCACACAATGGTCTTAGCATCTTTTATGGCATTGGTAAATTCAACAATAGTATCTGGGCCAATATCAACCCCCATCCAGCCTTCTGGAATTGTAGTGCGGGGCACAATTTGAGTGTTAGCGTCAGCGGCAAATTTGTCAGCAACAACATGGTCAATTGGCAGCAAAAACGGCACATCTTTATCAATGGCTGCTTTAAGAATTTCTTTTGCCTCACCTATTAGAGCCTCTTCGACCAATGAATTGCCAACGGGAACTCCTCTGGCCTTAAAAAATGTATAGGCCATACCCCCGCCAACAATTAAGGTGTCAACCTTATCCAGCAAACTTTTTAACACTTCCAGCTTGCCGGATATTTTTGCCCCGCCAATTATAGCCACAAACGGTTTTTTGGGCTCTGTTAAGGCTTCCCCTAAAAACTTTAATTCTTTTTCAATAAGAAAACCAGCATAAGCAGGTAAATTTTTGGCAATTCCCTCGGTTGAAGCGTGGGCGCGATGAACAGTGCCAAAAGCATCTGACACATAAATCTCTGCCAGAGAAGCTAATTGCTTGGCAAAGGCTGGATCATTTTTTGTCTCTGCTTTATGAAAACGAAGATTTTCTAAAAGAAGGATCTCGCCATCTTTAAGCGCAGCTGTTTGTTTAGCAACTTCGTCCCCCACACAATCATTAGCCAGAGTAACTGGTTTACCTAAAAGTTCTGACAATTTCTTTTGAACAGGAGCTAAGCTTAGTTCTTTTTTTACTTCACCCTTGGGTCGGCCCAAATGTGAAGCCAAAATTACCTTGGCACCTTTATCAATTAAATATTTAATCGTGGGAAGAGCAGCCTTGATCCTTTTATCTGAGGTTATGTTTTGCTTGTCATCCAGGGGAACATTAAAGTCACAGCGCACAAACACACGCCTGCCCTTTAATTCCTTATCAGGAATATCCGCAACTGTTTTCTTGGCCATAACCTTGCTCCTTAAAGGCTTTTGCCCATAAGTTTCGCAAAATCATTCATGCGGTTAGAAAAGCCCATTTCGTTATCGTACCAGGAGACAACCTTAACCATTGTGCCGTCCATATCCATGGTAAGACCACCATCAACAATTGAAGATAATGGGTTTCCAGTTAAATCAACAGAAACAAGCGGTTCTTCTGTGTAGCCAAGAATCCCTTTTAGTTTGCCTTCGGCTGCCTTTTTAATTTCTGCGTTTACTTCCTTGGCGCTGGCTGGTTTGGCTAATTCAAACACAACATCAACCACAGAAACGTCCGGGGTTGGCACACGCATAGCAAAACCATTCAATTTACCTTTTAGTTCTGGAATAACCAAACCAACGGCTTTAGCTGCGCCAGTGGTTGTCGGGATAATTGACATAGCAGCTGCGCGGGCACGGCGCAGGTCAGAATGTGGTAAATCAAGAATTTTTTGGTCATTGGTATAGGAGTGGACAGTTGTCATCAAGCCTTTTTTTACGCCAAAAGCATCATTGATAACCTTTGTAAATGGAGCTAAACAGTTTGTAGTACAAGAAGCATTGGAAACCACGTGATCTTTGGCAGGGTCATATTTTTCATCATTAACACCCATCACAAAAGTAGGAATAGCTCCCTTAGCAGGTGCTGAGATAATAACTTTTTTGGCTCCAGCGCTTATGTGTTTTCCGGCAGTTTCTGCATCGCGGAATAAACCTGTACATTCAAAAACAATGTCAACGCCTAAAGCCTTCCAAGGTAATTTACCTGGATCCCGTTCTGACAAAACTTTGATCTTTCTGCTGCCTATTACAATTGAATCGCCGGAAACCTTAACATCTTCCTTTAAAACCCCATGGATGGAGTCGTATTTCATAAGATGAGCCAAAGTTTTTGCATCAGTTAAATCATTAACTGCCACAAATTCTATGTCATTTTCTCCTGCGCACATAGCCGCCCGCACCACGTTTCTACCAATCCTACCGAAACCATTTATTCCAACCTTGATCGCCATTTCATATCCCCCTTTGTTTTTGCAACCCCAGACTGAAGTCTGGGGAATTTTTCTAAGGCAATATTTTTCACTATATTCCCCACCTGCCTGCCGGTTTACCCGCCGAAGGAGGGCAGGCAGGCACTTCAGTGTGGGGTGGCAAAAAAACTCCCAAAGTGAAAAGAAATTATAACATTATTATTTAGGAATGACAAGCGAAGCAAAATGTCATGCCCGCGCAGGCAGAATGTCATTCCCGCGAACGCGGGAATCTATTTAATAGATGCCCGTTTCCACGAGCATAACAACTTTTATGTTATAATTGGCTCATGGACGAAGATTTCTCCTGGAAAATTGTTTATATTGCCTGTATTTTTTCCCTACTCATCCTAGGATTTGCATATTATTTAATTTCCCCCAAAGAGTCGCCCTATTTTACTACTGAAAAAATGCAAAAAATCGCGGAATTCAAAACCACCCGAATTTCCGGCCGCAAAGAAGGCAAAAAAGTCTGGGAATTATTTGCTGATGAGGGGTGGACAGATAAAGATCGAATTGCAACATATTTAATCCGTGTTAAAGACGGGAAAATTTACAGAAACGAAAAACTTATTGTCACTGACTTAACCGCTCCAAAAGCCAAGGCTTATCGGCACTCTGAAATTGTTGAGGTCTTTGGCCCGGGCATCAAGGCATATCTTGAGCTGAGCCGTTTATCAAAAAATCCGGATCGACCAAAAAGTGAATGGACAAGGATGACAGCTAAGCACATGAAATACATGCCCAAAGAAAAGCGCTCTATCATTCGCGGCGATATCGAATTACACCAGAAAAACCAGTCAATCTATGCCCAGGATATTTCTATTGACTATGACCGTTCAGTTGCTGATATCTCAAATAATGTTAAAGTTGTAAGAACAGACGGCTATCTCACAGCTGATTTCCTACAATATTATAGCGATGAAGAAAGATTTGAGGCTGACGGCCATGTTTATCTTAATTTAACAGAAGTAGAGATTAAGACTGAAATTAAAGCTAAACATGCCTCACTTTACACTGACATTACAAAAGACATTGTCATTTCCGGCAACGTGGAAACGGTTCAAGGTAAAAAATACGCAGTGGCCCAAAATGGTGTTTATTCGCAGCAAAAAAAGGAATTAGATTTAAGAGGCGATGTTAAAGCTGTTTTTGAAAAAGCCAAAGCAATCCTTAAAGAAGATACCAGCGAAAAATTAAAAAGTGAAGAAGGCCGCAAAATATTAGAAGAAAAAACAATTCTAACTGCTGATGAGCTGGTTTTTTCAACTGAAACTGGTGATGCGCGCGCTAAAGGATCAGTTGTCGTCACTCAGAAAAACCGGGAAGCGAAAGCTGATTCAGCTGTTTACAATGAACAAGATGAGATCATCATTTTAACCGGCGATGTATTCATGAAAAAAGAAAAAGTAACACCTGAGGCTGGAGAAGAATGGGTTAAGGCCAAACAGGTTATTATTTCTGTCAAAGATGAAACCTTTGAAGCCAGGGGCGCTGTGGATGCTGTTTTCAGGCTTTAGAAAAAAATCTTATGCTGCCGCATGGCAATACTTTGCAAAATGCCGATTGAAATCAGGTTCATTAATAACGAAGAACCGCCGAAACTAACAAACGGCAGCGGCATACCAACTACTGGGAGAAGCCCAAGCGTCATGCCAATGTTGGCAAAAATATGAAAAGCCATCATAACAGCAATGCCAGAGGCTAAAATACTGCCAAAAGGATTATCCGCGTCGCGCGCAATTACCAAAGCACGCCAGACCACAACCGCAAAAAGGGCCAGCACAACTATCGCGCCAATAAAACCAAATTCCTCGCCAATTACAGAAAAAATAAAGTCAGAATGCTGCTCTGGTATAAATTGGAGCTGGGTCTGGGAACCGCGCAAAAACCCGGTGCCAAAAATTCCCCCTGCGCCAATGGCAATTTTTGACTGCAAACTATGATACCCTGCTCCATGCGGATCCAGGCCTGGATTTATAAATGAAAGGATGCGCTGCTGCTGATAAACTTTGAGCATCCCCCAAATAAATGGCAGGGCAACACCAACTGCAATATTTAAGCCAAGGATCATCAGCCAGTCGGCAAAGGAAGCCCTCTTTAAGAACAAAATTATCACCAGCAATAAAAGATAAGCTAGCCAAAGATAAACAAAAGGCCGCAGCAAAGCAGATATCATTGGGGAAACTAAAATAATTAGCAATTTGCCAGACGCCTCAGTTGAAGCTAACATGCCAATAAGTATAAAAACAAAAACCAAAGCAGTGCCTAAATCAGGCTGTTTAAAAATTAACAGGAACGGAATTCCAACCAGAGCCAAAAGAAAAACAGCATCTTTCATATTGGCTATCTTTTTCCTGGCTGAAAAATATGCAGCCAAACAAATTACCATGATTATTTTTGAAAGTTCTGACGGCTGGAAGGAAAAAGGACCAATTTGAAACCAGCGCTGTGTTGTTTGGCCGCCAGTATCAATAAAAAGGATTAGGGCCAGCAAACCAAGCATGCCCAGATAAAAAATCGGAGCCAGCTTCTTTAAATAATTATAATCAAAATACGCAAAAACAGCTAAACCTAAACCACCAATCAACAAAGCAAACAACTGGCGCTTAACAAAAAAGAAGGCATCGGCATTGAGCTTGATTTGCATTGAATAGGTGCTGCTAAAAATAACTAAAAGACCAATTAAGACCAAGGCACCAGCGGCTGCCCAGAGGAAAATATCAGAGGCCTTCAGCATCCGAAAATTTATCATTGCGCTAACTCAAGGGCCTTAAGCAGGGCTGTGGCTTTATTAACAGTCTCATGATATTCCATCGTTGGGTCTGAATCAGCTACCAGACCAGCCCCTGCCTGAACATAGGCTTTTTTACCCTTAAAAATAATAGTGCGGATAGTAATACATGTATCCATTTCTCCAGAAAAGCCAAAGTAGCCGATACAGCCGGCATAGGGACCGCGTTTGACGTTTTCCAGCTCATCAATTATCTCCATAGCCCGCACCTTGGGCGCGCCAGAAACCGTGCCAGCAGGAAAAGTCGCGGCCAGTAAATCAACAGCATCTTTATCTTTTTTTAATTTACCGGAAACGTTGCTAACAATATGCATAACATGGGAATAACGCTCAATCACCATTTTTTCTGTGATCTTAACTGTGCCATAATCACATACCCGGCCTAAATCGTTTCGACCCAGATCAAGCAGCATAATATGTTCAGCCCGCTCTTTTTCAGAAGCCAATAATTCCTCGGCTAGTTTTTGATCTTCTGCCTGATCTTTTCCCCTAGGTTTTGTCCCAGCAATTGGCCTGACCGTAGCCTCACCATCTTCAAGCCGCACCATTACCTCTGGTGATGAGCCAACAATTTTGACATTGCCAAATTTTAAGTAGTACATATAAGGGGAAGGGTTAATTTTGCGCAACACACGATAGACATTTAACGGGTCACCGTCATAGAAAGTCTCAAAGCGCTGAGACAGGACAACCTGAATAATATCCCCTGCCCTAATATATTCTTTTGATTTCTTCACTACATCTTCATATTCTGCTTGCGCCATATTAGATTTGAATTTTGATTCTCCAGCCGGCTTGTCAGCCAAGGGGTCAAGTTTGACCGTTGTTTTTAACTTGTTTTCTAATTGATCAATTTCCGCGCAGGCTTTTGCATAAGCTTTTTCCGCATCACCCTTCACACGGGCATTTGATATGATAAAAATTTTCTTTTTAACATGATCAAAGGCAACAACAGTTCCAGTTAGCAAAAAAAGCATTAAAGGCAGTTTCATATCATCCGGATTTTTGTCTGGAATGTCCTCAACCTGGCGCACCACATCATAACTAATATAACCAACTAAACCGCCGTGAAAACGTGGAAGTCCCGGCATATTAATCGGTTGATATTTGGCGATTAATTTGCGGATATCTTTTAGAGACTTTATCGTTTGCAAATCTTTTTTTGTGCCAGTACCAAGAAACGAATAGCGAGCAATCTTTTCTTCGCCTTCAATTGATTCCAGCAAAAAAGAACATTCCCCTTCGATCTTTTTAAAAGCAGAAACAGGTGTCTCTTCCCCAACCTCGATCTCTTTATAAACAGGGATAAGGTTACCCTGTTTTGCTAATTTTATAAATTCTTGTTTATCTGGTTTATACATATTTAAAAATCTCAATGACGAAGCCAGAATGACGAATGAAAAGCCAAATTCAAATTCCCAAGTTGGGACATTGAAAACTGTTATTTAATTCGTCATTAAATAATTCGGCATTCGTCATTTATTCCTTTCGATAACAAAATCAGCGATCTTAATTAACGGTTTTGCTTTATTTCCAAAAATGCTCAACGTCTTAACCGCTTTCAATCTCTCAATCTCAGCCATCTTTTTAGATTTTTCCAGACCAACAATATATGGAAAGCCCTTTTTTAAGTCGGCTTTAACTGGTTTACCCAGTTGTTTTTTGGTGGAAGTAACATCCAGTATATCATCGGCTATTTGAAAGGCAAGACCCAGGCGGCTAGCATATTTAGTTAAAGCTTTAACCTGATTCGGTTTAGCTTTGAGCTGGATAGCTGAAGCACTCACACAAGCAATCAATAAAGCGGCTGTTTTCTTTTGATGAATAGATTTTAACTGTTTCAGGCTAATTTTTTTGCCTTCGGATTCAATATCCAGCACCTGGCCAACAACCACTTCCATTAAAGCCTTACCAATTTCAGAAATAACCAGTGAATTTTTTGTCTCTTTGGCCAAAATCTCAAAAGCTAATGTGTTTAAAGCATCCCCAGCTAATATCGCAGTTGCTTCGTCAAATTTTTTATGGCAGGCTAACTTGCCCCGGCGATAATTACTATTATCCATGGCAGGTAAATCATCGTGAATTAAAGTAAAGGTATGCAGCATTTCAATCGCACAAGCAATTGGCAGAACTTTTTTATAATTTTTGCCTAACGCTTTTGCAGTTAACAAACACAAGATTGGTCGAAATCTCTTCCCTCCAGCAAAAACAGAATACCGCATTGCCCTGGCTAATTTGCCTTTTTTGGGAAGATACTTGTTTAATTGTTTATTGATTATTAATTCGTCATTGAGTAATTGGTCATTCGTCATTGTCTTACCGTAATCCCTTTATTAACTAGATAATCTTTAATTTCTTTAATAGTCAATTCCTTATAATGCAACAGCGATGCCAACAGTGCAGCATCAGCCTTGCCCTTGATAAAAGCCTCATAAATATGTTCAACCTTCCCCGCACCACCTGAGGCTATAACTGGAATTTCCACGGCATCAGCAACGGCTTTAGTTAAATTTAATTCATAACCATCTTTGGTCCCATCACAATCCATACTGGTTAATAAAATTTCTCCCGCGCCAAGGGACTCAACCTTCTTAGCCCACTCTACGGCATCAATCCCCGTTGCCGTCCTCCCACCATGAGTATATATCTCCCACTTCTGACTGGCGACTCTCTTTGCGTCAATTGCAACAACCACGCACTGGCTGCCAAATTTATCCGCGCCATTTTTAACCAAATTTGGATCAGCCACAGCCGCTGTGTTCACGGAAATCTTATCAGCGCCGGCAGCTAAAAGTTTGCGCATGGTTTCAACATCATTAATGCCACCGCCAACAGTAAAGGGAATGTAAATTTTCTCCGCTACCTTCCTAACAACATCATGCATTATGTATCTCTTATCTGATGAAGCGGTAATATCGAGGAAAACTAATTCATCTGCTCCCTGTTTGTCATAGTAAGCAGCCAGCTCAACTGGGTCGCCAGCATCTTTAAGGTTCACGAATTTTACGCCCTTGACTACCCGCCCCTCAGCAACATCTAAACATGGAATTATACGTTTAGCTAACATTTTTTATTGAGCTTTCTTAGGTTTTAACTTGCTCCCATCAAAAAGGCTGTCAGAAAGCCCGGTATTAATCTCTACCTTTTTAACTATAGTAACTTCTTCTTCACCAAGAAGTTTCTTCATGGTTTCCATTTGGGGCTTTATTATTCCTTCCAGCATTTCTCTTTGAGCGGGAGGCATCTTCTCCAGCTGCTCCTGCATTTTCCTTAGACCCTCTTTTGTTTCTTTTCTTTTTTCCGGGGTTAACTCTTCTGCTCCAATAATTGTAATAACTGCCCGTCGATAAGCTACCAGCATGCCGTCAACCTTGCGATAATCCCCCATTTTATGGATCTGCTTTACGGTTATCTCCTCTCCTCCTTCTTCCTCTTCTATTTTTACCACTATTTCCATTTTTCTGATAACCCAATCCTTAGCATCTATCCATGTCTTTCCACTAACTTCTCCCGTTGCTTCTGTTTCATATTCTCTTAGTGACAAAATTTTACTCATGTCATCTATTGTCAGCACATGACAGTTGAGTTTATCAATTTCTTCTGTTCCCTTATATTTAGTGTCAGCAGAGGCTAAATTCTTCCAGGTTTGATATGGATCAAAAGAAATCTTTTCTTTTGTAACTTTACCGGAGGGATATTTGCTCCATTCATAGATACCATCATAGATGCTGATATATTTTTCCCCCATTACCTCCATTTCCATGCGACTTTTGTATAAGTTTTCCCCTTTAACCTTTGCTCTTTTTTGATATAAGGTGTATTTATCGGTAATGGTAGTAACATCGTTAACTTTTTCCATCTGCTTCTCATAACTAGCTATTACCTCTTGGATCACCTTTTCAGCAGTCCACTTCTCAGCCGCAAAAGATGCCGAAGGAACCAAAAGCGCAACTAACAAACCAACAGACAAACAGATTAACTTTTTCATTTTCTTTTCCTCCTTTTTCAAGACTTAATTTGAATTCTACCACACCCTCCCTTCGATTTTTAAAAGTTTACGTTTTAATTCAACCCCACCCGAAAATCCCCCCAGCCCCCCGGATTTGCTGATAACCCTATGACATGGAATAATAATGGGTAAACGATTGCGTTTCAAGGCCTGTCCAACCGCTCGAACCTCTTTGGGGCTTCCGACCTGTTTCGCCACCCAGGCATAAGACCTTACTTCTCCATAGGGAATTCCATAAGTAATATCCCAAACCTTCATTTCAAAAGGAGTAGCTCCTCCAACATCAAAATCTTCTCTAAAAACAACCTTTTCCCCACTCAAATAAGTCTTGATCTCTTTCGCGATCCAAGCCAATCCCTTTTCATTCCTGAGAATTTCAACTGTATAGTGTTCTTCTAGAATTCTTTTAACTTCTTCCTGGCTTCCCCGCGGCAAGATGGTCATATGCAGCCCTTTGGGAGACGAGACTACCCCCATGTGGCCAAGCGAGGTTTTGAAGATGGAATAATTGTACATAATTAACTTTTTAAAAGAAACTTCTCAATTTTCTCTAATGAAGTATTGATCACATGCTTTTCAGTCAACCCAGCTTCTTTAATCAATTTTAGGGCTTTATCAAATTTGCCCAGCATGGTTGAAATATGAGAATCAGTAGTTAGAATAACTTTCCAATCCTGACGTTTAATTTCTTTAGCAAAAGCCAAACATTTATCCCAGCTGCCAACCCGGCTGGTAAAAGAACTATTATTGATTTCCAAAACAACTCCCTTTTCCTTAGCCGCAGCTACTGTCTGTTCAACATTAACTGGATACATTGGGTTACCAGGATGAGCAATAAGGTTGATGTATGGATTTTCTAGGGCCCGAAGCAAAACTTTTGTGTTTGCTTCTTCCCCCAAATTATCATAACCGCAACGCGGATGCATGGCGACAAAAACAATGTCTAAAATTTTAAGGACTTCTTCTGTTAGATCAATCTCTCCTTTATCATTAATAATATTTGCCTCAACACCACGATAAATTCGGATACCTTTCAATTTCTCGGGAATCATTCGCATATTGGCAAAATGATAAAAGTGCGGACCATCAGGCATGGCAGGGCCATGATCTGTAATTGCAATTGCCTTTAAACCAATCTTCTTTGCCTGGGCAACATATTCTTCAACTGTGGAGTAAGCATGGCCAGAAGAAACAGTGTGGATGTGAAGGTCTGCAGCTAATTTCATTGATCCTTGGTCAACTCTTCAATTTCTGCGTCTGAAATATCAAAGTTAGCATGGACTTTTTGTACGTCATCGTGGTCTTCTAGTTTAGCAACTAAATTCATAACTTTTCTAGCGTCATCGCCGGTAACTTTTACAGTAGTTGAAGGAACCATGGTAACCTCAGCATTTTCTGGAGTAAACCCCTTGGCCTTTAAGGCATCTCTTACTTTTTCAAAATTTTCTGGAGAGGTAACTATTTCAATAGTACTTTCTTCAGAAGTAATATCGTCTGCCCCGGCATCAATAGCTGTCATAGCTAATGAATCTTCATCAATGCCCTTTTTCTCAAAAACAATACTGCCTTTATTGCTAAACAGGTATGAAACACAACCAGTTGCCCCAAGGTTGCCGCCGTTTTTTTCAAAAATACTGCGGATTTCGCTGGCCGCCCGGTTGCGGTTATCTGTCATGACCTCAACCATCATGGCCACACCAGCTGGAGCATAAGCTTCGTAAACCAACTCTTCTATTGTTTCTGCGCCGCCGCCAATTCCCTTATCAATGGCCCGCTTAATATTATCATTGGGCATATTAGCTTCTTTGGCCCGGTCTACAGCTAAACGCAAGCGAGGATTGCCGTCAGCATCACCGCCGCCAATTTTGGCAGCAGTAGTAATTTCCTTGATCAACTTGGTAAAAACCTTGCCGCGGGCAGCGTCAGTTTTCGCTTTCTTATGCTTAATTGTTGACCATTTAGAATGACCTGACATAATAAGTTGATTTTAACACACATATGAGGAAGGCTCAAGAAAAGAAAAAGGGAAGCAGCTGCCTCCCCCTTTGCTAAACATTTAATTTCGCGAAACTAAGGTCATACGTCCAAACTGATGGGAATGGATAATCCTTTTCCCGCAATTCCTGTGAGAAGGCTCAGCCCTAATGCGTCCTATACACGTAAACCTTACCCGCATCAGTCTTGCCAGAAGGATCAGCAAACATTGCAGAAACGCCGAAATTGGATCTTCCGTCCCCATTCACATCGCCTAAACCTGCTGATCCAACACCGAATTTGTCCCCACTTACCTCTCCTTCCAGGGTGTAGAGCAGGCTACCGTCAGTGCCTGAATATACATAGGCTTTGCCGGCACCCACACTTGAGACCCCGACCAGGAAATCGTCCATTCCATCTCCATCAACGTCCCCAATGCCTTTCAACCGAAAAAAATAGTCACCAGTGTTTTCTCCTGTTTTTTCATACAAAAGACTGCCGTCTGACCCAGAATATATGTAGACTTTCCCAGTGTTGCTGTTAAAGCTACCTGCCGCAATACCAAAGTCATTTGTGCCATCCCCATTCACGTCTCCAACATTCGCCACGGCATTACCAAAGGAATCTCCGGCGTTTTCTCCTTCCTTTTCAAAGAGTACGCTGCCGTCAGCTCCCGAATAGACAAACGCTTTCCCTGCATCTGCTTTGCCAGGGGGATCTGCTTTGTTTGCTCCAACAATAAAGTCCGCCCTGCCGTCCCCATTGATATCGCCCAAACCATCCATGCTAATACCAAATCGAGTGTTCGCTGCTTCGCCTTCTTTGGACATGATCAGAGAGTGATCTGCCCCTGAATAAATATATATTTTACCCTTGTCGCTGTTCTTTAGAGGAGTACCTGCCGCGTAATCATTTGTGCCGTCGCCATTCACATCATAGACCGCTGCAGTAGAATAACCAAGTTGATCACTGTCGGCTTCGCCTTCTTGCGAAGAAATCAGACTGCCATCAGCTCCAGAATAGACGTAAACTTTGCCAGCCTGGGTTTTCCCCGGTGGATCAGCCGAGCGGGCCGTGGCAATAAAATCACTAATGCCATCTCCGTCAATATCGCCAATCCCTACTGGGTCTTTTAAACCTTCGCCGCTACCTGACTCACCATCAATAGCATAGATTTCACTGCCATCAGCTCCGGAAAATACGTAGACTTTTCCATCACCGCTGTTAGCGCCCAAAGCCCCCGCCATAAAATCAGCTTTACCATCATTATTAATGTCGCCCAAACCAGCCATACCAGACAAAGTCATTCTGTCACCATCTGCGCCTTCTATATCATAAAAAAGAGTCGCCCCTGCTGCTTCAGTGCTAAATGTCCAGGTATAATCTGCTGCCATATTATTACCAGTTGTATCTTTGACCGCAGCAGTAATAGTGGCTGTAAATGTATGGGAGTTTTGCAAGGGGGCATTCGGCATAAAAGTTGCGGTTTTTGCAGCAGCATTATAACTGACTGTTCCATTGACTACGCTGCCAGAAACTTTAAAGCTGGTTGTGTTAATTGTAGAAGCATCCATATCTTCAGAAAAAATAACTGTAATTTCTAGTGTTGAAGCAACACCAGTTGCTCCGTTTATTGGACTTACACTTTCTATTGTTGGTGGATGTGTATCAGGAATAGTAGTGGTGGTAGTTGTCGTTGTCGTAGTTGTGGTAGTTGTAGGAATCGTGATCGGTACGGCTGTACTTGTTGTTACAAAAGTCAAACTGTCCTCACACCCACTCATCACGATGCCAAACCCAATTAGACCAATCACTAACAAACCTATTAACCAATTTTTCATTATTTTTAACTCCTTATTGTTTCTTACATATTTTAATCATATTATATTATGAGTCTAGTAGAAAATTTGTCAACTGTATTATACTGAAAGAAAAGCAGCTTGATTTTGATAGTTTAGTAGACCTTTATGATAAAATCAGTCGTCAATTATATAAACTTTCTCTTGCCTGGACACACATGACAAAGTTTAGACGCAATAAATAATTTTCACGCATAACGCCCCTCGCACAACGAAACGCACATCGCTTCCGCAACACGCGCTACGAATAAAAAGCGTCAAGTAAGAACCTTATCAATAGCCTTCATACATAGCGATATATACTTTAAAGAAAAGGGATTAACTAATAATCCCCTTTACAAGAATAAAATATTTTGTACGCAGGTCTTAAACTATTTCTTTGACTGAAAGCGTTGGCATTATTTGAAACCAGGTCCCCTCATCTCCTGCCTCAAAAGTAATTATCTGAAAGTCAAAATAAATTGTATCCGGAGAACTAAGAGTCCCATCCGCCCCTAGAGTATAGGTACCTTCTTCAGTCGTCCTTAAAGTATATGAAACATACGAAGATTCAAAAGTAACTATAACAGAATCAATCATGTATGGTTCAAGCCTTGAAAAGTTATCATCTTCTGCCTCAAGCGTGGCTGCGAGAATAATTTTTAAATCATCGCCTGGACTAGCCACTCCCACCTCAAGGGTGCCTGAAACAGTATATTGGAAAATTGTAGTGGTGGTGGTACTTGTCGTAGTTGTGGTGGAAGTTGTACTTGTAGTAGTTGTGGTGGAAGTTGTGCTAGTTGTAGTTGTGGTTGTGGTGGTCGTGGTTGGTATGGTTATTGGAACAATTGTACTAGTGGTAGGAAACACTAAACTACCCTGACACCCGCTCATCACAATGCCAAACCCAATTAGACCGATCACTAACAAACCAATTAACCAATTTTTCATTATTTTTAACTCCTTATTGTTTCTTACATATTTTATATCATATTATATTATGAGTCCAGTAGAAAATTTGTCAACTGTATTATACTGATTTCATATTTTCTCACGGATATATCGCTGGATTATGATTTTCACTGATCTCACGGATGTTGAATCACGGATTTGACACGGATTGCTCGCGGATACCGCTGAAACTATTTAAATGGACAAAGGTGTCGAAATTTCGACACTGCGTGATGCTAGCGGTGATAGCGGTGATTTCGATGATGGCGGTGATGGAACAACCAATTTTCTCATATTAACAGGAAAAATATTAGATTATCTGTTATTCAATTTGTCCCATCACCGTAATCACCACTGCTGGTAATAAGATTGCTACTAATTTAATAAGAGGTGATTTATTATGAATGATCGTGATGCGACAAGCGGTGGAGAAAGGCGTTTCGACAAGCGTAATGCGAACAGCGTTATAAAAAGTTATGAGGATCTTGATGTTTATCAGAACAGTTATAGAGGAATGTTAATTATTTTTAAAAGAGTATTACCGCTGTTACCCAAGGAAGAAAAATATGATTTGATTGATCAATTGAGGCGATCTAGTAAGGCTATTCCAAGATTAATCGCAGAAGGTTATGCCAAAAGGCATCAACTAAGAGGTTTTCAAAAATATCTTGATGACGCCCATGCTGAGTCCAATGAAACCATCGTATCAATCAAGCAAGCATTTGATCTATATATTTCAAAAGAAAAGCAGCTTGAGTTTGACAGTTTAGTAGACCTTTATGATAAAATCAGTCGTCAATTATATAAACTTTCTCTTGCCTGGACACGCATGACAAAGTTTAGACGCAATAAATAATTTTCACGCATAACGCCCCTCGCACAACGAAACGCACATCGCTTCCACAACACGCGCTACGAATAAAAAGCGTTAAGTAAGGACTTTATCAATAGCCTTCACATATAATGAAATATACTTCTTAGCTGAAGCAGACCAGGAATAATCATAAAGCATAATCTCTTGCTGCCTGCTCTGCCAAATTGTTTTATTTTTAAACCCCTCAACTGCCTTTTTAATAGCCGTCAGGTCGTTTTGATCAAATTTAATCGGCAGCGTACCGTATTTATAAGCAATTAACTGGTCCATATATGCTGACTTATCATTTGCAGCAAACAAAAACATGTCCGCGCCGGCAAAGACCAGGTTAATAATCTCAGAGTTAGAGTTTTTCCTATCCAGCACAATTATCTGACAACCAAGGCTCTCAATCTCTGTTAACCTTTCATCTGAGCAAGACCTGACAGCCAGCAAAGGAACTGATTCATCAACTGCCAACCCTGCTTGCTTTTGCAGGGCTGTTTTATTAATGGCTTTTAAGGACAAAGTATTCTTATTGTAGCGCCTAACAATCATTGAGTCTTTGGCCGGATTCCAAATGTCGTAATCCACACCATTAAAAACAGCACTAACAACATCAGCAGACTCAAGGCCGGACTTAATCAAATCTGGCTGAGCAGAACCATCATCAACAGTAAAAACAATAGCCGTACGCTGGAAAGCTGGATCAGTTTCTCGTTGTTGTTTGATAAATGCTACTGCTGGCGCAGCTTGCCAGCCATAACAGTGGATAATATTTGGCTGCCAGTCAATTTCCTTAATAAATGGGATAACAGCTTCACAACGCGGCTCAAAAACACGGATGTCGTGACCTATTTCTTTAATGGCATTTACAAACGGCGCAACCTCTAAAGAAACAAAAAGAATCTTCATCCAGGCTTATACTTTTACTTCTCTTAAGTATTTAGCCGCTTCTTCTGGAGATGTTGGATTAATGTATAAACCAGAGCCCCATTCAAAACCCGCCATTTTAGTTAATCGAGGAATGATCTCAATATGCCAGTGGAAATCATACCGGATTGTCCCCCAATAATCCGGCTTGCCCGCCCGCGGTGTCGGATTGGGCGCAGTGTGCAGCACGTAATTATAAGGCGGGTCATTAAGGCATTTCTTCAGCCTTAAAAGAATATCTTTCAAACATTGAGCCAGCAATAACCTTTCCTCATCCGGCAAAACTTGAAAGCCAAATTCATGCCGCCTGGGCAAAATCCAGATTTCAAAAGGAAAACGTGAGGCAAAAGGGGTAAAGGCAACAAAATATTCATTTTCATAAATAATTCTCTGGCCAGAACCAAGCTCTTGTCGAATAATATCACAAAAGATACACCGCTCTTTTTCTAAAAAGTATGTCCGCGCATTGGACAACTCCAATTTAACATACCTTGGGGTAATCGGAGTCGCAATCAATTGCGAATGCGGATGGGACAGCGATGCCCCGGCAACCTTGCCGTAATTTTTAAAAACCAATATATAACGAAATCTTTTGTCTTTTTCCAGATCAAGAATTCTCTGTTTATACGCCCACAGAATTTTTTCCACATGACTATCGTCCATATCAGGAATATTCATCCTATGGTCAGGGGTCTCAATAATAACTTCATGAGCGCCAATGCCGCTCATCATGTCAAAAACACCCATGCCGGTCCTGTTGATATCACCAACACTGCTTAAGGCAGGGAACTTGTTTTGGACTATGCGGACATCCCAACCCGGGCTATTCGGCTTGGTCCCGCCCTTTCTCCAGGCTGTAATTTCGGGCGGGGTTTTGGCTTCGTTCCCTCCGCAAAAAGGGCAGCCCTTGCTCACTTCAGTTTCTTCTGACACAGACGGCAGGGAAAAATCTGACGGCCTCTGGCCCCTTTCTGTAGAAATAATTACCCAGCGTTCTGAAATCGGATCTTTTCTTAATTCCGGCATACGTTCACTCCTCTATACGAAAAGAAATTTTTAAAGCCCAGTTTTCTTCCGGCTCTAATCTAAACCGCCAGTTTGGCAGCAGGGCCACACCAGGGAAACGCCACAAACACGCGGGTTTATCGGTTTCCAATAATACATCAAAGCCTGTGCTTTCGTCAACAAGTTTAACTTTGGTCACCTGCTCGCTTTCTCCCCTGCTGGTTAAGCTTTTATCCTCTAAGTTATGGCCGGCTATTGAATAATAGCCATCCTGAAATATACTAAAATTAAACTCTAAGCCAAACCAAAAATCATCAGTCTCTGTGCCAATATTACTGATATCATATTCAATCGTAAAAATAGATTGTTTAGCTAATAAGGTAATTTTCTTTTCAATCTTTATTGGCGCGCCGTCAACTGCGCCCTGGCGGACCAGCCTTAAACCAACTTCACCTTGTTTGCGCTGGGGCATAAAACTGTATTCTCCAGCTGCAAAGTCACCGGCTTCACGGTATTTTGCCTGACGGAATTCCTCCAGCGTTGTTTCAGCAGACAAAAAATGGTCTACCAGGCAAAAACGGGACAAGGTGTTGATTAAATTATATGCCTTGGGCTTATAATCAAGCTCAAACAAGGCCCCGCCCTGCTTGGGCGCAAAATACAAATTCAAAAAACTGTTAGACAGCACAACTTCATCCTCGCCATCGCGGTCAAAATCTGTCACATTTAATTCAACATAAGGCCGGCTGCCGCGCTGCAGCCTCGCAAGCTCCAGTTCGGCTTTAATAAGATGGGAATAAACAGCGTGCCGGAGAAAATTGTTATGCAAGCCGCCGGATAAACCAGGCCAGTAAGCACAACCGCACTGAGCTTTATAAAGCTCAAGCCTGGCCTGCTTTAACTCAGCTTCTTTTTTTTCTCCGCCAATTAAGGTTTTGGCTTTGCTCAAGGCCTGAAGGCGCCGGCTCACTCCCAGCATTTTTTTATGCATGCGGTTGGCTTCCGGATATTTAACAAAGAAATTGCGAAAATTGCCGCAGCCAGGATTATCAGTGTCAAGCGACGCCCAGGTCATCATCTCATTATACGAAGCAGACGGGATATAGACCCTGCCCTTGGCCGGATAATCATCTAAATAATTTGAAAAAGTTGCCAATTCTAACCAGCTGGAATTTGCTTCAAGCAGGCTGAGTAATTTATCAAGATAACCTTTTTGAAAAACCCAGTCATGGGTGCCGGGACGCAGGCCGAATTTTTCACCATCATCCATAAACACAACACAGGTGTTATCGCTTGCGTCAGTTAACCGGCCTAAATATTCCACTATTTCTTCCGGCGGGCGAAAAGGAATTATTTCACGCAGCTTGCGGTTAATTGGAAAAATATTGGTTTTTTCCCCTTCATCCTCTGTAACAAAATAGCCGGATAATTTGTCCCTGGACATGCCGGCCAAGATAAAATGATCTTCATCAATTAAGACATAATCAAGCCCGGATTTTGATATGACCTTGGGCAGGGCTGGCTCCCAAACACGTTCAGTTAACCATAAGCCACGCGGCGCATTCCAAAGTTTTTCTTTAATAAAATCATTGGCCATTTTAATCTGGCCAAACTTATCTTCATCAGGAATAACCGGCAGGATCGGCTCGTAATAGCCGCCTGAGAGGATCTCTAACTGGCCCCGCCTGACCATCTTAATCAACAATTCAAAAACCTCAGGATGTTCTTTTTCCAGCCAATCATAAAGCACGCCGCTGTAATGCAGGTTGAATTTTATCTTAGGATGGTTTGATAAGACCTCAAGAAAAGGCAAGTAAGCTTTTTGATAGGCTTCTTCAAAAACATGTTCAAAGTTGCCTATTGGCTGGTGACAATGTGTACCAAACAGAAGCTTAAGCTTTGTTGTCATGATGAGACTTTATTATAACATAAACAGTGTCATTCCCGCCCCCGCTTTCGCGGGGGTAAACTCCAGCGGGAATCTATTTAATAGATGCCCGCTTCCGCCTGCCTTGCCGGTTTACCCGCCGAAGGAGGGCAGGCAGGCGGGCATGACAGCATCAACTATCCCTAAGTCTCGCTTCATAACCACAACCAGGTAACATTTTTGGTTCTTCAAAATAATCCACCAGCGGATAGTTGCGGCAGATATTGGGCCGCCAAAAGTAATTGCCGCAACAGCCGTCCCTTAAGCGATGTTTGCAGGTAAAGACCAGATAGCCAGGCTCTTGCTCAATTCTAATAAGGATAAAATCAAATAACCAGCTGATCCATCTTATGGCCAGGCCAGTAAAAAACTTGCTGCCTATCTGATTTGGCGTCATTTTTAGGTAAATTTCTTCACAACATATTCCGCACTGCTTACATTTACCTGACAAGACCCAGCGTGACTTAAAAAGTATTTTCTTGAGTAGATTAAGTAAAAGATTATCCAGCAGAACAAAAGTTATAATCAGACGTTTCAGCCAGGTCATAAGATATTTTTTCTAAATTTAATCTGTTCCCTAATAAGAAGATAGGCCAAGCCGCCAAAGATAAGCACCGCCCCAACTATAAAACGCTGGCTTATTACTTCGCCCAAAAAGAAAACTGCAAATAACACGGCAAAAACTGTATAAAGCGGGGCAACATATGTCCCTTCAGCTGTTGGAATAAATTTAAACGGCCGCGTAAAAGCTAGCTGCGCGGCTGTACCAACAATACCGATTAAAAGCAATAATCCCCATTCATTTAAACTTGGAAATTTAAAACTCGATGGCAAAAAGACCACAGAAAAAAGCGCTGCCCCTATCATCTGCGCCTGCGCAATTACCCACGAAGAGTCGGTCTTGCGCAGCTCACGGATAGAAGTAACGGCCATACCACCCAAAACAGCTGCCACAATTGCGAACAAATAACCTATATCTATTTTGCCAAAATTCGGCTCCAGCACAAAAAACATACCGCCTAACGCGATTAACAAAACCAGTACTGAGTCAATGTTTGGTTTTTCCTTAATTATTATGGCTGAGAATAACACAGCAAAGATTGGATAAGAATTAGCCAACAAAACTGCACTGCTTAAAGGGATGCGCGAAATTGCAATAAAATAAAACAAAACCGCTAAGCCGCCAAATACTCCCCTGACAACTAACATATTAATATTGCGGACTTTAATCCTTTTGTAAACAAAAGACACAATCAGCCAGATTATAACCATGCTGAAAATAGCGCGCACAAAGAGGATTTCTGCAGCTGATAAGCTAAAGGATAAAAGCTTGACCAAAAACGCCATCAAGGCAAAGAGGAATGAAGCAACAACAGTTGTTGTTAAGGCTTTAACAGAATGTGAGCGCATCAACTTTTATCTTCAACAACAGCTGTTTTTTGTGTGCCAAATCGGGTTGATACAACTGCACCAAAGGCCCAGATAAATAAGACAAGCCCGATCAGCCAGCCAACAAATGGGATCATGCCGATTAGTTTTAAAATAATCAAACCAATCACAAAAGACCAGATCAAAGCAACATTTGGCCGGCCAAGCCTGGCTAACAAACTTTGGCCAATAACCACACTGGCAAATATCCCTGCAATGTATATGGCAAAAATATAAAGAAAAAACAAAATAATACCAACAGGAATTCCAATTATTGTAATTAATAATAGAACAACTGCCAGCGGCAATAAAATCATGGAAAGAATGCCCCAGCCTAAACTGCGCCAGAATTTATCCGTCATTTTGTTTGCTACTGTTTTAACCTGATCTGAGAAAAGGACAACAGCTAGAATACCCAGCAAGAGCATGGAGAGAAAACCAAAAATTTGCTTGGCGACTAAAACCTTGCCAAAAAACTCAGCAATTCTGCGGCTTTGTTTGGGCTGGGCAAAAGAAGTTACAGCCCCAACAACCCTGGCGCGGTCAGAAATAGCTAACTTACCTACTGTATGGTCAATCTTGCCTTTAACAAGTGCGGTTGGCGCTAAAACAACTTCACCGCCACCAATTCTTAAATCTCGATAAATTTTGCCAGCAATATCTAATTGGCCGCCAGCTACAAAGGCATCCTTACCAATGCGGGCCCGTTCATGCAGGAAAAACTTGCCTGCAGCAACCAACAAATCATGCTTTGACACACCACTGATAAAAACTTCGCCACCAGTAACAAAAATATTCTTAGCCTCGCCGCGCATATCAACCTGCGCGCCAATGGCAAACACATCGCCCTCAACTGTCCCGCGAATCAAAACAGTATCGGCCAAAACCAAAAGATCGCCTTTAACAATCCCGTCAACCGTAACCCTCTCGCCAATAGCCAACAGGTTATCATTGATAATTGTATCTGACGGAATATATATCTTCTCGCCAGTTTTGATATATAGGGCTGAGGCAGAAATAGAAAGAACACTAATTAAAACAAGCAGAAGCAGGGCAATTTTTTTAAACATACCTGGCCTCCTTATTAAAACTCTGGCATAACTTTAGGTTTTTTGCCAAAAGCTGCTTCAAAAATCTCTGGATAACTATCTTTGCCGCCAATAAACATCATGGCATACGGCATGACTTCTTTTGCCAGTTCCGTCATTTTAGCACTAATTTGCTGAATATCCCATTGCGCATGTTTATCTTCACGCAACCTTGAAATATGGTAAAGCTCCCGCGCATTTGTCTTAATTAATACCCTTCTGCGATGGGCATTGGTCAAAACATATTGGGCAGCCAAGGGATTCTGACCAGCAATTTTGGCAAAAGCCTTATTGGTGATGTTTACTATCTTATTGAATTGGTCAGCCATGCCTGCCTTTTTGACCCCCTCAGGAATCGTCACCCCAAGCCTTGGCTCATAGGGTTGGACTGTAATTGTAGCCATACGATGCCGTTTTAATTGACCAAAACAAGCTGCTGACACAATTAAATCATACGTTAGATCAACATATTCAAATTCGCGCAAAGGCCGGTCATATAACTCAGCATATTTAAAACAAGTCTTAATTAATTCCGTCTTCTGTTCCTCTGCCATCTTCTTGGCCTTGCCTAAACACTTTTTATACGGCAAATTAGTTGTACTATGAAGCAAAGCAGCTATTAACTTATTATCAGCATCTTTAGTACTATCAACTAAAACAACCTCTTCCTTGCCCTTCCCACTCTTCCCCATCTTTCCATCTAACCATCTTTCTATCTCTCCCCTCGTCTTAACATCAAACTCATTCGCTTCTGTAAACAAAATGATCGATGGCGCAATTTTTTCCACTAACTTATACATCTGGCTGCCGATTTGCCTAACTTCAGCTAAAGGATTAGACGCAAACCTGCGGAAGAGAAATTCAAGATTCCTGGCGTTTATGGTTTGGCCAACCTGACCCAGGGTAGCTAATGAAGTTATATAGCGGGCATCTTCCGGCTCAACCCCCTTGCCCACCATTTCTTGATAAAACTCATTCTGTTTATTGATTGTTTCAACAAAGATCTTCTCCAAATCACTCCCTTTAATTTCTTCTGGGACTAAATAATTATCTTCAAGTTTTTGATAGCGTTGTGATTTTTCTGTATAAGAACAAAGACGGAATTTTTCTATCTCTTCCATAGCCAGGCGCGAAACATCAAGCAGGTCAAAATTAAATACAGCATGCTCAGCAATGGAATGGTGCCCCATTTTAAAGATAATTGCAGAATTAGATTTGCGGGCTTTTTCCACTTCCTGGCGGGCTATTTTGCGCAGTTCATTGATCGGTCGAGGATCACGGGAAATCCGGGCATAAGATGCAGACAAAGTTTCTGGAGTAACATCCTGCCGGCCAGGAGAATTTTTCTTTAACTCTTCAAGAACTTCTGTATCAACATTGTACCCAGCTAAAATAATTTGCATGATTGAAATATATTATAACTTGAATGACTGGTCAAGGCAATTATCTTAATTATTTGTGCTAAAATAGATACATGAAAATCGGCATAGATATAGATAATGTAATAGCCAACACTTTCCAGGATTTGGTCCCCCATTTTAACCAATTTGTTGGGCAAAAAATGGAGCCAATCCAGGTAATTCAGTTTATGCGCAGGAGAAAACTGAAAATGCTGGGTTATTATTTAAACGCCTGGAAAAACAGGATAATGACAACAGTTACCTTAATTGATGGCGCGGCTGAAACAATTAGACAGTGGTATCAGGCACATAATATTAAACTGATTACTAGCCGAATGCCCCTGTTCAATCAACAAACACGCTACTGGCTAAAAAAGCATAATATCCCTTTTCATGAACTGCATCATGCCAAGGAAATGAACAAATATAAGAAAGCTGATGGCTGCCAGATCTTTATTGAAGATAATATTGAGGAAAGTGAGATACTAGCTGACCATTGCGAACGAATATTATTACTCGATCACCCCTGGAACAGGCGCAAGCCATGCAAATCAAACATCATCCGCGTTAAAAATTGGCAGGAGATTAAATTAGCCCTAGATACTCCTCTTTGTTGTTGACAAAGTCCCAGCTAAAAGACAATAAAGCCAGGGCCAGGAAAATCCAGTAAGCAAAGTCTGGGAAAATATATTCAGATAATATCCAACCCAAGAACAGGATAATCGCCAGGTTAACTAAATTAATAATCACCCATTGTTGAAAAACTGCCAGCTTATAAAGCGGCTTTTCTTTTCTGAGGTAAGAATAAATAATATCTCCCCAGGCCGCAATAATATCTATGACAAACAAAATATAAAAGAACCTCAAAAATGGATACCAATGTTTAAGGCTTAAAGCGATCAGCAAAAAGAAGCAGGCCTGGACAATAGTCCAACCAGTATCCCACAAGAGAATAAACATATCGCCACTGTCATTTTTAGCTTTTTTCAATAAATAAGCTGCCCTCTTTTCCAGCAGGTTTGTTTTAGAAACAAGTACGCGAAACAAGATAATCAGAAAAGCAATCAAGAACAAAATTTTAATGTTGATAAAATTAGTGGTAAAAACTGTGTCAACAGGCATGCGCTTATCATTAAATGAAATGCCCAAAATATTGGCATACTCAATCACAGATATGGCTACAGCCCAACCTGCCAGGAAATAGAAGACAAATTTAACCGCATCAATTAATATCTCATGGGCTTTTTTATCACTCTTTTTGCCGCCCTTCTTTCTTTTAACCCCTTTTTGCAGAGAAAAAACTAAAACAGTACCAATAATCGCTAAAATTAAAATTGCTACCCCTATCATAACTACCCCCTTTTTAAAGCTTCGGCCAAAATAAAAAGCAAGCCTGTCAAAGCTGGCGGACCAGAGACCAAAAGATATGTTTCTGTTTGAGCTGCCCCCCAGACCAGAAACACATAAAAAGCAGCCACGATAATAAACAAAATTCCACCCAAAGTATTCCAGCGCCAGGCAACAATAGTTATGGCAAGAACGACTAAAGGCACGCTGCTTTCAACAAAACTTACGAAGGAAAAACCATGCGAGGCAAAGACAAAATATGTCCACCACAGCACAAGGGCAATTGACAAAATTTTCGCAACCCAAAGGATAATGGTTCTTAACATAACTCTCCTATTAGGTCATTCAGGAAACAGAAATACAGAAAATTCTGGTTTTAGTACAGCTTATAACCTAACTGCGCCTGCACCCTGGCAGTATTAGCAAAATCAATACCACATTCAACAAACATTGGATCAACGCCAAAAGCGCGGTTAAACACTAAAGACAGGGCTACGCCAAAATCTGTTTTGCTGTCGCCATTGTAAGCAACTGCGCCCGCGCCTAAATACATTGGGGAGCTGCCAAAAGAACTCATATAAAACTTGCCGCCGGCAAAAAGGATAATTGGCTGCTTGCCAGTATTGGCTTCCGCGCCAAAACGAAAGGTAACACCTTTTGCTACAGGATTTTCAGCCATAATACCAATTGCCAAACCATCCCTTATCCCGCCAATAACCTCAGGCACCATAGCCAAAGCAGAACCAGCAACAATAACAGTCAAAACAAAAAGCACTAACAATTTTTTCACAATTTTCTCCTTTTAATTTTATTTGTAAAAATTATAACACAACCTTATCAAATTTAAAGCTACATTTTCTAAAACAAACTAACTTGCTTCTCTTCTCCCGGTTTTAAGTTTTTAGATTTAGTTTTTAGTTTTAAATTATTCGTTTTAAGTTTCCCCAAGTCGTTCTCCACCATTTCCAAATTAGCATAAACTTCTTTGGCTCGCTTAATCACGGCTTCCGGCAGGCCAGCTAGTTTGCCAACCTGGATGCCATAGGATTTATCCGCTGTGCCATCAACAATCTGGTGTAAAAAGGTAACATGGTCGCCCTCTTCTTTAATTAGAACATTTAAATTCTTCATGCCTTGATGTTTATCAGCTAATTGGGTTATTTCATGATAATGAGTAGCAAATAAAGTTTTTGCCTTAATCTTAGCGTGAATATATTCTGCCACAGCCGCAGCAATTGACATGCCGTCAAAAGTAGCAGTGCCCCTGCCAATCTCATCTAATATGATTAAACTCTTATCAGTAGCATTATTTAAAATATTAGCAGTTTCAGTCATTTCCATCATAAAGGTTGACTGCCCGGAAAAAATATCATCCATTGCCCCAATGCGGGTAAAGATGCGGTCAACCAGACACAATTCTGCTTCTTTAGCCGGAACAAATGAACCAACCTGCGCCAACAAACATGATAAAGCCACCTGCCGCATATAAGTTGATTTACCTGCCATATTAGGTCCAGTAATTAACAAAAAACGCCTGTTAATATCATCAATATCAATATTATTTGGGACAAACTTATATTCGCCTATAGTTTTTTCAACAACAGGATGCCGAGATCCGGATATCCGGATACCTGGATAACCGGTTACCCGGGGTCGGCAATAATGATTTTCAACTGCCACTTCTGCCAGCGATAACAAAACATCAATCTGAGCTAAAACATGAGCTAATTTTTGCAGTTCAAAAGTATGTTCCGCCACTTGAGAGCGCACTTCGCAAAAAACTTTGTACTCCATATCTTTTAAGCGTTCATCTGCATTAAGAATTAAGGATTCCTTTTCCTTTAACTCCGGGGTGATGAATCGCTCATTATTAACCAGGGTTTGTTTGCGAATATAATTATCCGGCACTTGAGAAAGATTACTTCTCGTCACATCAATGTAATAGCCAAAAACCCTGGTATATCCAACCTTAAGTGATTTAATACCTGTTCTTCTTCTTTCCTCATTTTCTAACTGGGCAATCCATTGCTTGCCTTCTTTAGCAGCTTTTTTTATTTCATCCAGCTCTGCATTAAAACCATCCTTAATTAATCCCCCATCTTTTAAAGCAAACGGCGGCTCATCAACAATTGCTTGTGAAAGCAAGTCCACCAGTTGCTTTTCAAATTCCCCACAATTCATTGTGGGGTTGCTAGTTTGTTGGTCTTGTGACCCCACATTAAAATGTGGGGAATCCGTATAGTTAAAAATAGATTTTAATAGATCAGAATGACTATCTTTTAAACAGCTTCTAATTTTCGGCAACTTCTTTAATGATTCCCTCAGCGCAACTAAATCCTTGGCATTGGCAGAGGCCGCGGCAATTCGCGCGATCGCCCGTTCAATATCAGCAATATTATTTATTTCTTTAGCTAGATCAGCCCTCAGCATGGCCTGCCCAAATAATTCCTCAACAGCTTCCAGGCGCTGGTTAATCCTGTCAACATTAAGTAATGGCTGCAGCACCCATTGGCGCAACAAGCGCGCGCCCATTGAGGTTTTGGTGCGGTCTAACACCCAAAGCAAACTGCCTTTATACGATTTATCTCTGATTGTTTTAACTAATTCAAGATTTCTGCGCGTGGACGCATCAATAAACATGAAATCAGAAGTTTGATAAGGCTTGATCTGCTTAATTTGATCAAGGCTGGACTTTTGGGTTTCTTTTAAGTAGTCAAGGATAGCCACCGCCGCTCCCCAGGCTGATTTGACTGAATCTAAACCAAAAGAATCAAGGGAATTAACTTTAAAGAAGGATTTTAGTTTTTCTTCGGCAGCTTCAATATCATAGGTATCTTGGAACTGGGAACTGGAAACCGGAAACTGGGAAATATTTTCTAACATATCGGAGATCAAAATTTCAGCTGGATTGATGCGGTGGATTTCATCCAGCAGTTTTTCCTTGCTTTCTACTTCTGTTATTCTAAACTCACCAGTAGAAGCATCAACATAAGCCAGACCAAATTTATTTTTCTCTTTAGTTATGGCTAAAAGATAATTATTGGCTTTATCAGTCAGCAAGTTAGCTTCAATAACTGTGCCCGGAGTAACGATGCGGATAACTTCACGCTTAACCACACCCTTGGCAACCTTTGGATCTTCAACCTGTTCACAAATTGCTACTTTGTAACCTTTATCAATTAGACGAGCAATATAATTTTGAGACGCATGATAAGGAATGCCGCACATAGGCATGCGGTTTTCCTGAGATCCCCTGCCGGTTAAAACTAAATCCAACTCGCGAGAAGCAATTTCCGCGTCCTTGTAAAACATTTCGTAGAAATCGCCTAAACGAAAGAAAAGGATGGCATCCTGATGCTTCTCCTTAATGGAGAGGTATTGTTTAACCATTGGGGTTTGTTCAGTCATGATTACAGAATTATCTTATTCGCACATTAAGTTTTGAAACTAAAGCAGCAATTACTTGCTGATGATGAGAATTAACTTCTTCGTCTGTCAACGTCCCTTTGGCACTGCGGTAGATAACTCGATAAGCCAAACTATCTTTATATTTATCAAACAGGAACACATCCTCAGCTAAATGACCAGCAGCTTCCTTGATCGCAGAAATAATCATCTGGTTGCCAATACCCTTGGGCGCAAACATAGCAATATCCCGGTAAACATAAGGATATTTGGGCAGGGGTTTGTACTTGCGTTCCTTTTTGGCTAATTTCATCAGCTCTTTCAAATCAATTTCAAAAAAGAACACAGACTTATTAATCTCATAATTCTTGGCAATATCTGGATGGAGAGCCCCAACAAAACCCAGGCCGGAAATTTCTGCGCCCTTGCCTGGCTGGATTAAATGATTGGTAGTGTCAATAAACCTGTAGTTGTTAATTCCTAAGGCAGAAAAGAGATTATATAAAATACCCTTTAAAAAGAAATAATCAACTTCGCCTTTATCAATTGGGCTGATAAAAGGAGAACCAGTAACTGCAGCAGTTAAACCCCATTTTTCTGAAGGCAGCTTTTGAGCAGCTGATTCAAATACTTTACCAATTTCAAACACAAAAACATTTTCCAGCTGGCGATTATTGTTATGCTCAACAACATTTAATAAACCAGGCAGCAAACTGGTACGCATAAGGCTTTCTTCAACATTCATGGGATTGGCTACTTTAACCACTTTATCCTGGGGCAAACCAGTTTTGGCAAAATCAGCTGGCCCTATCATGCTGTATGTCTGCACTTCATTTAAGCCGCAGCCAGCCAGGATTTGCCTTAAGTTAGCGCGGAATAAATCTTGTTGGTTAATTTGTTTATCAGGAAAGGAAGTGTTCGGCATTGTCGCTTCAATCTTGTCATAACCATATACTCGGGCAATCTCTTCAATTAAATCAATTTCCCGATATATATCAGCTGAACGGAAGAATGGAATCGTAACTTGACTGCCAGCAACTTTAAACCCTAAGCCTTTTAAGATATTAAGCATTTGTGTTTTAGACATATTAGTGCCCAGCAACTGGTTTACCCTGGCTGGTCTAAGTTTAATTACCTTGGGTTTCTTAGCGCCTGCTTTAACATCAACCCTGCCTTTAAGCACAGTTCCCTGCCCCAACTCCGCAATCATGGCTGCCCCGCGGTCAACTGCTTCTTCCACTACCTGCCAATCAACACCGTGTTCAAAGCGAATTGAAGAATCTGTCCTCAGTTTCAAGAACTTTGAGGTCTTATGAATAGAAATAGGATCAAAATACGCAGATTCTAAGATAATTGTTTTAGTCTTGGGATTAACTTCTGTGTTGCCAGCTCCCATGACCCCAGCTACAGCAATGGCGCTGTTGGGATCAGCAATCACCAGCATATCCTTATCAAGCTCATGTGTTTTACCATCCAGGGTTGTAACTTTTTCTTTGGGATTAGCCCGGCGCACAATTATTTTTCTTTCAGTAATTAAATCTGCGTCAAAAGCATGCATGGGCTGGCCCAATTCCAAAAGCAAATAATTGGTCACATCAACAACATTATTGATCGAGCGCAAACCCGCTTGTTCTAGCCTTTTTTTCAACCACTCAGGGGAAGCTTTGATCTCAACATTTTCAATTACCCGAGCCATATAACGCGGACATAATTTTTTATCCCGCACTTCAACTGTAACCTCATTTTTTATATTTTTGGATATTTCATTAGTTTTTAGTTTTAAGTTTTTAGTTTTAAGTTTTGTCTTAGTTAAAGCTGCAACTTCGCGAGCAACACCGCGCATGCTCCAGCAGTCCGCCCGGTTGGGAATAATATCTATTTCCAAAACATTATCAGACTCAAGCACTGTTTCTAAGCCGCCCATGGTCAACATTTTAGACAACTGTTCTGGTTGAACTTTTATATCAACTAATTCTTTTAACCACTCAATTGGAACTTTCATAGCAAATTTATAGTTTAAAAATTAAAATTTAAAGCCAAAATTAACAATTTAAAACTATTTATTTTTCCCCCTTAAGGTTAATACGCTCGAACCAAGCATATTTGCGATTTCAGACACTTCCCGCAACAAAGGATCTAAATTAATATTTTTGACTTTTTCACTATCCTTTAATAATTCCAACCAATAGATACTCTCATTAGCAGACTTTAATGCGTGAAAGAAAAAAATCGTGAAATCTTTTTTGGAACTTGCTCCTTTAGCCTCAACAATATTCGCGCCTATACTTGTTGCGCTCCTTAATAATTGCCGACCAATGGTTTGACATACTATATCATTCTGCAAGAGACCAACCAGCTTTATAACCCGCAAAGCTAATTGATAAGACCTAACTTTTAAATCACTCTTTTCGGTATCTTTAAGTTTTAAACTTTGGTTTTTCATTTTAAAATTTAACTTTTAAGTTTCTCAAAATTGCTCCAAAAATCTGATGTCGTTTTCAAAAAATAATCTGATATTATCAATGCCGTATTTCAACATAGCAATGCGCTCAATGCCCATGCCAAAGGCAAAGCCGCTGCATTTTTCAGGATCATAGCCAACTGCCTTAAAAACATTTGGATCGATCATGCCAGAGCCTAAAATTTCCAGCCAGCCTGTTTCTTTACATAACCTGCAGCCTCGACCGCTGCACATCATACATTCAACATCTACCTCGGCCGAAGGTTCAGTAAAGGGAAAGAAACTGGGTCTAAACCTGACTTTCTTAGCCTGACCAAACATCTGCCTTAAAAATTCAGTTAAAGTGCCTTTAAGATCACCAAAAGTAACTTTTTTATCAACTAAAAAACCTTCCAGTTGATGAAAAACTGGTGAATGCGTGGCATCAGAATCGCGGCGATAAACCCGGCCTGGAGCAATAATTGCTAAAGGTGGTTTTCTTTTTTCCATGACCCTGATTTGCACTGGTGAAGTATGGGTACGTAAAATAACACTATCACTAACAAATAAAGTTGACCACATGTCGCGTGATGGATGGTGCGGCGGGATATTTAAGCCATCAAAGTTATAATAGTCAGATTCAATATCCGGGCCCTCGGCAATTTCATAACCCAATCTTAAGAAAATGTCTTTCGCTTCCTTCATTACCTGGGTAATCGGATGGATCCTGCCCCGCCTTATGCCTTTACCCGGCAAAGTAACATCAATTTTTTCTGCTTCAATTTTTTTGCCCTGTTCAAGTTTAAACAAAGCAGTCATCTTTTCTTTGAACGTAGTTTCAATAATACTCTTTGTTGAATTAATTAATGAACCAACCTGGGGACGTTCTTCTGGGGAAAGCGCTCCCAGTGATTTTAAGACCTGCATTAATTCACTTTTCTTACCTAAGAATTTAACTCGTACTTCTTCTAAAGCTTGCACTGAAGCAGCTTTTTCAATTGCTTGCAATGCCTGGTTTTCTATTTGTTTAATTTTTTCCTGCATACTATTTACTTCTCTGCCTCAATGCCTCGTATAAAACAACAGCTGTTGAAACCCCAACATTCAATGACTCTGCCTTACCTGGCATAGGGATCTTAACTGATTTATCAGCGGACTTAATAAGTTCTGCGGATAAACCAGCGCCTTCATTGCCAACTAAAACAACCGTCCCCTGCTTATAATCTATTTCAAAGTAATTTGTCTCAGCTTGACCAGCTGTAGCAATAATCCGAAGCTTATTCTTTTTCAAAACAGCCAAAGCTTCAGATTCGTCTTCAATCAACACAATTGGCAGATGAAAAAGAGAACCCATGGTTGCCCTAATAACCTTTGGATTATAAAGATCAACTGTTCCCTTGGATAAAATTACTCCAGCAGCACCAACCGCATCTGCACTGCGGATAATTGTGCCAAGATTACCAGGATCCTGCACTTCTGCGCAAAAAACAATTAAAGGATCTTTTTTAGCCAGTAAATCCTTTAATTCAAATCGTTTTTCTTTGACAACAGCTAAAATGCCCTGCGGACTTTCAACTTCTGAAATTTCTTCAAATTCCTGGCGCGAAAGGCGCAAACATTCTATGCCTTTTGCCTTTAAGCTTACCAAAATCGGCAGCTCTTGTGAATAGAAAACAAAATCAATTAAATCTTGGGCTTCTTCAACAAGATGGGGACCTTCAACTACAAAGCGCCCTTCTTTGCGTCTGGCCCTGCGCTTTTCCAGTAAATTCCTGACCAGCTTGATTTTTTCCTTCATTTGATTAACGACAGGGCTTCAGCACGTGTTTTGGCGTTTTTTTGGAGAACCCCACGAACCGCAGAGGTGGTGGTAACTGCACCTGGTTTTTTGACCCCGCGCATTGACATACAAAGGTGCTCAGCTTCAATAATAACCATAACACCTTGAGGCTTTAAACGCTTCATCAAGCAGTCCGCAATCTGACTGGTCAATCTTTCCTGGACCTGAGGCCGCTTGGCAAAGGCTTCAATCACCCTGACCAATTTTGACAAACCAGTTACTTTGCCTTTATTAGGAATATAAACCACATGAGCTTTACCAATAAAAGGAACTAAATGATGTTCACACATGGAGTAAAAAGGAATATTTTTAACCAGCACCATTTCTTCATGCTCTTCCTCATGAAAAATTGAAATCTCTTTGCCAGGATCTTTATGCAGTCCGGCAAAAAGTTCAGCATACATCTTGGCTACACGCTTTGGGGTATCTTTTATGCCTGAACGTTTTGGGTCCTCGCCTATGGCAATGAGAATTTCTTTAACAGCTTTTTCTATTTTCTTTTGATTGATCATTAGAATAGTCCTTTTATCTTGCCATCTTCATTAATATCCATATTCTCTGCTGCAGGATGTTTGGGCAAGCCTGGCATAGTCATGATCGCTCCGGTATAAGCCACCACAAAACCCGCGCCGGCTGATGGTTTTAATTCGCGCACTGTAATTTTAAAGTTCTTGGGCCGGCCAAAAAGCTTTTTGTTATCAGATAAAGAATACTGGGTTTTAGCAACGCATACCGGCACATTGGACATACCAATTTTCTTTAAATGCGCCAGGTCTTTAACCGCATCCTCAGTAAAATCAACACCATTGGCGCCATAAATTCTGGTTGCGATAGTTTCAAGCTTTTCACGCAAAGAAGCTTTTTCACTGTACAAGCATTTAAATTTTGATTTTTGTTTGCATAAACCAATAACAGCTTTAGCTAAATCCTTGCCGCCCTTACCACCCCTGGCCCAAATGTCTGAAATAACTGTTTCAACCCCCAGCTTTTCACAGTTTCTCTGAATTTCTTCTAATTCATGTTTTGTATCTTTAGCTTTTTTATTAATCGCAATTACAACCGGCACGTGAAAAGCCTGAATATTTTCAACATGCTTGGCTACGTTTTCATAACCATGGCGATCAATTGCCTGTTTAGTAACCACCAGAACAACTGCTGCTGGTTTTAATTTACCAACACGGCATTTGATATTGAAGAATTTTTCTGCCCCAAGGTCGCTGCCAAAACCAGCTTCTGTTACCACATAATCAGCCAGTTTTAAGCCTAACTGAGTAGAAACTAAACTACTGCAGCCATGAGCAATATTGGCAAATGGTCCACCGTGAATAAAAGCCGGTCCATTTTCAAGTGTTTGCACTAAATTAGGCTGCAAGGCATGCCACATTAGCAGAGTCATAGCACCTTCGGCTTTTAAATCTTTTGCCCTAACTGGTTTTCCTTTCATGTCATAGGCTACAATTATTTGGCCTAAACGCTTCTTCATATCTGTAACATTTTTTGACAAACAAAGCACAGCCATTACTTCTGATGAAGCTGTGATGTCAAAAACCCCGCGCAGCTGGCGGTCGTTCATGTCCATAACGCGTTTCCAAACAATGCGGTTAGCATCAATACCCAATTCATTACCCTGATAAATATGGTTGTAAACCATGGCAGTTAAAAGATTATGCGCGGAAGTGATCATATGCATATCACCAGTCAGATGAAGGTTAATATCATCCATAGGAACTACTTGAGAATAGCCGCCGCCAGCCGCCCCACCCTTTAACCCCATTACAGGACCAAGCGATGGTTCGCGGATACAAACAAAAGATTTGGGTAATGCTTGAGCTAGCCCAATTGTGGTAGTAGTTTTGCCCTCACCTTGTGAGGTTGGAGTCATCGTAGTCACCAAAATTAGCTTACCATCTCTCCTATCTCTCAATCTCTTTAACGCATTTAAACTAACTTTCGCTTTGTAGCAACCGTGCAGTTCGACTTCTGAAGACTTAATCCCAGCTTTTTTAGCAATATCAACCACTAACTTCATCTTAGCCTTTTGGGCTATTTCTATGTCAGTAGGCATTGTTGTTTTATCCTTTCGGCAGTTAAGCCGTATTTTTCTAACAACTCGGCTCTTTTTCCCTGCTCAACAAACTTGGCTGGTAAACCTATACGCTGAACTTTTTTCTCAATCCCTGCCTCAGCCAACAATTCAAGAATAGCTGAACCAAAACCGCCATCTAAAACACCTTCTTCAACAGTCACTATTTTATCAGCTGATGCCGCAGCTTCAAGTATTAAATCTTTATCTAATGGTTTTACAAATCGCGCGTTGATAACGGTTGCGGCAATACCATCTTTTTCCAACATCTTCGCCGCTTCAATACTAGGATAAACCATAGATCCAATAGTAATAATACATTGTTGGGATTTCGGATCTCGGATTTCGGATTTAAAAACAATTTCCCCTCTCCCTAGTTCAAGAAGTTTCATCTCCGCCTCAAGCTCCACCCCCGGCCCCTTTCCACGTGGGTATCTGATGGAAATCGGCCCATCATAATTAGTTGCTGTAAAAAGCATATGTTGAAATTCATTCTCATCTTTTGGCGCCATCACTACCATGTTGGGAATTGACCGCATAAAAGCCAGATCAAAAACACCATGATGGGTTGGGCCATCTTCGCCAACAATTCCTGCTCGATCTAAACAAAAAACAACCGGCAAATTTTGCAGACAAACATCATGGATAATCTGGTCATAAGCCCGCTGTAAAAAGGATGAATAAATTGCTGCAACTGGTTTATAGCCAGAAGCTGCCAATCCCGCGGCAAAAGTTATGGCATGCTCTTCCGCAATGCCTACATCGAAAAATCGTTTGGGAAACTTGGCAGCAAATTCTTCCAAGCCTGTGCCGTCAATCATCGCAGCTGTAATCCCAATTATTTTATTGTTATTTTCTGCCAACTTAGCAATTGTTTTGCCAAAAACAGAAGTATAGGTACCGTTTACTTTTCCGTTGAGTGGTTCCCCTGTGTTTACATCAAATGGTCCTGTGCCATGGAAACGGATTGGCTCCTTTTCTGCGGGAGCATACCCTTTGCCTTTTTTAGTTATAACATGAATAAGAACCGGCCCCGCAATTTCTCGAGCATGATGCAGGGTACTCATAATTAATGGGATATTATGTCCATCGATCGGGCCAAAATATTTAAATCCTAATTCTTCATACATCACATCAACCTTAAAACTAACCACAATATGTTTTGTTCGATCTTTTAATTTTTTGGCTGCTTCAAAAAGAGAAACCCCCACCTTTGGAATTTTTTTAACCAATTTCTCGATCCTGTTCCTTAAAACAACATATAAATCACCCGTTGTAACCTGAGTTAAATAGTTAGACAGCGCTCCAACATTTCTTGAAATTGACATCTCGTTGTCATTAAGAATAACAATAAAATTCTTATCTAATCCATCAACATTATTGACCCCCTCAAAAGCCAGGCCGCCGGACAAGGAACCATCCCCAATTACCGCAACAACGGAATATTCTTCGCCATTTAAATCCCTGGCTTTAACCATGCCAAGACCTGCAGAAATAGAAGTGGAAGCATGTCCAACGCCAAAAGCATCATGAGGGCTTTCCGAGCGTTTGGGAAAACCAGAAATGCCGCCTGCGGTCCTTAAGGTTTTAAATTGTTCTAAGCGGCCGGTTAAAATTTTGTGGGCATAGGCTTGATGGCCAACATCCCAGATAATCTTGTCTTTGGGACTTTCAAAACTAGCGTGAAGCGCAACAGCCAGTTCAACCGCTCCTAAACTTGGGGCAACGTGACCACCAGTTTTTGAAGTAACTTCGATTATTTTTTCCCTTACTTCACCAGCAATCTGTTCCAGCTGCTTACCGGTTAGCTCACGCAGGGTCTGTGGAAGTTTAATTTCATTTAATAAAGGCATATAAATACATCACCAGGGTAACTACTATAGCCAGGCTTGCCCCAGCAATAACCTCAATTGGATCGTGACCAAGAATTTCTTTTAGCTTTTCAACCTTGATTTTGCCTGTAGCATAAATATCATCAACAACACGGTTGAGAATCTCCGCCTGCTTACCAGCTGCGCGCCTAACTCCTGTAGCATCATACATAACTATCAAGGCAAATACCGCACAGGCAGTAAAAAGGGCTGAATCCCAACCCACAGTCAAACCCACAGACAAAGTTAAAGATGTAACTGAGGCCGAGTGGGCAGAAGGCATGCCGCCTGCTTCAAAAAAGTGCCAGAAATTCCAATTCCCATCTTGAAAGCGGTAAATAATCACTTTGCTGGACTGGGCCAAAAACCAGGAGACCACCACAGCCATCAAAGTAAAATTAGAAAGCATAGCATAAAAAATATCAATCATTTAATTCTCCTTCTTTTAGAAATGCTCGAGCAATAACCAAATCTTCCGGTGTGGTAATCTTTATATTCCTATAGGAACCCATTACCATCTTAACTGGACTGCCTAACTTTTCAACCAACATAGCATCATCAGTTACTTGGTAATTCTTATTCCCTTCAGCATAAGCCTTTAAGATTAATTCTTTCTTAAAAACCTGCGGCGTCTGCGCCGCCCAGAGCCTCTTTCTATTTAAAGTTCTTTCAATAATAGCTCCATCATTTGACATTTGCTTAACTGTATCTTTGACCGGCACCCCAACCACAACCGCGCCTTCTTTTTCTGCCTCTTTAATAGAGTTCTCAATGATCTCAGTTGTCACAAAAGGCCTGACTCCGTCATGGATCACAATTATCTCAGCCTCTTCTGGCAAAACCTTAAGCCCGTTATTAACTGAGTCTTGCCTTTCTTTGCCCCCAGCCACAACCTGTTTCAACTTTTTAACAGTTAACTCTGTGGCGCGTTCAACATCTTCTTGGTTCACAACCAGAATTATTGAATCAATTAATTTACAATTATCAAAAGCCAACAGGGTTCTTTCCAGGATTGATTTACCGGCAAGTTCAATAAATTGCTTGGGCTGTCCCATCCTCTTGCCATAACCTGCGGCCGTTATAATCGCTACTGTTTTCATCTGGTTAAAACCTTGCATCCTGTACGGGTCACCAAAACCATATCTTCAATCCTCACCCCACCCCAACCCTTAATATAAATTCCAGGCTCTATAGCAATGACTGCGTTAGCTTTAAGTTTGTTCCTGTTTTTTCTTGAAATTTTCGGCGCCTGGTGGACTTTTTTACCAATGCCATGGCCCGTGGTATGGATAAAATACTTGCCAAAACCTTGTTTTGCTATGTAATCCCTGGCAGCCTGGTCAACTTCACAACAGCGCCTTCCTGTCCTCACGGCCTTCAAAGCCTTGTTCTGCGCCGCTTTAACTATTTGATATACCTTTTTCTGTCGGGACGTTGGCTTACCAACAATATAGGTCCTGGTCATATCCGACCTATAACTATTATACAATGCCCCAAAATCGATAACAACCAATTCGCCCCGCTTAATTACCTTTGCCGTAGCACAACCATGGGGTTTAGCTGAACGTTTGCCAGAAGCAACAATAATACGGAAAGCCGGCCTTGCGCCAAACTTTTTGAGGAGTGTTTTAATTTGGGAGACAATTTCTTTTTCCGTCTGCCCGGGTTTAATCTTAAGCAAACTAAAGACACGTTTTGCTATTGAAATGGCCTTGCGCTGGGAAGTGTTCACTTTTTGAGTAAATCTATGGCAGCAATCAAACCAAGCAAATAGCTATTTATACCAAAACCTGATATCTGACCAACTGCTACTGGAGCCACAAATGATTTGTGCCTGAACTCTTCACGGGAATAGATATTAGAAAGATGAACTTCGATAGTAGGAACACCAACTGCCGCAATGGCATCACGGATAGCTACGCTGGTATGGGTATATGCCCCAGGGTTAATGATAATTGCCTGGAATGTTTTCTTGGCTTTGCCGATCTTTGCTACAATATCACCTTCACTGTCAAGCTGGACAATTTCAAGACTCACACCTTCTTTTTTGGCCACAGTTTCTAAGGCCTGGTTAATTTGCTCCAATGTAAATTTACCATAGATAGATGTTTCCCGATCCCCTAGCAGCGCTAAATTAGGTCCATGGACGACTAAAATCTTATTTGCCATTATTTTCCCCCTGGTTATTGATAAATTTAATTCTACCACATCAGCAAAGCCCTTATCAACAAAATCAAAAGATGTTATAATCAGAATTAAATGAGACCCAAAAAAAGAAAATTTTCCATTTCAAAGTTGATACTGTTTGCCTTTTTTATCCTGATTGCAGGGGTAGCAGGCGTCTTTCTTCAAATATTAAGCCAGCTGCCCGACATTGAAACAATTGAATCCTACCTGCCCAGTGAAACAACCTTAATCTTGTCAGCAGACGGCAAGACACTGGCACGCCTGCACCGCGAAGAAAACCGTCAGGTTGTCACCCTTTCCCAGATATCTCCTTATATGCAAAGGGCGTTGATTGCCACAGAAGATCCAAACTTTTATCGACATCATGGCTTTGATCTTTCTGGCATATTTCGCGCTACAGTAAAAAATGTTATCTATGGCAGAGTTGTTGAAGGCGGCAGCACCATTACCCAGCAGCTGGCCCGCAACCTCTTTTTGAACCGCAGAAAAACCTTGATCCGCAAGCTGGCGGAAATTTTAATTGCCATGCAAATTGAGCGCAAATACACTAAAGAGGAAATATTAGAATTATATCTCAACCAAATTTATCTTGGCCACAACTCTTATGGCATTGAATCAGCCGCTCGTATTTATTTTAACAAAAGCGCTGCAGATTTAAATTTGGCAGAATCCGCTATGTTAGCTGGTTTAATTCGTGGACCAGAGCTTTATTCACCTTACCGCAATTTTAAAGGCGCAAAACTGCGGCAAATATTTGTGCTCAATAAGATGCTTGCTCATAAATTAGCGGCAGAACGCGAGGCCAGGATAGCTGCCATAAAAACACTTGATTTCTCCCCCAAAAACTTGAAAAGATTTGGTGAGGTCGCGCCCTATTTTACCAGTTATATTTTAGGGAAATTGATCAAAGAATATGGTGAACAAACTGTTTATCACAGCGGCTTGCGCGTTTATACCACGCTTGACACAAAAATGCAGGCTGCGGCTGAAGAAGTAATCACCAAGTTTGTGAGTGAAGAAGGCGAACGATATAAATTCTCCCAGGCTGCCCTGGTTTCCCTGGACCCGCGCACTGGCTACATCAAAGCCATGGTTGGCGGCGTAGATTTTCATGAGAGTAAATTCAACCGCGCTACCCAGGCCAAACGCCAGCCGGGTTCATCATTTAAACCATTTGTTTATACCACAGCCATGGAACAAGGTATTTCACCCGGCACGATTATTATGGATACGGAAACCACATTTGATGTTTATCCCAATGAGTGGAATCCAGAAGGCACCTGGGAACCCAAAAACTTTGACTTAAAATTCCACGGCGCTGTAACTTTGCGGCATGCCCTGGAAAAATCATTTAACATACCGGCCATAAAAATCCTTGAACGCGTGGGCATCCATCCTGCAATTGCCACTGCCAAGAAGATGGGCATCAAAAGCCGTATTGAACCTGGTTTAGCTATTCCTCTAGGAGTTTCTGAGGTTACCGTGCTTGAGATGACCTCAGCTTACGGCGTATTTGCTAATTCCGGCATCCGCGTTGAACCTACAGCTATTACAAAAGTATTAAACCGTGATGGTGTGATATTATATAAACACACTATTAAAGAAAAGAGAGTGCTGGACCCAAACATCGCAGCAGTCATGGTTGACATGATGAGGGGTGTGCTAACCCGCGGCACTGGGGTACGCGGCCAGATCAGCCGGCCAGCTGCAGCAAAAACCGGTACAACGGAAAAATTTCGTGACGCCTGGTTTATGGGGTTTGTGCCGCAATTAGTAACCGGCATCTGGGTCGGCAATGATGACAACGCTTCAATGGATGGTGTAGCTGAAGTTGGGGTCTGCCCCAGGATCTGGAAGGAATACAATAAGATTGTGCTGGCAGATGAACCAGTCATAAATTTTCCCAAACCCGAAGGCTTGGTCAAGAAAAAAAGCTGCACTGTTTCAAAAAAGTTAGCCGGTGATTACTGTCCGTCTAAATATCAAAAGTGGGTAGACTTGTGGAGAAGAGACGTGCCTAAAAGCACCTGCGATGTTCACCAACAGGGAGACGACCTTTATGAATTCGAACTCGATGAATCAGGCGAAATCAAAGAATCCGATGAAGTTTGGGACTGACGGCTGGCGCGCTAAAATAGCTGAGGAATTTACCTTGGCTAATGTCCAGCTGGTTACCCAGGCTTTTGTTGACTATTTAAAAGATTCTGGCAAAGATAAAAAAGGCATTATTGTTGGCTATGATAATCGCTTTCAATCAGAAGACTTTGCCCGCGCTAGCGCAGAAATCTGTTCCGGCGCCGGGATAAAAACATATTTAACCAAACATTCTGTACCCTCGCCTGTTATTTCGTTTACAGTTAAAAATAGAAACCTTGGCGCAGGCATCATGATAACAGCCTCACATAATCCACCGGACTGGAATGGCTTTAAGATCAAGGAAGATTTTGGCGGCTCAGCCAGGCCTGAAGTAACCAAAGCAGTTGAAGCAAAACTTACTCCCCATCTCTCCATCCCTCCATCTGACTCTAATCTCGAAATCCTTGACCCAGATCCTGATTATCTTGGCAAGCTAAAATCATTAGTTAACATTGATCATATTAAAAAAAGCAAACTCAAGTTTATGGTTGATCCCATGTTTGGCAGTGGTATTGGTTATTTCAAAAAACTGGGAGTGCCTGTTACAGAAATCAGAGGCAAGCGCGATCCGCTTTTTGGCGGGATAAATCCTGAGCCTATACCTGTTAACTTAGAAGACCCCATTTCATTTATAAAAGATAACCAGGAACACATTGCCTGTATTATTCTTGACGGCGATGCTGACCGCCTGGCAGCAATTGACCAAACAGGACAATTTATTAATACCCATAATGTCTTTGAACTACTGCTTCATCATTTAGTTGTTAATCGCAAGTTGAGCGGCGACATAGTTAAAACATTCAACCTGAGCAATTTAATTGACAAGATGTGTTTAAAATATAAACGCAAGCTCATGGTCACGCCAATCGGTTTTAAGCATATTGCTGAGAAAATGATCAGCCAGGATGTTCTTTTGGGCGGCGAGGAATCCGGTGGTATGGGCATTAAAGGTTTTGTACCAGAAAGAGACGGGATTTTAGCCGGTTTGATGCTAATGGAGCTGATGGCCACAGAGAAAAAGACTTTAGCCCAGATAGTTGATGGTTTTATGGGTGAACATGGCTATTATTACTATGACCGGGCCGACTTGCATACAGAAAAAGCCAGGGATATTGTTATTAAGTTAAAAGAAGCACCCCCTAAGAAATTTGCCAATAAAAAAGTGGCTAACATTGAAGTCCTTGATGGTTTAAAACTTAATTTTGAAAACAACAGCTGGATACTGTTTCGCGCCTCAGGCACTGAACCACTGCTGCGAGTATATGTCGAAGCCCGCTCAGAAGATGAGGTTAAAGAACTTCTAGCTGCAGGTGAAGATTTGGCATCACCAACCAACTAACTTCCCTACTGCACTACTTCCCCTTCCCCCTTCAAACTCTCCTCAAACTTCTCTTTCTTTTCAATGCGGCTAATCTCTGCTTTTTCGCGTTTAACATAATCCCAGGCCTTTAAGTCCTGAAATATATTGAGCAGCTTTTTGTGCATGGCTTTATTGTCACCAGCAACTAGTGAAGCGCGCTTGTACTGTTTAAGGGTCTCTTCCCTGTTGCCCTGCTTTTGATAAATCTCCGCTAAAATAATATAAAGATCAGGATTGCCGCCTTCCATCTTTATCGCTTCTTCATATTCTGAAATAGCTAAATCAGTTTTGCCAATTGTATAAAACGAATCAGCTAAGAAAATGTGAAAATAAGGGTTAGCTGGATTGCGTGAAACAGCTTTTTTGTATTCTTCAATTGCTTCTAAAAGCTTGCCTTGATAGCGATAAGCATGACCCTTCATCTCTGGACTAATAATTTCAATCTTTGCGCGGCTCTTAAGTTCTCCCATCCATCTTCGATAAGCATTGTTGCGTTTCTCTGCTAATATCGCTTTATCAATATCCTTTTCCTCGCCCTCCACCTTGCGCAAACGTGAATCAGTCAATTTTATGACATGGTAACCAAATTGGGTCTGAACCACATCACTTAGCTCCCCAAGCTTAAGCTTAAAGGCAACTTCTTCAAATGGCTTGAGCATCATACCAGCAGTAAAAAAACCAAGATCTCCACCCTTGTCTTTGGAACCCGGATCCTTAGAATATTTTTTAGCTAAAGCAGCAAACCTTTCTCCTTTATTAATACGATCTATCATCTCCGCGGCATGTGTTTCAGATGTAACCAAAATATGGCTGGCCCTGATTTCCCTTAAGTCATCAGGCGTAACCTGGACCCCTTCCTGGATCTTGCGCGCCAGCTTTTGGACCAACATTTCATTCTTGACCATTTTCTTAAAACGGCTCATGGTCAGGCCAGAACGCTTCAAGGTGTTTTCCAAGTTTTTGCGCGAACCAAGCTTTTCCTTCTTAACAATATTATCCAAAACCATTTCCACTTCTCTGCCGGAAATCTTTACTTTTTTCTTGGCCTCGTTTAACATCAAGGTAAAATCAATGGCCTGCTCCAAAGCCATGTTCTGTACAAAAGCAAAGTCCCGCAGGTTTATTTCCCCGCCAAACTGGGCAATCAAGCGCCGCAATATTTCCTTGTAGCGATTAGGATCAACCTTGACCCCATTTACTTTGGCCAACCCACCACGACTGATCGAGCCCCTGCCACTGGTCATCCCTCTAATACCATAAAGCATTGAAGCGGCAAAAATTATTGTCACCGCGATCAAAATTGTTTTCATCTTACTGCGAAAAAACTTAAACACAAATCATTCTCCTTCCGCTTTTAACACTTTGGACACAGAAATATACGCTCCCAACATCCCAACCGCCATGCCACCCACAACCATAGTTAAATAAACAAAACTGAGTAAACGCTGATCAGACACAATCGGCACAAAAGGCAAGGCATGGATTATTCTCATCATGATCGCATCATAAGAAAATTTTAGCACCACAAAAGAGATTAGCCCGCCTAAAACCCCGATCATCACGCCTTCAATAATAAAAGGCCATTTTACAAAGGTATTGGTTGCGCCAACTAATTTCATAATATAGATATCAGCTTCACGCGCTAAAACAGTTAGCCTCACTGTATTGACCACAATAAGCAAAGTAGCAAAGGAAATCATAATAACCAGGGCTGCCCCACCCACACGCACAGCATCTACCAGGGACCTAACCTGGTCGATCAATTTGCCGCTGTAGCGAACCTCATCAACAAGCTCAATTTTTGAGATATGCTTGGCAATTGAAGGTAGTAAATCAGGGTTGCGCACAGCAATAGCAAAACTATGCGGCAGAGGATTGCTAAGAATTAATTCATCAAGTGTTAAACGTGAACCAAAATCCTCTTTAAATTGCCGCCAGGCTTCGGTGCGTGAAATAAAGTCAACTTTTTCAACACCGGGAATTTTGGAAAGCTCCAACTGGAGCGAGCCGGCAGACTCAAGGGAAATATCTTTTTCCACATAAGCCGTAATATCCATTTTAGAAGAGATCGTACTAACAATATTACCCATATTTATAATAAGCAACAAAAACATGCCAAAAATAACCAGGGCAACAGAAATAGTACCAATGGCTACCAGGGTCATTACGGCCCCGCGGCGAAAAGAGCGGAGGGCTTCAACAATAAAGAATTCAAGATTACTAAACATCGTAGCCTCCAAGCATCTGATCCCTGACGACCCGGCCGCTTTCCAAAGCAACAACCCGCCTCTTCATGTTATCAACAATGCTCTTGTTATGCGTAGCCACTAAAACAGTTGTTTTTCTTTTGTTAATTTTATCGAGCAGCTGAAGAATATCCCAGGAGGTGGTTGGGTCTAAATTGCCAGTGGGCTCGTCAGCGATTAAAATTGGCGGATTGTTAACAATGGCCCGAGCAATACAAGTCCTTTGTTTTTCTCCGCCAGACAACTCATCTGGAAAAGAATTAGCGCGGCGCAGCAGGCCAACCAGTTCTAAAGACTGCATAACCTTGCGGCGCAGGGTTGAGCGCGGCGCGCCGGTCACACGCAGGGCAAAAGCCACATTTTCAAAAACAGTCCTGCGGGGCAAAAGTTTATAATCCTGAAACACAACCCCAATGTTACGACGCAGATAAGGCACCTGATCCCTTTCCAGCTCAGCAACATTAACGCGGTCAACGACTACTTTGCCTGAACTTGGCCTCTCTTCCCGATATAGCAGCTTCATCAGGGTAGTTTTACCGGCGCCAGAAGGGCCTACAATAAAAATAAACTCTTCTTTGCCAATGTGAAGATTAATATTGAACAAAACGTCAATACCGTTGGGAAACGATTTTGAAACGTTAGTAAAAGATATCATGCCAAGTATTTTACCATTAAAAAGTTATCTTGTAAAATTTATGCGTACAGGGGAAATTGCCTGCACAAATCTTTTACTTTGGCAGCAACGTCCTTTTTTATCTTGTCGTCATCAACACTACTTAAAACCTGGCCAATTAAATCGGCAATTGTTTTCATTTCTACTTCTTTCATGGCCCTGGTAGTTAAAGCTGGCGTGCCAATGCGAATGCCGGAAGTGACAAACGGTTTTTCCGGATCAAAAGGAATTGTATTTTTGTTAACAGTAATCCCAACTTCATCCAAAACTTTTTCTGCAATCTTGCCGGTAATCTTTTTGGGCCGAAGATCAACCAGCACTAAGTGATTATCAGTTCCGCCTGAAACCAAACGAAAACCATTTTTCAACAAACCTTCTGCTAAGGCCTTGGCATTTTTAATTATTTGCCCCTGATATTTTTTGAATTCAGGCGTCATTGCTTCTTTAAAGCCAACTGCTTTGGCTGCAATAACGTGCTCAAGCGGCCCGCCCTGGGTTCCTGGAAAAACAGCCTTGTTAACCTGTTTGGCAAATTCTTCCTTACAAAGAATCAAGCCTCCCCTTGGCCCTCTCAAGGTCTTATGGGTAGTTGAAGTAACAACCTCTGACACAGGAACTGGCGACGGATGAAGCCCGGCCGCGACTAAACCCGCAATATGCGCAATATCAACCATCAGCACTGCCCCTACTTCATCACAGATCTCCCTAAATTTATCAAATTCAATAATCCTGGGATAAGCAGTTGCGCCAGTAACAATCATTTTGGGTTTATGTTCTTTAGCCGCTTTACGCAGGGCGTCAAAATCAATGGTCTCTGTATCTTGTTTAACTCCGTAAGAACTGAAATTGAATAAGATGCCGGACGCATTGACCGGACTGCCGTGGGTCAAGTGACCGCCATGGGAAAGATTAAGCCCCATCACATGGTCGCCAGGCTTCATAAAAGCCAGATACGCCGCAATATTAGCTTGTGAACCAGAATGCGGCTGGACATTGGCATGGTCTGCGTTAAACAATTTCTTGGCGCGTTCAATTGCCAGTGATTCTGCAACATCAACCTCCTGGCAGCCGCCGTAGTAACGCTTGCCAGGATAACCCTCTGCGTATTTGTTAGTTAAAACAGTGCCGCAGGCTTCCATCACAGCCCGGGAGGTAAAATTTTCTGAGGCAATCATTTCCAAACCATTTTGCTGTCGATCAAGCTCCTTATCAATGGCCTGGGCGATTTCTGGATCTATTTTTCTAACGTGATCAATATTAAAATGCATGGAAAGCCTCCTTTTTCATTTTAAATTATAACATGATGGTCATTCCCGCGAAAGTGGGAATCTAGCAGCCTTCGTGAGCCAACAAAAAGAAAAGCCCCCGAATTTGGGGAGGTTAAAACTTATAAATAACCTTAGCAGTTAAACCAAGGGCTGTGTTGTAGCCTAGTTGAGCGCCAAACTGGCCAAAGTTCTTGCCGCCAAATACGCCAAAGCCAGCGCGAAAACCTTTTTCCACCTTATTTAATCCCGGCACATCAGACACATCATTTGAATAATTTACTACATCCAACTCAACACCAAAATAATTATCAGCAAAAGGAAAACGCGTTGCCACACCAGCATCAATAACTGTCAGGTTATTTCCCATGCCGAGATTTAAACCAAGGACAAGGTCCATCCCTGGCAAAACAGGACTAACATAACCAAAACCAGCCATCAAAGCCCCACCACTATAACCACCACCTGCCCAATAACTTGGATTGCCTAAACTGCTCGCAGTCGCAGGATCAGATTTAACAACATCTTTTTTCTCTGTTGCGGCACCTGTGTCGGATTTTTCAATTTCATTTTTTAAATTACTAGCCCGGGCAATAACATTACGCTTGATATCCTTAAGCTCGGCTAAGCGGTTAATCTGTCGTTTTTGCCGGGCTTCCACTATCTTTTTATCAAGGACATTTAAATATTCTTTAACTTTTAGGTATTCTTCTTTCTTAGCTTCGAGGTCAGCAAAACAAGGGGTAACAAATATTAATAACAAGCCTAAGGCAACAATTCTTTTCATAATTTATATTTCTTAAAAGAAATTTTGACTAGGGTAATTATATCAAGCACTGTCCTATTGTCAAACACTATTTAATACTATATAATAACTGGCTAATTATCCGTCATGGCGAATAATCAATACGAAGATCTATTTAAAGACGAAAAACCAGAGGTCTGCCAAGCCTGCGGCGGCAGTTTGACTTTTGAAAAAGTTAACCTCGAGGATTATCAGGGCGGCCGCCTTTATATAATGGAAAAAGTACCTGCCTTTGTCTGCGAAAACTGCGGTGAAGTTTGGCTGCCAGAACCAGTTATGCTGGATTTTGAAAAAATGATTGAAACTGTGAAACAAAAGAAGCGAAATAAACCTAAGACGAAAAAGCCCAAACACAAGAAAAAATGAAGACTAAACATATATTTTTTATTTTTATACTATTTTTGTTAATCGTGCTTTCGCTGGGAGCAGTTAACTTCTACTACGTTTTTAACTCTACCAAAAAAATCTTTGGGCCGGAGCATATTGCTGATATAGTTGAAGAAGTTGGCGAGGCTGTAGTCAATATTGATATTGTTAAGAATATCCGAGTTAGGACCTCGCCTTTTAGTAATCTTGGCTTTAACTTTATCCCGGAATTCCGTAATTTTTACCGGGAAAGAATTATCCCGCAAAAAGGCGCTGGTTCTGGTTTTATTATCGATAACAAAGGTTATATTCTAACCAACGAACACGTGGTGCGCGGAGCCAGTGAAATTAATGTAACCCTTAAAGACGGTAGGAAATTAAAGGGAAAAATAGTTGGCCAGGATGAATTGCTTGATATAGCCATAATAAAAGTGGCGGCCAAAGATTTGCCTATATTAGATTTAGGCGACTCTGATAAGATCAGGCCTGGTGAATGGGTAATCGCCATTGGCAACCCGTACGGCTTTTCCAACACAGTTACAGCTGGTATTATCAGCGCTACTAACAGAACAATTGAAAACTTAAGTAAACAAAATTTAATCCAAACAGACGCGCCGATCAACCCGGGGAGTTCCGGCGGCCCCCTACTCAATCTTAACGGTGAAGTTATCGGCATTAACGTGGCAATAGTAGCCGGCGCCCAGAGCATCTGCTTTGCTATCCCAATTAACGCGGCCAAAGAAGCGCTTGGCTCAAAACAATAAAAAGGAGCCCCTCGACCCTTCGATGGAACTCAGGGCAGGCAGGGCTCGGGGTAAAATAAAAGGAGAAAAAAAATGGATATTAGTTTAGGTAAATCAAAAAAAACAAGACGGGTTTATGGGTTTGATGAAATCTCTCTGGTCCCTTCAATCATTACCATTAATCCTGATGATACGGATGTATCAGTTGAAATTGGTGGGAAGAAATTTGAAACACCAATCCTGGCTTCAGCCATGGATGGCGTAATCAGCCCAAAAACAGCGATCATGATGAGCCAGTACGGCGGACTTGGGGTTTTAAACCTGCAGGGTGTTTGGGCACGCTACGAAGACGCGGAAAAGGTTTTGAAAAAGATTTCTTCTGTGAGCAATGAAGAATACGTTCCCCTGATGCAAAAGATATACCAGGAACCAATTAAAAAAGAACTAATTAAGAAAAGGATTAAAGAAATTAAAGATGGTGGAGGCATTGCCGCAGTCTCTTCCATCCCGCAAGATGCACTAGAGCTTGGTCCAGTTGCTCGCGATGCTGGGATAGATATTTTTGTTGTGCAATCAACCGTGCTATCAACCAAGCATAAGTCTTCATCATCAAAACCACTTGATTTAAAAGAATTCTGCCAGGAAATGAAGGTCCCGGTCCTGGTTGGTAACTGTGTTACTTATGAAGTTGCTTTGACTTTGATGGGAACTGGGGTTGCTGGTGTATTGGTCGGCATTGGCCCTGGTGCAGCCTGCACTTCTCGTGGAGTCTTAGGCGTTGGCGTTCCCATGGCAACTTCAATTGCTGATTGTGCCGCTGCCCGCGATTCCTTTTTTAAAGAAAACAATGTTTATGTGCCAATCATTGCTGACGGCGGCATGGCAGTTGGTGGAGATATTTGTAAAGCCTTTGCCTGCGGCGCTGATGCTGTGATGATTGGATCGCCGATTGCCAGGGCAACTGAGTCCCCTGGAGGTGATTATCACTGGGGTATGGCAACGCCATCGCCTACTCTGCCACGCGGTTCAAGAATTAAAGTCGGCAGTATTGGGTCATTAAAAGAAATCTTACTTGGCCCTGCCAAATATGATGACGGTTCAATGAACTTTATCGGCGCTTTAAAAACTTCAATGGGCACGCTGGGCGCAGCTAATATCAAAGAAATGCAACAGGTAGAAGTGGTAATTGCTCCTTCAATTTTAACTGAAGGAAAAGTCTACCAAAAAGCCCAGCAGTTGGGGATGTATAAATAGTCTTAAAATACTTTAGATTGCTTCTGATACAATTCTAAAGCCTGCATGCCTCCGGCATGTAAACCGGCAGGCTGGCTGGGGACTCCCTAGTCCCGACCCCACCCCATCCATTGACAGGGGGTTGGAGATTATCAGAGAATCAGAATATCAGAATTAGAAAAACAGAAAAAGCAGAGAAGCAGAAAAACAGAGAGAGAATCAGAGTTTTTTTATTCTGTTTCTCTCTCTGATCCCTGTTCATCTGATCTCTGCTCCTCTCCTTCTGTTTTCTGATACTCTGTTTTTCTCCCAAAACGCGCCCTTTCCACAAAAAATCAAGCTCACATCTCCCCTCTCTCCATCCCTCCATCTCCCCATCTCTCATATCTTTCCCCCCAATCCGTTGACAGGGAAAGCCCCTCGACACAAGACGCTCACTCGGGATCGCTCGGGGCAAGCGAATATGAAAACGAATGAACGGATGGGGATCAGGACAAGCGAACTTGCGGACAATCTGGAAATGAGTTAAACATAAATCAATTAAAATTTAAAATTGCCGAGAAAAAATCAACTACTGGTCTATCAGGAACAATGATAGAAATCATTTTCTCACCCAATGCTGTAACCCTGAAAGCCTTTAATTTAGAAGAATTGACCCGATGGTGGTCAAACACTTCTCCCTGAACTTCAATCATGCCAAAGCCAAGAAGAGGCTCCAACAAAACATCAACAAGGCAATCACTAACCCTGTGGGGCAAATCCTGCCCAAGATAATTGATGAGTTTTAAATCAAAATGTTCGCGGATATTTTCCGCGAAGTCAAAGAAATTGATCCATCCGTCATTATCCCTTTTAAAATCCCGCATAATTGCCAGCAAGTTCGCTCTGGCCTGGTATAACACTCTGACAGGATGGTCCTGTTTTTCTTCTCCATACGGGAATAAATAACCCCAATTCAAATCCTCCCAATAAGTCACAAATAATTCCCCATACTGAATAGTTGGCAATAAAGTAAGATATTCTCTACCTTTTGGAGAAAGGCGTTTATGTCCCTTGCGCTTTAACGTAAAGCCACCGACCTCAACCAGGGCATCAAGCTGGTCAAGATAAGGCCAATCCTGTTGATTGTTCAGCCGCCAGCCAAATTCAATATAATGGCGTGGAATAGCAATGAATTGTGATATTTCTCGCATCACTTTCCGCGAAAGGTTACCGGTCGCAGTTAGCTTGGCCGGTTTTTCTTTGAGATAAAAAAGATACTTCAGAAAATCAGACAGGAGAATAGTTTTTTCAACTTCTTCAATTAATAATTTTTCGTCGAATATCATTTTTTGCACTGCAAAGCTATCGCTTTTTGCGTTTCTTTTTGCCTTTAAGTTTCTTATGGGTTTCTGTAGTCGCGGCTTCCCCTTGATATCTAAGATTCTCACGCTCAAGCCCTTTTAACTTCTTATATTGAGAAGGGGTCAGGCCAGTGCCTATGTTTGTCCATGTTAATTAATCTCCTTTTGAACAATGAATTGTCATTTAACTATTTCTTACCTTATAATTTTAACACACATCGCAGCTTATCTGCCCTTGATGGATGTTTTAGCCTTCTTATTTAAAAATTGCCCTAACCAGTTGCTCGTATTGCATATTTGAGCTTACCCCTGATTGGTTATCCCTCAAATTCCGGATAATGAAATCCTGTGTACCCTCCTTCCTCCTTCGCACTTCCTCCTACGCCCTCCGGGCTTCGGAGGACAGGCCCTTCGAGGGAACTCAGGGCGAGCCCTTCGAGGGAGCTCAGGGCAGGCGTTTTCTACCATATTCCAGACAACGAAATGCGGTGCACGTTCTCTCTTGAGAGCTCAGCCTGGGTTACGTAAGCGTAATCAACTCGTGTGTGGCCTGAAATAAATCCAGCTCCAGCGGTTAAACCACCTTCAGCATAGCCGGTACGCAAAGAAAGACTATTATGAATCCACTCATAACCCACAGAAACATCGGTGCCATAGCCGGACTTTAAGACTTGAGTAAAATCAACGGCAAAAGCACCGGGATTGGGCCTGACTAAAGCAAAACCTAAGCGAAGTTTGGGGGGAACATTCTCCGTGGTCCCTGAACTCCATTGTTGGGAGCTAATCAATTCGTCGATCGTAAGCCCAACCTGCCAATCATTGCCAAACTTGTATAACAAACCAGGGGCAACACTATACCCCGTCGCTTGACCACCCTGGATTGAAAACATGTCAGCAGTTAAATACTTAGCTGTCAGTCCCAGAGAAAGATTGTCATTAACTTTTTTACCATAAGAAAACATATAAGCATTTGAAAAGTAACTGAATATTCCTAAGTTTATTACTTCGTTGTTTATATCAACTTCCGAAGATGTTTCAACTATGTCGCCAATGCCAACTTGAATCCAGGAAACACCTAGAGTACCTTCCAAAGCCGGCCATATATAACTCACATAATAATGATCGGCATCGGTTGATAGTTTAGTCTGCATTGTTGTTATCTCGTTATGGTCAATAAAACCAAGTCCAGCCGCGTTCCAATAAGTGGCGTCAGCATTGTTGCTGATAGCAGTAAAGGCTCCACCCATGCCGAGAGCACGAGCGCCAACGCCGGCTTTGAGAACGGCGATGTCTTGGCCGGCCTGGCCAAGCGCAAACGTGCTTGAATTAACAATTAACAATGACACAATTAACAACAATGTATAAATTACTATTTTAATCATTTGAGCACCGCTATTTTGCCTCTTACCGAAACCGATCTATCCCCCAACCTCGCCGTTACTTCAAAAGGATAAATGCCGTTCATCACAACATCCCCTCTTCCATTCCTGCCGTCCCAGTCAACATCATTGTATTTCTCCCAGACAGAAGAACCTTCGCCATCTGTTGGACAATTTGGAATATCAATTACTAACGCGCCGGTAATATCATAAATGCGGATTTTGACATCATCCGCGTCTGCGCCTAATCGATATCTTATCTTGGTGGTTTGGTTGTTAGGGTTAAACGGATTTGGATAATTGGTTACATCTGTTAGGGTAAACTCTGGAATAATCTCAAATGTTTCTTCACCTGATTCTGCTGAGACAGAATTATCATCATTTAGGGCTTGTACTTTCCAGTTCCAATTCCCCGGAGAAAGCCCTTCATCAAATTCATGTATTTGATATGTTATGCTTGGTCTTGGGTCTTTAGTCTTTGTTTCATCTGGATATGCTTCAGAAGCTGTTATGTCTTTTTCGAGGTTTCTATCAGTTTCTCCGATTCGTGAGATAATTGCCCTGTATTTTTTTTGTCCTCTTATTCCATACCATTCAAAAACTGGCCGAATAGTTTCTATTTTCTTCCCCTCTTTTGGTCCAATAATTTCCAAAGTAGTCGTTCCTTGTTGAAACCGCACACTCAGCGCAATAGTATTTATTGCAAAATTCATCACCCAGATATCATAATTGCCAGCTTTATACGAAGCATAAGCAACTTTTGACCCATCCGGTGACCAGGCAGGATTACAATCTACATTGGTGTAATCTGTTAGCGACTTTGACTGATCAATTCCATCGGTATCCATTACCCAGATATCAAGGTTTTCATTCCTCGTAGAAGTAAACGTGATTAAAGGTCGATTGCTGCCATCAGAAAGCGGAATAGCATAGGGCGCCCAGCTCGGTTCTTTATCTTCAGCCGAATTATAAGTTAATCTGAATGGATTAGGATTATTGATATCTTCGATCATCCAGATTTCCTGGTCCCCTGATCTATCCGAGGTAAAAGCAATTCCAAACTGTGACCAGCTTGGTTCTTTATCAAGAGCTTCGTCAGAAGTAAGTTTAGCCGAAGTCCCGGTCCCATCAGAATTAACCAGCCAGATATCAAAGTTACCCGACCGGTCTGAGGCAAAGGCTATTTGCGACCCATCCGGAGACCAGGTTGGATCGGTATCAACTATTGTGAGAGTTGATAATTGCAGCGGGATCCCAGAGCCATCAGCATTTGCCACCCAGATATCTTTATTCCCCGACCTGTCAGAAACAAAGGCAACCTTAGTTCCGTCCGGTGACCAGGCTGGTTTAACATCTAAAGCAGAATTATTAGTAATATTCTGTAATCCTGTCCCATCTGCATTCATTGTCCAGATGTCGTAGTTGCCAGAGCAGTTAGATGAGAAAACAAGTTTAGCGCTATCTGGTGACCAAGCAGGCTCAATATCCCAGGCTTCGTTAGAGGTTAGTTGTTTAAGGTTGGTTATAGTCAATTTCCAATTGTCATTGTCCGCATTAACTACAACGGTATTCTGCAAACTATTGCCGGCTTTATCATTGACTGTTAATCTTAAAATGTACTCTCCATCCACCACATCCGCGGTATTCCAAATACCCAGGATTCCATTAGTAATCGGTGTGTTTGAGCTTGCCAGTTCAACCCAGGCATAAGGCATGATGTTAGGAGCGAATTCCAATTTGTAGCTTTCAAGATTAGTGTCTAAAGCTGTGCCGCGGACCTCGGCCAGACCAGTTAAGGTTTGATTAAGGATTGGTTGCGTTATAACCCCTGTTAAAGCTCCTGTGTAAACTTTCTTAGAATATATTTTGTCATCAGAAGTATTATAGACAATCTCTGTTCCATCCCTTGAATAGGAAGGATTTTCGCCAGTTGATATTTTAGCTTCTTCTCCGGTTGAAATCTTTCTTTGATAAATATCATTTCCTCTTGTGAAGACAACCTTTAATCCGTCGGGGGACCAAGCCGGCATTGTTTCTGTTTCGGTGCTCGAAGTTATCTGTGCCTTAGAACTTCCATCTAAATTCACATTCCAAATATCAAAGTTCCCGCTTCGATCTGAAGCAAAGACAAGTTTCTTTCCATCTGGCGACCAACTTGGACAATCATCTTTGGATGTGTCCTCGTCAGCGGTTATTTGATTTGGATTTGTGCCATCAAGATCAACTGTCCAGATATTCCACTTGCTTATACCTAATTTACCAGTTCGGTTTGAAGCATAAGCAATAGTTAAGCCATCCGGTGAGAAAGTCGGTGAGGTTTCTGAGGCATCATCAGCAGTTATTTGTTTTTGATTAGCTCCATCTGAATCCATAATCCATACGTCGTTATTGCCGGAGCGGTCTGAAGCAAAAGTAAGCTTGTTTCCATCCGGCGACCAGGCAGGTTGAAAACTGTTGCTGGAGTCTGTTAGTTGGTTGGCCTGTGAGTTGCTTAGGTTTAAAGTGAATATTTGTCTGTTTCCGGATATTTCTTTCACATGAGCAATTTTTGATTTATCAGGAGAATAAACTGGTTCGTAACCAGAAGAGACAAGTTGTTCCGCTGCTATTTCTCCTGCAGTTAAGCTGTTGTTGTCTATAATAACTGTAAGTTCTTCACTGCGGGCAGCTCCGTTTGCATTAGTTGCATTGATTTCAATGGTATATTCATCATCTTCCACCACAGTTCCAGAGGTATTTGTACCATCCCAGGAAGTTGAATTAGTTCCTAGATTGCCAGAAGCAGAGAAGGATTTAACAACTATTCCATCACTATCTGATACCTCAATATTAACTGCAGCGTTTTCCGAGAGTGTGTAATTGATAGTCGTACTATCTTTTATCCCATCCGCATTCGGGGAAATGTATCCTTCTGATAATGAAGTGGAGCTGATTTCTGAAGATCTTTCGACCTTAATCACGCCAGATTTTTTAACAATGTTTGGTCCAGCATAGATGTAATAAATGTATTCTCCGTCAGCAACATAGCTTCCATCATTATCTTTACCATCCCATTCAATCGTCTGATCACCAGGGGAAGTTGAAGCATTGTATTGTAAAGTTTTGACTAATAAGCTATCAGCAATTATTACTTTAAAGTTTCCATTAGCAGTTGGAGTTCCATTCAGGACTACGTCAGTGATTGGTCCACCATTAGGATTTTTGAGATTTATAGTCCAGCTGCTTAGAACCACATCTGAGGGCAGAGTGTATTCGGTTGAGAAAGATTGGAAGGATTCATCGTAGTTAAAGGGCAGAGAAATCTCACCACTCTTTATCCACCCCCCACTACCAACTGCTGGATCATCAGAAGTATCCCAGGATTCAGTGTAAGAGGTGCTGGCAATTAAATGGTCGTTAGTATTTGTCGTTGAAGTGGATCCACTGTAATTAAAACGAAGAGAAACGTTTGGATTATTACTTGAAACAGAAAAGCTTGAATATTCTCTATAATCTGGATGTTCATTTGGGGTACCAAAAACACTGGACATTGTGCGCACAGAACCGGAAACAATTCGAATTCCAGATAAAGCATTGCAAGAATCAGATTTGGTATCTGATCCACTCCAGGATGGAGCAACTAAAGTACTGCCAATTACTGATACATTGCGATCTGCCGTAGTTGACGTCCCAGTGTCACTAAAGCGTAGCCAAACATCAGGATCAGTAGGACTTGAGAGACTAAAGGTGGGACTTGGCACATCTGGATCAACAGTAATGAAACTACTAATAGTTTGAGAATAATTTACAGGAGTACCTGGACCTGATCTACAGCTCTTATTCTTTGGATTCACACTACTACTCCACAAATGGCCAGGATGGTTATAAGTAGCAATTAATTTGCCATAGCGAGTGAAGTAACCCGGACCAGTAAATGTCGAAATTGGATTATTAGAGGTTGAAACAAATGTACTATCGTCATAGTCAGGATAACTCCAATCTGGAAATATATTTACTTGGCTAATCGTACCACCGTTAGGAGCATTAAGCGTTATAGAGTAATAAACAAACTTTGTACCGGAATAAGCAACAGATGTGCCAGAAGTACTTGTTGAAACATTCGATGATCCATTCTCATAATAGGTTGCTAAGAGCATACTTGCACTTGGGTAATTAAGGGTCGAAACTGCTAAAGAATAATAAACATTTGGTTGAGCAGTAAAAGGAACACCCCAATTAGTGCTTTGAGAAAGAGTAAAAGAGTAATCTGCAAAATTTTTTCTCTGTGTGGGACTAGTATTTTCATAAACATATATTTTTGTCGCGTTATATTTGTTTGGGTTTCCGGCATAAATGTTAACAGACGCAGGTGCCTGAGGATGAGAGAAGTTGTCTCCGTCATCAAAATTGGTTCCATTATTATTCTTTAAATGACCAATAACCCACCAATCGGACATATAAGAACCATTCACATTCCTTTGAATAGACCAAGACGCCAAACCAGTTGCATCCACCCTCCAACCAAACGTCTGCGGCGGATATTTGGTTCCAGAAGCAGACAATGTATAATCAAAATACTGATTCGGATGATCGGTGCCTGAACCACTAACTGTATAAGAAAAGTCCTGCCAGGGATAATAAGTTCCGAATCCTTTAGCCTCCCACTTAAAAGTATCATACTGCGGCTTTTTGTAAATCTTGACAGTTACCGGACTGTTTTCCGAAAGAGTATAAGCAATGTTTGCAACATCGTCTATCCCATCTCCATTAGGAGATATAGTTGTCGGAGATGCTGAATCGTTCACTATTGCCAGATCGTTATTAACAATTACATCTCTTGTGATTTCACTTTCACTTCCAGCCTCGTCCTTTACCCAAAGCTTAATTGAATACGTTCCATCACCAACATTCACCGTGTCCCAGGTGGCGAGGGTCGAGGCAACGAGGGCCGTATTTCCGCCACCAATTTCGGTCCAGGTACTGTTGCCAGATTCTTTGTGGTAAACCTTATATTCAGCAATATTAGTGTCAGAAGCTGTTCCGGTTATTGAAACGCTTCCACTCACAGTTTGTCCTTGAGCTGGAGAAGTAATTGAAGCTGTCGGATTGGTATTATCTACGATTACTGTCCGTGTAATTTCAGTTACTCCGCTTATGTCCTCTGATCTTAACTTCAAAATATAGGTCCCGTCCGCAAGCGCTGCTGTATTCCAATTGGTTAAGGTCTCATTGATCTTAGGAACGACAAGGCTTTCAATGGTTGTCCATTGGACAGGGACAAGCCCTGTCCCTACACTAATTTCATACTTTTTAAAATTATATGTTGTAAAATCAGCATCACAGGCAATACCGGATATAGCAACAGTTCCTTTTACAACCTGATTGGCTGTTGGCTCATGAATTTTTGCAACTGCCGGAGCATTATCAATGGTAATTACAAATTCTCGATTTGATGGATTTCCTGCTTTGTCTACCGCGTCAACCCTTATTGTATAGTAACCATCTTTAACATTCGGCGTATCCCAGGAAACGATGGACGAAGGAGGAGAGACGATGGACGAGCCAGAAGCTAAATCCATCCATCGAGTGGGCTCAATTCCATATCCATATTTGATAGTGTATTGATCAATATTTAAATCAGAGATTTCCCCAGTAAAATCTACTATACCTGTATTAACCGATTCCCTGGTGGGAGAAGTAATAGCTATGGTGGGTGGAATATTATCTATTCTAATCGAAACCTCATCGCTTGTAGTCTTTCCAGTTTTATCTTTTGCAGTAACCCTAATCGTATAGTCCCCATTTAAACTCGATGCAGTCCAGTCATAAATAGTATTGTTTATGATGTTTATTGGATCTACTGCTGCAATTGCTTGCCAAGACTCAGGACTCGAAGTTTCTCGATATTCTAAAAGTATGGAATTAAGATTATCATCAGAAATTGTCCCAGCAATATTTATTGTTCCGCTAAGAATATCGCCTACAGAGGGATTAGAGATAGACACAGTTGGCAATGTATTGTCTACAATAACCGCCACGTGATTTGAACTTGCATTACCAGGCAAATCCGTAACTGTTAGTTTGAGGGTGTAAGTTCCATCTGTTACAGCAGTTGTATCCCAGACCTCAAGAAAAGATCCGCTAACTGCCAAAGAATGTGTTGCTCCAATCTGCGTCCAACTAGAAGGATTCTCCCCTTCCCCATATTCAACCGTAAATTCCTTGAAATGTGCTTCGTCAATTGCTGTTCCAAGGATAGTTATTGTGTCTGCAATTACTAAATCGTCAGTTGGAAAAGTAATGGTAGCAGTTGGATCAGTGTTATCTAAAGTTAAAGATGTCAAACTTATTGAGGTATTACCAGCTTGGTCTGTAACTGTAAGTTTAATTGTATAAGTCCCATCCGTCCCCAATACAGATGTATCCCAGCTACCCAGTTCTCCAGTATCCATTTGAACAGTTGAAGTTGTAATTCCCGTCCAGCTTTCAGGACCAATCCCAAAACCATATTCAAGCTTGTAGTTTGAAAAATGCACATCTGTAGCAGTTCCATCTATTCCAATTGTACTTCCCAAAATATCACTTGCTTGAGGAGAGCTGATAGATGCTGATGGGGCAGTGTTATCAACCGTAATAGTTACTTGAGTAGAAGAACTGTTACCTGCTTCGTCTGTAACTGTCAATTTGATGCTGTAGTCTCCGTTCAGAGATCCTGTATTCCAGGTTGCTAAGGCACCGGTTGGGATACTAAAAATAGGTCCTTGAATAGTTGTCCAAGTTGTCGGAGTTGTTCCTTCGCCAAACTCAACAACATATTCTTTAAAGTTATCATCTGTAATACTTCCATTAATTTCAATTTGTCCACCTAGAACACTTGAAGCTCCTGGAGAAGTTATACTGATTGTAGGATCAGAGTTATCAATAATAACCGTAACTGTATCAGCATTACTATTATTAGCTAGATCAATGACTGTTAATCTCAAAGTATATGTTCCATCTTTAACACTATTTGTATCCCAGGTTCCCAGAAAACCATTGGTAACCAGGGTCTTATGCGTTGTTCCAATTAAGCTCCATCTGGCCGGGTTAATGCCTTCCCCATATTCAAGCTTATATTCTTTAAAATTTTCATCGGCTGCTCTTCCTAAAATATCAACCGTTCCCCTTAAAACGCTAGCCTCAGTTGGAGAAGTAATAGCCACTGAAGAGCTTTCAACTCCGTTATCAACGGTTATATCTACCTCCTGCAGACTTATGTTTCCAGCCTGGTCTTCGGAAGTAATCTTGATGATGTAGGACCCATTTAATCCAGAAGTGTTCCAGCTAGCCAGAGTGCTGTGGATTACCTCAACATTTGAACTTTTTATGGTGGACCAGGTCCCACCATTACTTTGCTCAACCTTATAACTCTTAAAATTTGCATCATAGGTTTGGCCTTCAATAATAATTTCTCCGCCTAAAACATCTCCATTGCTCGGAGAAGACACAATAAGCGTGGGCAAAGTGTTATCAACAATTATGGGGACACTATAAGAAACAGTATGATTAGCAACGTTTTTAGCGCTAAGTTTAATTGTGTATATTCCATCAACAATCATTGTTGTATCAAGTGTTCCCAATAGATCATCCGATGGAAAATCTGTTGAATAAGTTATGAGCTTCCAAGAAGTTGGGGATTTCCCTTCGCCGTACTCGGCCCTATATTCAGTAAAGTTTTCACCATCTATATTCCCACGTATATCTATTGTTCCCGCGACTACCTGATTCATGTTAGGAGAGAAAAGATATGTTTGTAATTCAGTATTTATAATCTGCCTGGTAAGGGTTGCGATATTTGTGTTCCCAGCTTTATCCTCGGCTTTCACTCTAAAAGTGTAGATTCCATCTGAGAGAAAAACCGTATCGAAATCATCAATCTTTTCATAATTAACAGAAATAAAATCCAGCTTGGCCTCTATCCAGTTTGACGGTGCTGCTCCCGCCCCCTGCCCGTCCGGCAGGCGGGCGTAATCTAAAACATATCTTTCAAAATTTGCATCGTCCGCAATTCCAAAAAGAGATAAATTTCCCGATATAATAGACTCTATGACATCAGTGTATAGATATGCCTCGGGAGGAGTCTTATCAACAATTATCCGCCCTTGTTTTTCGGCTTTGTTCCCCAAAACATCATAAGCTTTAATTACATAAGTATAAGTTCCTTCAGCAACTGACGGATCTCCCCAGATCAACTCATCAGAATTAGTAGAAGCCAAAATAATTCCCAGGCTATTGCGCACAGAAAGTTCAATTAAAACACCATCGCTGTCTGCGGAGATAGTTGCTTCATCTTGAACACCGTCCCCATTAGGTGAAATATAAATATACTGTGGGGAATTTAAAGTAATCGTTGGCGGAGTAACATCTAATTCAACTATTGCAGCTTTTGAATCGGCACCAATATTTCCAACTTGATCCGTAGCTCCAGCATAAATAGAATTTGATCCCTCTGAAAGAATTATATCTGCGCTAAATCTTCCATCAGCGCCAATATTTATAGGGGGACTCCTCTTTACTCCATTGATCCATAAATCTATTTTTGAATAAGGCTCAGCAGTTCCAGATATAGTTATACTTTCATCTTTAGTTGGTGATTGTGGTTGATTGATAACTGGCGAAGCAGGAGAAGTTAAATCCGCGAACAGCGCGAATTCACCGGTTTTTTCAATGTAAGCGGTAAAAGTATTACCGTGGGTACTGCCGTATAGTTTTGTCCAATCCGAACCGTATCTCCAAAGTTCTACGGGCTGATCTTCAAAATTTAAAATCCCTTCATCATAATGGATAACCATGGTGGCTTGTTTATCTAGCGTAAGATCTTCAGGATGCAACTTATAGGTCAAAGTAATATTATCTTTACTATCAACCTGATATGATTTAGAGACAGTATCAAACTCTTCAATATAAAACTCGGTACCTTCGGCTACTGCTCCAGCGGGAATTATAATTTTAACCATTCCATCCGGACTATAGATAATATTTCCAGCCAGGCCTGTAGCTGGAGTGTTTACTTTCACGATATCGATTGATCTATAACTGGAAGAATTCGCCACTTGATCGGTAGCAGTGAAAGCGTAAGTTATATAACTATTATCCGGGACGAGCGATCCAAAGCTATCCCTCCCATCCCAAGAGATACTATTGGTAATCCCAGGCACACCAGAAACCACATACTTTCTGACTATTGAATAATTACTATCGCGGAGGGCTATGCTAATATCAGCTGGTTCTGAAATTGTAAAATCAATATCAAGCGAACCGGAATCTGCTGTAAAACTCACTTCACCTAGTGAAGATGTATAGATATCTGTAAAACTTGGTGGAGTAGTGTCTATGGTTACTAACGTTGAATCATTGACTGTTCGGTTGCCGGCCTGATCTTCGACAGAGATTCGGTAGGTGTATTGGCCATCGGGAATAGCCCTCACCCCTGGCCCCTCTCCCAGAGGGAGAGGGGAAAACCCATCCCAAACTGTAGCTATAGGTTGGGAACCTGATAATCCCTCGTTTTCTACATTCCAGATGCTTTCATTGTTTTCGTTAAGTACTTCAACCATTGCGCTTAAGCTCTCAGCCAGATTATCATTTAGATCGCAAGTTAACGTATCCGTATCAAATTCACCATCTCCATTAGGTGAAAAGACACCAGAGTTAGCAATATTATTAATTTCTGGTGGTGTGGTATCAACCACAACTGAAAGCGATTCATTGGTTGTTGTATTTAAGGCTCTATCTGTAGCAGTGATTCTTATGATATAAATACCGTCGTCAATCACAGGTCCAGAGTCATGATTCCCATTCCAGGTAAGTTCTCCCCATCCTGGAGCAAACCCTAAAATCTCCCAATTTTTAATCACATTATTTGCACTGTCCAGAAATTCAACTTTTACTTCCATTGTTGCTGGGAAGTCATAATGATATGAATCATCTGTAAGATTAAATCGAATCTTTGTGTCATCTTTGACCCCATCATCATTGGGAGAAAAATGTGGGTTGGTTAAGGATGGATAAGTATCTGGATTAAAAGCAATGGTCGGTGGATTGTGATCAATTTCAAAATTTATTAAATCGTCTGTGCGATCCAAATCATGTTTTGAACTATTGGTTCTTCCATCGAGGCCTCTAAAATTTTCCTGTTTATCATAGGCACGCATGTCTATCCAGTAAATCCCTCCAGGCAGATTTACCCACCATTCTCTTGTGGAAGCTTCAAAGGATGCTGTGTAAACCGCTGTACCCATTATGTCATTTTGATCCGTACCGATATACAATTCGTAATGATCTAAATCAGTATCCTCTGGTTCATTCCAGGCAATTTTGACATTTCGGTCATCAAAGTACTGACCATCGTAGATGTTTGCTATAGTAAAAGGGTCTGGAGGGATGGGGTCTATTTCGAAAGAAGGCCAAATGCCTTCCCAATTAGAAGTAACTTCTGGCCATTCATATCCCGCAACATCAGTAGTCCCATTTAGTTGACGATAATGTCCAGCTTTATCAAAGGCTGCCATGAAAATATAATATTTTCCTATGGGCAAATCTTTCAACCAGACTTCCCTGGTAACAGCAGCTTCAAATGTTGCAGAATAGACTGCTGATCCATGAACATCATTTATGTCAGTCCCAACCACAAGCTCATAGTAATCAAGATCCTTATCCTGCGCTTCACTCCAGGCAATCCTTACGTCTTTGCCATCAATTAAATAACCATCTGGAGGATCTTCGAGGGTAAAGCCAAGGGGTGGGATAGCATCAATTGTCGCCCTAAGGATTCGAGATGAGTCTCTTGAATCACCAGAAGATGATCCCCCATCAGAATCCCTCCAATTTCCATTATTATCAACAGCTTTTACTTTAACATCGTATATCCCATCGTAAGGTAACGTTATCTCTGCAGAATTTTCCAAGGGAGAGATATCTTTCTTAAGATAAACCCACGATTCTTCACTGCTTTCGTCCATACCCTCATAGATGGTCCTGCCGTAAACTTCATATTTCTCCAGCCCATACCAATCAGCCTCTGACGTCGTCCAGCTAATAATAAACGTTCGGCTGGGAACAAGTTGTTCTCCTGTTTCCGTTAAACTAAAGTCCGTAGGCGGCGAAGCCCCAAAAATTTGAATTTCATTTTTATCTCCATCTGCGACATAAACCACTTTGGTTCCATTGATCTTTCTTACCACCAGCTTGAGTGGCTTACTCAATATTTTTGAATTACCCCAGGATTTGATAAAAGTACCATCATTTTTAAATTCTTGAATCCTTTGATTCCCAGTATCAGCTATCCAGATGTGGTTATCTTCGTCTATAAAAATTCCCTGCGGTGATTTAAATTGGCCTGGGCCGCTTCCTTCAGAGCCAAACTTCGAGACAAAAGAACCATCCGAAGCGAATTTTTGGACGCGGTTGTTGCCGGTGTCTAGAACATGGATGTTGCCAGACGAATCTACAACTGCATCAAAGGGAAAAGTAAACCGTCCAGAAGCATTCCCTGATAGATTGGAGTGCAAATACATTACCCTCGTCCAACCACGATCGTATTTAGTTTTATCAATAGCGTTTGGATTAAAAACAATATTATCATTAAGTGAATTTGAAGAAAACGACGCATGCTCAACGGTTCTGCCTGAAACAGGAATTCCAAGAACCCTCGCGTCAATCCGATTATAAGAATTTCTTGATTCTTCGCGCAGATCAACAGCCAAAGCAGGAAACACATCCGCTTCCCCAAGACTGTTATACCTCAATACACGATGTTTATTCTTATCAACAACATAAAAGTTATCTCCAGAAAAAACAACCTCACTTGGCAAATCAAATCCCTCACGAGAATCATATACAGGACCTTTCCCTGCATCTCCTGATTGATCAGCATTATTTATTCCACAAATCCACTTATATGTATTTACTTTTCCAAATGTCATATAAACATCTCTACCCTTAAGCTCTTTAATCAGATTAAGATCAGCATCATAGAGGAAAACACTTAAACTATAGGAGTCGGCCACGTAAACTTTATCTCCAGAGGGAGAAACAGCCAAACCTAAGGGCAACCGGAATCCCTCCACTGAGCCAATAATTGTTCCAGCTGGATTGTATTTGACAAGTTTATGAAATCGTCCATATAGCACATATTGATTACCAGCGGAGTCAAAAGCCATATCCGAAACAAGTGGTCTATCTGCCCATTTGGGTAAATCTGGCAATGTTGGATCATAAATATACTCTTCATCTATAGCAGGTGGAGCATGTTTGCCCCCTTTATCAACCGAAACAATAGATGAGTAACTTTTTGCAATATTGCCAGCCAGATCGACCATAACAAATTGCAAACGATAATATCCATCAACAAAGCCAGGCGCATCTTCCCATTCCACAGTAACTGTTTCATCTTCATCTATCGAAGGATTTGTGTATATACGTTCTTGAACAACAATCGAATAATCACTATCTTCCACCACATTAACAAGACATGAATACAAATCCTCGTTTGGCCAGAAATTTGCCTTAATCGACCCACCGGTTGAGGTAATGTGGTTATCAACCATGGACACAGAAGCCAAAGGGATTGTATTATCAATTACAATAGAATCGTAGGATTCGTATGTAGTAATACCGGCAGCATTTGAAGCAGTAACTGTAAAAGTATATTCCCCAGCCGGTTTTGTATCTCCCCACTCAACTCGCAACCATCCAGTATCATCCACAGTAATCCTATCCACTTCATTGCTAGACGAATCAAATATTTGAACAGTCCAATCCGCCTCTGGTGTGCATCGCGACTCAATAAGCGCATTTTTTTGAAAATTTGGGCTTACATCAAGTAAGTTTGAACTAATATATCTATTATTAGCATAAGCGTAAAATATTTCTGGCAAAGGATCAGAAGTAACACTTGCTTTCATCACTGATGCACCCACTACAGTAGGAACACTTGCAAGCATTATTCCCCTACTGGCAATGTCATCTGGAAGCCAGGCATAAGAATAAGAAGTGCTATTGAAATCAACGCCCACCAAACCCACACTAATTATCCTCTGCACCTCTTCTGGCTCACTTAAATGAAAACCAAAATCATCTCGATAGCAAGAATATATTTTTGCAGTTATTTTATAAATTCCAGCACTTGGGTAAAATTTAGCAAAATAATAATCAGCCCAGTCCTCTTTCGAACTATAATGGGTGACAAACGGCTTTGAAAAACAATAATAGGATTCGAAACTTGAGACTATCTCCTGCATATCATCAAATTTAATTGTCTTTGTTTTAGTCGGCCAAGAGCTATCGGTTAAATTTTCTACCTCAAATTCAACTTTATATGGATTAAAAAACAAATTGTCCTTCTGATAGGCTTCAATGATTGCTCGCACTGGATCGCCTGGCTTAATTATTTGATAATGGTCATTATCCCCATCAAAAGTTTCATCAGATCCTGTTCCAAGCAGATTAATTTTATGGCCCGATACTTTATCTTCAATAATTTTCAACTCACCGTAAAAAGGTTGCTTTAATCCTTTAACGATAGGATTTTTGGTATTATTAGTAGTATCAACTGAAGGTGTCCCTAATCCAAAATGCAAGTGTGGGCTTTCTCCTTCTGCGCCCCCATCGGTTGCGCCAGAAACCCCTAAAGTAGTGGTTGTCGTTACCACCTGACCTTCTATTACATCAATACGATCGAGATGCGCATATCTAGTTTCATATCCACCATGATCTACAATAACGTTTTTCCCCCACAATGAATCATCAGCGGGGTGAATTTTTGCTATGCCTGCTTCAACAGGATAAACATTTTGACGATGCTTTCCAGTAGTACGATCAATCGTTCGGAAATCTATGCCATCATGCGCCTTATAAGTCCCGTAACGGCTTCTAAACTGCCCAAAATTAGCATTAATTCCAAATCTAACATCTAGTGGAAATGATCGGGCTAAATAATATTCGGCCCCTACTGCCTGAGGAAGAAGTAATATTAAAAACGCTACTATAAATAAGCCGAATCTTCTCAAGATTTTACTCCACTAATTGAAAATGTATTTTTTCAATAATCTTCTTTAATTTTTTCTTGCTCTCAAAATTTGAATCAGAAAAAACGACATTGTTTGATTGTGGCAAATAGAAAAATAGACGATAATATTTTTCAAATCTACCACGAGGAACTCCATAGGCTAAGCAGATTAAAATGTCATCTTTCTCAAAAAACTCTAATTTATCAACAGAGTTCATCTGCTGTTTTTTGGCTATATAAACAAGTTTTTCTTTATTTTCCTCCGGCAGATTCTCAGGAGCTGGCCATACATTAAAACCAATTCCAAGTCTTTCTTCTTCCGGAACATTTTTAGTAGAATTTGGGTCATCCGGACTAATATTGGATATGCCAAAGGGGGGACCTTCTGGCCCAATCCTCCACCCTTCCCCAGTCTCTTCATACAAATACCATTCCTTGGGATAAGACACTGAAAAGCCAGCTTTGCTTACATAGGTTTTCCATTCCTCGGTAGATGTTACCGTGGATTCAACAGAAACAGACGCTTTTTCTTTTTGTGGCGGTTTCCCTCCCATTGCAAACACAGAAGCTAGACCAAATACCATCAGCAAAACAAGCGAAACTATTATTCTTTTTAACATTGTTTATTCCCCTTTCTGTTTATTTTTATACTACTTAAATGAGCATAGCGCGTCTGAAATGTAGTATGATCAACTATTACACAATGACCCCAGCCTTCTTTGCTTCCTATCAGACCCTGTTGCAGAATAAGTTTTGTTGCATCCGGCACAAAACAAGCTTCAATGCTTGCTGATATAGTATTGGGTTTAAACACAGGAATCGATTGGGTCGGATCAATAAACAAATGTTTTATAGCGTCAAATTCGCCCGCTGGTATTTTTGATTTCGTGACCTTTTTTGTCGGATCGGGATATACATGGGCAGTGCCAGAGGAGACGGGATAGATAGGCATATGTGTTATGCGACTTTTCAGCGGGATAAAATAATCCATGCCATCATGATACATATATCCTGCAGAACCACGATATTCGCCGTAATTGTGGTTAATATATTCTCCTTCTAATATAATGTCGGACGAATAATCTAGAGAAACAATTCTTTCTAGATTATAATCAGCCACAACTTCACCACAAAGGATGATTAATAAAAGGGCTATTAAAATTTGAATCTTATTTTTCACTAATAAATCTTATTGTATTTACAATTTCGTAAAATTCTTTTTGTGCCTTTTCTGACACATTAACAATCACCAAAGCATCCGTTTTTTTAATATAGAACAAGGCTCTTCTCAATCTTTTACCATCATAATAAATCAAAAACATATCGGGCCCATTTTTTACGGGGAACATTTTAATCGTATCATCTTCCTTGCCAACGTAAACATTATGTTCTCGTGCTAAAAACAATATCTTATCTTTTGATCCCTTAGGAATTAATCGATCTTCAATCCTCATAGTTACATTATTTCTAAATAAATATTCAATAGTAATCCCTTTACTTTCAACTCTTTCTTCTGGATTATCAGGATTAAAATCACAAATTGTGAATGAAATATATCCATCTAATTCTTCCTGAGTCAATTTAATGTCTTTTTTCTCTTCCAAATACCAATCAGCTGGATATGAAACAGAAAAACCATATTTACTTACATAGGTCTTCCATTCTTGAGCCGTCTGACTTTTTTCATTTTGAGACGGTTTCCCCCCCATCGCAAACACAGGAACTAGACCAAACACTATCAGCAAAACAACCGAAACTATTATTTTCTTCATCATGAGCAATTCTCCTTTCTCACCTTTTTAAAATATCAAAGACCCTCTAACTCCCACCTGCGAGGCGACATAATCGTTGGCAGAATCATCCACATCTTCATAATGGATATTTTTCAGATCCGCACCAAATTGGAATTCAGACAAAACCGGATTATTGACTGGATATTGCAAGACAAAACCATAACCCTGTTCAGTCTTATTGCAATTGACCGCGCCTCTTTGCTGGGCTTGTGAACAATCATAATAAAGCTCAAAATCGTGACCGGCAAGTTCCCATTTATAGGCTAACTTAAAATAGGGAATGTTTCGGTCATATGACAAAGACGAATTATTTAAATCATTGTATATCTCATTCGTCAAAAGGACATAACTGGATAAGCCACCTTTAAACTTCATTAAAGTTCCCAGGCTGTTTTTATCATACCTCGTATCAGAATTAACCAATACAACCGGATCATTTACCCTTCCCTTCTCATTATTCTGCAGTGCCTTTAGTATTAACTGTAATTCCTGACAATATTCTCTACTAACAGGAGCTATATTCAAAATATTAAAATTATTGTAAAGAGATTGAGCACTTGATTTGCCAGAAAATTGGAGGTCAGGAACATCTTGCGTTTTTGCTTTATACATGTAGCCAAAATCCCAGATATCAAAACAATTATATTTGAATTCAAGAGATACTATCTGATCTTTTGCTTCGGGTGAGACTAGATCCAGCCATTGACGGTTAAAATTCTCAAAACCAATCTTAACAAAAGAATCTCTATGAAAGGGATACTTAATAGCCAATTCAACCTTATCTTTTGCAGAATTGGTATTACTTTTGACTTTGCCAATAGTAGTAAAATATAAACCGTTTCTTCTATAGGTGCTGCTCAAGAAACAATTCCCCAGTTGGGTCTTGCCGGTTATGCTTAAAGCACTATCAGGCTCGCGGGTACCGCTGCTTATAATATCCCTATTGCTCAAAGCAAGTTCTGTTTTAATTAACGTGTTTTCATTAAAGATCGTAGTATTGTAAATATTAATAATATCAAAATCAGCTGCTGGGATATCATTATAGTCGGCGAAGTCAACATCTCTAAGCGAGACAGAAGATGCCCCCCATTTGGACCATGGTGTCAGTTGGTACTCACAAACATAACCAGACACTGCTTGATTATTTACGCGGTAGAAATAAGTGACTTCCAGCGTGTCTGAACTAGTTAATAAAGTATTCAAAGACAAGCGTCCCGCCGTATAATCTATCAAATAGTCGATGCCGCAGTTTAGATATTGGCCATTTTTAAGTACCTGCTCACGGTCTGTTGCTAAAAAGCTGTGTTTGAGATTAAAAACTATACCTGTTTGCCCTGTAATTTTTTCTGATTCATAAAGATACGGCCCATACGTATAGCTATAATCAATCCTGACTGATGCGTCCGATGCAACTGGCTCAGCTAAAATAAATAAACCAAGGATATAATTAGCCCGATAATCAATATCACGGTATAATCTTAAACCGTCAACTGTGAGAATCTCACTATCATCAATGATTCGGTATTCCGGCGAAGAAAAGGCCCTTCTTTTTGCCTCTTTTTGAAAGTCAAAATTTCTGTTTTCCTTTTTACCGTTAATCAATCTATACCTAACTTCAACTTCCTCAGCTCCCTGAAAACTTCGCGGTATCAGCACTAAACCACCATCAGCATCAACCATAAATTCCTCACCTTTTATTAACTCTTTGCCGTCTAGACGAACTGCTACGCTTTCCTCAACAATATCAATCCTGCCTAAATCCAGACCTAAATATTCTAAATCAGGGTTATCTTTATAATAAGAAGTTGCCGCTATATCGCCATCATAATCAGGGTTCCGAAACAGCTTCCAGCTTTCATGGTTCGTTGTTAGCCTTACTGGTTCCTGGTTCGGATATCTGGATGCAAAATAAGCAATTTTAAGCTTATCCCAGGTTAAACCAATGCTGCCGCCATTCAATAATAAATCCTGTACTGCAAATTCCTGATCAGCAAATAATTCTTCCTGATTACCAAGGCTTAAATAATAATCCTTATAACTGACAAATACATTATATTTGCTGGGAGAACCGCTCAATTGCCAAAGATCGTAATTAACCCCTAAATCAACCAATAATTTACCCTGAATATATAAACTTAATTGTTCTGTCCAGGGGCCAGTGGCTTGGCTTTGATAAAGAATATTATCTAGTGCTAATAAATAATTTCGTGCCGGACTAATTTCCAGCTTGTTGTAATACCAGTGCTTATGGCCACTGATATTCAATTGGGGATAGAGCATTTGTGTGGCAGCAAAAGAAGATCTAATTAATATTACAAATAAAACTACTGCAGTAACAATAAATACACTTATTAATTTCTTGGACATTTCGACGTCTCCTTTCTCCCTACATATTATATCGACACATTTTGGAAGAAATTTCGCTCTTTCTACCAACAAATTAGCGCCATCAAAAAATCTTACTTATCACCTCACAGGTAATAACCCTTTCTACGGGCACAATCCTACCGTCTTCTAAATTAGTGCATGGAAAACGCATATATGATTTAACCATCCCTACACCATCTGCATACCACTCATACATTTCAAAACCCTCTTCCTGTAGTCCAACTTTGAATGTACTAAATGAACCAGCAGGCACATCCACTGTTTCTACTCCTATAACTTCGAACGTTCCTATAGCTCCTCTTTCCCAAGTATTTCCAACATCCAAAGGAAATGGCAAAATTAAAGTTGCCTCTGTGGTTGGATGGCTCAAGCTTCCATAATGGCGCACACCGCTATCATCAATCTGATAATATCCACTCGTACCCGCAAAGCTGGAGCATTTAATACTTGTAGCTGTGGCTTCCTCAGAAACCATAAGCTTTTGAACGATTCTTCCATCCGAAAGAGTGGCTGTTCCATCAAAGTAATATGTTTTAGTCCAGCTGCTTTCTGATGTACCTACGGTCTGTTTGCATGCATATTCCCATGAATATCCATCATTATGAGGGAAATAATTTGGGGAAGATACTTGAAGAGTTTGCCCACACCCTGCCACCCAGACTCCTGCCACAAAGACCAGTACGATAATAACCAAAGCAACTAATATTTTTTTAAACATCTACGCGCCTCCTTATATAATGTCTACAGATTTTTGGTTAAAATTCCGCACACTTCTTCCCTGATTGCTTTCCTCCAGCAAGACTTTCAATTTCTGTCGCGAGGTATCTGAAAGAGGCATAGATATCGCCCCCTGTATTGAATAAACACATTTTATCATTTTGATTCTCCTTTTTACAAGTTATCGCGCGAAAAATCAATAAAAAAAGGCCTCCCGCACTTTCTCTGTTCAATTCAGAAAGTGCTGGAAGCCTTATCAATGCCTTAGTTCCTCCTACGTCCTTCTTCGCTAAAGCTTCGAAGGACTTCGGAGGACAAATCCGCCTGAGGCGGATGGCGCGCATCAATCTTGGCTTCTGACCTATACTATTATCGGCAACTTTTGTGGGGAATTTCAGTTACGGAGTAAATTTTTGAATCCTCTTGTTGCTTGAATCAACAACATAAACACTATCATCACTACCCACAGCAACATCAATTGGGTCATTAAATTTGCCGTTACCTATCCCGTATTCACCCCAACGAGTGATAAAACCGCCATTATTATCAAACTTATAAACCCTATTATTGCTATAATCAGCCACATAAACATTGTCAGCGGCATCAACAGTAAGGCCAACAATACTTGAAAACCCAGCCAAGGCAGAACCTGAGCTTCCCCAACTTAAAAGATAATTACCGTCTTCATCAAATTTTTGGATCCTATAATTGTATTGATCGGCTATAAAAATATTGCCATTGCTATCAATAGCAATACCAGTTGGATATTTAAATTCTCCACTATCACTGCCATATCCTCCCCATTGCATTAAATACTCACCGGATGAAGTAAATTTTTGAACCTTATTAGCGTAATAATCAACAACATAAACATTATCAGAGGTATCTATCGCTATGCGAGAAGGATAAGAAAACTTTCCAAAACCACTATCACTGCCGTCCCAAGAAAGCAAGAAATTACCACTGCTATCGTATTTTAGAATTGTATCTTTTTCAGAATCAACTATATAAATATTACCACCGGAATCAAAAGCCAAATCATTTGGAATTTCAAACCCGCCTTCGACAGAAGAGGTGGCTTCCAATGTCATAAGAAAATTGCCAGCCGCGTCGTATTTATTAACAGTGCCGACATATGACCCATAAGAACCAGAATACATTGTCACCCAAACATTACCAGAACCATCAATTGCAGCTCCCCTGGGAAAAGCTGCCTGCGTTCCAGCATAAGTATTCCACTGTGATACGTAATCATATGGATCAATTGTAATTACTTCAACCGTAGCAAAACCCTCGATTGACCCGGATGTTGCCTTTATTATGCCTATACCCGCAGCAGTAGCAGTAAATTCAGCTCTATAATAAGAGCTGTAATAAAGAGCGTCCACATCACCCACTGAGCCTGTTATTGACCAGGTTGGAGAAATAGAAATATTATTGCCATAGGCATCTCTGCCTTTTGCTTCAAGATAAACAGAATCTCCCAGTGCCAAAACTTCGGTAGAAGGTAAAATTTGGATAGAAGCTAAGGAAGCAGCTGTAACATATAAATATACATAAGCGGAAAAATCTCCGTAGACTGCACGAATTTGCCCTCCCCCAGCATGGCTTGAAGCTGTAAATAAGCCAGTCGCATCAATAGTCCCTATCCCGGAATAATAAACTTCCCAGGATGGGGTAACTGTTTGTGAGTTGCCAGAGTCATCTACTGCGATAGCATATAGTTGAAGTTGCGAATTAACAGTTACGGTAGGATCCACAGGAGAAATAATAATAGAAGTAATTTCTGATAATTGCTGCGTCAATTCCAAATTGTTACCACAACCAAACAAAGTAAACACTAACAGAAACAAAACACTAAAAATTGCTATAGATTTCATAAAAAGCACCTCTTTTAACTTATATTTCATAACCTATTGAGATCATATACAAATAATTTCGCTGATCAGTTGGCGTATATACATATGAATTAGAAAGTAAGGTTGAAGTTGTCATCCATTTATAACTGCCGCCTAAGAGGCCCTGATAATTATAATATAAAACATCAAATTTTAATCTGTCCCACACATAACCCAAGCCTAACGTAAAGTCTAATAAATTCTCTTCTACTATTGAAAATAAATAATCATTAGCTATCTTGTTTTCTTTACTAATAAGGCCTCCGCGCAATACACAAACCTCATTTAAAGGGAATTCGCAGCCCAAATTATATGACAAAAATAAATAACTACCTTGTTGATCGATTGCTTGTTTTAACTTCGCACCAAACATCAGAATAACATCTTCGTAAGGAATGACCTGCACTCCAAGCCCTCCATCGAGATCGCTAACCATCCCTATCCTTTTTGAATAAGCCCCATAATTCACAATTAATTTCCCATCTAACATTCTGGAGCCAAGCATAAGACTCATTCGCCCCGGAGCATTACGATTGTAACTGCCAAGCAATCCACCAACATCTGCTGGTATTGTTGACTTCTGGTACTCGCTAAGAGACAGATTAAGCCAATAATTTTCATTGTGTAAGCGCAACCCATAAGACAAACCGCGATAAACAGACGATTCCTGTTTCACGACCCCTTCACGAGAGATCTCTGTCCCCCCGTAAGAATCAAACTGGGCTGTATCATCATAAGCCACTGCCAGATCAAACCAGTCGGTCAATTTATAACCCAAAATAATAGTTTTTGCTTCTGCCCGGCCATTGCGATTAAGCATCTGGAAGTTACCCGATGAATTAATATATGAGGAGCGATAATCCCTGGCTTCGTTAAAATAGAGAAGTCCTAAATTAAGGCCGTTGCTAAAGGGTTGGGCAAAATTGAGTTCGTAACCTTGTCTGACTCCCTTTTTTTCCAGATCATATATAAACGATGATGGCTGATTATTCTGAGGGAAACTGTAGCTGAAAAAATTATCTAAATGAGAAATTGAAACATTGGCTTTCTTTACGCCATTGATCTGTTCAATATAATTACTATAATCCATTCCCTCATTAACAAGGCCTTCGGCATCGCCCATTGCCATTAATCTTAAATTATAGGCATAGCTACTACCAATCAAATTAGCCATGATAAAAGCAAGCCCAACAAATAAAGGAAAAAACTTCTTAAGCATATATCTCCATTTTTGAGGGATAGAACTATCTATATATTATACAAGGGCATACAAATCAATTCAAACAAAAAGAAATAATTGTTACTATTTATATTGACTAATAGATCATGAAGTGGGAAAATTCCGTATCCGAGCAATACGAGGTGTTTATAATGTCAAAACCATTAATTTTAATAGTTGATGATGAAAAAGAATATGCTGATGAACTGGCAAAAAGCATTAAATTAACAGGTAAATACGAAACAATTACCGCCTATTCTGCTAAACAAGCAAGGGAAGCCCTAAAAAAGAACAAGGGTGTTTTTGGTGTTTTTAAAAATAAAATCAGATGTATCCTGCTGGACATTAAAATGCCGGAAATGGACGGCCTGCAGTTTCTTGAAGAATTAAGGAAAGAATATGGGCCTAAAATTGAGGTAATACTGGTTACGGCCTATGAAGATGAAGAAAAATGGGAAAAGGCCACAGATGGACTGGTTGCCGGCTACGTTACTAAACCATTTAATAAATATGATCTCTTTTCAAAGCTGGAGAAATTATTTTCCAGCAAAGATTCCAGGATTGAAATGATTGGGGACACACTAATGAAAGGGTTTGAGAAACGAGGAAAAGGGAAAAAGGCTTAATCGGGAGAAACAGGAAAAGATATTATAAACGTAGTCCCCTTACCTACTTTGCTCTTTAGTTCTAAAGTTCCGCCATGCTCCCTGATAATCCTATAAGCTATGGGCAAGCCCAAGCCAACACCTTCGTGCCGCGTGCTAAAAAACGGATCAAAAATCTTTTCCTTGAGCTCCGGAGCAATCCCCTGCCCTGTATCTGATATTTCCAAACGCACTGTTGAAGTATCTTTATCATATTGAGTTTTAATTGCCAGTTCGCCCCCATTGGGCATGGCATGGACCGCGTTATCAACTAAATTTATTAATGCCTGCTTAAGCTCGTTTTGATCTGCCTTAATCTTTGGCACCTGTTTTAAATCCTTTTTTAGGCTAACCCGACTTATGACAAACAGCTGAAGCGTTTCCTGGACCAATTGATTTAAATCTATCTCAGAAATATTCCTTACTTCAGGCTTTGAAAGTTTTAACATCTGCCTGATAATAGAAGTAGCCCTTTCAATATTTGAAGTTACGGCCTCTTTGTACTCATTTAATTCCTTTGAATCCGGCAGATTTTGTGTTTTTAACTGGATTATGGCTAAAGGATTACGTATCTCATGAGCAACACCGGCAGCAACAGCGCCTAATGAAGCCAGGCGCTGGGATCTCTCTAGCTGCTTTTCTGTTTCAACAAGTCTTCTTTCGGTTAATTCAAATTTATCTTTAACTTCCTCATATGGTTTTATAATATATTCCAAAGCAATTGCTACGTATTCTGCAATAGTCCTGAAAATTTCCAGATCGTCATCAGTATATTCATCTTCAGATCGTTTTTTACCTAAAACAAAAACACCCAGCAGGTCAGAGCCAGAAAAACAAGGGACCGCGATATGACCATCGATTGGAGAAATATCCTTCTGGACTATATCAGGCTTAATTGAAGACTGCATATCTGGCTCTCCAGTAAGGCCGTCCCACTTAACATAATTTTTCGAGCTATCATCTAAAAAGTATATTTTTGTCTCAGAAACATCTATATCATCCTGCAAAATGGGATAGATTGTTTTAACAACATCTTCTCGTGTTAAGGCTTTACTCAAACTCGCGGCAACCTTGCGTAAAACCTTGCGATAATCATACCAACCTTTAATAAATGCCCTATCCGTAGTTGTCTGAAGAAAAAGCCTTATTCTTTGGAATGTTTGCCCAACCAAAATACCGTATAAAATAGTCAAAGTCCAAAAGGCCAGATCGATTTCTATTCCTATATATACTCTATACAACCAGACAAACCCTGTATAAATTGATCCGAGAAACAGCACGGTGAGCAGCCAGGCGAGGGCTCTACTAATAACCACAGAAATATTCATGAGGCGGTGTTTGGTAATGGCATAGGCTAAAACAACTACCCAAATAAAAGAACTGTATGGCCCGACCCAAATCAATCTGTAGTTGCCCAGGAGAATCAATATCAGATTAAAATATATATCGACTGTACCTGTAAGCGCAGTTGCTAAAATAATATATCCTAATTGGGTCTTATATGTTCCTGCTGACTTTAGATATGATTTTGCCAAGAAATATAACCCAGCCAAGAAATACCCAACGATGTAAAGTCCAAAATAAGGATAGCCCCAACCCAAAACGCTTTCTCTCCCCCAATCTAGCAGCAAAATATCTTTTATTAACAGATCAGGAATGTTTACACAAAATAAAATAATAAAAGGCGGGAGATGCAGAAGCAATGTTTGGATAAGATTAAGTTTCCCCAACCTTTTTGAAAAAACAAGAGAAAAATGAAGGAAAAAACTTGCAATAAATGCTGATGCAACAATAAATTCTTTATTCAAAAGAAATAACAGATCGAGGTCAGGCGGAATTGTTCTAAATAAAACAATTCCAAGCGTCCAAAAAGCGCTACTCGCTGAGATTGCCGCAAGAAGTAAACTCTCATTCTTACGGAAGCCTTTAAAAATAAGGAAAAGAGATATTAATAAATAGGCAATAAAAGCTGAAAATAATAAAACATCTATAACTGTGATTATCATGTGTGTTTTCTAATTATTAGGTAAATATTCATTTTAGTTTCTTTCTCATAATCAATCTGTAGATTGAAATCGCCATGAAGGCCCTTAGCGAGAGAACGCATATCATTCTCATTCCTGTAATTTATATACCATTCGCCAAGAAGTTCAGTGAAAGCCCTATGACGATCCTTGTCAGAAACATTGCCAACAATTAAAACCCCATTATTTTTAAGCCTTGAAAAGAGAAGCTCTATTATTTTGGCAGCTGTTTTATCATTAAAATAATCAATTAAACCTGACGAATAAATAAGATCCTGATCAGCCAAAGCTGAATTAAGCCGGTTAGGGCTTAATAATGTTCGTATATTAGCATTTACATAGTTAACTTTAAAAGACTGGGACTTGTTTTTTTCTATACCAGCTACTTGTTCCTTAACATAATCCAATGCCTGTTTTTCAAAATCAAGGCAGGTAAAGGAAGCTTGTGCCGCAGCAGGATACTCAGACAAAACCTCAAGGATTTCCATGGCCGGTCCACAGGCAATACTGGCAATTGCAGGACTAATATTATTATCCAAGCAATCAACAATTTGTTTTTTATAAAAACTTTTACGGTTATGGTTAGCCCGCGCAATTGGAAGAGTTAAAGAATAACGATGGATAAGTTTAGCAAAAGTCGACTCCCCTTCATAACCATCCTGGTACAAATAAAGCATCATTAAATAATCACCCGGATAGCCAAGCGGCTTTTCACAAACACGCCTGTTATAAGGAGAAAGAAGAAAAAACGGTAATAATTCGCTCTGATAATATTTTTGATGCCTACGAAGTTCTTCCTGCGAAAAATCGCGCGCAATGCCCCAAGTGTTAAAAAAATGCTTGTCTAATATACTAAATATTGCCTGACGTCTTTGTTCAATAAAATCTATCTGTTGACGGGTTGATGGGGCATTCATATCAAAATCATCATGGAGGTTCTTTGTTTTTTGCAGAAAAGCTTTGGCATTCAAAGCCTCATCTATAAATTCTTTATTATATAAAGAACTATCACTCATTACTCCTCCTTGAGGCAAATTTCCATTAAAAGATTCTATCATTTTATCCGCATAAAAACAGCAAAATTTCACAGTTCAACGAAAAAGACTATCAACCCTTCGACTCTGGTTCGACTCGGTCGCTTCGCTCCCTCGCTCACCATTCGCTCAGGGCAAGCCCCTTCGACTCCTCCTCGACTCAGTTTACCCTGAGCTTGCCGAAGGGCTCGAGTCCCTCGGGGCCAGTCATGGACCCCCAACTACGCCCTTTCTTTCATCCCATAAAGAGCTACTCGCAAAAAACTCATTGCCCTATCAATCCTTCCTACACCGCAACCCATTATTTCTGCAACTTCCTTTCTTTTTCTGGGCTTTCCGTCATGGAGTCCAAAACGTAATATCAATAATGTACTCTGATTAGGAGTTAACATTTCCAACGCTCTTGCTAAATCAGAACGCATATCTACCATATCCAAAGCACCATCTATCCGCAAACTTCTTAAAGATCCTGATCTTTTAAGGATGCCGGCCACATCTCCATCAAATTCTTTAGGAGATGGTACACCAATAATAGGCGTATATTCCTCAACTTTCACATCATCAGCTCGAAAATTTGCTGGGAGACGGTCCACTAATACGCCCGGCAGGTTAGCTACCCCTTCTCCTTCCCGAAGTTGTATCGTTCCTTCAGGAATTTCACTTAGAACCGTGGACAGCCTTTGACCAAGTATGCGTCTTGCTGTATCCTCGCTCGGCTTTCCATCTGCCTCTCTATAGGTTAAACCCGAAATTTCAACTTTTAAACCACCAAATGCTTCATGCTCCAAGACTTCTACTTCGGCTGGTCTCCGTTCCGCTAATATATCTTTTACAGCCTGCAAATCCATTGGGTTATCAGCGGCTCTAACTTGAACTCCTGCATTTCCATTATTCAATCTTTTTGCAAGAATAGATGCTCTTCGTCCCATACTCAGCCTGTTTCCCATTCTAAAGCTTAATCCTTGAACGGTCACTCTTAATATCACTTTGGTCATCTCCTTAATATAATATCGATACCTTAATATGTCGATACGCTTTTAAGTAAATTTCAGTTTTTTAGAAAAAAGTCCTTCGATTCGGTGCTTGCTTCGACCCTTCGGCTGAGCTCAGGGGAACCAGGCTCAGGACAAGTCGTTCGTTCGCTCAGGGCATGCCCAAAAACCAGACTGGTGACCGGAGACTGGCAACAGGAAACTCCCCCTCTCCCCACCCCATCCATTGACAGGGGGTTGGAGATTATCAGAATATCAGAGATCAGAAAGACCTGCCTCCCCTCCTTCGGCGGGTAAACCCTTCGGGTTGACTTCGTCCCGAGGCTTCGCCCTGGAGGAACTCCTTCGGACCGACGTCCATCAGGACGAGGTCAGCCCGAGGGAACCCTCACCTCGTGCTGAGTACTCGGTGCGAAGCAGGGTGAAACCGGCAGGCGCAGGGAGGATGAGAGCAAGATTCTTCTTGCTTTTTGTTATCACTTAATCAGGGGGGGAATTATCCCCAACCTTTAACAAGTTCCTGAAACGTGCGCGGCCTCACTTCAAGCCTTTTCCATTCTTCTTGTTTAAGATACAACATTTTATATGTAACTTTTTTTTGCAACGAGTTAATATCTTTACACCACTGTTTTAATCGTTCGATTTTCTCAATATCATCCAAGTCCTCTCTACCTTTTGTTTCAATGATATAAACTTCAGTATCTGATACTTTCACTATAAAGTCAGGATAATAATCTGAAATATTGCCGTCCGCATTACGATAATCAATCCTAAAGTGAACTGCAAAATAGTTTTTGGCATATGAAATAATATCATCACATTCCTCTAAGAAGCTGGCAATTTCAAGCTCAAAATGACTATCACCAATAATCTTATTGAATACACTCTTCTTTGGAACTAAATACCCCTGTTCCTTAACAACAAATGGCCGACTTTTGCTAATTTTAATATAATCACGTATTTCCGCCTCTCCCTTGTCAAGCACGGTCAGCTCATTGATTTTCTTTTTAAATGTTTCAACAATAGTTTTACTTGATTCTAATTCTGATAGATTTCTAAGTGAGTTAAGATCGTCAAGGTTAATGCCTCTAGCAAATAGATGGTTCTGAATAAACTCCTTGACCTTTCCGTAAAGAATGTCGTATCCGCTAACTAAACGAAGCTCTTTCATTATTACTTGGGTAAAATACCCTATGACACTCTGATAATCAGGTATAAAGTTGCTATCAAGCTGGGTTTTGTGGGTTATTTCTGATGTGGTAATTTCTCTAAAAACAATCTCTCGTTTTTCTGCTTCGGAGAATTCCCTAAATCTAACCTTTTGGTGGCCAAAATGAGCAACATCCAATCCAGAAAGATTTTTATATTCCCTGTAAATCCTCGGCGTAAGAACTGGGATTTGAATATCAAGTTTTTCAATGTCTTTCTTTACATTTTCATGATCAACCTCAACAACAATAGGCGCCTTTGGTTTTGTTCCTTCCCCCATTCTTCTATGCTCGAGCTCAACTCCCTCGTTTTTTATTGATTCAACAAAATCCATAAAAGCATCAGTGCCAACAACACTTACTAATTCTGGTAAGCTTGGATCGCGATACATTCGCCTTAGACCTCTTCCCAAGGTTTGCTCAGGCAGAATGTTGCTTTTTGATGAATAAGGCCGCAGCCCAACAATTGTCGTTACATTTCTGACATCCCACCCTTCTTTAAGCATTAAAACAGAAACAATAGCTTTATACGGGTTATCTAACTTATCAATCTTGTTCGCGGCGTCTCTTAGTATCTTTAACTCCTCTTCTTTTTTACCGGTTACGCTTTCTGAAATTTCCCCGTTCCTTTTCGTATGAATAACAAGCACAGAATCTTTCAGTTCCTTATATGTATTTTCCAAATACTTAGCTACTTCATCACAGTTTTTTGTATCATCTGACATCACAAACAAAACGGCCTTTTTCCCGAGTTTTTGATGCTCTTTGTAGACCTTTTTCCATTCCAGATATCCTAGATGGATATAATCTTTATATTTTTCAGTATATTTCGCGCTCTTGTGCTCTTGGATTTTTGCTCTACTTGCAGAATCCGGAAGAACAGGGTGTTTAACCACATTTTGATATATAGCCTCAACAAGTGGGTAATCACTAATGGTTTGAACAAATATTGCTCCATTGTCATGCTTGGGTGTGGCAGTAACATCAATTTGTAGGGAAAGCTCCTTCCCTTTCATCTTCAGCCTATTATGAATATCTTCAATAGACTTAAACCATGCCATTCTTGGATCATGAATGTGGTGTGCTTCATCATTAAAAACTACCAACTCATCAATATCACGGACAATATCACCTAGATCAACTTTCGACTCCTGGGTTGAGCCTTTTGGTCTTTCACCAAGAAAATAGTCACTTGTATCAGCATCATCAAAAGTTGCTTGAGTATTATTGCTTTCATAAACACGGTGAATATTTGATAGGAAGATATTACCAAACTTCCTAGTTGTGCTAATATCATCTTGAATATGTAATGTCATTTGGAAATCATCACGCCAATTTCTGCCTTCAAACCCATTATCAGGAAGAATTGGATCTTCGAAAAATATCTTTAGCCCATCGAAATCTGCCCTTATTCGGTCCAGAACAATTATATTTGGAGTAATAACCAGGAAATTTCGCGCAAGGAGAGAATCTTCTTCGTATAGTTTATGAAAATAGCTCCAAGCCAGCAATAAACTTAATACTTTTGTTTTGCCGCTACCGGTAGCCATTTTAATAACAAGGCGAAGCCAGGTTTCCTCAAACATACCTGCTGAAACGGCTCCAGAACTATCGAAACGAATTAAGTCGTACTTATCCTTTGCTTTAACAACCTCATACAAGAAAATAACAGTTTCTATTGCCTCGCGTTGAGCAAAATAATACCTAAAAATTTCGATTTCACCATTTTTAGTTTCTTTTGGGTGCTCCCTTATGAACCACCAACTAAGTAAAGCTTTACTTGTTTCACTTGCCCCTTCATAGCCAGTATTGCGCCAAGCCTTTACCTTCTTGCGAAGTTCTGCAACAAGGGGAGGAAGAAGTTTTTCATATCCTTGTTCTCTTAGGGTTTCATCAGCCGGAAACCAGCGGTACTCCGGCTCGAGAACCTCGTGAGGTGACTGCGGAAACTTCGGATGTAGAGCCATTAAACACTGACCTCGATTACTTTCATGGTATCATTCCCAAAAATGTCAACGACTTTTACTGCTACTTTTGTTCTACCTTTTGACATCTCTTTAAACACGCTTTTAAACTCTAATTTACGATTTTTCTTTGTACGAAAAGATTGCCACTCATTTTCAAAAATATAATCTCCAGTCCAAACTTCTTTGGTATTACCATCATCAGTTTTTACCCTAACAGTTTCCTTTTTACTTTCAAAATTATAATCAACAGCCCAATAGTCTATCCAATCAGTCCATTTTCTTGTTAAAACCTCACGTTTTACAATACCTTTTTTGTCTTTTTCAACTTTGATAATTTGACCATTTTCAACAACCAACTTTTTACTACCATTCTTAAGGGTCGATTCAGCTTCTCTTATTGAGTCTTGGTTATAAAACACGGAAAAATCAGTCAATTCTATGGCAACCGCATTTTCACCCGTTTTACGCTTGCCCTTCTTCTTACTTGTCTTTATATGCGGCTTCACTTCAAGATAGGAAACATCATGAAAGACAATTTGATTCCTTTCAACCGCACGCTTATCAAAAACATCTCTTGGTATATATTTTAACGCTAGGTCAATTCCCTTACTTTTCGCCTCTTCCTGGATATTTGGAAAAAGGCCCATTTCAAACTCAAAGGCTAATATGTCCACTCTTGTGATCCGCTTTTCCTTACACTCTTTAATTATTTCTTCAACAAATAGGCGTGTAACGGGAAGATTTATCGGTCCAACAGATACAAGACGAGAAGATTTTTTTCCTTGAAAAGTTTTAAACCCTTCGACTTTTTGAGCTTTATACGCGGACAAAATGAGCTCCAAGAAGTTTTTTTCTTTTTCTGCAATTTGCATTTGTTTTTCTTCTTCCCTTAAGTTTGGATTGATTCCAATGTAATGTTGGCGCTCATATTTACCAAGATTTAATATCTCAAATGATCGAAAAGATTTCCCATCCTTCTTGAGATCCCGCTGAACATTAATTATCCGCTTTCGGGTGGTATGAATAGCAAATTTACCCAAGTCTGAGCCAATCCATTTACGGCCAAGCTTTTCTGCAACAGCAAAAGTAGTGCCTGAGCCACAAAAGAAATCGGCGATGAGATCACCTTCGTTTGATGATGCTTTAATAATTCTTTCAGCTAATCCTTCGGGTTTTTGAGTGGGATAATCTACTCGTTCTTTTGCTACAGGATTTACCGGGGGGATATCATCCCAAACTGAATCAACTATATCACCATCCAATTCATCTAAATATATAATTCTAGTACCGCCTTTTGTCGGATTAACATCGTCACGATATAGCCGTCCCTTTTTATCCTTTTTCCATCTTTTTAAATATTCTTCGCTATGAGGCTTATATTGAGTCTTCCAGGTGAATTCATCTGATGCCTTTTTATATGAAATTATACAGTCATGTTTTTGGGGAAATTTCTTACTCGTTTTTCTTTTAAAGGCAAAATACGCCCATATAATTTCATTTAAAAAATTATCTTTCCCAAAAACTTCGTCCAAAACTAAACGCATATATGAATTAACTCTATAATCACAATGCACATAAATACTGCCGTCAGCAGCTAAAAGCCCATGCATGAGCTTTAACCGCTCATATATCATTGTAATAAAACTGTCAGCACCTTTCCCCCATGTATCTCTATAAGCAAGTTCTTCCAATACATTTGGCTTTTTCGTAAATTGTTCATCACCAATTTCGATATTCATAGAAAAATCAGCGCCAATATCAAATGGAGGATCAATATAAATAAGTTTAATACCACCTTGTGCTTCAATTTCTTCGCGCAAGGGCCCGTTTTTCAAGCTTGAAAGTATCAATTTATTATCTCCCCAAATAAGTTTATTGGTCCAGCCGGAAATTTGTCTGCCAGAAAAATCAAAGAGTTCGCTTTGTAGTTCTATTTCCTTTTCTGATCTGGGTTCATCAACATGTTCAATTACCTGAAAAGGAAGGACGATGTTTGTTACTTCGTTTGTTTTTCCATTCCAAACAAGCTCAACCTCACGTTTTTCGCCAAAAAGTAGAAAGCGATATTTGTCAGGGAGAGGCTTATCCGATTCTAAGTATTTAATGATATCTCGTTTTTCGTTATCTGTGAGACGTGGCATATGTTCAAATTTTACGCCATTTATAGGAAAAAGCAAGAGATCCTTTTTCCAATAACCCGCACCAAAAAATAAGCCCACTTCGCAAAAAAAGAAGCAGGCCTATTTAATCAATAATTAGAGTACCTATAAGATATGCCAAACTCTAACTGATTCTATAGAGAATATATAAATTTTTCTAATAATCCGTCATTTTTCATAGCTTGTTGTAATTAAAGAAGTAACAACATCATTTAACAAACGCCCTCTAAAGTTTACAAGAATTACGTTGCGATGTTGATTAATCTTATCCCTAGCTTCATCGGGAACACGACCTTCATTCTGAGGAGCATAAATTAATAAAGCTGTTTTATCTCTTTTATCAGATAAAAGAGAGTCTAAATAGGATGAGATGCTTTTCCAGTGCGCCAAAAGCAAAGTATATTCTGCCGCTTTTTTTAATTCTCTCCCGGTTATCTGGTTAATATTTTTTTCTTTAAATAGACTTGAATCTATTAACAGATTTTTTAAAGAAGTGAAATCATCACCTTCTGCCACCACCGCTATTTTTCGACTAGCCAAGCCCTTCCCAAGTCTCCACAAGGCCGGCGAAATACCTGTAATCCATTGATAAATACCAACAAAAAAAGCAATAATAACAATAATTGTCGTCACGTATCCAATAATACCTAGCACTTTAATAATGATCTCCATAAATTTAATAACTGTTTCCATAAAAAAACCTCCTTATAATATTTTTACTTATGTTTCTTCGGAAGAAAATTTATTTCCAAATAATATTCGCCACAATCTTTTAGATTCATTCTCATCTTCGGACACCAATGCTTCTTTTGCAATATAATAGCCATTTTCTACTTCAGCCATAAACGATGAGAACTCATCATATTCCCACCGCTTTGCAACATTAACAATTACATATCCAGGATCATTGATAATTGGGACGCTTTTTGTATTTAAATAGTTACTATATGCGGCATGAATACAATAAAAGATATTTTTTATGGCGTCCCCATATGAATTAGGTTTTGAAGTAATACAATTCGAGATTAAGCTCTCAATTATATAAGAATTTGGCTTGGCCCGTTGATTCGTCAACCTATCGCGCCAATATTTTACAATTTTTATTAAGTGGATATAATACCCTTCTGTAATCTTATTTCTTTGGCTAGAGAACTCAATCTGCCCTTTGGGATGAGTTGGCACCCAAGCTTTAGCCTCCCTATCTGGGATCCATAAGGGGCCGGAACGATTTGATATAGGCGTAGTTGGAACAATATCTAAACTAAATCCTTTATTATTTATAACATTCACTGATCTTCCCTGCAGTTTTACTTTTGAATAATTATTTTGAAGTCTGTCTTGCAACCAAGCCAACACTATCTCCGGGTCCGTGCTATTTCGATCCAGCTCAATCATTAAAATAATATCAACATCTTTAATATCATTAATCGCTGTATCTCTCGCATATGATCCAGACAAAAATGTTTCAGGATTAGCTTTTGAAATCTCTTCATCTTCAATTAGAATATCTCTCGCTTCTTCGTGTGATTTCTTTGCTAATTTGACATTAGCAGAATCTGGCTCAATGCTTGTCAATAATCCTTTAAAATACGAAGTCATTTCCATTTTCTAAATTCCTTATAGTTTTATGTCTGATGGCAGAGAAGAGCTTTCTGGCAAAGCACTTTCATTTGGTTCAAGACCATATTGTTCCCGTAATGCCCTTTCATAATTACCACAAGTTGGGCAAGAATCTTCTTTATCAAAAGATACACCATACCACCGTAAAATTGTCATTTCTTTTATCTCATCACTTAACGGTGGCCAGAATGCATACTTTGTTCCCTGCTCTGGTCTGTTTACCCAGAAATACCAATTTGCAGAGAAATCCCTATCTAAGACATGCAATGCGGATTCTTTATTCTTTATCAGTTCTTGCAAAACCAACTTTGATGTCATCGTTCCAATTGGTTCAACATCTATGGCTAAACCTGGTTCTACTAGCACTGGCCTATCTGAATATTCTATGTCACTGGCATTGGCCGCTGATGAAATCTCTTGGTCTTTTTCGACTTCCGGCATACCTAACAAGAAACAATGATAACAAGCTGTTTCTGCCGGATACACTCTTAATATTTGCCCCCCATATGCCCTATTAAAAGCTCCCGCAAAAAATACAACTTTCTTGTTTGCTACACAAACAGAATTAATCAACAATTTGCTTTCACGATTATCTGTTGCACATATAATCACATCAACCTCATTTATTACCTTCTGAAAATCAACAATTGTTGATTCGTCTGCCTTTATTGGGTAGGTAAAAACACTAACTTCTGGATTCTTTTCTAATAGCAAATCTTTCGCCACAAGAACTTTTTTTCTGCCAATATGTGACAAACCAGCATGATGCCGACATATATTTCCAATCTTCAATCTGTCAGGATCTATTAAATGAAAATTACCAACACCACATTTCGCAAGGTTGATTGCGATTTGGATCCCCCCCGTCCCAAGACCAAATATTAAAACTGAACTATTTTTTAAAAGATCTGTTTCTATTAAGGCGTGATTTCTTGTCGAAAGTTCAGATCCAACATTAACGATATCAGTTCTTACGTTTTCTTTTTTTGTTTTATCGTCATTTATATATGATATTGCCTTATAACTTTCACCAGTAGGTGAAATATAATCAGGCTCTTTCTCGTCTGGTGCCTTTATCAGTTGTACTACAGCTTTATATTCTTTAGTCTCTCTTTTTCCAAGAACAACCACTCCATAGATTTCTTTTTGGCCCGGATATGCTCCCATTGAACTCAATACATATACATCCCCATCATCCCATTCAGACAAAATGATAGGCAACAGCTTATTGTCTACTAGTTTCTTCCAATTTCTATTTAAAAATTCAGTTGGTATTGTAATCATTATTTATAAACATATCTGCCTCTTCTGCCGTAATATTTAGGCCTCTTGGCATAGAATCGGTTGATGAAACAGCTACTATTGTTTTTCTTGCTTTATCATAAACCAACTTATTTCGGCCAGGTCGACGCGAAGCGATTGCTTGCATTGCCTCCCTTATTTTTTCTTTTTGTGACTCCATCTCTATCCCCCTATATTCAATTCATTGTGGACACAAAATCATTAATTGATTGTCCCGTAATCAAGTGTTGTTCATAAGCTTCAAACCAAAGCATTACTTTTACCATTACCTTGTTTAGAGTAATCCCACTATGCCAACTGCTTTGTCGCCAATGGCATATTTGAACCTCGCCACTACTGCTAGGCGCTAAAGTATGCATTGAATGAGAGGTCCCCAAGCCACTAATAGGGACACCGCCAAAATCTTTTAACGGGTTGGGCTTATGGACATAGACAGATGGGCATATATTAGGATAATAATCTGGGATCCTACACCATAGTGTGTAATTCCTCCCGCTGCTTGAATTATAGTCTCCATAAATATAGTAAAAATTTCCTGACTGATAATATCGAATTAGATACTGTGACATCCCGTCTCGATTTAATATCTGATTTTCTAAATTCAATCTTTCCAATAAATTCATTTTTTACTTTCCTTAATAGAATTATAACAGTCAACCAGCCCTTTCAAATTAAGCAATGATAATTCAGCATCTTTAACATCCAACTCTGTGGATTGCCCTATCTTCCTATCCATCCAATCAACTTGTAATATTTTGTGAGGCCATTTGTTATCTAAGGCAAAGGCAATATATTGTTCCTCTCGAACAGGCACGACAAGAATATGACCAAATGGCATTTGATGCATTTCAACATCCTTTGAAGCAATACGTCCGAGCTCTGCTTTTGCATTCAAAATAAGTTTGTCCGATATTAGTTTCTGTGGATTACCTTCCCCTCCAACAACGCGGCCTAATGGTTCCTCTGGGATACTTACTTTATCAATCTGAAATACTGAATACGTGTTCAGGTGCTGCTCGGGCATTAACTTTCTTTTTATTAATATTTCCCTAATCGGACTTAGGCCCTTTAAAACTATTAAAAGGGAATCAATCGGATTCGCTTCTGGGAAATCTCCATAAATAAATGGATGAATTTGAACATTGCGGTCTTTTTTTGAATCGCCTACAAATGAGGCTATAAATTCTGCCATCCCGCCAAAACCATTTTTTTCTGCAAGTTTCTTAATTCTATTGCGATCACCAGAACTGGGGGAATGCAAGCCAAGTTTATGGTGTGAATGCCAGTCACCAAAATATCTCAAGCCCCATTGGTTGCTTAACTCAGAACTGATATTAATTAAATAGTCAACATCTAATCGAAAATGAGCCTCGCTTCTTATTGCTTTCGGTCCAACTTTCGTAGCTAAATAAATGATGGGGATATCCCCCCAAATGCCGAATAGGTCCCCGCCTGTCTCAACCTCCCAAGATGAAGCCTCTAATGCTATCGCTTGTAACTCAGACTCATAGATGGCAAGAATATTTGCTTGAGGAATTGCCCTTGCTGGAATTCCCTCTAGTTCTTCAATCGCCCTGATGGGATCCTTCTCTTTTAAAATAAACCTAAAAAGTTTCGAAAAAAGAGGATGTTTCTCGATCCATGATTCTACATGCTTTGGCATTTCTAAATTATATCGATTAAGATTTGACAGTGGCACATCTAATAAATCAGAGATTTTTCGCAACAGGTCATGATTCGGTATTCGCCGCCCCTTTTCAATATCTACCAAATATGGGGCAGAAATTTTTAGTTTCCGCGCAAATTCGCGCAGCGAAATCTTCTTTTTTATCCTTTCCTTTTTTATCTTATCACCGATCCGCATAGCGATAATGTTATCATTGTTAGCTAACGTTGTCAACTATCTTGAAAAATTACAAAAATTTGGCTTTCTTATCAACTTTTTTTTACTGACGTTATATTCTTGCGACCAAAAAAATAACCTGCCTACGCCCCCACCCCCTCGACCCTTCGATCCTTCGACAGAGCTCAGGACAAGCCCTTCGATATACTCAGGGCAGGCCCTTCGAGGGAACTCAGGGCAGGCAGATCTCGGGATAGGCCGCCGACCTGAATTCTGCTCGTGTTTCAGCTTCGTTCATTTTTTGCCGCTCTGTTTTACAGAACAATACTTTTGCTTTGGGCTTGTCAGCTTATCGGGAATCGTTGGGTGAAGCAAACCCTGCTCAAGAAGCGGGTTTAATATTTCTGAACGGAAGTATTCCCTGTCTTTCAAGTCCAAAAATTCCTGAATTTCCCCCCTCTTTCTGGGCACTAGACAGAACTTCAAAATTTCTTTTGTCCGTTCAGCTTGCGGGGTGGCCTGCGGGGCAGCTTGCGGGGTAGCCTGCGGGGCAGATAAAGGGATAATCATTTTAAAAATATCTCCCTCAATCAACTGAGGCTTTGCCCCGGAATATTTTTTGCCATATTTAAAAAGGTTTTTAACGCCCGAGCCAAGTTCATCCGCCCTGCCGATCTCCTTAAAAAACCTCGCAATCACGGGATTTTTCGGGAAGGGGGAAAAATTAGCCGGGTCTATCAGCCCATGTCCATGGGGTTTATTAAGGATGTTCCCAACAACTTCCCTGAATATATGGTCTCTAAGATTTATGCGCTGGTCTTTTTCAAGATAAAATTTATCCGGCAGGACGTTGCGGTAGGCGGGTCCGCGATTTGGGAGGGGAAGGATCGACCTCGATGGTGATATTTTCCAACAGATCCCGAAATTTCTGCGGGATTTCTTTTAAAGCTTGTTCAACGTTTTTCTCAAAATCTTTCAAATCCATTTTTACTAATTTTAGGCTCTTTGTAGAAAAAAGTCCCTCAGCCCCTCGATCCTTCGACCCTTCGATCCTTCGACAGAGCTCAGGACAAGTAGCACTCAGGGCAAGCAGAGCTCAGGACGAGTTTGGAAATTCGGCAACAACATAGACACAGATCTCATCATCCCAGCCAGGTATCTTAATACATCTGACCCGCAAGAGCTGGCAGCGCACTGCATGGAAGATGCTGACCCATGCTAAATTTGGCCACATTTCTGGCTTTAATAGTCATGGCTCTGCCGGTTTGCGGGTTTCTTCCTGGTCGAGCTTTTCTCTTCCTAATAAAAGTCCTGCCTTTAGAACGGAAGTTTAGGTAACTTGATCTCCTTAGGAATCTTTATGGGCAGCTCCAGAACAGCTGGCTTCTCCTCAACCGGTTTCACCACAGGTGTCTCCACAGGTGTCTCCACAGGTGTCTCCACAGGTGTCTCCGCAGGTGTCTCCGCAGGTGGCGCAACTCCGGGAGCGGCTCCTTCTTCAACAACCTCTTCAACAATTTGTTTTGTTACGGTATAAAAGAACGTCCCTTTTGCAGAGAGATAGTAAATCGGAGGTTTTGCCCTCCAGGTTTTTCTCCAGGCATTGTTTTTCCATACCGTCTCATAAATCTTGCCGGGAGAAATCTTTTCCCAAACCGTCATTTTTAACTTATATGTCCCGAGCTTGTTTCTGCTCATAAATTTTTCAAAATCAACTCTGTCTCCCAAGACTTCGAACCTGGATTTTTTTCCAGCAATAACTCCCCGCATCGTGTCCCACGTTAATTCTGGAAAATCAAAGCTTTCAATAAGCATACCCTTGCCTTTACCCTTTGTGATTTCAGTTCCATCTGGAGCATAAACCTTAATATCTAATTGAAGTCCTTTTGAAACGGTTTTCTTGCCTCCCTTGTTCATCGAATAGATATGTATCGCAGGCAAATAAGCACGATAATAGATTTCGTCTCCCTGCGTAAATTTTGTTTTTAGTTTATACTTTTTTTCCTCGGCAACACCCATATTTAATGTTTCAGAACCAAAAACAACGTTTCCATATACACCAAGGGGATGTTTAGCATCAGAGCTTCCCAGATCAGCAATATCCGCTTTGGTGAATTTTGAAAGCACGCGCTTAATGCTCTTAAACTGAAACCTATTTGCAGCAGCGTAAGAGACAGATGAAATTAATACGATAATTGCTATCCAGGCGACGATATGTTTTATCCTTTTCATTTTTTCCCTCCTTCATTTTGCCCTGCCTTAAAAAAGACAAAGGCTGAAACACTTTTGTATCTCTAACCTCCTTTATTCTTGATTTAGCTTACGCTATGTTTCGATGCTGAATTTTAGCAAGGGTTAGCGTTGAATGTCAAGCAGAAGCTGGCTTCACAATGATTGGAAAACTGGAGAAAATGATCTTCGAAGATTTTTAAAATGCTCGCGAGAAGAAACGCAACATGCCGCGAAATAAGTGTAGAATTTAGCGAAGGCATTGTTGCATGATCAAAATTTGGATGATAGAATACTTTCATTATGAAGGGGAAGGTTTGGAAATTCGGCAACAACATAGATACTGATCTGATCATCCCAGCCAGATATCTTAATACATCTGACCCGCAAGAGCTGGCAGCTCATTGCATGGAAGATGCTGATCCAAAATGGATAGGTAAAATGTCAGCTGGTGATTTTATAGTTGGCGGTGAAAATTTTGGCTGCGGCTCCTCTCGCGAGCACGCACCAATTGCTATTAAAGCAGCTGGAGTTTCTGCTGTAATTGCTAAGTCTTTTGCCCGGATTTTCTATCGCAATGCCATTAATATTGGCCTGCCAATTCTTGAGTCAAAAGAAGCAGTTGATGAAATTCACAAAGGCGATCAAATAGAAGTTAATCTAGCCAAGGGCGAGATCAAAAATCTTACTACAAAATCTATCTACAAGGCACAACCCTTTCCAGAATTCATGCAGAAAATCATCAAAGCCGGCGGACTGATAAAGTATTTAAAAAAGAAACGCTGATGAAGCTTTTTAAGGTCAGCATATTTGCTTTGGCCGCAATTTTGCTTGTTTCTGGTTGCAACACCTACTCCTCAACAAGAACAACTACTACAACAACGATTCCGCCGGAATCTTCAGGTTGCTACATCGGGGCTTATGTTAATGGTTTATCAAACACCCCAGCCTTTGAAACTATGATTGGTAGAAATTTAGCCATCAACATGTGGTTCATTAACTGGGATGACAACTTCTCCACCTCAGATTGCAACACTGCTTATAATTACGGCGCCGTCCCCATGATAACATGGGAACCATTTCTTAATACGACAAACAGCTTAGAAGCAATAAGCAATGGGGATTATGACACTTACATCACAACCTTTGCCCAGGATGCAAAAAGCTGGAACAAGCTTATTTATTTGAGATTTGCTCACGAAATGAATGGTGACTGGTATCCATGGTCAGGCCAACAAAACGGCGGATCCAGCGGCCCAGCAAAATATATTGCCGCCTGGAGACACATTCATGATATTTTCACCAGCGTTGGCGTAACAAACATCAAGTGGATTTGGTCTCCAAGTCATTTAAGTTTTCCTAACGAAAGCTGGAACGAAGCCTCTGATTATTATCCAGGGAGTGCCTATGTTGACTGGATTGGCATAGATGGGTATAACTGGGGCCTGGGTGACTGGTTTACCTTTGACGAAATTTTCAGCAGTTCTTATGCAATTTTCTCTACATACGGCAAACCAATAATGATCGCTGAATTTGCCAGTGCCGAAGACGGTGGCGACAAAGCAGCCTGGATTACAAGCACTTTTGCCACAATTGAAAATGACTATCCTAAAATAAGAGCAGTTAACTGGTTTAACATTGACAAAGAAAGGGATTGGAGAATAAATTCATCAAGCAGCGCTGAGTCCGCCTTCAAAACCGCAGTTAGTGACAGTTATTTTTTGGACAGCCGGCCGAGTGAATAACTAAACGTTAGCCGCCACTGTATCCCCCACCTCAGTTGTTGACATGCCCATTTTACCAGCGCTCATGCTCTTCATCTTCGTACAGGCATGACGGATGCCCTTGTCAATATCTTTGGCTGCTTTATCTTCGCCAAGGGTCTCAAGCAGCATTTGCATAGCGCCGATAGCTGCCAGGGGATTGATCACATTTTTGCCAGTGTACTTTGGCGCTGAACCGCCGATTGGCTCAAACATAGAAACGCCTTCTGGATTGATGTTGCCACCAGCAGCAATCCCCATACCACCCTGGATCATTGCGCCAAGGTCAGTGATAATGTCGCCAAACATATTATCGGTGACAATTACGTCAAACCACTCCGGGTTTTTAACAAACCACATGCAGGTTGCATCAACGTGCGCGTAATCTCGCTTGATATCAGCATAATTCTTTTCACCGATCTCGTGGAATGCCCGCTCCCAAAGATCCCAGGCATAGGTCAGAACGTTAGTCTTGCCGACCAAAGTTAATTGTTTCCGTTTGTTCCGTTTCTTGGTATATTCGAAAGCATAACGGAGGCAACGTTCTACTCCTTTGCGGGTGTTGACGGAAACCTGGGTCGCTACTTCGTCCGGGCTCCCCTTTTTCAGGAATCCGCCGGTCCCAACATATAATCCTTCAGTATTTTCCCTAACAACAACAAAGTCAATCTCCTCTGGCCCCTTATCTTTGACTGGGGTCCACACATTGGGATAAAGAATAACCGGGCGAAGATTAATGTATTGGTCCAATGCAAATCGGATTCTAAGCAGGACACCGTGTTCCAAAATCCCGGGTTTTACGTCGGGATCCCCTACTGCACCAAGATAAATCGCGTCAAATGTTTTTAGCTTTTCAATGTCTTTATCTGAAACCAATTCACCGGTTTTTAAATACCGTCTGCCGGAGAAATCAAATTCCTCCAGTTTATAATCGAATTTATGCTTTTTTGAAACGGCAGTTAAGACCTTGAGGCCCTCTTTAACTACCTCTGGACCTGTTCCATCTCCACCTATTACTGCTATCTTGTATGACATAATGCGTAAAATTATAGCAAAAAGAATGTCCCGATGCAACGACCGGAATTAAATCATCTAAAATCTAACCATAGAGTCATTCGTTAAATCATATAATATCTAACCCAAATTATGAGGGATTCTGAGCTGGCTTTAAGGATTTGTGATCTCATAGGGTTGGAGAGGAAAAGAGCAGCCAAAAGGAAGAAAAAAGTCAGGTGGGCCGAGTATTTAGCCAGGTCAGTGCCTGTAATTTGTGTTACTAGCTCAAATAGTTAGAGCTGTGATTAATGCCTGCCCCTTGTCGACAATAGTCTAAAGGGGGTAGATAAAAATGGATTTTCATAGCAGGAGGCAATATCTCATGAGGTTAAGAGAAAAGTACCTTAAGGCAAGTAAAAAAGAAAAGACTGAGCTGCTTGATGAATACATAGAAAACACAGGTCATAACCGCAAATATGTTATTCAGACATTGAACAGTCAAAAGGTCTGGGACAACCTGAATAAGCCACGCAAGCCAAGAAAAAAGAAATATGGCCCAGAAATTAACGCTCCGCTAATTCTGCTCTGGCGGATATTTGATTTTCCATGCGGGCAAAGGCCAAAGGCCCACTTTGGCAGCATTAAAACTAATGCGCCAGCGTACACCTTTTGACTGGAGAGGTTTAGATGCTGACAATGGGAGTGAGTTTATCAACTATTTTCTTTGGGGTTACTGCAATGAACAGAAACTTGAATTTACCAGGAGTCGAGCCAACAAAAAGAACGATAATGCCTATGTTGAACAAAAGAACAGCTAAAAGCTTTGTATCAACAACTTAATCCCGCTGCTCCAAAAAGGGCTAAAACCAGGGAGGTGATTTCGGTTAGGTACTTATATGATTTGACACGCTTCTGCCCTCTTTCCCCCTTCTTTAAAATCCGGGCAAGTTTAGTGCCCCTTATTACGATAATATAAGTGATGGCACAAGGCTATCAAATAGATTTCCAAAAAGGGGGTAAGAAGAAATGAGTGGATTAACAGTAATAAAGGAGCAAATGGGACCACAGGCCTGGAAAATTGGTGCATTTAAAGATCAAACCGCTCAACAAAATGTACTAAAAGGTGCAGGGCGACTCCTACTTTCTGATTTCATATCTCTAGATAGTATGACAAGTGCAAAGGAGGTAAAAGCAGAACTTAGGGCCGCAAAAGCAGACATTCGGGACAAGGTACATACGGAAAGAGAAGGGTCTCAGCGGACTAATTACACTGATGGGACATATAAGAGGGTGGTAGAAGAGCCCAAATATAGGTATTATGTTAAAGCCTCGGATATCAAGAAGGTGAGGAGTGCTTTAAATACCCTTAGTGGCTTGGCAGAAGCAGCAAACGATTCTGATTTGAGCGATAATATAAGTCGTCTTCAAGCAGGAATAAAAATAGTGGCCGACGATGCACTACCTACTGGAACTGCCCAGGCTGGAGGTAAAAAGGGAACAGCGGCTCCCGCTAAAGTTGGGGTACGAACAGAAGATGGTGGTAGGTGTAAAGAAATACCAGAAAGCGGACGTGTTTTTAGTCCTAAGGGAGAGCCAGAAATCTGTGAATTAAAGTAATTTTATTAGGGTCTTTTTCTTAGATGTGAGACGACCCCTACTGGATCAAAATATCTGTCAGGGGTCAAATGTATAAGGGATGCCCTCTCAGGTTTAACTGGTAAATGGATTACCAGATCCGCGTCTCTGACATTCTCTCCTACTATCCAGGCAAAGGTCTTACCTTCCCATCCCAGCTCTCTCACTACTTTATCAAACACCAGGATGGTATCATATGCTCCTCCATTCATGACAACACAAAAGGATTTATCATTTTCATCCACATATTTCTCGATCCCCTCTTTCTCAGTATGACTGCTGCCCCATTTAGAGAGAATTACTTTCCCTCTGCTCTGTTTTTTGAAACCAGTTATTACTCCTTGAAGATAGGCATAAATATTCTTTGTTCCCCAAATTATTCTCCCCTCTGCATTTGCTTTGACCAGAATATCCCTCAGGGCTCTTTCATTCTTTGGCAGACGGTCATATTTCTTTGGCCTTTTTATTCTTTCCTTTATAAATGTATTAATACTGTCTTGAGGAGTTGGAACTTCGGCTGTCAGGTTAGGACTGTCTTGTAGCTTCATCTCGATAAATCTTATACTATTATAATCTCGAATTTCGAGAAGCTGTAGGCGGTTAATAAAGCCAAGCAGGCTCGATTGGACTCGATACGAGAGATCCCCTGCCAAAAAATCATAAGTATGATTAAGATCGCCATCCACATGCGAACCTCTCGCTATCTTTAAGGTTTCTATATCTATATCTTCGACATCAAAAAACTTTTTAAACGGTTCACGGTAAACGCAAATCTTAAGATAGGGTAAAACTGTAGAGTCGCCGGTTTTTAAATAATAATCTATTATGCCCTGTAAATCACCAAAACAATGCTGTAAACCCAGCCCTTCTTCAGGCTTTCTAACATAGCCAATCATTTCATCCGGGCTCTGTTGTACTTTCTCTCCGGTCCAGAAACTCTCTGAAACAATCAGATCGATCCCGTCAATCTTTAAATTGTCATCTCCCAATATCAGAAATTCATTAAATAGTTGATGCTGTTCAGGAACATAATGATTAACTCCCACAAATATATAAAAATTCTGTGCTTGGGCAGGTGAGATAATCGGGGTATAAGGTTCTTTTTGCGATTCGACTTCTTCCCCTTCTGTTTGATTAGCTTGCGCCCCATCAACTCCAACCTGCGTTAAAACTAAACTTATTAGACTTGCGGGAACAGGAGACACCAAATTAATCCCCTCCTCTACTCTTTCTTCGTCAGCTATTTTGGAAAATTTCAGGAAATCTTGTATTTAGAGAAATATAATTGTGAGGATAAAAATATTACTTAATAACCACCCGATCCACGCCATCCACTTCCATGATCTCAACGCTGACATCTTCTTTTAAAGAGGTCGGTATGGTTTTGCCCACAAAATCAGGGTGGCACCTGGACAAACTGCGCGCCATCACCATAACAATGAAACGTAAGTAGCGGTTACCAACCTTGTTAAAATGATTTTGCCTGCTCTCATACATACCGCTCTTTTTAACAGAAATGCTAAGGCCAGTGTATTTGATTAACTGTTTAGGTGTGGCAAATTTGGACATACTTTCAATTTCAGCAATAAAGGCAGTGGCAAAGAACGGCGAAACCTTTGCCTGGTGATGTACCTTAGTCGCTGGATATTTTTGTCCTTTGGCACAAACACCCGGCCTTTGCCCAGCTCAACCGCTCTTTGCAAAACTTTAAGATCAATATCATCTGTTTTGATATGATCATAATCCAGTTTTCTGACTCTGGCTGTATGACGATGTCAATTTCAAACGGATCTTCCAGAATCTCTCCCTTGGGACCAACAATCGTAGCCTTGTGGAAATACTTTGAGACGTCAATTGGAATCAACATTTCATTCAACTCTTTTACATCTTGCATTTTTACTCTCCTCCTTTTACAATGGGAGAGTCAACATCTGTTTAGTGGATGTTTGACTCTTTTGGCCTCCAGGAAACGTTATCTGGCGGATCCTGGGGGCTTGTTTTTTGCCCCAACCTCACCAATCTCCCAACTTTCGATCATTTTTATCACCTCCCTTCTGATCTTCCCCTCCCTCAACCCCGATCCCACCTAAAAATATTATACTATTTTTCCGTATAGCTGAAATCCATCAATAAAAATATCGATATATATATAGGAGAAAAAATACATGCCAAAACCAGGAGCAATTCCCTGGCTTGAAAGAACAAAAAGAACGGGCCAAAAATATACACCTCCCCACCAAAAAAGAGGTCATCGTAAACCTTTTTCTGCTGGTTCCCCTATCTTAGGCAATCACGCTTTAGAACTAAAAGGCCCCTCATTAAAGGAAGGCTTAAAACTTCTTGAGCTAAAAAAAGGTCCAAATTTTATATTCTTTAAAAACTTTTATCACCTCCATCAAACTAAATTTCAATCAGCCTTCAGACGAATGGGAGCCAGCGTTGAAGGCATTACGAGTTACAGCTTTCTCTTATGCGTTTATGAAGGATTAAATACTTTAGGCACAACTATGCCCCAAGCTGACTTATCCCTGCGTTTGGATGTTTTACTTAAATTGTGGGGGATATCACCACAAGGCAAACTTTTTGAACAACCACAAATAGATCTTCTTTATAAAATCGGCGCAGCCAATATTGCCAGTCAAACACCTAAATTATTTTTGCAAGCTTTGCTGCCTCTTTTGACCAGGGCCCTTAAACCTGCCGAAGCCGCCTCTGAAAAGGCAGCCAAGAATTTAGCTGAAGGATCAAATTTTGACTTCCTGCTTTTAGGCCTTCAAAACATTACCAGCCTCTACCAAAGACAAATTGAAAGGATAGAAAAACAAATTGAAGAAGAAAGGCAAGCACAAGCAGCTGCTGCTAAAAAACGAGCTGAAGAAGCAGAAGAAGAAAGAATCCGTGTCAAGAAGGCAAAACAAGTAAAGACAGAAGAAAGAATAGCCGCGATCCGCCAAATTAAAGTTAAAATTGCTGAAGCAGTTTTAGAACTATCTTTTACTGGTAAAGAGTTAACTGACGTAAAAATTGCTGCAGCTACCCCAGAATCTTTAGATCTTGAAGTCCTGGCAATCTTAGCTGAAATTGGAAGGATTGTCCGACAAGCTCAAACGCAAGGAACAACCAAAGCAGCTGAACCTATTAGAGAAGCTGCGGAAAAAGTATTGGTTGAAGCAACTCTGCCTCTTGTTAAAGCTGAAAAAGAACAGCAACAGGCCTTAACTGCCAATGCAACAGAATTGACCCAAGTTTATGACAAAGAGGCAAAGAAAGCCTTTATCACCTTTGATAGTTTTCTACAAAAAGTTGTTACGGGTCTAAAATTACTGCCTAAAGCTATAAGCAAACAACTTTCTGCCCAAGATCAAAAAGCCAAGGCAGCCGTGATAGCCCTGGCTTATCGATTAGGCACGATTGTCGAAAAACTCTCAAAACAAGCTAACAAAGCTTTAGCTGAATATTTTAAAACAACTGATCAAACAACTGAAATAAAGGTCTTTAATAAACCTAAAAGCATTGAGCATTTTGAAACCGGGTTAAAATTTGTCGTTAAGAAACCTGGGGATTTTACGCGATTCGTAGCCAATGAAAAAAGAACAGCAGTAGTTGTAGGCGAGCGGCTATCGGCTAGTTATCCAACACCCCTTGAAACAGTTATTGCTTACGGCAAACTATTTAATCAAACTAAAGAAGCTGCGCAAACACGAAACATTGATAGGCTGGCAAAAACCATTCAGAATTTCGTAGGTAGAGACAAAGCTTCACCGTTTACTGTGCGCGGCCTGACGCAAGCAACTTGTACTGTTCTTATAAAACAAGCATTAGTTGAAGCAGGCCCAATCGCCATCCCAACCCTGCTTGCAGCTAAAACAGCAATCAGCAGCAATCTAAAAATTGCAACAGAAGTGGCACATAAAGCAACTCAATTTATTGATGATGTTCTGGGCGTAATAACAAAAGAATATCCAAGTCAAGCCCTAGCAATACTAACTACTGCCCTATTCACTAGACCAGGTACCACCAAGAGTCTTGCTTTAGTACCGGAAATTACAACTGAAGGCAAACTTCTATTAAGTGCAGAAGGCGCTATAGCTAATTTATTAGATTTTTATACCAAAGCCCGCCCAAAATCGGCCAATAGTAAATTAAAGACCTTACTTTTAAGTAGACAAGATAAAAAAGTACTAAAACAAGCAGAAGCCGTTGAAAGAATGATTGTTAAAGCGCTTGATAATCCAGCTTCACACGAAGTTGCAGCAGAATATCTGGTAGTAAATCATGACGCAATCAACAATATGAGTTCAACTGTTACTGATAAACTCTATGCTAAACTCTTTTCAGGGTCCACCTCGCCTAAGGATAGAGGGATAGAAGAAAAACAATCCAACTTAGACAGATTAAAACAAACAAAGCAAAGGGTTGCCAAAAACAATTCTGAAACCGTTTCAAGTAGAAAAGTAAAAGATCCTCATAAAGGCATTTTAATCCTGACCAGCAAACTCGTAGCCTGGGAACAAAATGTTGAAGCTACTGCTCGAGAGAAAGACCCTGACAAACAAGTAGAGAAACTGGAATCAGCCAGAAAAGAACTAGCAGAAGTAATTGCCGCAGCCGCTAGTTTAAACCTAAAAGTCAGCTTAGATGGGCAAATTCTAAGCTTATGCTATGCCTTAATTCATGAAAAATCCCCTGCTGCAAAGAGCGTATCAGCAGCTGTCGCCTTAGTCGCTCCAGGCGAATCCAGGGCAACCAGGGCATTAAAGAGGATTATTGAAATCCTGGAGGGCGAAATTTACACAGCAGTTGGCAAAGATTACAAAGGTAAACCAAAAAGTGGTCTTAACCCAGAATTTTTACTTAGCGGCCTTATAATGCAAAGAGTAGCCGCCCTTACATCAGCAGCTGTTAATATTGTCGCAGTCCTTCAAAGAAAAAGAGAAGTTTGGAAAAACCTGGTCAAAGCAATTGAAAATCAACAAACTGAAGAAGTTACAGAAGTTTTAGATCGATTAATAAGCAACGCTAGAAGCATGGCCCAAGCAGCCAAAAAAAGGACATTTGACAGAGAAGTTTTAGAAAACGCCCTGGCTGCTATGATTGACAAAAAACCTTCCTTAGCTGTTGCACAGCCCGGTTAGTATTTTTGGCTTTTACAACGGCACGAATAACTGCTGCCCGCCCCACCCCAGCTTTTTTAATTCTTGATATATTAGACTGATTTATTCCCCCGATGGCAACAATTGGGATTTTTACCCTCTTAGCTACTTTTCTTAAAAGATCAAGACCAAGCGGCTTCATGTGCAGCTTGCTGGGAGTGGCAAAAATCGGGCCAAGGGAAATATAATCAGCGCCCTGCTGCTGCGCCTTAACTGCCTGCGCAAAACTATGGGTTGAAACACCAATAACTTTATCATCACCTAATTTTCTTCTAACGTTCTTTAAATTCATAGTCTTTAAATCTTCCTGCCCAAGATGGATACCATCAGCGTTAACTTTGTTAGCAATGTCAAAATAATCGTTCATTATAAAAATCACGCCAGCTTTGGCAGTTAATTTTCTAATTTGTTTAGCCAATTTTAGCAATTTTGATTTTGAAGCTTTTTTATCTCGCAACTGGACCACCTTTCCCCCTCCAGAAACAACCCCGCGAACAACCTTTAAATGATCGTTCATCGGATCAGTCACAACATACAAATCAAAATCCAGTTTTAATCGTCTGACTAAATCAAAATAAATCTCTCTCTCTAAGTCATAAATCTTGAACCTAATCTCCTTAAATGTTTTACCCAATTTAGGATCAATTAATTTTGAAAATTCCTCAAGCACACGCAATGCCTCCTGCACCCGTTTAGCATTGGCTGCGAATATATCCTGGATTGTTGCTCTTTTAGATTCTTTTTCTGTATATAACTTTCTGCCAACATCAATTGAGGACTGACGATCTTTTAACAAATTAATAATTGCATGCCTCAGTCTTGCTCGAAAACCTTTCAACTGTAAAGTATACTTTTTATTATCTAAAACAAACCGCACTACCTCCTCCATTACTCTTAATCCTTCAGCCGCTCGATTAACATTCACGTCAATAATACGATATATTTTTGAGTTTTCAGCCTTGCCTGCCGGCAGGCAGGTTTTAAATTTCATACTTTACCCATTGCATAGGGTCAACCCGTAAATTATGCACAGACATGCCCCAGTGAAGATGCGGACCTGAAGATATGCCGGAATCGCCGCTTAAGGCAATAAGTTCTCCCTTAGTAACAATTTTTCTAACAGGCGCAATTAATTTAGAAAGATGAAAATATAAAGTGTGAATACCTTGACCGTGATCCAAAACCATTGTCCCGCCAAAAGCCGATAATCTCTTAGCAAAAACAACCTTGCCATTATTGGGAGCAAAGACTTTAGTAGCATTAAGCACTGCCAAATCCATGCCGCGATGGCTGCCCGCTCCCTTGCCATTAATTATTTGCCGGTGCCCAAAGCCTTGAGAAATTCCTCCTTTAACTGGCTTAGCAAATTTGCCCTGCCAAAGCTGGCCACTATTTTCCACTCGTAAAACTTTTTCAATCTGCGCCCACTCTTCATTAATTAAACTTCTTTTGCGCAGTTTATTTTTTGAAGGCTTCAACCAAAACTTTGAGAAAGGAAACCTTGTTGCCCAAACCTTAAGTCGTTTAGTTAATTCCTTAGTTTTGCCATCTTTGTTGGTGATGATTAATCTTAAGTTGTAATGTCCTGGTTTTTGATTGAGCGGTACACCAACAACGCCTTGATAATCATCACCTGCCTTAAAAAGCTTAAAGTCCTGGTTCAGAAATCTGGCTTTCACTCCGGCAATCTCCTCAGCTGAAACCAGTTTTATATTTAAGACCTTGCCCTGCCAGGCAACATTTGGCTCAATACTAAAGTCATAACAAGCCCCAGGTTGGCTAAATAAAACACTAAAAAAAACAATAAATAATAGGCAAATTTTAATCATAACCAATATCTTATCATAAAGTTAAATCATCTAAAATAGGCTTGACAAAAGATACCTCTCCATAATATAATTAACATTCGCCGAAAGGAAGGAGGGCTGTAGTAAATATTCGGTGCCCGTAAACGGGATTGCACTTTTTTACCCTCCATTGAAATGTCCAATGACAAATTAAAAATGACAAATGAAGGTGCGCCTTCGGCACATTATTATTATGTTGCGAAGCAACTCCTTCATTTGACATTTGACATTGGTCATTTGTCATTATCCGGAACGGATGCGTTCTTTGAAAACTAGGCAGGATGCAAACCATGTACCATGCGCTTGCGCTTAGGTACATGGAAAGATGCGAGTTCTTTGTTTTTATTTTGATTTTGGATTTTGATTAAGAGCTATTTTAAACTTTATTGAGAGTTTGATCTTGGCTCAGGATGAACGCTGGCGGCGTGCTTAACACATGCAAGTCGAACGATATAGTGGCGAACGGGTGAGTAACACGTAAGCAACCTACCCTTAAGACCGGCACAACCCCGAGAAATCGGGGCTAATTCCGGATGTGGCCATCGGGAGACATCTCCTGGTGATTAAATCCAGCAATGGGCTTAAGGAGGGGCTTGCGGCTTATCAGCTAGTTGGTGAGGTAATGGCTCACCAAGGCAATGACGAGTAGCTGGTCTGAGAGGATGACCAGTCACAAGGGAACTGAGACACGGTCCCTACTCCTACGGGAGGCAGCAGTGAGGAATTTTCCGCAATGGGCGAAAGCCTGACGGAGCGACGCCGTGTGTGGGATGACATCTTTCGGGATGTAAACCACTGTCAGAGGGGAAGATATTGACGGTACCCTCAGAGGAAGCCCCGGCTAACTACGTGCCAGCAGCCGCGGTAATACGTAGGGGGCGAGCGTTATCCGGAATCATTGGGCGTAAAGGGCATGTAGGCTGTCTTGTAAGTCAGATGTTAAATCTACGGGCTCAACCCGTAGCTGCATTTGATACTGCTTGACTAGAGAATGGTAGAGGAAAGCGGAACTTCCGGTGTAGCGGTGAAATGCGTAGATATCGGAAGGAACACCAGTGGCGAAGGCGGCTTTCTGGGCCATTTCTGACGCTGAGATGCGAAAGCTAGGGGAGCAAACGGGATTAGATACCCCGGTAGTCCTAGCCCTAAACGATGTTCACTAGGTGTTAAAGGTATCGACCCCTTTAGTGCCGCAGCTAACGCGTTAAGTGAACCGCCTGGGAATTACGGCCGCAAGGCTAAAACTCAAAAGAATTGACGGGGGCCCGCACAAGCGGTGGAGCATGTGGTTTAATTCGATGCTACGCGAAGAACCTTACCTGGGCTTGACATGCTAGTAGTAAGAACCTGAAAGGGAGATGATCCCGTTTTACGGGAAGCTAGCACAGGTGCTGCATGGCTGTCGTCAGTTCGTGTCGTGAGATGTTGGGTTAAGTCCCACAACGAACGCAACCCTTATTGCTAGTTGACAGCGTTTCGGACGGTCACTCTAGCGAAACTGCCCGGGATGACCGGGAGGAAGGTGGGGACGACGTCAAGTCATCATGGCCCTTATGTCCAGGGCAACACACGTGCTACAATGCTGCGTACAAAGGGAAGCAAATCCGCAAGGAAGAGCAAATCTCAAAAAACGCAGCTCAGTTCGGATTGAGGGCTGCAATTCGCCCTCATGAAGCTGGAATCGCTAGTAACCGCAGATCAGAGCGCTGCGGTGAATACGTTCTCGGGCCTTGTACACACCGCCCGTCACACCATGGAAGTCAGGAACACCCGAAGTCCCGCGTTGCGGGATTAAGGTGGCATTGATGACTGGGGTGAAGTCGTAACAAGGTAGCCGTACCGGAAGGTGTGGCTGGATCACCTCCTTTCTAAGGAGTTCACGGGTTCTTAAATGAACTATTATACTCCTAGGTCGATTTCTCTATTTTGAGAATTTTATACTTGCATCTAGCCCCGAGCGAAGCCGATTTATCGGTTGAGTCGAGGAGTTGCTCCTGCCATGAACCATGCGCGTAACAAGCGTTTAGGTTTGTGGTAGGCTGTGAATCATGCGTGAAAGCGCTTAGGTTCATGGCCTGCCTAGTTTTGAAAGCCTGCCTGTCGGCAGACAGGTTTAAAGCCCTGAATATTTTTCAGGGCTTTTTCTTTGAGCCTTTGAGTCTTAGTGGCAAAAAAATAATCGCCTCAAAGTCTCTAAGACTCTAAGCTTCTTACCCCTTTTCTTTCATTTAAATTACCACTTGACAAAATTTCAGCTAGGTATACAATTGTATAACTTGAGTATACAAACGTATAACAAGCCCCTCGACAAGCTCGGGGTAAGAAGGAGGAATTAACAATGATTAATGAAAAGCAAGACAGGATACTACATTATATTAAGAGGCATGTTAAAGATAAAGGCTTTCCCCCGTCGATTAGAGAGATCTGTAAAGCGTTTAAGTTTGCTTCCCCTAGAGCTGGGCAAAAGAATTTGGAAGTTCTAGAAGAACAAGGTTATATCCAGCGGGAAAGTAAATCACGGGGAATTAAAATTTTAAGTGAACCAGATTTAAGCACTGTAGTCCTGCCCTTTCTTGGCTACATTGCAGCCGGCGCGCCAATTGAAGTTTGTGAACAGCAAGAAGAAATGGAAGTCCCGCAATCTTTAGTTGGCAGAAAGCCCTGTTATATATTGCAAGTTAAAGGCAACAGTATGATTGAAGACCATATTCTAAACGGTGACCTTATTGTAGTTGAACGTTGTGAAACAGCAGATGACGGTGAAGTGGTGGTTGCCCTGGTTAATCGCGAAGCTGCGACGTTGAAAAGGATCTATCGGGAAAAAGACCGCGTTCGTTTGGAGCCAGCTAATTCAAGCATGAAACCTATTTATGTTAAGGATGTTGCTGTACAGGGGAAAGTAAGAGGACTGATTAGAAGATTTTAAGGCGAAGGATTGAGGGCTAGAGACTATACCCCACCCCTCTAGACCCTCAATACCTTCTATAATAAGATCATGTATGATACAGAGAAAAAACTAGAGATCTTAGGCACAGCAGCTAAGTATGACATCTGTGCCTCAACAGCAGCACCTGCCCGCCATGCCGGCGTGGCAGGCGGGCCTCAAAGACGGCCAAAGAACATGAATTATATTGGCAATAATGCCCCGGCTGGTATTTGCCACAGCTACACACCAGACGGCAGATGCGTATCATTATTAAAAGTTCTGATGACTAATTCGTGCAAAAATAACTGCAAGTATTGCGTTAATCGCGCCAATAATGACTTTGAAAGAGCCAGCTTTGAGCCAGAAGAACTGGCTAAATTATTTTTAGAACTCTATCGCAGGAATTATCTTGAAGGATTATTTTTAAGCTCCGGCGTTCAAAAAAGCACCTCCCACACTATGGAGAAGATGATAGCCACGATTGAAATCCTGCGTTTTAAATACAATTATAACGGTTACATTCATCTCAAAGCCCTACCCCACACATCAGAAGATCTAATAGAAAGAGGCGCCCAATTGGCCGATAGAATGTCAGTTAATCTGGAAAGCCCTAATCCAGACCGTTTAAAAGCCATTGCTTCGGAGAAAAACTTTATGCTCGACCTAATTGAACCAATTAATGCAATTCAAAAACAAGTGCAAAAAGGCCGTTTAAAAGCTGGGCACACCACCCAATTTGTAGTCGGCGCTACCGGGGAAACAGACGCAGAACTCCTGCGTACCACCAATTGGCTGTATAAGAAGAAAAGTTTGAAAAGAGCCTACTTCAGCGCCTTTATTCCTGTCGAATCTCCCCATCACTCCATCTCTCCATCTAACAAAGCTGTTCCCCTCCTCCGTGAACATAGATTGTATCAAGCTGATTGGTTGATGAGATATTATGAATTTAAGTTGCAAGATATCGTACTGCAAAAGGATCAAAATCTATCCCTTGATCTTGATCCTAAAATGGTTGCAGCGCTGAAAAACCAGGATAAATTCCCGATTGAAATTAACAAAGCCTCGTTTAAAGACCTGCTTAGAATCCCAGGCCTGGGGCCCACTTCTGCCAGGAGGATATGGCGAGCTAGAAAAGAACATCGCTTTACTAATATTTCTGAGTTGAAAAACCTTGGGGTTGTTGTTAAAAGAGCCAAGGCCTTTCTCCTTATTAATGGCAAAGCACAAGGCAGTATAAAGAATATTATGACAACAAAGCAATTAGAACTGTTCGATAGTGAGACGAGCCAACTAGCCTATATGCAGGCACCAAAGCTAATAAATGCCGAATGACGAATTATCAAATGACGAAGGAATGCCCAATGATTCAATAACCAATTTGGGGATTGTGGCTTATGATTTCCTTCGGCATTCGGATTTGGTCATTCGTCATTAAAAATATGAAACAATTAAATTTATTCAACAACGAAAAAGAAACAGATAAAGCTACGCTGCTAACAGACAAAATTCTGGAGATAAAGAAAAACTGTGACGCCTCGGCCTTTTATCGCTTCCAAAGATATCTTTTTATGGCCCTACTCCATAAAAGCCCGCAAAAGTATTTAGTTATTGATAAAGCCATTGAACAAGCAAAAGCCAATGGAATCAGTTACGTGCTGTGCAAAATCTCACCTGAAGCTAAAAAGTTCATCGAATTTGCACGGCAAGTTTCCTTTGAGCGGTATAGAGCAACGGCATTTGTGAGACTAAAACCAATTGACCAACACGGAGTACTTTTTGGCGAATTTGAGATCCAGCACCAAACAGCTGAACTAATAATGCTTCATTTCACAAAACGCTTTCCCCAATATAAAATCATGCTGGTTTTTGGCAGTGAAGTCTACATTGGGAAAGGCAAAGAAATCTTCAAAGAAAAGATTGATAGGAAAAATATTAAACTACCGGATAAAAAAGATGAGTTTGAAAAGTATTGGTTAACTTTTTATAAGACACAATACATACCTGAGAGGAAAAACTTAAGGTACTTAAAAAGGATGATACCAATCAAATATTGGAAATGGGTCACGGAGCTAAAAGAGTTTGGTTTAAGTTAAAATGAAATCAATTCTTCGAAGCTCGCCAAAGGCGAGCGAAGGAGAATGGAGCTGATCGGGATCGAACCGACGGCCTCCTGAATGCAAATCAGGCGCTCTCCCAGCTGAGCTACAGCCCCACAAACCCGCCTTTGGCGGGTAATTTCCAATAACCAATTTCCAAATCCCAAACAAATTTCAAATTCAAATAACCAATATTCAAATTTGGAATTTGATTATTGCATATTGTTTGGTCATTGTTTCTTGGTTATTGTTTTTTCCGAAATTTGCAAAGCAAATTTTCGGTGGTGGGCCCAGGTAGACTCGAACTACCGACCTCGCGCTTATCAGGCGCGCGCTCTAGCCAGCTGAGCTATGAGCCCGAACAAAAAAAACCCGGCAACGTTCTACTCTCCCAACCACGTAAGCGGTAAGTACCATCGACCCTGGAGGATTTCACTGCCGTGTTCGGAATGGGAACGGGTGGGTCACCTCCGGTAAAGTCACCGGGATTTTTAAATTATAATTTAAAATTTTAGGAAGCTCAGGAATAAATCCCCGCCCATCATGAACCATGCGCTAAGCGCTTAGGTTCATGACAAGAGAATACAGAAAGATTAAGACCTCGATTTATTAGTACTGGTCAGCTCAGGCATTACTGCCTTTACACCTCCAGCCTATCAACCTTGTGTTCTTCAAGGAATCTTACCCCCGAAGGGTGAGAAACCTAATCTTGGGGTGGGCTTGGCGCTTAGATGCTTTCAGCGCTTATCCCTTCCAGACATAGCTACCCAGCGTTTGCCACTGGCGTGACAACTGGTACACTAGAGGTCTGTTCCTTCCGGTCCTCTCGTACTAGGAAGGACTCCCCTCAAGTTTCTTGCGCCTGCACCGGATATGGACCGAACTGTCTCACGACGTTCTGAACCCAGCTCACGTACCGCTTTAATGGGCGAACAGCCCAACCCTTGGAACCTGCTTCAGCTCCAGGATGCGACGAGCCGACATCGAGGTGCCAAACCTCCTCGTCGATGTGAACTCTTGGAGGAGATCAGCCTGTTATCCCCGGGGTAGCTTTTATCCGTTGAGCGATGGCCCTTCCATCCGGAACCACCGGATCACTAAGGCCGACTTTCGTCCCTGCTCGACTTGTCTGTCTTGCAGTCAAGCTCCCTTATGCCTTTACACTCGACGTACGATTTCCAACCGTACTGAGGGAACCTTTGCACGCCTCCGTTATCCTTTGGGAGGCGACCGCCCCAGTCAAACTGCCCACCTAACTCTGTCTCCCGAAATCCACTTTCAGGGTTAGAATTCCAACGTATCTAGAGTGGTATTTCACTAATGGCTCCGTCACCCCCAAAAGGGTGACATCAAAGCCTCCCACCTATGCTACGCAAGAAACATCGAAATCCAAAGCTAGGATACAGTAAAGCTCCACGGGGTCTTTCTGTCCTGGTGCAGGAAGACCGTGTCTTCACAGTCATCCCAATTTCACCGAGTCTCTCTCCGAGACAGCGCTCCTATTGTTATGCCTTTCGTGCGGGTCGGAACTTACCCGACAAGGAATTTCGCTACCTTAGGACCGTTATAGTTACGGCCGCCGTTCACTGGCGCTTCGGTTAGGTCCTTGATATAATCTCAAACCACCCCTTAACGTTCCAGCACTGGGCAGGCATCGCCCCCTATACATCCCCTTACGGGTTAGCAGAGAGCTGTGTTTTTGATAAACAGTCACAAGAGCCTGGTATCTGCGACCCATCCGAAGATGGGCGTCCCTTCTCCCGAAGTTACGGGACCATTTTGCCGAGTTCCTTAGAGAGAGTTATCTCGCGCGTCTTGGCTTGTTCAGCCTGTCCACCTGTGTCGGTTTAGAGTACGATCACCTGCAACAATACCCAGAGCTTTTCTAGTCAGTGTGGACTCACCCAAGTCCCCTTCGATTCCTCTCAGGGTGCCACAATCCAATAAGTGTTATGGGCTATCCTCCTGCGTCCCTCTGGTTAACAATACAGGTGGTACCGGAATATTAACCGGTTTACCATCGCCTACGCCAGTTACTCTGGCCTCGACTTAGAAATCGACTTACCCTGGGAGGACGAGCCTTCCCCAGGAAACCTTAGACTTTCGACGGGTAGGATTTCCACCTACCTTTTCGTTACTTATGCCGACATTCTCACTTCCATTTCGTCCACCGCACCTCGCGATACGGCTTCAACCTAAAATGGAACGCTCCTCTACCACTATCACAATAAATTGTGACAATCCGCAGCTTCGGTAACAAGCTTTAGCTCCGTGTATTTTCGGCGCGAAAACACTCGACCAGTGAGCTGTTACGCACTCTTTAAAGGATGGCTGCTTCTAAGCCAACCTCCTGGCTGTTTTAGTGATCTCACTTCCTTTACCACTTAGCTTGTTTTAGGAACCTTAGCTGGCGGTCATGGGCTGTTTCCCTTTCGACCACGAGGCTCATCCCTCGTAGTCTCACTCCCAAGCAATGACTTTACAGTATTCGGAGTTAGCGAGGATTTGGAATCCCTCTCGGGACCCTAGTCCAAACTGTACTCTACCCCTGCAAAGATAAACTTGAGGCTGGCCCTAAAACCATTTCGAGGAGAACCAGATATCTCCGAGCTCGTTTAGCTTTTCACTGCTATCCACAGATCATCCGAAGATTTTTCAACATCAACCGGTTCGGACCTCCCTTCGATTTTACTCGAAGTTCATCCTGTCCATGGATAGATCGCTATCGGTTTCGGGTCTACAGCTACATACTTCACCCTGTACCTAAGCGCTTGCGCGCATGGTACAGGGTAGATCGCCCATTTAAGACTCGCTTTCGCTACGCCTCAGGCTCAACACCCTAAGCTTGCATGTAACTGTAAGTCGCCGGCTCATTCTTCAATAGGCATGCTGTCATCCCGACTTGCGTCGGGACTCCAACTGCTTGTAAGCACACAGTTTCAAGTTCTATTTCACTCCCCTTCCGGGGTTCTTTTCACCTTTCCCTCACGGTACTAGTTCACTATCGGTCACTGCAGAGTATTTAGCCTTAGGAGATGGTCCTCCCGGATTCCAACGGGATTTCTCGTGTCCCGATGTACTTGGGATACTGCTAGGGTCATTGAATCTTTCGTGTACAGGGCTTTCACCTTCTGTGGCCAGACTTTCCAGAGTGGTTCCACTAGATTCTTTGAATCCCATATTGCAGTCCCGCTACCCCCCTCGCCAATGGCAAAGGGTTTGGGCTGTTCCGGTTTCGCTCGCCGCTACTACCGGAATCGTTATTACTTTATATTCCTCCGCTTACTAAGATGTTTCAGTTCAGCGGGTTGTCACCCTCCGCCAAAGGCGGAGGATATAACGGTATTAACCGTTATAGGTTCTCCCATTCGGAAATCCCCGGATCAAAGCTATTTAGACAGCTCCCCGAGGCTTATCGCAGCCAATCGCGTCCTTCATCGACTTGCAGTGCCAAGGTATTCTCTGTGTGCCGTAATACCTTAATCATTTTCTGTAAATTCTCGGCGAGAATTTATTCCTGCTTCCATAAAATTTTCAAAGTACCTTGTGATAAACAACAAAAAAACGCACATCAAGTGCGTTTGCTTAAAAACTTGAGTACAACTAACCTTTTAAATTTATGTTACAAATCTTTCCATTAAAAGGAATATTTATTATAATGTAGCTGAAATAATTTGTCAAGCAATTATTGGGGCAATTCATCAAACTATTCCCAAATAATTATTGACTCAAAGCCAAGGGCAATAGAAACATGGCCCATAACTGAAAAAATATGCCTGAGCCGCGCCAAATAAAAGATCCCTCAAGCCCATAGCCAATTGTAGTATAATAAATGTGCGTTTATTAAATGAAAAAGATAGCCAAAAAACATTTATTAAAAATATACCCTTTATTGAATTTCATGCTTAAGCTAGTGATCCGGCGCGGCATAAGCGAAGACACTTTTTTTAAGATGGTGAAGCATTATTCCGTCTCAACCATTGCTGTAATTTTTAATTATACAATTTTTAATTTTTTGTTCTTTTCCGGCTTTGGCACAAAAGCATCAAATACAATTGCCTTTCTAATAGTTTTTCTGATAGCCTTTACCCTGCAGAGAAATTTTACCTATCGCTCCAACGGCAACAGCAAAAGACAAGTTGTTTTGTTCCTAATGGTCGCGCTGACCTACCTAGTTATTGAAACATCGTTTTTGACAATCTTGATTGATAAATTTAATGTTTTTGCTATGGTCAGCAAGATAATTACTATTGCCATTTTGGCTCCCCTTAATTTCGTATTCCAAAAAAATGTAGTTTTTAACTCAAACCATAGCGAATTATCCGGCTACTTGCACAAAAATAGAAATGTTAAAAAAGACTGACCAAGATATTATTAAGGGGTATTTAGAAGACAGCTCCAATTTAACTGGTGGCTACGCTGACGGAGTGTACATCCCAGAAAACGAACAGGATATCAAGCAAGCTTTAGCTGAATGCAGCAGCAAAAAGATTCCGCTTACTGTTTCTGGTGCTGAAACCGGCACAACTGGCGGCTGCGTCCCTTTTGGCGGCTGGATACTTTCCACCCAAAAACTTAAGAGAATAATTAATATTAATGCAAAAGAAAAAACTGCCATTATTGAACCCGGTGTAACTTTGGAAGAAATCGAAGCTGCAGTTAAAAAAGGAAACCTCTTCTACCCGCCTGATCCAACGGAAAAAACCGCAACTATTGGAGGAAATGTTGCCACCAACGCCTCGGGCGGCCGCGGCTATCGTTTCGGGGCAACTAGAGACTGGATAAAAAAGCTAAAAGTAATTCTCCCTTCTGGAGAAACCCTAAAGCTTAAACGTGGATCGTCTCTCCGTCGCTCCGTCACTTCGTCACTTCGCCTTCCCCACTATAAAATGCCCCCCATCAAAAACTCATCCGGCTATTACTCAAAACCAGACATGGACTTAATTGATTTATTTATTGGCCAGGAAGGAACATTGGGTATTGTCTCTGAAATTGAAATTGTCCTTGCCCCTATTATGCAGGAAACATTTGATATTGTTGCTTTTTTTCCTGACGAAGACAAAGCAGTTGATTTTGTATTGGAAGCAAAAAAGAAAAATGATCCCACAATTAACTTTTTTGAGTACTTTGATAAAAATACATTACAAATGCTAAAACAAGCCTACCCTCACATACCAGAAACTGCCAAAGCAGCCATTTACATAGAACAGGAAGTCACTCCTGAAAACGAAAAGACTTATCTTGATTACTGGGCAATGCTGCTGGAAAAATATTCAGCTTCAATTGATAACTGTTGGCTGGGAATGGACCATGCGCAAAAAGAAGAGCTATTAAAATTCCGCCATGCTATTCCTGAACATATTAATGAGATATATAAACAAAATAAATCAGTCAAGTCAGCCACAGACATTGCTGTACCAGCGGATAAATTCAAGGAAATGTTCAACTTCTACGACGGGCGACTGGAGACTGGCGACAGGCGACTCTTTTATATCAAATTCGGCCACATCGGCGAGAACCACCTCCATGTCAACCTACTGCCAAAAAATGACGAGGAAAAAGCAATTGCTAAAGAATTAATTATGAGTTTTGTAAAAAAAGCCATCAGTTTAGGCGGCACAGTTTCCGCAGAACACGGCATTGGCAAGATCAAACACGCTTATCTTAAAGAAATGTATGGCGAAAAAGGCATTAAAGAAATGATTGAGATTAAAAAGACTTTTGATCCGAATTTTATCCTCGGTCAAGGAAACATCTTTCCCGAAGAATTGCTCTCGACATAATATTTCAAATACAAAAATCATCTTGACATTTATAATAATATGTATATAATTTGATAATGAAAAATTCTCAAAAGGAGAAAAAGCTATGAAAAGAAGAATCGGTTTGGGTCTACTATTTGTGGCCGCGGTCTTGGTTGTCGGATTAATCTCTGGATGTGAGGATTCACTCCAATTTCCAACTACCACTACTGTAACCCCAATTACAATATCAACGACAACAACTTCTACAACCACAACAACGGTAGCGGTAAGCAGTGATCTGGTAAACAAAAGTAAAGCTGGAGCAATGTTTGCCTCTTCTGGAAACGGCATGGCAAGTGTGGCCTCAAGCAGTCAGGCCCCCACAATATCATCAGCCAGCGCGCTTGATGTCTCAGCAACAGGTGGACCACCGGACACGTTTTATGCCACTCTCACAGATAGTAATGGCTATGTTACAGTGGAAGGCTTTCATGCCAGCGAAACTGTTAAAGTAAGATACATAATGAAAGGCGGCTCAGCAGTCACACCTTTATTTTTAAGCACTAAAGCCATTGCAATATTAGGTGATTTTGACTGGGATTCCATGTTTACTGGAAGCGGAACCTCCCCCAGTCTCGCTCAAGTAACCTCTTTTATTAGCGCTCAAACTTATTCGACTCTCGAATCTATAACAAACTATATGAACTGGGCCTGGACTGCTGGACTGGTAGAAGCAGGTTTTCGTGTAGGGGGCGCGTCAATCCCAGCCAGTCTTCATTTTACAAACCCTACCCCAGAAGCATCTGAACAGGTTTCTACTATGGAGGGAGTTGTTACTCTGGCTAACGACGTTACTGGCATCATGACCATGAACATATCTGTAAAATCTGAAGATGACTATGGCATGCCCACATCTGCAACCGGCTCTGGCACTATTGAAGTTGGAGGTGTCACCCTTGATGCCACCATGGAGGTCACCTTTACTTCTTCAGGTGCAAATGAATCGTTGAGCGTGACCGGAACAACCAGCGATAATCACACTGTTACCATTAATTGCATCGCTGATGGGTCTGGAACAGGGACAATAAAAAATAATACAGGAACTATTGTTGCCACGATGGAGATTTCAGCTTCTGGCACAGTAACTGTGACAGATTCTGACGGAAATCAAAGCTCTTATAATCTATAAATAGATAAATAAACAGCTAAGCCCCAGCCATTCGCAAGATTGACTGGGGCTTTTTTGCAAATAAACACTTCTAAAGAATTAATTTAGATAGAATAGTATTGTTAAAAATCTGAATTGACTGAAAGCAATTTGTCTGCTAGAATTTTTTACATCATAGTCCCCGATAGCTCAATGGTAGAGCGCTTGACTGTTAATCAAGTTGTTGCTGGTTCGAGTCCAGCTCGGGGAGCCAGCCTTCGCCAAGGCTTAAGTATAAGGCGATAGCCTTTGAAAAGTATTTAAAATCTGGGTCAGGCAGAGCCTTTACAAATAAACATTTATTGTGAAGTTGCAAGTCCTCCGGTCGCCAAAGCCCCAAAGGGGCGAAGGGGACCAGCTCGGGGAGCCAAACGTTTCTAGGTCAATACTGGACACATTGGTTACAAATTATACCGGAGACAAAGGTAACACTTTTGAACCAAAAGACCGTCATACTTAAATCAATTGCAGCTATGATAAGATTTGGCTATTTTTTTCTTTGATTAGCTTGAGATATAATTGTTCATAATGATCAGTCATTTTTTCCACATCGAAATATTTTTCAACATGTGTTCGGCAATCCCGAGGATTCAGTTGATTTACCTTCTGGATGGCTGTAACAAATTCATTAAATGAGTCTACAACAAAACCGGTTTTTCCATTATCTATTATTTCTGGAACAGACCCTCGATCAAATGCTATCACTGGGGTACCACAAGCCATAGCTTCCACCATCACAAGGCCAAAAGGTTCTTCCCAATTAACAGGAAACAACAAACAAGCAGCTTTGCCATATAAGGCTTGCTTTTGAGTATGATCAGCCAAAGATTTAAAAACAATTTGCTTATTATCAATATAAGGTTTTATTTCCTTTTCAAAAAATAATCTATTTCCCGCATCAACTTTACCCACAAGTAATAATTTTTTTTGAAGTTTGATCGAAGCTTTTACAGCCACATCCGCACCCTTTTCTTTACTGATATTCCCGATAAATAATAAATAGTCCTCTTTCTGACCATCATATTGAAAGCCATTCATATCGATCCCATTATGAATATATCCGGAAATAGGTACGCTTTTAACTCGTTTCATCTGATTTCGACTAATTGCAATAAAAGTACAAACATCTTTATAAAAATTTAAAAATTCCCGAGAACTGTTATGAATATCATTGTGCAGTGTTGTGATGACAGGGGCTTTGCTATATCTTGAAAATGGCAGGCCATAATAGCCCATGTGATTATGAATGATGTCAAAATTATCTGTATCTTGAAATGCAAAATTTGCAGCTGCTAGGCAATATTCAGGAGAGTCCTTCCCCCATCCTAAAGCTTTTTTAAAAAGATATTTTAGTTTTGCTTTAGTTTTTGAATCTCCGGTTGAGAATAAAGTGACTTCATGCCCCCGTTTAACTAATGATTCTGTTAATGAATTGACAATAAGTTCAATGCCGCCGTATCTGGTCGGCGGTAAACTAAAACAAATTGGGGCAATTTGGGCAATACGCATTTTAAAAACCTAAGTTTATATATTCCTATTAATAAATTTAACATTAAAGATTTGGAAAGTAAAGTATTTTAATATTTTTGTTAAGAAGCTAACCCCGAACATATAGATAAGACTGACGATCCGTTCGAACTGGTCTGGAACAGCCATAATTTTATCAATCTCAAAAATAAAGGTATCAATTCTTTCTTTGGCTCTTTCAATATCATTTGTCATAATTTAGGGTGTTTATTATACCGAAACCCCTTGTAGTTTCATAGGGTTCAATATAAGATAGTTGCGCTTGCCCGCCGAAGCTCGGAGAGCGTAGGAGGGAAACTCGCCTGCCCTGAGCCCTGAGCTTGGTCCTCCCGAGTCTTATCGAGGGGTCGAAGGGTCCAACAGGGGGACAAGCTTTTCCTATTTTCATGCAATTTTAATGTGATTTAATACGATATATATGTAGGAGCTGGGGAGGGTTGACAATTGAGGGGAGTTCCGCTAAAATAAACAATGTATTACGATGGCAGACTACGCTAAGGGTTCGTCCCTAGCAGATGTCTGCTTTCCTTTTTTTAACCTTTTTTCAAATAAATTTACAAAGACAAGATGCTCTGAAAATTTCCTTAATAAAGACGAATAACTGCTTTTATTTGGAATCATTAGTTTAAATAACTTTTTTATTGAAAAGAGATATTCAATTAAACAGTGGAAATCTCCATCACCAGATACAATTATTGCTTTATTATAACTATTCAATTCAATCATTGCTCGCAAAACAAGCTCAGCATCAACATTCCCTTTTACGACCTTTCCATCTCTGGATACCAAAATAGTCTTGAAAATTAAGATGTAACCTGTTTTTTGCAGATACGTATAAAGCCCTTCATTCCCAGCCTTGTAACCAATAAAAAGAAAAGCCTTGCTCACGTAAAATCTATTCTTCAAAAGAAGAAAGAATTTGTCAAAATCTAATTTCCAGCCTTTATAAAGCAGCTTTTTGTTTTTGTGATATATATCATTTTTAATTGCCAGATTTAAATTTTGGCTATCAATAAAAGCATAAATTGTTTCTTTTTGGCTCTTCATTATGCTTATTATACCAAAAGTCCTTGAAGCTTAACAGGATTCATAATAAGATAGTTGCGCTTGCCCGCTGAAGCTCGGAGAGCGTAGGAGGGAAACTCGCCTGCCCTGAGTCCTGAGCTTGGTCCTCCCGAGTCTTATCGAGGGGTCGAAGGGTCCAGCCGGGGGAGTTTTTCTTTTACCCAAACGTGTTGATCTCAATAATCTTACGGGCAATGTTGTTAGCGTGGTCGCCAGCTCGTTCAAAGTTTGAAATAATATCCAGAAAAATAAGGCCGGCTGTGGAACTACACTTACCTTGATTTAAGCGCATAATATGATTATCGCGATATTTCTGCTCCGTAGCATCAACCTTGCCTTCTACTTCTAATGCCTCGAGGGCGGTATTTTTATCCCATTTTTCAAAAGCCAGCAATGATTTATCAATTGAGTCTATAACATAACCATAAAGGGTATGCAGCTCTTTTTGCGCCATTTCTGAAAAAGTTACATCCTCGTCAGTTTTTAGATTAACCAGATCCATGATATTTTCAGCGATGTCGCCAATACGTTCAACATCATGGATCAAATGAAGATATCCAGCTGTGGTCCTTGACTGCTCCTCAGTAATAGATTTCTGATCAATACTGATTAAAAACGAAGCAATCTCTTTTTCTAAGTCATTTACAACTTCTTCTCTGCGCTTGATCCGCTCAAACTTTTTCTTCCGTTCACTTTCTTTCTCGTCAAAAATAGTGGTGAAAGCAATTTCAAACATCTCTTTAGCCATCGCGCCCATGCGAGTAATTTCTTTTTTAGCCTGGCCAATTGCAATTTCTGGAGTAATAATCATGCGTTTATCAAGATGTTTTGCGCCGTGCTCAATCACTTCAACATGTCCCCTCACTATTTTAGTTACAACAAAAGCTAGTACGCCAGTTAACGGTAAAAAGATCAAACAATTTAAAACGTTAAAAACCGTATGTGTATTAGCTAAATGCCGCTCCAGATTTTGGCCAGCCCAAACATTGCCAGGAGTAACAAGGTCAACTAAATATAAAAATATCGGTTTATCACCAATTTTCACTTTTAACAGCAATAACATATAAACTGAACCCAAAACATTAAACAAGGTATGCGCCCAGGCAGTACGCTTGGCCGTGATATTGGCATTTAAAGCCGCAATCTGCGCGGTTATTGTTGTACCAATGTTAGTACCGAGGATAAGCACAAAGCCAATTTTAAAATCAATCAACCCTACCCCAGCCAAAACCAGGATAATACCTGTTGTGGCGGAACTGGATTGGACAACCATTGTCATAACAGCACCAGCAATTACAGCCAATATTGGGTTGCGGCTAAAAGTGACAAAAAGTTGTTGAAATTCAGGATTGCTTTTTAATGGGCCAAAAACATTGGTCATTATCTGCAGGCCAAAGAACAACAAACCAAAGCCAAGAATTACTTCCCCAATATTTTTCCAGTTTTTCTTCGGAAAAAAGAAATTAAGGAGCACGCCAATGCCAATAGCAGGCAGGGCATATTTATGAATTTTAAAAGCAATAATCTGGGCTGTTACAGTAGTACCTATATTTGCCCCATAGATCACGCCAATTGACTGTTTTAAAGTCATCAAGCCAGCTTGAATAAAACCAATCAGCATAACGCTTGTAGCAGAACTTGATTGGACAATAGCAGTAACAGTTGCTCCGACAAAAACACCCATAAATGTGTTTTTAGTGAGGAATTCAATAACTTTGCGCAGGCTTTTGCCGGCAATTTTTTGCAGGCCCTCTGACATAACCTTCATGCCAAAGAGAAAAAGTCCTAAGCCGCCAACCAGGCCAAAAAGAACCGTTGAGTTCAATCTACTACTCCCCTACTTTATCCAAAACATACCAGCATGCTGTTTATATTTCTGATACTGGCCTTCATGCAGTTTCTCAAGAATCAGCTTTTCTTCAAGATAAGCCTCAAGCCAGGTAAGAGCAACAATAAACATCCCTATATAAAAACTATAAACTGCAGACCAAACCCACCACCAACCCATCCAAATAAATATTAAGCCTAAATATTGGGGGTGGCGAATAAATTGATATGGACCTATCTTCAATATTTTTTGCTGGTGAACAGTTAAAATCAGTCCTTTTTTGCCAAAAGATACCAATGACCAAATTAAAATACCGCCGCCCAAAACAATAGCAACACCACCGACAATCCTCCACCAAAAGAAATCCAATTCAAACCTGGGCTGGGCAAAAAATACAGTGACTAACGGCAGGACAGCATAAACAAGTTCACCAATCAGTGAATACCATTGACATTTTTTGGAAAAGAAAATATACCAGAGGCAAAGAAGGTTAAGCGCAACCAGAACTACAAAAATCAGCTGAATCAGCATCCAAATCTCCTTTAACAAGCCCCTATCAATTGATATAATAAAGGCAAATAGGCTAAAAATCAAGGGCATTTTTTTATGCTGTATTTAATACGATACGCTGAAATTGGTAAGGAACCGCATCCGCAAAAGGGTAAATTACAAAAAGATATTATTAAAATCTTGAAGTCCGAGATTGCAAACCCAAAAATCAATAAAGATTTTGGCAGGATTTTTCTAGAGACAGAAGAAGACGCCGCTGAAAAGCTGCAAAAAATTTATGGTATATCTTCCTTTTCTCCCTGTTTCAAATGCTCACTCAGCCAATTAGAAGAACAATTTTTGGCTTTTGCCAAACAAGTTTTGCAAAACAAAAAATCATTCGGGGTTAAAGTCAAACGGGTTGGCCGTCACTCTTTTACCTCGCAGGAAAAGGCAGGAGAGCTGGGTGCCAAGATACTTGAGCTTTTCCCAAATTTAAAAGTTGATTTAAAAACTCCGGACGAGATGCTTTTTGTAGAAATCAGGGATAACGATTGCTACATATTTAATACTATGATTAGCGGCGCGGATGCTCAGCTTAAGCATGAAAAACAGTCAATTACTGAACCAAAATTCATTGTAGATGATATGTTGGGCAAACTTGCAGTTAGACTGCGCATGCTGGGTTTTGATGCAAGCTACTACGGGGATTCAGCTGATAGTTTTCTCCTGCGCAAGGCTAAAGAAGAAAATCGTATTCTTTTAACCAGGGACCTGGCTTTAACCAAAATTAAAGGCGGCAACTCATTCTTTATTACCAGCAAAAAGCTCAAAGATCAAATTCGTGAAGCCATCAAACAATTCAATCTAAAAATCCAGCCGCAAAACATGTTTAGCCGCTGCTCTGTGTGCAATGAGCCATTAAAGGATGCAACAAAAGAGGAAGCCAAAAACAATGTCCCTCCGCTTGTACAAAAATTATTCGATGAATTTGCTTATTGCCCTAAATGCAACAAATATTACTGGAAAGGAACACACTACGAAAAGATAATTGAGGAACTCAAAGAATTTCTCTAGATTTTTAGAACATGCGCCAGGGTTCCAACCAAATTTTCTGTCGTCATTTGAGGAAACAGTCCTTCTATTTCTTGCAAGTCAATTACTTTAGTCAATTGAGCCAGATAAGCATTAATGTAAACAATCTTAGGCACATCTCTCTCAGCAAAGGCACTGATAACTAGCCATTTTAAAACATTCTGGGCAGCGGCAATTTGATCTTGGGGGATTTTTCTTGAGCGAATTTTTTTAGACAACAAAGTGATTGCATAGTAGACAACATCTGCTTCATTTCTCAGCATCATTGCTTTGCTCAAATAACCAAGACAAGAAGTTGGATCAGCTGCTTCATTTTCAATTCCCTTCCACATTCTCTGCATATCAACTCTTAATGACCCTATGCCAAGCTGCTCCATCAACTTATATGGGTTACAAACTGACCATGATAATTTAGGTCTAAATCCTACTTTCCTTGTTTCTTGCCCTCCATCAGTAAGAGAAATTATTGTTTTCCCACCTTCTTGTTTAACCAATAATCTTCGGCGGTTTATCAGAGGATAACTCAGCTTTCTAAGATGCGGAGTTATTCGATCAATTCTTTGTCTTGCTGTTGGAATAAGCATAATCATCACCTAATAGAATTTCGGCTAAATTATGGGGAAATTTCAAGATTTGGCAAGATTATAATAATTTTTTCCAGATAATATAAAGGCCGACTAGAATTAACAAAGCTCCACAAACTACATTAAATATTTTCATAGCCTTATCGGTTTTAATTAATTTTGCCGGGATAAGCGGTGCCAAAGCACCAAGTAAAAGCAATGGAGAAATCACGGTCCCAATACCAAAAGCAAAGCCGTAGAGAAATCCTTGATAAAATTCTTCAGCCAGAAACATAATTTCAGTTAATACTGCCAGCAAAGGCAAACACGGTGAAAACCCAATAACTAGCCCCAAGAAAATCATACTCTTAGTACTATTTTCTACTGTTTGCTTTTGCAGCAGCTGACAAACTGGATTTTTTATGCCCTTGCCAAAAGCAATCAATATGCCCAGAGCTATGATAAACAACCCAGCAAAAATCCAGAGAAACTTTGCCCAAATTTGGCCATGAAATAATTGAAAAAGATAATAGCCAACATACCCCACTACTCCACCCATAAACGTATAAACAACTAACCTGGTTAAGCTGAAAACAAGCGTGGCTTTTAAGCCATCCTGCCAGGTGCGTTTTGTTCCGGCAATATAGGGCAAAAGAATTGGGGCACATATGATTATGCATGGGCCTGAACCAATTAGAAAGCCCTGCAATAAGAATGTAATAAGTTTGCTAAACAGCATTATCCCTTATATAATATCCGATATCATGGAAGGCAGCAACTCAAAGAAGACAGCTTTCCTTATTGCCATTGGCTTAATCGGCAGCGCAGCCATTACTTCGCAAATTCTGCTGATCCGTGAAATCATCAACCTTTTTTCCGGCAACGAATTAATTTATGGTTTAACCATTTTTCTCTGGCTAATTCTCTACGCAGCAGGCAGTGGACTGCTTGGCAGATTAGCTCATAAAATTAATACTAGACTTAATATTTTTATTGCGCTCCAGATACTAATTGCGGCTCTTTTGCCAGCTGAAATATATTTATCAAGAATAATAAAGAATCTTCTTGGCATTCCATTTGGCTCAATTGTTAATTTTCCGCAGACAATCTTAATAATAATTATTTTGTTGGCCCCCATCACATTAATACTTGGCTTTCAATTCTCTTTAGGCAGCTTAGTCTTATCGGAACACTTTAAAAAAGAATCATCCCAAGTAAGCCGCGTTTATATTGCAGAATCAATTGGTTCAATTGCCGGCGGTTTATTCCTAACATATATACTGGTCTTTTTCTTAAACGCGTTCCAGATTGCTGCCCTGCTAGCACTATTAATTTCGCTGTCTTTATTACTGCTCAGCATTAGGAAACCTGCGAATGAACTTCGCGGTTTCCTAATGATTTGGAAGCCGAGACGTTTAGTCTCAGGCTTCCTAGTTCTAGCCTCAATTATCTTATTCATAAATTCATCATATTTAAACAAAATTTCAACAGAACAAACTCTCGGTATTTTCCAATTAGCTGAAGTGGCTGATTCACCCTACGGCAGGATCACAGTGTCAGAATATTATGGCTCCTACAACTTCTATGAAAACGGTGGTTTGTTCTTTTCAACTGCTGATTACTTGAGCAATGAGGAAACAGCCCATCTATCATTGTTGCTCCATTCAAATCCCAAAAAGGTCTTGCTGATCGGCGGCGCTGCAACTGGCATAGTTAATGAGTTGTTAAAATATCCGCTTGAGCAATTAGATGTTTTAGAACTAGACCACAAAATAATTACGCTGGCCAAAAATTTTGTTAATATAGATCCCAAAGCAAATATTATTGCTCAAGACGGCGTAAGGTTTATTGCCAAAACAAAAAACACCTATGACGTCATAATCATCAACCTGCCCAACCCTTCAACAACCCTTATAAACCGTTTTTACACCAAAGAATTCTTTAAAAAATGCAAAGCAAAACTTTCCAAAGCCGGCATTATGACTTTCCATCTGGAAACTTCTGAATCATATATGGGCCGGGAGTTAAAGTTATTAAACAGAAGCATTTATAAAACTGTGTCCCAGGTTTTTAACCATACCTCAATTATCCCAGGCAACCATAATTATTTTTTCGCTTCGCAGGCAAAACTAACTGACAATCGCTACGACTTACTTGACCGCTGGGAAAAAAGAAATATTAAAACCCTTTATTTCAGATCGAACTCGCTTTATTACATCCTCTGGCCGGATAAGCTTGATTACATTAAACAAGCCATTGCCTTTGATGAAAACACTCCGATCAATACAGAATTAAAGCCTGTTTCCTACTTCTATGAATTATTAATCTGGACCAGTTATTTTTACGCATCGCCTAAGGACTTTTTTTATCAGCTCTTGACTTTCAAGTTCAAGCACTTCCTCTTAACTATTTTAATGATTTTGCTAATAGTATATGTAATCACCAAAAGGAATAAAGCCTTAACTATTCCAACTATAATTTGCTTAATCGGCTTTTCCGGCATGACTACCCAGCTGATAATCATCTACACGTTCCAATCCCTTTACGGTTACGTTTACCAGGCAATTGGTCTTTTAACCACTGCTTTTATGGCTGGCTTAACCCTGGGAAGTATTTTAGTTTATAAAAAATATAACGAAATAGAAAACCCGGAAAAGATTTTAAAATATATTTTGCTGGCACTAATTTTACTATTAAGCCTATTATTAGCTGCTTTGAAATACTTCCCTCTCCCCCTGGCCTCCTTACTGATATCTTTACCAATTGGCGCGGCTTTTCCTTTAGCTGTTAAGATTCACGAAAAGCACAAATCAGAAATTGGCAGTTTAGCTGGTGTCCTCTATGGCGCTGACCTTTTAGGCGGGGCCTTGGCAGCTATTGTCACAACAATCTTCTTTGTGCCGATATTTGGGATTGTTAACACACTTTTAATCGCAGTAATACTTGCAGGCGCTGCGTTAGCTATCAGTTATTCTTGAAAAACATCAGCTGAGTATTTGAACAAGATTGTTTCTTTATCTTTCCAAGCATCCTTGGGCAAGCCTGCTTTATAGCAGACATTTTCTAGAAATTCTTTTCTATCCCATTTATTATCTGTGGCAACCTGGGGCAGCAAGAGACCGCCCTGCCTGCCTTTGACAATATATAAACCATCGCGGCCAATTTTAATCTCATCCGTTTTCTTAACCTTTTCCAACCTGGAAAGCACAGATATTTCTATTTCAATGTCTTCTAACTCTTCTTTTTCAACCGGTTTAAAGCGCATATCCTTGGTAGCAGCAGCAATAGCCATTTCCTGCACTGCTTGAGCTAAAGGTTTAACTGGTTGAATATAACCAATGCAGCCCCGAAGCTGCCCCTGTTTATTCAAAGTAACAAACGCCCCCCGCTGTTCAGTTAAAACACCTGGTTCAACTTCAACAACAGGCACATCTTCGCCAGCTAAATGCGTCTCCAACGTCTGCCTGGCTATCTTAAGCAGTTGTTCCTTCTCAGTAGCTGATAAGGGTGACGATTCATAAGCATAGGCAATTGAAGCGTAACCCACTACCCGAGACTTATCACCGGTTACGTCACCTGAGTTAGCATAGTCCAACAATTCAATCTTATTAGCACCCAATGATTGAGCCAACAACATCGTGGTAATAACAGCTGACATGCCGCAGGCTTCAGTGCTGCCGACAGTTAAAAGCTCGGCAAATTTTTCTATATCATTGTCTAAAACAGATTCAATACCTAACTTATCCATGACAACAGCTTTATCATATTGATGATAATGCGACCAATCAGTGCTGCAGATAATTAAAGTCTCATCATCAACCAGTTTTGCTAGTGAAAAGGCCAAAATTTGGCAGTTAGCAAATGAGGCATTACCAAAGATAATTGGCACGATTTTAAACTCATCAGCTAACATCGTCTGAAGAAATGGCAGCTGGACCTCCAAAGAATGCTCCTGGTCATGCGCCTTTCTTAGAAAACTAATGCGAGGACTGCTTTCGACTAATTTACCAGCAAATTTCCTATCAACTTTAACCTTGCCCAATGGAGTTTGATAATAATCATATTCGCCCACAGAAATGCCGTCAAAGCTCTGGCGATGGCTGTTGCCGATTAATATTACACGATTAAACTTCCTGCCCTCAATTTCCTTATACGCGTAAGCAGCCACCTGGCCAGAATAATCATAACCCGCGTGAGGCACGATCAGCGCTATCAGCTTGCCTTTGGTTTTTTGTTCAGGAACATTACTTAAAAACTCAATAATTTGATTGCCAAGTTCAGCTTCGACACTTGAATAAAACATTCCAGCTACAGCAGGTTGGCGAATTTCAGCAGCAATAGCAGAGCTTGCCAAGAATAGAACAACTATCAACGAATGCCAAACGAATGAACGAATGCGGAGTTTAATCATCGCCACACCCCTGATATCTTTTCTCCGCAGAACTTACATTTACCATCAACTAAATTATTCTCAACAATTTTATATCCCTGCCGCTTAATCACAGCGCGACCGCAGTCTGGACAATACGTATCTTCACCAAAATGGCCGTAAACATTGCCAATATAAACGTAATTCAGCCCCTCTTCTTTAGCAATCTTATGCGCCATTTCTAAAGTTTTAACCGGCGTTGGCGGAACATTCTTTAACTTATAATTGGGATGAAAAGCGCCAAAGTACAAAGGTACATCTGAACCCAATTCATTTTTAATCCATTGACACATTTTGCGGATCATCTCTGGATCATCATTTTTACCCGGAACAATTAAATTGGTTATCTCCAGCCAGACCCCCGCTTGTTTGATAGTTTTAAGTGAAGTTAAAACAGGTTCCAGCCGGCCAAATGCCATCTCCTGATAATACTCTTCTGAAAAACCCTTTAAATCAATATTCGCCGCATCCATGTATTGAAGTAATTCCTTAAGCGGCTTTGGATTAATATAACCGCAGGAGTGCATCACATTTTTGATACCGGCTTTTTTGGCCAACTTGGCCGTATCCAACATATACTCATAAAAGACTGTTGGCTCTGTATATGTATAAGCAATAGAAGGCAATTTGTTCTTTTTAACAACAGTTACAATTTGTTCTGGTGAGAGATTGTAATGATCGGCATCTTCTGGTTTCACCTGGGAAATCTGCCAGTTTTGGCAGAAGACACAACCCAAGTTACATCCAGCAGTAGCAATTGAAAACACCGCAGTACCGGGTAGAAAATGAGACAAGGGTTTTTTCTCAATTGGATCAATGTGGACAGCAACTGGTTTGCCGTAAACCAGGGAATAAAGTTTACCCTCAATATTAATTCTGACCCCACACCTACCCCGCCCCAAGTTTGGTATCACACAAAGATTAGGACAAAGTTCGCACTTAACATATTTATCCTCAAGTTCCTTCCAATATCTGGCATCAAACTTGGAGAGATTTTTTGCGCGGATCATTTTGAGGGCATCGCCAACTTTTGAAAACGGCGAAGTAAACTGGATGGCATTGGCCAAAGCAACCACAAAAAGCACAAAAAGTAGGCTAAGACCCAAGCGACGCATGACGTAATTATAACACAAAGTGTCGAGATTATGACACTTTGTGATGATGACGATGATGGGAAATGATTACGGTGATGAGGCATTGACAACAATGATATGAGAGAATTTTTATTGTGTTATCAGCAAAAATATCACGACAATCCATCCCTATCATCCCAATCATTGCCCGCATCACCGCAATCCCTTACCCCTGGTAATAATGTTGCTATCTCCCTTATGGTGACAAAAATGAACGAATTTGAAAACGATAGGTTAACTGAGAAAATTATAGCTGCATGCTTTGCTGTTCATAATGAACTAGGCCCAGGTTTTAAAGAAAATGCTTACAAAAATTCCCTTAAAATCGCTCTTAAGAAATGTAATCTTACTTGTGAAAGTGAAAAGACTTATCTCGTGCATTTCAAAGATTGTACTGTTGGCAAACTCCGAGTCGATCTCATCGTAGAAAACAAAATAATTATTGAAGTAAAAGCTGTAAAAGGCTTCATGCCAAAATTATTCGAATCTCAAATAATCGCTTACCTCAAAGCCGCAAAGTTAAAAACAGGATTATTAATAAATTTTGGTAATCGCAAATGCTCAATCCGCAGATTGATGAATGACAATTTCCACAATCAACCATCCCATCACTGTAATCACTGCCCCATCACGCCTCATCACCGCAATCAATCCCAAAGGGAAAGGAGGTGAAAAATATGTCAGGATTAAATAGAGTGATTCTCGCAGGAAGGTTAACAGCCGACCCAGTTGTTCGCTACACAGATAAAGAAAAACCTGTTGCCCATTTTAGCATGGCCATTAATTGGAAAACTAAAAAAACTAAGGGCGTAGACTTTATCAATTGTGTGGCTTGGAACGGATTAGCAAAAATCAGTGGAGAGTATCTGAAAAAAGGCCAGCTGGTAGCAGTTGAAGGAAAACTAAAAATTTCCAGCTACGAAGACAAAAAAGGCCAAAAGAAAACATCTACTGAAGTTATTTTGGACAACCTGCAAATGCTCGACTCCAAATTCTATAAAGAAGCTTCTAAAGCCGCGAAAAAAGAAGAGCCAGAACTCCTCGAGATCTAAATTGCACAGCCTCGGGTGGGATCCTCCCTACCCGGGGCCTTTTTTGTATGTTATAATCGCAGCATGTTTCAAAAAATATTTATTTGTTCAATAATTGCCCTGTTTATAGCTGGAGTAGCCATAGCTGAAGACAAAATAATCAATCTCCCTACCCCAAAAACAACAAGCAAAACATCAATTGAACAATCAATTGCCAACAGAAGGTCACATCGGGAATTTTTGGCCAAAGATCTAACCATGGACCAGCTATCGCAAATACTCTGGGCAGCCCAGGGAATCACAGATAAGGATTTTGGCTTCCGGTCAGCCCCTTCTGCCGGCGCACTTTATCCCTTACACATTTATGTGGCAAAAAAAGACGGGGTCTTTCGCTACATCCCAGACGGACATAAACTGGTCCAGCTGTCAAAAGAAGACAAGCGCCCTTCCCTGGTCCGCGCTTCCCTGGGCCAATCATTCATCAAAGAAGCCCCGGTTGATATTATTATTTCAGCTAACTTTGCCATTACCCAAGCAAAATACGGGGCCCGCGCCTTTCGTTATGTTTGCATGGAAATTGGCCATGTAGCTGAGAATATTCACCTGCAAGCTGTTTCATTAGGTTTGGGATCCGTGCCAATCGGCGCTTTTTGGGACGACGTAATCAAGAAAAACCTGGACATACCAGACAATCAGGATCCCCTCTACATTATTCCTATTGGCTATATAAATGAAGAAGCGTAAACGAAAAGGCATTGACCTTGTCAGGATTGCCGCTGTTCTTGTAATTATTGGCGCAGTAGTATATTTTTATTATAACCTGTTTGCCCCAGTATCAATCCCAAAACCAATGCGCCTGGGCCTGCTGCAAAAACCATATACCATACTGATCCTGGGCGCAGATATAACCTATGATTATGAAACACATAAACCCATGCCCCATCTCAAAGGCCGCGCAGATACTATTCTTTTAACCCGCATTGACCCGATAAGACAAAAAGTAACTGTTTTATTTGTTCCGCGCGATACATATTTGATGCTGCCAGGTTACGGTATGAGAAAAATTAATGTTGCCAACGCTATCGGCGGGGTTGAGCTGATAAAAGAGTCTGTTTCCAAGCTAACCAACCAAGAAATTGATTATTATTTAGAAATCAAACCCAACGCGGTCAGTAAATTAGTTGACCTTTTGGGCGGCGTCTACCTTTACGTTGACAGGGATATGCGCTACAGGGACCGGATCCAGGGATTAAACATTGACCTGAAAAAAGGCTGGCAAAAACTTGACGGCAAACAAGCCCATGACTTTATCCGCTTCCGCACACCCTTTCGCGGCGACATCGGCCGCATCGAACGCCAGCAAATATTCCTCAAAGCCCTGATGCAGGCCATGGCCAAACCTGCCAATGTGATAAAAGCACCGGTGGCGATTAAAACAGCCATGGAGCATATAAGTACAGACATGCCGCTGTCAGAAATCCTGCGCACGCTCAACTGGGCGCGTATGCTGCCTGACGGGAGTCTCCGCACAGAACTGCTGCCTGGTGATGTTTCGATGGAAGCAGGAGCAGGTTCAATTTGGAAAACAAGCCCAGAGGGAATTGCGGAACTGACAACTGATCTATTTTAGGTTTGAAACTTCAGGCATGTTGCGCAGCTTCTCGGCAAAATCAAGGCCAAAGCCCACAATAAATTTATCCGGCACCTCAAACCCCTTGTAAGCAATTGGCACAGTTACTTCACGGCGCGACGGTTTATCAAGCAAGGCGCAAACCTTAACACTTTTGGCTTTTTTCTTTTTCATAAAATCGAGCAGATAATCAAGCGTATAGCCGTAATCAACAATGTCTTCGATTAACAGCACATGCTTGCCCACAATCGGCAAATCAATATCTTTTTTTACTTTAATAACCCCGGATGATTTTTTTGAAGCGCCGTAGCTGGAAACCTGGAGAAAATCTACTTCAACCGGGATAGAAATTTCGCGCAGCAAATCAGCCATAAAAACAAAAGCACCTTTTAAGATGCCAACCAAAACTAATTTTTTTCCTTTGTAATCCTTGGAAATTTGCTTACCTAATTTTTTTATTCTATTTTTTAAGCGGCTTTTACTTATTAAAACATGGGCTGGTTTAAGTTTATGTGGCACAGCAGATCATCCTTTACTCAAACAGGTCAACATTTTTAGATTTTAGCACATCAACCAGGCCGGTATCAGTTAACCGTAACTCAGGAAGAACCGGCAGGGAAAGGAAAGACAGGCTGCCAAAGGGATGATCAAGACGCGAGCCAATATCCTTGGCTGCTTTATCCAGTTTGGCTTGTTTTTTTACTACCTTATCAAGGGCTTCATCTGATATTAGACCCGCAATCGGCAGCGGCAACTCTGCCAGGACTAACCCACCCCGCACCACCGCCATACCGCCACCAAGCTCTGCCACTCGTCTTATAGCTGAAAGCATATCTTCGTCTTCTACCCCAACACAAATGATGTTGTGGGAATCATGGGCCACAGAACTGGCCAAAGCGCCGCGCTTTAAACCAAAACCTTTTACCAACCCTAAACCGATGCGGCCGCTGGCCTTGTGCCTTTCAACCACAGCTAATTTCAAAACATCATTATCTATATCTGAAACAACCTGTTTACGTGATGTCTTAACAGCCACCACAATTGATTTAGTTAAGGTCTGCCCTGGCACTAATTCAATCGCTTTAGCATATTCTGCTTTTGCTGCAATTTTTAGGGCTGAGGTTTCAAAAGGCTTAATTTTAACAGTGTCTTTGATGCCTGATTTCTTTTTTACTTTTGCCTGCGGCAGAGGTCTTTGCTTGGCCGTAACCAGCTTGCCGCGTTTAAACACCATCTCAACCTTAAATTCTTCCAGATCAGAAACAATATTAATATCCGCCAGATAACCCGGGGCAACAGCGCCGTAGCCCTTCAAGCCAAAATAACGGGCCGGATTAATGGTTACCATCTGGATGGCAATAAGGGGATCAAGTTTCAAGCTGACTGCTTTTTTCAAAATACTATCCATATGACCATTGGCCAGGTCAACTGGATACATATCATCAGTACAAAAACAAAAAAAGCGCGAATTAGCTGGTTTGACAGCCGGCAGTAAGGCTTCCATATTTTTGGCGGAAGATCCTTCCCGCACAAAAACCTGCATGCCAAGCTTAAGCTTTTCATTTGCCTCATCAAAAGTAGTTGTTTCGTGATCCGAAGTAACTCCCGCTGTAATATAAGCATTCAACTGCTTGCCCATTAAACCAGGCGCATGCCCTTCTATGCCCATGCCCAATTCACAAATCGGTTCAATTTTATCCAATATATCTTTTTTGCCTGAGATTACGCTGGGAAAATTCATCAACTCGCCCAATTTAAGGATCCGTTGATTTTTCAACAAAGAAACGATGTCTGCTTCACTCACTTTGCCGCCCGATGTTTCTAGATCAGAGCTGGGCACACAGCTTGGTACAGTAAAAAATATATCAAGGGGAATGTCCTGGCTGGCTTCCAGCAAATACTTAATCCCAGCTACGCCCAAAACATTGGCAATTTCGTGCGGATCACTCACCATCATAGTAGTTCCATGCGGCACCACAGCCCTGGCTAATTCTGCTGGTGTTAAAAAAGTGCTTTCAATATGGCAATGGCTGTCAATAAAACCAGGCACAATGTAGCGGCCGTTTAAATCAATTTCCTGTTCACCCTTATAATCACCAATTGCTGCAATATGCTGTTTGTAAATAGCAATATTGGCGGGATAAATCTCACCGGAAAAAACATTGACTAACTGTCCATTCTTTAAAACAATGTCAGCTTTCTTGTCGCCGCGAGCTACCGCGATTCTCTCTCTTAACGAATTCATACGACGCAGTCTAACAAATGATACCCCCATGGTCAAGCTGGTTTTATGTTATAATCAACCTGATAAAAAATGAAAATATTTAGCGCAATCTGTTCTATTCTTGTTGTAGGCTTGGGCCAATTACTGAAGGGGGAAACCAAAAAGGGGGTCCTGCTCCTGTTGGCCTTTTATTTTACCCTGCCTGCCCTGGTCTACGGCTCACTGGTAATTGACGGCACGTTATTTTTATATGTTTTGGGTTTTGCCATCATATCTGGTATAATTCTTTGGATTTATAGCGTTACTGATGCTTTATTAAAATGAAGAAATCATTTAAATTAACTAAGATTTTTAATATACCGGTTGAAGTTAACTATAGCTGGTTCATTATCTTATCGCTGATAGTCTTCACCCTGGCCATGAATTTTTTCCCGGCCACTGATCCAGAATTAAACCCCTTTACCCACTGGATTATGGCTATTATCGCTGCCCTGCTCTTGTTTGCTTCCCTGCTGGCGCATGAACTATCACACTCATTAGTTGCCCAAAGAAATAACCTACCTATCAAAGGCATCACCTTGTTTGTTTTTGGCGGCGTAGCGCATATGGAAAAAGAACCACAATCGCCAATAGTTGAATTTAAAATGGCAATTGCTGGCCCCCTGATGAGCTTTACATTAGCGCTTATCTTTTTTGGCTTGAACCAATTTTTCTATTATTTTTATTTCCCAAATGCCTTGGTTTCAATCACTTTATATTTATTCCTGGTCAACTTGATAATTGGAATTTTTAATCTTATCCCCGGCTTCCCCCTGGACGGCGGCAGGATATTTCGCGCCGCGCTCTGGGCCTATTTTAAGGATCTAAGAAAAGCCACGGCCATTGCCAGCTGGTGCGGCCGCGCCTTTGCTTTCTTTTTAATTGCCATGGGAATCCTTAATATTTTTAACAGGAACATTATTGCAGGCCTCTGGTTTATCTTTGTCGGTTTCTTTTTATCAGAAGCAGCAGAAGGCAGCTACCGCAACGTGATAATGAAAAACCTTTTGGGCGGCATGAAGATTGGCGATTTTATGACCAAGGACATAATTTCTGTTAACGCTAAAATTACACTGGACAAGTTAATTGACGATTATTTCTTTAAATACCGACACGCAGCTTTTCCAGTGATTGAAGATGATAAGGTCATTGGCCTGGTTACATTTCACGATATTAAAGAAGTGCCAAAAAATAAATGGCCCTTAACGCATGCCAAAGAAATCATCATTCCTTTAGGCCGTGATTTAACCATCAACAAAAACTTGGACGCGCTCGATGCTTTAGCCAAAATGGCCAGAACAGGTTTTGGCCGCCTCTTAGTTGTGGAAGATTCTAAAATAATCGGCATCCTCTCGCAAAAAGACATTATGCGCTTGTTTGAATTTAAGTCTGAGATTGAGGGGTAGATTTAAAGGGCATCCGGTTATCCGGCTATCAGGGACTAGGTAATCCGGAAATCAGGAGATCCGGGACATCATTATTATATCGGAGGCTTAATAATAAAATGAAAAAAGCATTAATTATCATTGCCTTCCAGGGTTTTCGCGATGAAGAATATGCTGAGCCTAAACAAGTCTTAGAAAACGCCGGTGTTCAAGTTACCACTGCATCCACTCAAACAGGAACTGCCAAGGGAAAGCTGGATATGACAGCTAAAGTTGACATCACGCTTGACCAGGTAAAAGTTGCTGACTACGATGCAGTTGCTTTTATTGGTGGACCAGGCAGTTACGATTATTTTAGCAATGCCACTGCCCTGCAAATTGCCAGGGATTCAGTTAAATTAGGCAAAGTTACAGCTGGTATTTGCGCGGCAGCCGCTATCCTGGCAGAAGCTGATGTTCTAAAGGGCGTAAAAGCCACCTCTTTTTCTGGAGTTGCAAATATCTTAAAAGAAAAAGGCGCAAATTATTCTAACAGCGGTTTGGAAGTAGATGGGAAAATTATTACTGCTGACGGCCCTGGTCATGCCAAAGGGTTTGGGCAGGCTATTGTAAATGTTCTGGGCCCTGCCAAAAACGTAAAGTAACCCTGGTGCCAGGCACTGGCCGCCGGATATTTTTAAAACGATGACTATCCCGTTTATGAGTCCGATAAGCCAACTGACTGCCGCTTTCAATTATAATTTCATCAGCTATATAGCTTATTACCGGCACATGATCAGTTATTCTATCTAACCCCAACCCCTGGCCGCACATATCGCTAATCGGCAAATGTTTGCACGAAGTAAACCCCGGTTCCAAGGCTTGACTGATATCCGCAATTCCATCACCATTGTCCCAAACAATGACCTCAACAACATACTTGAGCTTGTCTTGTTTGAGCGCCATATATCGGTGAGCAACAATTAAAGCCTCCCCACCATGCGCTACCACATTCTTAATGGCATCAAAGACCTGTGATCTCTGGAAGGTAGTAAGCCCTAATGAAAAAAGCTTATACCCCCACAAACCTTTACCAAAAAAATCATTCACAAAGGTTTTGTCGCTTAAAGGTTGCCTATAAATGTCGAACAAAAGGAAACCCCTTTTTGCAGGCGCAACAAAGCCTTTAGATCGACACATTTCGTTAAACGTAGCCTGTATTAAACTTAAAAAGTTAGTTTGTAAATGTTTTGAATATTTAGGCTTAATGATTTCAACCTTCATAGCTAACATAATCTCGTAAAAAACCTAAACAAATTTCAAGCTTATGCTATAATTCTGGCAATGGAAAATAACGAATTCGCCAATATCTTTTGGGACATGGCTGAATTCCTTGAACTCAAGGAAGATAACCCCTTTAAGATCCGCGCTTATCGCAAAGCCGCGCAAAACATTGAAGCCCTACCTAAAAGCCTTGAAGAAATTTACGGCAAAGGCGGACTTAAAGCTATTCTGGCAGTGCCTGGTATTGGCCAGCACATTGCAGACAAGATCGAAGAACAAATTAAAACCGGCAAAGTTGCCTCCCATAATAAGTTAGCCAAAGAATTCCCCAGAGGCTTTCTTGATTTAGCCAACATTCCTGGGATGGGACCTAAAACCGCTCTCCTACTCTATAAGAAATTTAAAATCGATTCCCCAGAAAAGCTAGAAAAAGCTGCTAAAGCTGGCAAGCTAAGAAACATTCCAGGTATGGGCACCAAGAAAGAAGAAAACATCCTGCGCGGGATTAATTTAAAAAAACAAAGCCACGGCAGGTTTTTGATTGATGACGCTACTGCCCACGCAGAATTGATTGTTGAAGAACTAAAAAAACTAAAAGAAGTTAAAAAGATCCTGCCCTGCGGTAGTTTACGCCGCGGCCAGGAAACCATTGGCGACATTGACATCCTGGTTATTTCCTCAAAACCAAAAAAGATTATGGATACTTTTGTGAATATGGCTGCTGTAAAAAACATCCTGGCGCATGGGGAAACAAAATCTTCCGTCATTCTACGGAATGGCATGCAGGCAGATCTAAGAGTAGTTCCCGAAAAATCATTCGGCTCTGCTGCCCATTATTTTACTGGCTCAAAAGCCCACAATATTCATATCAGGCAATTGGCGCAGAAAAAGGGTTTAAAAGTTTCTGAATACGGAATTTTTAGAGGCAATAAACAAATCGGTGGAAAAACTGAAGAAGAAATGTTTTCTAAATTTGGTTTTCAGTTTATTCCGCCAGAACTTCGGGAAATGCGCGGTGAATTTGAAGCCGCTAAAAACAAGAAGATTCCTAAACTGGTTGAGCTCAAAGACATTAAAGGCGATCTGCACATGCACACCATAGCAACTGACGGCAACAACTCAATCGAAGAAATGGCCAGAGCTGCTAAAAAGCTCGGTTATGAATATATTTTAATCACTGACCATACCCAATCAACCAGGATTGCTGGAGGATTAAATGAATCAGCCGCCTTAAAACAAATTAAAAAGATTCGTGATGCCAATAAAAAAGTTAAAGGCATAGAAATCTTAGCTGGGGCTGAAGTTGACATTCTGCCTGACGGAAAGCTTGATTATTCAGATGATATTCTAAAACAATTAGATATTGTTCTAATTGCTATTCACTCCAACTTTAAAATGCCAAAAAAACAAATGACTGATCGAATTATCAAAGCCATGCAAAACAAACACACCAATATCCTTGTCCACCCCACTGGCAGACTGATTAACGAACGCGAGCCTTATGAAATTGATATGGAAAAGGTTTTGCAGGCTGCGAAAAAGTTTAACGTGGCTGTTGAAATCAACGCCCATCCCAGGCGGCTGGATCTAACTGACATTTACTGCATGCGGGCTAAGGAACTTGGGGTTAAATTAGTTATTTGTACTGATGCCCATTCAACAGATCAACTGGAACTAATAAAATACGGAGTAATCACTGCCCGCCGCGGCTGGCTGGAGAAGAAAAACATCCTTAACACTTATCCGCTTGCTAAACTAAAAAAAGTGTTATACGCTAAGAAATAATGGCTGTACAAATTTTTACAGACGGCGCTGCCCGCGGCAATCCAGGTCCAGCTGGAATCGGGGTAGTCATCCGCAACGATGCTAAAGTTTTACTCCAGGTATCCGACTTTATCGGTAAAGCCACTAACAATGTAGCTGAATACATGGCCTTTATCCGTGGATTGGAAGAAGCCATTGATATGAATGAAAAAAGCATTGAAGCGTTTTGCGATTCAGAGCTTTTAGTCAAACAAATAAACGGTGAGTACAAAGTTAAAAATGACGGTTTAATTCCTCTCTTCCATCATGCCCAATCACTCTTAAAAAAGTTTAAGCATCACAAAGTCTATCACACAGCCAGAGAAGAAAATAAACTGGCAGATAAACTGGCAAACAAAGGCATTGACGACCATTCCACCAAAGGCTCTCCCCTGTTTTCTAAGTAGTTATTTTACTTCTAATTGAAATCCAGCCCAAAAACTTGCTATAATTAACTGTGGGTAGGCCAGACGATCGCCCCGAGCGAGTCCGCCTCTGGCGGATGAGTCGAGGGGAGGAAAGTCCGGACTCCGCAGAGCAGCGTGCCTCATAACATGAGGTCAGATTAAAATCTGAAGGAAAGTGGCACAGAAAATATACAGCCGAATCCGCCCTAAAGGCGAGATGGCAAAGGTGAAAACGGGAGGTAAGAGCTCCCGACGGTTTGACCGGAGACGGTCACGTGCTAAACCCCACGCGGAGCAAGACCAAATAGGACAAGGGCTGCTCGCCCGCTAAAAAGTCCGAGTAGGTCGCATTGAGGTAGATAGCAATATCTATCCCAGATAGATGGTCGTTGAACCCTGTACCATGCGCGCAAGCGCTTAGGTACAGGGTAGACAGAATCCGGCTTATCGGTCTACCCACTCAGAATCCGGCTCGTCCTGAGCGAGCGAAGCGAGTCGAAGGGCTTATAGGCCTACCTACCTTTTTAACCACTCATTTGGTGTATCTGGTCCAGGCTTCTTCTCCGGCTTTGTATGCAGATAAGCTGCTATTGCCGCAGTGATTGGAATACACAGGACCAAGCCAATACTACCTGCCAGCGCCCTGACTATTTCAGAGGAAATCATTTCTAGATTAATAATTTTTGAAAAAGATACCTTGTTAGCAACCAGCAAAAGCAGCAGAGGTAAAGCAGAGCCAGTATAGGCTAAAATTAAAGTATTAGACATCGTGCCCATCACATCCCTGCCCACATTCATGCCGGAATCAAAAAGATTTTTAAAATTGGCTTTGGGATGAACTTTGCGCACTTCATCAATGGCTGAGGAAATTGACATACCGATATCCATGACCGCACCTAAAGCACCCAGTAAAATACTGCCAAAAAGCAGCCCCTGGTAATTTATTTTTAGATTCATTGAATAAAGCAGAATTCTGGATTCTTGAGAGCTTAAGCCGGTTAAATGGACCATTTTGCCTACCATAAAAGCCAGTATTCCAGCAATCGCCACACCAGCAAGCGTCCCCAGGGCAGCGCTTAAGCTTTTGACCGTCCTGCCTCCAATAATCCTGAAAACGATTAAGGAAATAACACCGGCAATAACGATCGAGACCAGCAAAGGATTAAAACCCCACAAGGTAAGCGGAAATAAGACAAAAAATATCAGGCCGATAGTAATCAGCAGGCTAGCCAAAGATTTTAATCCTTTTATCCCGCCAACCACTATTAAAAGAAGGCCGTAGAAAAATGCCAGCCAGAACACAGGCACACCGCGGCTATAATCAGCAATATTAAAAATTGGACTACCATCCGGGCTTTCGGCTTCACCAGGGTTTATCATCCACATAGAGGATTACTTTATCTCCAGCTTTAAGGATCATATCCCCACCCATCATGCCCGAGGCCATGTGATTTATAAGCACGGTTTGCCCTTTAAATTTGCCGCCCAAAACTTTTAAGCTGACCTGCTGGGTCTTCTCTTCAATCTCTGACCCTGCCAATGCTTCATGATCAAAAGTCGTGGCTTCCAAAACCTTAGCTTTAACATATTTTGGCTGGGGAATATCTTCGGCAAAAAACAGGCAGAGCACAAAAACAAAACAGAAATAATACTATAAAGATATTTTTATAATTCATTGCTATATATAATAGCACCAGCGCTGCCAATATCAATACGGCCAACTTCCCTTTCCTTCTCAATAAACGCCTCCTGAGGGCAAAGAAGAACACAGCCGCCGCAGCTATGGCACATTTGAGGAAATATCAAAACTTTCTGCTTGGCAACTACAATAGCATTGTATTCACAAACTTCAGCACACTTGCCGCAAAAATCACATTTTGCTTCATCAACTTCTGGGACCAACACAGAAACTTTTTCCTCTTTTTTGATTGTTGGCTTTAAAAAGATATGACCATTAGGCTCTTCCACATCGCAATCCAAAAACTGAACATTCCTGCCAATGGCAAGAGCCAGCGAAGTAGCTATGAGTGTTTTACCGGTTCCGCCTTTACCTGAAGCAACTGAAATAATCATGTTTTTTTACCTCCACCACACTTATCCGAATGCCACTTTTTCGTTAAAGCGCGGTAAGCTGCTTTAATTTCTGCAGCACTCAACTTCATGATCATGCTCTCCTACAAATAACAACGGAAAAACAATATCGCTAACACAACATGGGATCCAAACAGCCAGAAACAAAAAGATAAATACCCCTACACCTAAAATCCAATTCATAGTTCCTGCCATAGCCATAATTATATGAAAAAGCGATGCCCAGGTGCTTAATAAAACATGGCCGGCATGGGGAAATTTTGTGCTGGGCCAAAAATAAGCAATAGCTACTCCAAGGATGGCCGCTGGGTTAACAATCAACCAATGCTCGATAAATCCTATGTGGATGCCACGATTAGGAAGATTAAGCAATACTTCCCCCAGATAAGGGATAATTGAATCGCTCAAAGTAGCAATACCAATCGACCCCACATAACCGATCACCAGCAAAGTTAAAAGATTACATTTTACCTTCAGCCTGCCATACTTATAATGCTGATACATAGATGCGGTAACCAAGGCGCTTAAAACAACATGTAATGGATGCAGCACATAAAAAATATTATAGGATATTCCTGACGGCAATCGATAAAAAAACAGCATGACAACTATCCCTGTCATGGCGCCAAAAGTCGTAAACGGCGCGTGGTTTCGGAGTTCTCTTAAAATATTAGCAAACATTATATTTCCTTCCTCACTTTTTTTATGCCCCCCTAATTACAGTATTTTCCACATGCGGTTTTGCAATCTCAACCATCTCATCAAGTTTTTCCCTAAAATATGGCCTGACTGATCGGAGATTCTCATCCCAGGTATGCTCCGCCACAAATTGCTGTAAGATAAATTTTTCAGCCCCGGCAATATACTTGGCAATATCCTCAATATCTTTGGTATCCAGCAAGGTAGGAGCAACTGTGGTGCGAAACTCATAAGCAATCCCGCCTTGCCTGATAATATCAATACTAGCCTTAATACGATCCAAGTTTGTTTTTACGCCGGAAAGTTTATCATACCTTTCATCCAGAGGACCTTTTATATCCATGGCAATATAATCAACCAGTTTTTGATCAATTACTTGTTGCAGGCACTCCGGATCCATCCCATTGCTGTCAAATTTAATTTGAAATCCCAAATCTTTAATACGTCTTAAAAACTCAAACAGCCCCTTGTTCTTATGCAAACAGGGTTCCCCGCCTGTTAAACAAATTCCATCTAAAAAGTCTTTGTGTTCAAGCAAAAACTGTTCGATGCGCGCTAAAGGTATAGTTTCATAATCCTGGGGGGCTTCTATTAAGCCTGAATTATGGCAAAAGGGGCAGCGGAAGTTGCATCCCGCCACATATAAAGTCGAAACGATCTTTCCATCCCAATCCAGAAAAGATGTCTCAATAAAACCTTTTACAATTAATTTATTCACAACTTTCCCTTTTTACAAAAATTAGTTTTTTCATGGGGTTCTGCTTTTAAACAAATTTTACATCTAGAGTAGACTCAATGCAACTCGCAACTAATAATTCTTGACTCAACAACCCGATAGTGGCAAAATAACTGACATGGAACATGTTATCCATGAAGAAAGACGTTTAAGTTTCTTTGAAAAATACCTCACAGCCTGGGTTATTGGCTGTATTGGCCTGGGCATCCTGCTGGGCAAACTCTTTCCCCAGGCAGCAGTGACGCTCGACAGCATTTCTATCTATCAAGTCTCAATCCCTATTGCTATCGCGCTTTTCTTCATGATGTATCCGATTATGGTTAAGATTGATTTTGCAGAAGTGATTAAAGCCGGTAAAACACCCAAGCCCGTAATTTTAACTTTAGTTATCAACTGGGGCGTCAAGCCCTTTACCATGCTGGCAATTGCCACTTTTTTCCTGGGCATTGTTTTTAAAGGCTGGCTGCCGGGTGTTGAGATACTTAAAGACGGCTCAACAGTTGAATTATTCCGCTCGTATATTTCCGGCTGCATTCTACTTGGCATTGCGCCCTGCACTGCCATGGTCTTGATCTGGGGCCATCTGGCCAAAGGCAATGACGGCCACACCTTAGTTATGGTGGCGATTAATTCTTTGACCATGCTTTTTCTTTACGCGCCATTAGGCGGCTGGCTCCTGGGGGTTAACCTGATGCCCATACCGTGGCAAACAATTGTGCTGTCAGTTTTAATTTATGTTGGCCTGCCGCTACTGCTTGGTTATTATTCACGTAAACTTGTAATTAAGTTAAAAGGATTCAAATGGTTTGAAGAAACATTTGTTCATTATTTAACACCAGTTTCAATCAGCGCCCTGCTCTTTACCCTGGTGCTATTGTTCTCTTTTAAAGGACAGCTAATTATTGACCATCCGCAAATCATTTTATTAATTGCTATCCCTTTATTTATCCAAACCTGTTTAATCTTTGGCCTGACTTTTGCATTGGCCAGGTGGCTCAAATTACCTTATCGCGACGCAGCGCCTTCGGCTTTAATTGGCGCGAGCAATCATTTTGAAGTAGCCATTGCCACTTCTGCTATCTTGTTTGGCCTTTCTTCCGGCGCTTCGCTGGCAACTGTTGTTGGTGTTTTAATTGAAGTCCCTGTCATGTTGATGCTGGTGCGGTTTTGTTTGGCCAGCCGGGAAAAGTTTTATAAGCACGGTTAATTGGGGGTAAAACCATGAACAAAATAAAATTCGGTCTCATCTTCGGTTCCATCGCCGGCATTATCGATGTTACCCCCATGATTGTGCAAAAGCTCCCCATCTCTGCTAACTTATCTGCTTTCACCATGTGGGTAGTTGTAGGCTTTCTCATCTCCGTAACTGACTTAAAAATCAACCCCGTGCTAAAGGGAATTTTAATCGCTTTTCTAGTGCTGTCCCCCATTGCCATCATTATTGGGGCACAAGAACCCATGACATTGATTCCAATTGGAGCAATGGCACTAATATTGGGAAGTGGGCTTGGGTACTTTATAGAAAAAATTAAATAGGCCGACCCAAATTATTCTTATCTCAAAAATCCTATCCGTTTCTCCTTTCCTGGCGGTGCAATCATTTTTTGAATCGCATCAAAAATCTTTTTGATCTCAGCGTCATTTTTATCCGTTCTTAGCTCCAGCTCTTTTAATTTACGCGAAACTTCGATGTGGCTAGAAAGGATGCGTTTTATTTTTACAAAAGCCCTCATGATAACAATGTTTACATCAATTGCCCTATCACTGCGCAAAACAGAGGAAAGCATAGCTACCCCTTGTTCAGTAAAAGCATAAGGAAGATACTTTGAATGCTTGCCTTTTTCTAAGATTCCAAGTTGGAATCTTAGAGATTGATATTCTTCTTTGGTTAATTGAAACATAAAATCACTAGGAAACCTCTTAATGTTCCTTTTTACAGCTTTATTTAAGTTAAACGTTCTAACCCCATATAGCTCTGCAAGATCAAAATCAACCATCACTTTTTGCCCTCTTATCAAGTAAATCTTATTTTCTATCCTCTCAACTGGTATTAGTTCATTCATATCGATACCTCCTTAAATAAAACCTATTCGTTTACTCGGTTTATTCTTGGACTCAACCATTTTCCTAATCGCTTCAAAAATCGCTTTAATCTCAGTATCGTGATTGCCAACGCGTTGTTCAAGTTCTTTCAATTTACGAGAAACCTCAACATGACTGGTTAAAACCCTACGTAATTTCGTAAAGGCACGCATAATTTGAATATTAACATTTACTGCATATTTGCTACGAAGCACAGAGGAAAGCATGGCCACCCCATTTTCAGTAAAGGCAAAAGGCCTCCAGCGCAATCCCTTACTATCTGATTTGGAGGTCACAAATTGTGACCTCCAATTTGTAAACTCTTCTTTACTCAACTCAAACATAAAATCAGCAGGAAACCGCCCCATGTTTCTCTTTACTGCTTGTTTAAAAACCTTTGTTTTTACTCCATAAAGCTCCGCCAAATCCCTATCCAGCATCACCTTCTGTCCTCTTATCAGGGGAACCGGGACTAGGAAATCCGGAGACCAGGCTATCCAGGACGTTTTCAAATAGTGTCTCTGATCACCGGGTCCCCCGATCCCCTAGTCCCGGATTACCGGTTCCCCGGATGCCCTCATCAGCAGCAATGGCACTGATAATGGGAAGCGGGCTTGGGTATTTTATAGGAAAAATAAAATAGGCCAACCCAAACTATTCCTATCTCAAAAAACCTATGCGTTTTTCCTTTTCTGGCGAAGCGATCATTTTCTGAATAGCCTCAAAAATCTTTCTGATTTCAGCATCATTTTTATCCGTCCGTCCCTCCAGTTCCTTTAATTTGCGAGAAACTTCAATGTGGCTGGAAAGAATGCGCTTTATTTTCACAAAAGCACGCATAATAGCAATATTGACCTGAATGGCATGTTTACTGCGAAGAACTGAAGAAAGCATAGCTACACCTTGTTCTGTAAAAACCCTTGGTAGCTTTCGAGTCCCTCCCCAACTTGATGTCACAAATTGTGACTTCAAGTTTCTTAGCTCTTCCCTTGATAATTGGAACATAAAATCCTCAGGAAAACGCTCAATATTGCGATTAACCGCCTGGTTTAAAACCTTTGTTTCAACCCCATAAAGTTCAGCCAAATCCCTATCTATCATCACTTTTTGCCCTCTTATCAGGTAAATCTTGTTTTCTATCCTCTCTTCTGGTATTAATTCGTTCATATTGTTGCCTCCTTAGTTAAAGGAGTAGCAATGTTATTGCCAAGGGGAATGATTGCGGTGATGGGATGGGATTACGGTGATATTTTTCTTGTTAATATAAGAAATTCTTGACTCATCATCGCTATCACTGCCCCATCACCGCAATCACCGCAGGCCTCACGCAGTGTCGAAATTACGACAGTCACCATGATCACTCTTGACTCTCTGACTCACAGATGGCAAAATATTCATCATGAAAAAACGTTATCGCGCATCATTATCATTAATCCTCGCTGCCCTACTCGCTTTGCTCACCGGCTGCACAAATAAGATTACGGAAAAGCAAAACGGTCAAGAAGTTGAGTTAAAGGTTGGCTCTAAGTTTTTCGTGCGGCTCGAAGGCAATCCCACGACTGGCTACAATTGGCAGATCAAAGATTATGATAAAAATATTATTGAGCAAGTTGGCGAAGTGGATTATGTTTCCGAAAGCGACAAAATCGGCTCCGGCGGGCACTACACCTACAATTTCAAAGCCCTTTCCCCTGGGACAACTAAACTTGAACTAATTTATTTGCGCGAGTGGGAAAAAGACCAGCCGCCGTTTGAAAGTTTCGAAGTATTGCTGAAGGTAAAGTAACGGCGTCACCTGTCCCCTGTCGCCGGTCTCCTGTCATTATTTAAATCTCCGACTGGCTTGTCCCCGACTGGCGACTGGCTTGTCTCGAGCGAAGTCGAGAGAAGACTGGGGACTGGTGACACTCAGCTCTTGACTGAAAAAGATGGTGGTGGGAGAAGGGGACAATTCATGATTGATTTAATCTTCAAAAAATATATAATTTTAATAAGGGGTTAAAATGGAAAAAGCAGATCATCAACATGCGCCACAACCTATTAAGCCTACGGACACTTTCGCATTAATTGCCGCGAATACTGCGAACTTTTATTCGACTCTTATCAGAAAATATAAGGATAAATTTAAAGATGAAGCTTCATTACTGGCTGCTGCTGGCATAATTGATGCAGCTAATTATGTCTTAGCTGAAAAATCAATTCCTCCACAGAAAATCATAAATGCTGCAAAGGAAGCAATTATTCAAAAACACTCATTGCTCTCATTTATTATTGAATTAGAAAAAATGATTTTTGAAATAGACCAGCCTATAATGGATAAAATGATTTTTGGAGAAAGGACATTCGACAAAGAATCCATCAATCATGCTGTTATTAGCCAAAAAGACCGCATTGAAAAAACGATTAATAATTGGCTATCTGTTTCTGAATTCCACAAAGTAGAAGAACCTGTTGTTACTAGTTTTATGGGGTCTCCGGAAATGATTGAATTCCTTGATGAATTAGGACTTCTCAAGTAACCCCAAATCCTACGCCCTTTATATTAACTAATTATTCACCTTTCATCCACTGAACCTTATCCATTCCTGATAGTTTATTCTTAGTATATTGAACAAGATAATGTTTCATAATCCTTTCTGTTGGCACATCCATATTCGATCTATTCTTTACCGCCCATTCATTATCGAAAATTGCTATCACTACATTTAATTTAGATTTATATTTATCTTGAAAATATTTTCCAAGCTTTAGCGCATCTTCCTTGCTCGTTCCTGTATCAACTAAAACTGTCATAAAAACATTTTCCCCTGCTGAATTATTAATCGAAACAGAATATTCAATTGGTGGCTGAGAAGATGTTTCACAACCTAAAAAAAGCAAAAGAAATGGAAAAAATATCAACAAAACAACTATTCTTTTCATATAAAAACCTCCTTTTTCTGCAAATTCTACGCCCTTTATAGAAAAAAGCAAGGGGTTCCTCCCCCATTGACTTGATAACATGGTGGTGGGAGAATATGGATACTTATAATAATTCTAAAATAAATATGAACCCAAAAATGTTACCATTAAACAGCATATTAATAGTATTAATTTTATTCATTTTACTCAGCATTTCGTTTATTATTCTCCTTAATGGAGACAATTCTGCCACAACTCAAATTCTCCTAAAAGTCTTTGGCGCAATTTTCATTGCACTTTTTCTCATTCTTTATGGGATATTTTCTTTTTATCCAACTGATTCAAAAGAAACAAAAATATTAATATTAAGAAATAAACAAGGGGAACTCGAGTCTTTTGTGAGTAAATTATTGCTCGTAAATTCAAAACATATCAAAGGCTATCAAACAATTAATACTGTATATATTTTTTCAAATAAAGATAAACGCAAATTAATCCCTTTAGAAAAATCTTCTCTTGATTTAATCGAAATGTCTTTGTGGGGCTGGTTATCAAAGAAATATAGTATTCACTGGGATACAACAAACAACTATTTTCAAGGGATTTCTGGTGGTTCAGGAACAATTGACAAGGCTGAAGATTCCGATAAATATTCATTTAATTTTAGCAGAGATATGATAAAAAAAGAATTGGAAGAGAATATTTTTATTGATAACAACCAATACATAGGAGGAATTAAATTCCCACCTGGAACACAGGTAACAACTGAACGAACACGTTTTTCCAGAACATTAATCCTGAAAAATGATTTTATTAATGAGCTAAGAATAGAAATTGAATATATTTCAAACAGCGGTTTAGATTACACCTTATTAGGAGAAGCAATAAAAAAAACATTAAAAAATCCAGATTCTTGGTTCTCTAATAATTTTAAAATATCATTCAAAGTAGAATATAATCGATGGAGAAAAGATGCTCCAAAAATGAAAAAAATAAGAAAATGGGTTAATGAAATAATGATCGATTTTTATAATGATTTCCACTGGGAACTAATTGAGCCTGATTTAGAAAAAGCTTTTTCGATTTTATAATCTCAGCCATAATAATGTATTAACAAATATTTCGGCAAATCGAAGCTATCGTATATGCAATTTTTACGCCCTTTATTCCCACACCAAAAGATTTGGTGTGGGAATTTATAGAAAAAAGCAATAGGACTTGATGGCCATTGGTTTATTTATTTTGAATCTACTTCTCAGCAAATAAATCATAAACCTTTTTAATAATCGGCTTTAATTTTTTAATATTTATCTTTTCAGAATATCTAATACTTGCTTGTTTCCACCTATCATCGTACTCTAGCTCATAGGGACAAATGCGTTTAATTTTATTAAATTGGCTACTATTAACCTTAAAAAAGAATCCAAATGATTTTGTGCCAATCCATTGCAAACCAAAAACGTTGAAAAACCCAGTTTTATATCCAACATAATATTTGTTCATTTTCTTTTCTAACTTCCATTTATTAGCTTTTATCATAGCGTCGATTTTCTTTAAAACAGAGAAGAAAACATCAACACTTTTAGGATTCCTCACCTCTTTCTGATATTTCTCATCATATATCCCCATTGACCTGACAGTTTTTGTCGCCATTTCCGGTTCTGGCTCTAATTTATTTAATAAAACATATTCATCCTTGCCCAATAAATATCTTTTCACTTCAATTAACTCCACACTGTAATTAATCTGATTGAGGAGCTTTAAAACAGTTTGCCGAATAATTGGGGCAAGAACAATCAATCTTATCCCAGCTTTATCCCAATCAACTTCGATATCTTCCGGTCTATTCTTTGCTTCTAGCCACATTGCTCTTATAGAATCCGGATTAGTCTGGGCCCAAATAGCATAGCGAAGAATTTGAGGTAAGATATCCCCTGTTACTGTAATATTCTTATTTTCGATAATAACAATATTACCATCGCGATCCACCCCTACCATATCTGGGATATCCTTACGAGAACCCGAAGTAACCTGCCTACTAATAATAAAAACATCTAACATTATTCCAGTATTTTCCATTATATATTTTTCTAGTTCTTCTTCAGACTTAAATGGCTTCTCTACCGCTGAAATCATTTTACCCTTTTCGCTTTTTTGATAAATTGTAATCATTGTTCCCCTCCTTTTTTTGTCATATTCCCTTTTTCATGATGCGCCTCCTCCACCACCCCAATCTCTTCCTCCGTCAACCCATAAAGTTCGTAAACCAACTGATCAATTTGGTTATTTACCACTTTTGCAAATTAGAGTTATTATATACAAAATTCTACGCACTTCATAGAAAAAAGCAACAAAACCCCATCAAATCGCGAAATTTCGCGGAGAATTTCACTTAAATGTACTAAGAATATTCCTTGATTTTCTAAACTCGTTGACTTTGCTGAAAATATAAATCGAAGTCCCAATAAATATCACAACTAGCGATATTATCCAATCATTAGGATGGGGTTTTGGCAAGCTGTAAGTCCCTTCTATTGCCCAAAAAGCCAACAACCAGGAAAGGATAGGAGCTCCTATCCCATAAAAGATGGCTAACGCCACCCTTGCCCACCATTTCATCTCATTTTTTTTGTAACACATTATTTCCCAAAAATGTAAAAATCCATACCAAAGAACCACCACGCTCATTATGGCAACGGAGGGAATCCACATTAAGTAATCACCCCAAATAAAATTTAACCATAAGGAAGGCCTGACAATATGATAAAAAGTAGCCAATATGGCCAAAACGATAGCATATGCCGATACGACAAGCGATGTAAGAGTTGGCATAATAACCAACCCAAGCCAAAAATAATGGAACCACCTAATCCCAAACACAGTAAATCTATCATTATTAATATCAAGATCTCTGTTAGGAGAATAGAAAAATTCTCCCAGATATCCTCCTAATAAGGTAAGGAGAACAATGGATCCCAAAAAGAATAAAAGCAAAATTTGAGGCGTAAATATACCAAACGATCTTGCCTGATATTGAAATGAAGAGAATATAAAAATAGCTGCAAAAGAAATTATATATACAAAATTTGCAATAAGGGCAGCAAGTATTCCTTTCTTTCTTGCAAATATCCCCGCAACAAAAGCCGCAGAGAATATGACGATACTCCACATAATTACCCCAACAAATGTATCAATGTTCAATAAAATATCATCTGAAATATTTATTCCCTTATACATTTCATTTCTAGCATACTCAAAAGCATTAAAAATATGACCTCCAAACAAAAAGCCCAGTAAGGCTGCACCAATAAGTCTTTTCCATGATGGCTCTAATGCTCTATCATTAATTTTGCTCATTTTCTCTCCTGTTTATATTTACTAATTTCCCAATCTCCATCACCTATTATTTTATATAACCACTTAAATTTTATCATTTTCTCCATCGAATTGCGAAATTTTGTGGGAACGTGGTAAAATGAACTCACAATAATGAATAATCTTTCCAAGAAGCTGTCTAGCGCTTTTATAGTATTATTAATATCTCTGTTTCTATCTTCTTGTGCAGAAAAAGGGATAAACAGCGTATTAAAAGTGCCTAAAGATTTTTCTCCTGTTTATAAAATAGTACAAATAGATGATCTTAGTTCTCGGGAAATTAGAAAAACAAGAGTTCACATTACCTTTCCTCTGGGTTTAAGTAAAGAAAAAATAATAACAAATATAAAACACGTAATAATATCTCTATATAAAAAAAATAGACCTAAAGCTATATCGATACTTGCATATAAGGAAGGAGACACTCTAGGTTATGGATTTACAGTAGCAATGTCTCAATTTGCTCCATATGGTGAATGGGGAAAAGCAGTCGAAGGCAATCATGCACTTGACAAGTATGAACTTAAAACAACTTTTCTTGACAGCTATTTTTTGCCGGTTATTCAAACTAGATTCGGATTAAATATTAGTCAAAGAAAAAATATTTATAAGGGGGTTGTTGCGGCACAGGACAGGGCAAACAAAGAAGCTGAAAGGCTTTATCCTACCGATGCAAGTAAAATACCTATGAATAAATTGTCAACCTATGATTGGAAAGGCATGCTTTACAAGAACACAAACAAAAGTAGAGAGCTTTCTAAAAAATATGAAAAGCAAGTCATGAAAGAATATAAACTTACCGAGTCTCAATTGAAAGAAATTGGTTCTGAAGGAGCCATAAATATGTGGCCTTTGGAATAAAGATTTTTCCTATTTCGCCTCTTAACTCCTATTAACTCTTATTGAGTTTTATTTCCCAAATTCCGAAATTTCAGACCTATATAAAATAGCCCAACGTCAACCCAATCACAAACCCGCCGATCGTACCATTAATTCATTCCCACACCAAAACATCCCCTACTCCATTGACAGAAAAAGATGGTGGTGGGAGAATATGATTAGTAATGGAAAAAAGAACCGCATTTCTGGTAATACCTTATAAATTGTATTTTGAGCCTCAGAAGACAATCCTTAAAAGTCTTTTGGAAATTGCTGGCTACGAAGTTATTATTGCAGCGGAAAAATATTCAAAAAAAACACAATATATATTAGAAAAAATAATTGAGGATATTAGCCAAGCAGAAATTGCTGTGATAGAGCTCATTCAGGATAATTTCAATATAGCTTTTGAAACTGGTCTAATTAATAGAATGCCTCATCTCAAGACAAAAGCTTGCTTACTCGCCGCACAATACCTTTATGATCAAAATTTGATTCCAACAGATATTGCTGGGCTGAATCTGACTTTCTACAATAACATAAGAAGCTACATTGATAATGTTACCGATTGGTTAATAAAAAACACATATTTAAATAACAACCAGAAAAAAGAATTAAAGACCTTTGCTTCAAAATATAAGTTCCCTAAAATTTACGAAGATTTCAAAGATGTAAACAAACTAAGAAACAATTGGTCTCTATATGATGCTTCTCTTAATTTTTCCCCTGAAGGAATGACCTTTACAAACGCACATTTTCCAATACACAGCAAAAATTTTGGTCTTTTTAATAAATATCAATTGGAAATGACAGCAAAAATCATTCAATTAAGATTTGGGATTGCAATACATATACAAAAAGATATCGGGGAATCTTCTCTTCCCATACCAAAATGTTGCATTATGTTTAATATCGACACAAATGGACATGTAATTCCACATATATTTATTAGAAACTTGATAAACATTGAAAATCATTATTGGGTAATTAATGATAAAGCTATGAAATTTGATTTAAAGCCAAACAGAAATGGTTTTTTCGAGATAGAACTTTCTGTAAATGAATCACAAATTAAACTTGAGATCGGTAATCAAATTAAAGAAATAAATTTCCAAGATATCGATCCAAGTAAATTAGATTTTTTATTGCGTTTTCCAAAAGAAACAAGAGATGAATTAAAACGAGATAAACCTAAATATGAGGAAGAAAAACAATATTTTGAAAAAACTTTCGAAGAATCTCTGAAAACAGTCAATTTTGGTAATTACGGACTTAGATGTCATCCTGATGAAATAGCTTTGGTTAATAATATTTCTGTTGAGTTTTAATCGCCCTTAAAGAAAAATCAAGCCGGAGTTTAACCGTTTTATCAATATTTATCACGATTAAAAATCCCAATGCCAAAATCCATCAAGGGCACAGGGAAAAATGACGAATCCTTCGACAGAGCTCAGGATAAATGCCGAATTGCGAATGCTTCGCACAGAGTGCTTCAGCACGAAGTGAGGCTTCGCCCTGATGGGCGTCAGCCCGAAGGGGACTTCGGCCCGAAGGAATTACGAATTGTTGTGTGGCTACGCCACGCTATTCAAATAATGTGCCGCAGGCACACCTTCATTCGGCATTAGGCATTAGGAATTCGGCATTGCCCCCTCAGCACTTCTTCCGATTAAAAATGCCGATGCCAAAGTCCATCAGGATGGCAAGAACAAGGATGAAGATTTGCAGGAATTCCCATTTGCCGCCGTACCAGTTGTTCACCGCGCTGTACCACAGCATGCTGTGCGGCATGCAGATGAAGCCGAGCAGCGGCCAGTACCAGGTTTGGAAAACAGCGTTAAACCAGCCGGAAAAGAAGTATAAGCCAACTATTAGCAAGCGCGGAACGATTAACGATATTGCAACTAATGCTATTATCATGGGTATATTTTATAACATTATTATTCTAAAACAAGTGGAAAATTACGAATTACTAATTACGAATGGCTGAAATTTAAAAAACGCAGGCGTTAGATAAGATTGAGGAGCAAGTCCCTCGACTTACTTTTTCCCGCCTCTGCGAACAGGTGGTTTGCTTACTTCTCTGCCATCAGGCGTAAGATAGACCATTTTCCCTTTTGACATATAAACTGCCGGCACTTTCATCTGACGATGCTCTGCCAAAGCTTTTTTAACCGCTTCCTTTAATGCTTTTTCTGCCATTGCACCGTATTTACCTTTCTTATTATCATTCATCCTTGCTTCTCCACTTTAAATGAGCCCAGGAAAGACTCAAAATACTTCTCATTTATCACATTAAGGGACTTCTTTAAACTATTCGCCACAAGTTCTGATTTCTTGCCTGAATTATCAAACAAATACCAATCATCTACCAGCTCTTTATAATTATACCAGAAATTGCTCCGTGAACGAACATATCTGCGCCGTATAGTTTCCTCAGGTATATTGTGTCCGCCTGATTCAACCCTGTATTTTACCCGGGACACAGCTAATTCAACTGAAACTAAGTCCAGAAAGAAAATATACGTCAGATAGCCAGCTTCTTTCAATTCCAGAATCATTCGCATCCACTTCTTGCCAGCCAAAGTCGATTCAAAACCAAATGCCTCACCTTTATTCTTATACTTATCAATTAATTCAAGCATTAATTTACCTGAAGTAATATTCATGGAGGATGAATCAAAAGGTGAAAGACCGCCAGCTATATCGTCGGCATTGACAAAATTGCGGACATTTATGTAATTAGGCAAGAATTGCTTTACAAAGGTTGTTTTCCCCGCCCCATTAGGACCACCAACAATGTAAACTTCTTTTTGATCAGGCATGTAAATTAAAGCTTATTCACATCCAACATAAAACCCTGAAGCGCAAGCGGGTTATTTTCAACAGACACATTGGTATTCATCATCAATGAAAAAGGATCAAATTTGTTGTCGTCTTCGTCATCATCATTGGACGAGGAAACAAGACTGGTCAGCATATCATTGAAGCTTTGCTGCAAAGCAAGCTTGATCGTATCTGGATCAACCTGCTCGCCTGCTTGAATCTTGGCAATTTGACTTGATAACAAATTAATACTGCTGAGCCCATCCATTAATGCTGACATAGTTTTCTCCTATTCGTACCTTAACGCAACAATCGGTAAGAGTTTGGCCGCTCTCCACGCCGGCCACATGCCGAATATAATACCAACTAAAACGGAAAAAGTAAAAGCCAAAATTATCGAGCCGGATGAAATATAAACATTCCAGTTGGCAAAAGTTGACAGGGCCCAGGAAATAACCGCGCCAAAGCCAATGCCAATTATTCCGCCAAAAAGACAGATTAAGACTGATTCAACTAAAAATTGAAACATTATGTCGCCCTTTTGCGCACCCAGGGCTTTGCGCAAGCCGATCTCGTGCGTACGCTCCATCACCATAACCAGCATGATGTTCATAATGCCAATACCGCCAACAAGTAAACTAACAGCAGCCACTGCGCCAAGCAAATAAGATAACGTGGAAATTAAAGCCCCAGCCGCTGCCTGGATATCGGCCATGTTAATCACATCAATGGCCTGCCGCTGCGACTCGGGCAAACGGTGCAGCCTCATGATCTCATTAACAATCTCATCAGAAGCATATTGCATTTCATCCTGGTTCCTCACCCTTACCTCAAAATAACTAATGTAATCCTCACCAATCAAACGATACATGGCAGTTTTAACCGGCACAATTATCTGGTCATCCAGGTTGCGCCAGCCAGCCGCACCCTGCTCCGGCAAAAGACCAATAACATTAAAGCTGATGCGGTTAACCCTCACCCGCCGGCCTACTGGATCTTCATCACCAAATAATTCTTTGGCCACAGTCTGGCCAATCACTGCCACCTTAGCCCGACTGTTGTTATCTGCCGCAGTAAAAAACCGGCCAACCTCAATTTCAACATCGCGCAGTTTTGGGTAGTCAGCGCTCACCCCGGTTACGCTGGTGTTCCAGTTCTTGTTCTGAAAAACAACCTGCGCCCTACCCGTAACATAAGGCACCACGTACTCAACCGCAGGTATCCTTTTTAAGGCATCCAAATCAGCAAAAGTAAATCTGGTCTGGCCCTGGCTGCCCATAGAAACTCCGCGGCTGCGGTGAGGCGCCCGTACCATCAATAAATTTGTACCGAGGGATGATAATGTTTCCTCCATACTGCGCTTGGCGCCTGTGCCCAGGGCCAGCATGGAAATAACTGCAGCCACGCCGATCATCACGCCTAAAATCGACAGGACAGAACGCAGTTTATTGCTAACAATAGATATGTAAGCTTCTAAACAATAGTTTTTTAAACCGGATAAACCAAAGAACCTGGCTTTTTTCTTTTCTCCAAGAGAAAACTCCGGCGCTGAAGGTTTGGGTATTTTTGCTTTTTTCTCATCCTTTATTATTTTTCCATCATGTAAGGACAAAACCCTGGTAGCCCAGTCAGCAATATCATGTTCGTGAGTTACCATGATGATGGTGTTGCCCTGCTCATTAAGCTCTTTAAGCAAGTTCATGATTTCTTTGCCGGATTTTGAATCAAGGTTGCCAGTGGGTTCATCAGCCAAAATTACGAGCGGTTTATTAGCTAAAGCACGTCCTAGCGCAACCCGCTGCTGCTGCCCGCCGGACAATTCATTGGGCTTGTGGCGCAAACGGTCGGCTAAACCAATCTTCTTTAATATTTCCAGGGCCTGTTCGCGCTTTTTGCCGTCAGTTTCTTCTGAATAAATAAACGGCAGCATAACGTTGTCAGTTAAGTTTAACTTTGGCAAAAGATTAAACATCTGGAAAACAAAGCCAAAAAAGCGGTTGCGCAAGCGGGCATAATCACTTTCTTTCATGTTGGAAATATCTTTGTCCAGAAGATGATATTGCCCACTGTCAGCTTTATCAAGTAAACCAAGGATTGCTAAAAGTGTGGATTTGCCAGAACCAGACGGGCCCATGATAGCCACAAATTCACCTGGCTCGATCTTTAAATCTACTCCCCGGAGGGCATAGACAGGAACCTTGCCGCCAATATAGTAGGTCTTGGCAATATTTTTAAGCTCGATAAGCGACATTAGTTATTGTTTCTTTTTTCCAGGGGATTCCTTGGACCACGGCGGCGTTTAAACTTATTAGTCAGGTCTTCAATCATCTTGATCGTTGGGATAACCACTTCATCCCCGTCAGCCAGGCCGCTGACAATTTCAACATTATTGGTATTTTCCAGGCCAGTCGTAATCTGCATGGATTCCGGCTTCTTAGCCGCGTCTTTTTGCACAAAAACATAAGAGCGGTCACTCATTTTTTTAACCGCGCGCAAAGGCAGGATTAAAATATTATCTTTTTCCTCCAGCACAAAATTAACAGTAGCGCTCATGCCGGAGCGGAAAAATGACGGCACCTTTTTGGGCAGGATATCAACCTGGTAAATGGTCACGTTGCTGATGACCTGTGATTCATAAGCAATGTGCTCAACCACACCGTCGACTTGCGTTTCCTGGTAAGCATCCAGCACTAGGTTGACCTGTTGGCCTTTCTTGATACTACCAATATCTGTTTCATCAACCTGGGCTTTGACAATTAGACGGTCAGCCATAACCAGGATCGCATCACTAGCTGTAACTGACTGGCCAGGCTCAACTGCCCGCTGGATAATAAAACCATTTAACGGCGCAACAATCGGCGTTGGCTTATACACATCTTCCCAGCGTTTGACTTCAGCTATACCTTTTGCCCGCGCAGCATCCAGTAGCGCAGCACGATCGCTGGAGCTCATCCAGGCCAGGATCTGCCCTTTCCTTACACCTTGGCCTTCACGAACCAAAACCTGATCAATGCGCCCGGCAATCGGAGGCTTAACTTCTAACCTGTTGCGCGGCTGAACTATTCCAGTTGACGGCAGCTCTGCTTTAATAGCACCAAGCTTAGCTTTTACTGTTTTATATGATTCTTGTTCTTTCTCAGCACATGATGATAAGCTAAACACAAGAAACAAAAGCAATGTCAAATGTCCAATGACAAATGTCAAATGTTTGTATCGCTGCGCGATATTATTTAAATAATTTATTCCTTCATTTGTCATTTTTAATCCCTCGCTTCGCTCGGGACAAGTTTTGTCATTTGTCATTTTACATATCCTCCATAACTTTTATACCAACTTGCCTCAGCTAGCAAAGCGGATTTTTTATTATTTAATAGACTCTTCTGCTGCTGGATAAAGGAACTTTCTATCCTGTCCCATTCGTCGTAATTAGTTAAACCGTTCAAATATTTAACGCGGGAAATTTTGGACCGCTCCCCTGCCGCGGCCAAAGAGATCTCAGCCACTTTTAAGCCTTCCAAACTGTCATTAAAGTTTTCAAACGCTTCTTCTAAGCTGTATCTTATGTCTTTTTCTGATCCAGCAAAATCTTCCCTGGCCTGGTCAAGTTTAGCGCTGTAAATTGCCCGGTCAGCAAAGTTGCTGCCCCCTGGAAATAGAGGATAAGACAAACTTAAGCTCCAGGATTTGCTTTCGCCCTCCGGCGGCCAGTCACTGCCGCTTTTCCTGTAGCTGCCTGATAAAGAAATTGACGGCAGGAATCCGGAAATCGTCGCCTTATAAGCCAGCTCAGCTGACTCAATTTGCTTTACAGCCTGGATGTAAGATGGGGTTGTTTTTATTAATTCATCGTAATCTGAAAGCGTCGGTGAGCTGACAGTAATATCTTCTTTAACATCGGCAACGCTTTGGCCCAAAAGCTGGGAAAGTTTTAATTTAGCCAGTTTAAGGTCGCGCTTGGCAGAAGATAAATCATATTTTGCCTGCGCCTCATCTGCACGAGTGCTCATCAAGTTGCCCTTATCTTCTTTGCCGCTGTCATAGCGCAGTTCAATCAAACTGGCGTTGTCCTGGCGCTGCTTGAGGATTTGTTCTAAAAGCCTGACGTTTTCCTGGGCAACTAATACATTGAGAAAAGCTGAGCGCAACTCATAATAAACATTAGCCGTAGTTGCACGCAGGCTGGCGCGCTGGTATTCAAGATTTGAGTAAGCGGACTGAATGCCGTATATCCCAGACATGCCGCGAAAAAGAGCCTGGCTCGCGTTTAAACCATAAGAATACGATTGGCTGGTAGCCCCTGCTGTGCCTGATTGCGAATTTGAGAGCGACGCGCTGGCTGATAGCTGGGGCAAAAAAGTGCTAAACGATTTATTATAACTCCACTCTGTTGACTCTAATTGTTTTCTGGCGCTGTTTAATTCATTATTATTCTTTTCCGCCAAGGAAAGCGCTTGCTGCCAGGTTAAAGCAAACAGGGGCGAACTAACAACAAGTGTTAGCAACGCCCCTAAGAACAATTTCTTCATTTCTTGCGTCCATTCCCTCTTTTTCTACCATCATTGCGACGATCTTTCTTGTGTTTAAGCATTTTTTCAAACTTTTCTTTTTGCTTAGGAGTCAATGTTTCCCGCAAATCAAGCAAAGAATCCATCTGCTTAATATGCATCTCGGTTTTCTTTGTGCTGCTCGTCCTAATTAAACTGTGGATAGTAGTGCGATTTGGTTTATCCTTTTGCATTTCTGCTTTAAGCTTATCTCCATACTCACGCATTTCCTTATGATAAGCTTCCCTTTCCTTCTTCAACCCTTCTGAACGGGACTCAAAACTCTTCTTCTGCTCATCTGTTAAGTCCAAGCGTTTGCATATCTGCTTATAAGCCGCCCCCTTGTCCGGCCAGGGCTGCCTTTTAGCCGGCCTTGCCCCCCAGGCCAAGACTTGCGAAGACAACGCAACCATCAGAAGCCCTACCACTAAAACCGTTAACACATTTTTCTTTATCATTTTATTCTCCTTTACCCTGAGCGAGACGCCGAAGGCGGCGAGTCGAAGGGCTTTCAAAACATTAGATAACTAGCGCAGCAAAAAGGTTCCATTCTAGTTATCAAAAACATAATCAAGCAATGGGCCATCTTCAATTGTTTCGCCGTTAAACACATAAGACATTAACACATCGCTATTATTGGCCTGGGGCACAGGATAAGCTAAATAAAAACCAAAACCAAGTAATAAAACCACCAGGGAAGCAGTTATAGCAAATTTTAATTGTGGTAAATTAAAAAGTGAATGTTTAACTGTCTTCTGATTAATCTGAGCCAGCATACGACCATAATCTGCCGGCGGATCGTTTTGCTTAAGCTTATTTATATACTCATTATAATTTACCATCTTGATTCAACTCCTTTTTCACAATTTCCCTGGCGCGATGCAAATTTGATTTAACCGTGCCAATAGGTATTTTTAACAGACTAGCAATCTCTTCCAGTTTATTTTCCTCAACATCAGACATAATTAAAATCATGCGCTGCTGCGGATTAAGTTTATTGAGCGGCTGCCAGATGGACTCATCAACATCCTGGGCCATCTCTGTCTTTTCAACCAATCTAAAATTAACCAGCACTTCCCTTAATTTCCGATAATTACTTTGCTTTTTAAGAAAGCTTAAAGAAGTATTAACTGTAACGCGGTAAAGCCAGGTCTGCACTGCCGCTTGTCCGCGAAACCCAGGCAAAGCGCGGTGGATTTTTAAGAATACTTCCTGAAACAAGTCTTCCCTGTCATAAGTAGATTTGACATACTTAGAAACAAGCCACCAGACAAATTCCTTGTGATCTGTGTAAACTTGATTAAAGTCAATCTTGACCATATATACATTATATTAGACGGCGTAAGGGAATGGAAGGTTCCATGGTGGACTAACGACATGCCTCCAAAGGCGTCATGCGTCATGTCGGCTGCGAAGTGCGTTTCGTTATGCGTTTTGCCCTTCGACCCTTCGATGGAACTCAGGGCAGGCAGAGCTCAGGGCAAGCGTGACGCGCTTCGGATATCGCGCTACGAAACGCCTTTCGCTTACGCTACCCGCCTAACGCTCTCTCCAACCGGCGACACAAAGCCAGACTGTCATAATTTCGACACCTATGATAAAATCTATCCCATGCCAATTGAAAAGTCCAAAAAACATTTTCTCGGGAAAGATGGTCACGAGCGACTCAACTGCGCTGATGCGATCCTCACAGCCTTTGGCGGGCTTGATGAATCAGATAAGGAAAAACTCTGCAGAGGCGGCGGCAGATCACCGGACGGCGAATGCGGCGCTCTTTGTGCCGCTAAATCAATCCTGGCTAAAACCAATTTCGACCTGGTTAAAGAAATGGAAGACGAATTCATTAAGCTGGCTGGTTCAAAAAAATGCAATGAAATCCGCAGGCTAAAAAAACTTTCCTGCCTGGGCTGCGTGGAAAAAGCCGCAGAGCTGCTGCATGCTGAAACACAAAAGCCTTAAATAAGAAATATATTTATTTTTTCTTGCTAAGTGCTTCTATTAAAATACTGATACCAATAATAATTATTAAAATCGGGAATATCTGTAATTGGAACCCAACAAACCCTGCTATTCCAACAATTAAAGCAACTGTCCCCAAAACAACCCCAGACCAACTCATCGGGATTTTGTTCTGGAAACGGATAGCATTAAGGCCTAATAAAATTATACCAACACCCAATAGCCAGGTTGATTCTGGCACTGTGCCTGCTGGCACCAGAAAAAGACCGCCAATCATAATCAAAAACAATGCCCAGCTAATGGAACTCAACCTGTTATTCAACGCCTCCCTGCTTTGACTTTCTGCATGCATAATTTACCCTCCTTCTAGGATATTACGCAAATAATAAACTTGAAAAAGACAAAATTCAAGCGCAAATCCATATTTTTGTTGACTTGAGTAAACACTGGTGAGAAAATACGCTCACAAAGGGAGATTCTAATATGTTTAAAAAAATTCTGGTCTGCTGTTTCACTGTTATTCTGCTTCTCTCCATCTCCGCTTCAGCGCTTGATTTTAGAACTGGTGATAACATTCTTATTCCGCGGGAAACAACCATTAATGACAACCTTTTTGTAGCTGGGGAAAGTGTGACTATTTCCGGCAATATTAAAGGCAACTTGATGGCTTTTGGCCAAACAATTGTTATTGACGGCACAGTTGACGGCGTAATTATTGCTTCTGGCGGCGATGTCACAATTACTGGCCAGGCCAGCGACATGATGCTAGCTGGCGGCAATGTAATTGTAGACGGTGTAGTAAGAAGAGATTTACTAATCGGCGCTGGGGAAGCTCACATTGGTAAGGGTGCCCGTGTTGGCACAGATCTGTTCCTGGGCTGCGGCGAAGCTAATATTGCCGGAAAAATATATCGCAATGTAAAAATCGGCAGCAGCAGTGTGGTAATTGGTCCAACAGCCGTGATCAAAGGCAGCCTGGATTATTCTGCTGAAGAAGCAAACATTTCAAAGCAAGCAAATATAGTTGGCACGGTATCTGCTTACGATACGCCGGAATATGGCAAGCAAGCTAACCAATTCTTTGCCGGTTTTATGAACTTTAACAGGATTGTCAGCTTGTTAGCCATATTATTACTAGCCATCCTAACAATAATCTTCTTTCCTAAGCAGGTTAAACTGGTCAGCTCAAAAATGAAAGCCGAGTGCTGGAAAAGTTTTGGCTGGGGAATCCTGGCATTAATTGCCACCCCATTTCTAATTGTCCTTTTATGCGTAACACTGATCGGTATCCCATTAGGCCTGCTCCTGCTGGTTGCTTATATTTTTGGGATTTACATAACAATTATTTTTGTCAGTGTGGTAATTGGACAATGGATCCTTGAAAAAATCAAAAAACCAGAGCTTTCCCCTATCTGGGCATTTTTGCTTGGTTTTATTATTTTAAAGATACTAGCTGTTATCCCGGTTGTTGGCTGGATCGCCGGCGCCCTGCTTTTCCTCTGGGGCTTTGGCGCTTTGGTTACAACCCGCTTTATTAGTTATAAAGAAGCAAGGGAAAAAGGAATAGTTTAAATAAACTAAATAGTGCGGCTTAATCGGTCCAGGATACCCATTACTCTATCGTAGGCATCTCTGGCTCGTCTAAAAAAATTAACATCCCCATTACGATCAGGATGATGTAGAAGCGCCATGTTACGAAAAATTGATTTAAATCCTCGCTCTAACACATCTAGCGGAGTCATGTCTATACTTCCTAAATGAGTTAAATCCCTTTTGCTTATACCAATTTCTTCCCAACTAAGTCCTCTTGAGCCCCTTTGCTCTCTCCTGGAAAGATCAGCTTCCAAGACAATCAAACGACCCTCACGTACATCTAATTTTGCACTCCGGCGATTTAATTCAGCTTCACGTCTGTCTAATTCTAATTCACGAGAGGGTTTAGCGGGGTTAGCGTTTAAAACCCGCTTTAATGTTTGCATAGAAAACACTGCTCTACGCCTTGATTCACTAAGATGGGCTGCTATTGGTGTTCTTCGACACGCTCTGGTTACCATTGTTTATCATTCTCCTTCATATATATCGTCAAAAATTGGCCAAAATTTCAGTTTTTGAATAAATTGTTTTAACGGCAAATCTTAAGTTTAGTTGACATCAAAAGGTTCCAATGGGAAAATATCAATCATAATCTCTCGACAAGCTCGAGATAAAGGAGGTGAAATAATGAAAAAGATTTTAATTCCTGGATTACTTGCCGGTTTAATTATGTTAATCGTTGGCATGGTATTGAGCCAGCTGATAAACATGATCCTGCCAGGCTTAATGGCTGAATACCAGACCGCTGGACTATTTAGACCATGGTCAGATCCGTTGATGTCAGTTTACTTTGCCCATCCTTTTATCGTGGGGCTAGTATTGGCCTGGGTTTTGGGCAAGGTTAAAGGTTTATTAGGCGGTTCGCTTTGGCAAAAAGCTGGAGGACTGACGCTGGGTATTTTTCTTGTGTCCACTCTTCCCGGCATGGTCATCAGCTACAGTAGTTTTCCTCTGTCACTGGCTATGATACTTTCCTGGACAGTCAGTTCAGTTGCCCAGGTTTACTGCGGCTCTCTGCTATTGATTAAAATGAACGGCTAATCAGCCAAAAAAAATCAGGCCCTTCGACTCGCCGCCTTTCGGCGACTCGCTCAGGGCCTGAAATTTTATTTAAGATCTGTTAACTAGAATGCGAAGTCGGAATTCATTCTCGGCCCTCTAGAACCTGATCTTTCGGTCTTAGGACGTGCTTCATTAACAGTAAGTTCGCGTCCGTCCCAGCTATAACCAGTCATGCCGGCAATAGCTTTGGCAACGTCCGCATCTTCCATATCAACAAAACCAAATCCTCTGGACCTGCCAGAAAACTTATCAGTAACTATTCTGGCTGATAGGACAGTTCCAAACTCAGAAAACTTAGCTTCTAAGTCAGAATCCTTAGCAGACCATGGTAAATTACCTACAAAGATACTTTTCATATATATATTCTCCTTATTGTGATTTTTCTGCGATTAACGGAATGTGAGGCCTAAAAAATGAGGCTTCGACACGATAAAGATGCAGTCTCTTCAAATCTGAACCATTAACTTCGACCGCCCGCCTTAGGCGAGCTTTAACATTCAACGTTTACATTATAACAGGTACCCATCATTATGTAAACCCTTCATTTGTATATCAGCCCTTATTCAGGTAAATTTCACTTTTTCTTGAAATTAACTAGTGATAGAATATGGAGCATGTCACAGAACAACACAAACACTGGTCTGACCACCCGCCGCTTAGAGAACTTAACTGACGGAATTTTTGCTATTGCTATGACCCTGCTGGTCTTAAGCCTTGATTTTGATAAGATGGGCACGGGGCTAAGCTCTGCCAACCTGCACGAGTTACTACTAGCCCAATTGCCCAAGTTTTTTAATTATGCGCGCAGTTTTCTTTTGCTGGCCATCTTTTGGATTCTGCACCATCAGCAATTTAATAATATCAAACAAACAGACCGGGGGCATATCTGGATAAATATTTTTGTCTTGATGTTTATTGCCTTGATCCCCTTTTCAACAACATTAGTTGGAGACTATCCTAATGATTGGATGTCAGAGGTCTTCTTTGGCGCTAACATGCTTATTGTAGGGTTACTCTTCAGTTTAAATTGGTATTACTCTACTAAGAATTATCGTTTAGTTGAACGCAGCCTGGAAGCAAAAAGAATAACTTTAAGCAAACGACGCGGCTTAGTCACTCCTGCAGTTTCCTTACTAGCAATCATAGTTGCTTTTATTAACCCAAACCTATCCTCTTATATGTATATATTAATTCCGGTAATTCTTTACCTGCCCATATTAAAAAAATAAAAGGAGCAATAAATGGCAACAAGATTATCAGTCTGCTTAATTGCCTTAATCATTTTTATTTCCGGCTGCAGCCTCACCACCAGCCCCTCAACCCCTAAAAAACAATGGACCCTGATGATGTATCTTGATGGCGATGAACAAGCAATGCAAGAAGATTTTATCGCTGCTTTTCGTGAAATGATCAGCGCTGAAGCCGGCAGCAGCGAGGATGTAAATATTGTTGTCCAGTTTGATCGTTTGCCAACGGTTGAAGCCTTTGGCGGATGGACAATTGCCCACCGTTTTTATATTACCCCAGGCATGGAGCCCACCCCAGAAAATGCTATTGCTGATTGGGGTGATGGTTTGGGCGGGGGCCGAGAAGTTGATACCTCAGATCAAAACACATTAAGCGCTTTCATCACCTGGGCCGCGGCTAACTATCCAGCAGAGCATTATGCCCTGTTGATTGGCGACCATGGTTATGGCTGGAGGGGCTTAGTGATTGACATGACCAGTAAAGGCAACTTTATGCCAGTAAAAAGTCTGGCCAGCGCCTTAAAAAATTCTGGGGTAAGCTTTGATCTATTAGCCCTGGATGCTTGTCTAATGGCAATGATTGAGGTTATGCATGAACTGCGCGAGACACCGGTTAACATTGTGGTTGCTTCGGAAAACTCCGGCACAACCTGGGATCTGTCTAACATTATTAAAACAATAACAACTACACCTGCCATAACAGCAGAAGCCTTAGGCAAAAGCATGGTTGACCTTTATAGCGCGCACCATCCAGGGGAAACCGATATAACGCTTTCAGCCATACGATTAGCTAAAACAAGCGGCGTAACAAACGCAGTTAAAGACCTGGCTACAGAAATACTGGCCAGCTCACCCTTCACCACAATCCAAACAAAAGCCGCAGAGGTTATGGAACAAATCGAAGCATCAGTTGTTTATGCTAAAAACGGGGCAAGCTGGGAAAGCGCCGCAGGTTTATCAATCTATTTTCCATTGCCTGATGTAGGCTATACCCCAACACCATTCTTCTATGATTACATTGATGAGATAGTAAGTTTTTCAGAAGACACTCCGTGGCGCAATTTCCTTTATGTTTACTACAACCTATTTTCCTATCCGCCAACTATAGATCCCAAGATATACGCGGTAAGGAGTGCTATGCCAGGCTTTGATGACAATACAAAAATTGACCTTTACGATTTTTGCAAACGTATTGTTAATTATTAAGGAGCAAGTTATGAGAAAATATTCATTGATACTTATCTTTATTGCGCTAAGTTTATTCGTCACCAGCTGCAGCAATCAGCCAATTTCTGCTGGAGAAAAACTTTTTGGCCAGGCCCAAACCCTGGAGAAAATGGCAGATTATATCCAAGCCCTTAATATTTACCAGCAAGCCTTACCCCTTTTGAGGCAAGCAGGCAAGGATAAATTAGTTAAACAAAGCCTTTACTCAACAACAAAATTAGTCAAGATAACCATGACCTACAATCTAACAGAAGAAGCTGTCAGGCAAATGATTAAAGAGAGTTTCCCTGAAACAACCAATCAACGAATTGATGAAATAATTGTCGCCGGCCACCTACCCCACATGGCCTTTAGTGGCAAAACTTATTATTTTTCTGACTTTCTCAACACGCTTTATCACATTTACCCAGAGTTTCGTAGCAACCCTCAGCCTGGTGCACTGGGCAAAAGTTTGAGCTTCTTCAAGGTAATGAGCAAATATATTTATGAAAAAGATACTGCTAAACCTGGTCAAACATTAGTTAATCCAATTAATTATTTAGCAGAAGGCAACCTCACTGTGCCTCGCGATAAGCTTCCACAAAAAGGTTTATTAAAAGTCTGGCTGCCCCTACCCTTAATTACCGCTGCCCAACCAAATGTCGAAATACTTTCGATCTATCCAAGAAAATACATTAAATACCCGCTTAAACTTGATGGCGACATCGGCCTGGTTTATCTGGAAATTCCAGTTGAAGAGTTAAAAGATGATCTTAAGATTGGCTTAAAACTTAAATTCACCCATTATGAAGAGCGCTTTAAGGTTGATCCTAATAACATTGGAGAATACGATAAAAACAGTCCTTTGTATAAACGCTACACCGCTTCAGAAAAAAATATTGCTATAACTTCAGACATTCGCAAAACTGCCAAAAGATTAGCTGGCAAGGAAACAAATCCTTACAAGATAGCGAAAATATTTTTTGATTACATAATTTGGGATCTTGATTATAGCTTTACACCCCACGCAGCTCTGGAGGCTTTAAATATTGCTGAATCAGTTTTTGTGCATGAACATGGTTATGGCGACTGCGGAGCGCAGAGCATGTATTTTGCCGCCTTATGCCGTGCGATGGGCATTCCTGCCCGTGCTCCCGGTGGCAGACAACTCTTTCCAGTTAACAAAGCTGGCAATGGCAGCCATTTTTGGGCGCAGATTTATTTACCTAATTATGGCTGGTTTCCAGTTGATACTTCAGCTGGCCAGATTGCTAAATATTTTTCAAACATAACTGAGCAACAAAAACATGATTTTGCCAATTACTATTTTGGCAACATGGATCCTTTCCGCTATTTAAACCAAAAGAATGTTGATATACCATTGATTCCCAAACCAGATGGCGCGTTAATCTTTGCTATGGTGCTGCAGGACCCAACAGCCCTGTGCGCAGAAATGGATGAAAACCTAGGCTTATTCTTTTCTGATAATTGGAACTTTACCGTTAAACAGGTTGATTAATTATTCAATGTGCTTCTTATATGTAGTTGGCCCATTCTTATAGCCAACTTCATCCAGCCACCATATTGGGTAGCCAACATCTGTAGCCATCTTTGGTTTATTTATATAGCCGTCATTATATTTAGCAATCAGATAATCGCCTAACGCCCACCAGTCTTTAACCACTTTATTGGCATTATTTGTTGAATACTTGGTTATAAACTGCCTGGCCAATTTTGGATCCTTATTGTAAAGCTCCAGCGCCTGATCATCGATTTTTGGCAGTACAGCAAACTCTTCATCTTCAACTTCCTTTTGCCTGGCAGTAATATCTTTTATCATATAGGAATATTTTAAGTTGGCCCAGTTTGAGACAAAATTAAAAGCCCACCAGGCAGTTTCACGATCAAATGTATCAGTGTAGCCGGTTTGATAAACCTTGGGTAAATCAGTTACGCCCGCATAGAAAGGCACAAAAGCAGTTGTGGCCGCTTTATCAGCGCCAAACCAACATACGCCGCCAATTGCATCCGGCAGCCAGCCTCGGGCCTGGTTAACAAAAGTATAACCAGCATAGCGCACTGACAGCGGCCGCTCCCAAGCGCCGATCATTTTGCGGTCAGGAGAAGCTACGTCCGGAGATTTTCCGTCATAGGGACCAAAGTAGCGTTCAGGTGAACCAAAAGGCCCAGCTGCGCCCCCCTTGGTCATATCAAATTCAGTACCTTCATAATGGTCGCGGTAAAGGTTCATAACATCACGAGCTGATAATTTTTTGTCTGGTTTAATTGAAAAAGGATATGCCCTGGTATAACCGTCTTCAACCCAGGGACTAAAGTTAGCTGAAGGTTTAACGCGGCTCATCACTCGCCACACCCGGCGCAAAGAATAATAAGGATGGTTGTATTCACCTTTGCTAACTGCTTCTAACCAGTCTAACGTCCCTTCTTTTGGATCCCACCAGCCAATCTCTTCTAAAACTTTAAATAGCTCTTCTGAATACATTAGATCAGTATCACCTGGATCAACTTCACGGATCCTAAACTCGTTAGCTGCTACAAAAAATTCATCATCTGGAACTCTCTTAGCCACCCAGATGCCGCCCTTTTGATTGGGCACAGCGCACATTTCCATTACCCAGGCCTCTTTTGTATCGCCAACTAACAAAGTCTCGCCTGTGGCATAGTAGCCATGTTCTTTCATTAATTTCCCCATTAAAGAAATAGCTTCTCGTGCCGTAGTGCATCGTTCTGCTGCCACGCGCGAAAGTTCTGCGCTGTAAAATATCCTGCCTGGCCCAGGTTTGGGTTGAAAATTTGCTCCGTTGGTGCATTCGCCAAAAATCAGCTGGTGCTCGTTCATCATCGCGTAATTGCCGTCAAAGAAAGCATATGTGTGAGGCACTTGATCAATATAGCCAAGGGGTTTTGTGGCAGTACGAGTTTTATCTACGTAGCCTGGACCTCGACTGCTACCAATATAGCGAATATTTGGCCCGCCTAAAGAGGCTGGATCGTAATAAACAGGCCGTTTTGAACCCTCGGGATGATCCATAGCCGGCACATAAATAATTCTTTGGTCAAAAAGCTCATCATCATCAGAATGAGCCACAATGACTGAACCGTCTGTTGAAGCATCTTTTCCTACTATCATAGTGGTACAGGCAAAAAGAGGCGAAATTGAAAGACTTAAAACAACTAATAATGTAATTACCTTTTTCATGGTTTACCCCCTCTATTGTGAAAATCCTACATCTTAAACACGCCGGATACAAGGGAAATCTATGTTATAATGGTTGTATGAACAATAATAATAATAATTTTTACGGGCTGGGTATTGCCCCCAAAATACTTGAGCTGCTCGACCGGATGAAATTTAAGATCCCAACCCCGATCCAGCACAAAGCTATTCCCATTGGTATCCAGGGCGATGACATTATTGGCATAGCCCAAACCGGCACAGGTAAAACCCTGGCATTTGGCATTCCCATGATACAGCGTTTGAACCAAAACCGGTCAATCGGCTTAGTACTGGTCCCTACCAGGGAGCTTGCGCTTCAGGTTGATGAAACAATTAATGATCTGGGCAAGCCCTTTGGCATGAACACCGCCGTGCTTATTGGCGGCGCCTCCATGTACAACCAGGTAAAAGCCCTGCGCCGCAGACCGCGCGTGATTATTGCCACGCCCGGACGCTTGATCGATCATCTGGGCCAAAGAACAATGCATTTAAAGGATTGCAGTATCCTGGTCCTGGATGAGGCAGACCGCATGCTTGACATGGGCTTTGCCCCACAAATAGAAAAGATCTTAGGGCAGATGCCAAAGCAGCGGCAAACCATGCTTTTTTCTGCCAGCATTCCTGAAAAAATCGTTAAAATTGCTGCCAACCATATGAAGCTGCCGGTAAGCGTCGAGATCGCGCGCTCAGGCACCGCGGCAAAAAATATCCTGCAGGAACTCTTTATCATAAAAAAAGAAGATAAAAGCAGGCTGTTAGTCCAGTTGCTGGGACAATATCAGGGCACTGTCCTGCTCTTTAGCCGGACAAAAAGAGGCGCTGCGCGCATCACCAAGGGCCTAAGGGGCCTGGGTTTTGGCGCTGCAGAAATCCATTCAGACAAATCTTTAAGACAGCGGCGTGAAGCCCTGGATGGGTTTAAAAGCGGCAAATATCGTATCCTGGTTGCCACAGATATAGCAGCCCGGGGCATTGATGTTAAAGGCATTGAGCTGGTCATTAATTACGACCTGCCTGATGACGCGGAAAATTATGTGCATCGCATCGGCCGCACCGGCCGGGCTGGACATGAAGGCCGCGCAATTTCCTTTGCCACCCCTGACCAGCGCCGCGACGTGCGCAATATTGAAAGCGTGATGCAAAAAGCCCTGCCCGTTACCAAGCACCCGGAATTCCATGCAGCCACTTTTTCCGCGCCCAGCGTTAGAACATTTAAGCCGCGCAGAAAGTTCCACCGATCATACAGAAGAAGATAATGAAAAAGATCATCAATATCGCGATCATTGCCCACGTTGACCACGGCAAAACCACCCTGACCGATCACCTGCTGCGCCAGGGAGGCGCTTTTAGTGAACGCGAAGAAATAACTGACCTGGTCATGGATTCCAATGAATTGGAGCGCGAACGCGGCATTACAATTTTTTCCAAAAACTGTTCGATCCACTACAAAGATTACAAAATCAACATCGTTGACACCCCGGGCCACGCAGATTTTGGTTCAGAAGTTGAGCGGGTGCTAAAAATGGTAGACAGCGTCCTGCTGCTGGTTGATGCGCAGGAAGGGCCAATGCCACAAACCAAATTTGTCCTGGGTAAGTCGCTTAAATTAGGCCTGCGGCCAATTGTTGTAATTAATAAGATTGATAAGAAAGCTCAACAGGCACACAAAGTTATTGATCAGGTTTTTGATCTGTTTGTTAAACTTGACGCGACCGATGAACAGCTTGATTTTCCGATCGTCTTCACGATCTCGCGCGAAGGCATTGCCAAGTATAAGATGGAAGACAAAGGCAAAGACCTGGAACCACTTTTTGACACAATCTTAAAACATGTTGCGCCCTACCCTGATCTAAGCAGCCAGCCATTGCAGCTCCAGGTAACCAACCTGGCTTATAATGATTATGTTGGCCGAGTAGGCATTGGCCGGGTAAACAGCGGCAACATTGAAAAAGATTCATCTATTGTCTTGTGTAAAAGAGACAACTCAATTATTCCGGCCAAGATCACAAAACTTTCTGTATTTGAAGGTTTAAAACAAGTTGAAGTAGAATCAGCAGACTGCGGCGACCTGGTAGCAGTTGCCGGTATTCCTGATATTACTATCGGCGAAACCATCTGTTCTGCCAGTGACCCAAAGCCCCTGCCAATTTTAAAGATTGATGAACCAACATTGACCATGGAATTTCTGGTCAATGACTCGCCCTTTGCCGGACGCGAAGGAAAATACGTAACTACCAGGCATTTAAAAGAGAGGCTGGAGCGTGAACTGCAGACTGACGTTGGCCTGCGCCTGGAATCACTTGACAGTGTTGACGGCTTTAAGGTTTCTGGCCGGGGAGAACTGCATTTGTCTATCCTGCTTGAAAAAATGAGGCGCGAAGGCTATGAGATTCAAGTTTCCCAACCCAAAGTTATTTTTAAAACTATTAACAACGAGAAAATGGAGCCAATTGAACAAGCCATGATCTCGGTGCCAGACAAACATGCCGGAGTGGTAATTGAAATGATGGGCAAACGCCGCGGTGAGATGCAGGATATGGTCAGCAAGAACAGTTTAACCAACCTGGTATTTTTTGTGCCAACCAGGGGGCTGCTTGGTTTTCGCGCAGATTTTATTATGAACACCAAAGGCGAAGGCGTATTGAACCATGCTTTTTACAAGTATGAGCGGTACAAAGGGGAAATCGACAAGCGCCAAAACGGCGTAGTGGTGGCAACTGTCAGCGGCAAATCTGCCTCATACGCCCTTAATAACCTGCAGGATCGCTCCCGCTTATTTATCGGACCGGGTGTTAATGTTTACGAAGGCATGATCATTGGCGAAAATGCACGGCCCCGGGACATGGTAGTTAATCCCTGCAAAGCAAAGAAAAAAACTAATATCAGGGCAGCTGGAGCTGACGAAGGCATCAGGCTGACTCCGCCAATAATTCTGACCATGGAACAGGCATTGGAATTTATTGATGATAACGAGTTGGTTGAAATAACACCGAAAAACATCCGTTTGCGTAAAAGGTTTTTAACAGAAAACGAACGCGGCCGCAAGGAAAAAGAAGCTACACGTTAAACCTGAAGCTAAGCACGTCGCCGTCTTCCACCAGATAGTCCTTGCCTTTTAAAGAATGCTTGCCCAGTTCCTTAAGTTTGGCTTCAGAACCAGCAACAATTAAATCATCATACTTACACATCTCAGCGCGCACAAAGCCTTTTTCAATATCAGAGTGGATCACAGAACCAGCTTCAGGTGCTAGCGCCCCTTTACGCACTGGCCAGGCGCGGACCTCATCTTCTCCAACTGTAAAAAATGAAATCAGTCCCAGCCCAGAAAAGGTCAACTGGGTCATCTTATCTATAGCCGGCTCATCAATGCCCATCTCTTTCATAAAGCTGGCACGATCAGCCTGGTCAAGACCGCTGATTTCCTGCTCCAGCTCAACACTTAAGCAAACACAGGGAAAAGAAAACTTCTCCCCTATTTGTTTCGCAATTGCCTGGTCTTTGATCTTGTCTTCAGGCACATTGATCACTAAGACAATCGGCTTCATGGTCAAAAACTGATATGTCTTAAGCAATTTAGTCTGTTCATCAGTAAAAGACATTTTCTGCAAAGGATTTTCTTCTTCTAAGGCTTTTTTACACTGCTCCATTAATTGTTTTTCTTTTTCTTTTTGCTCAGAAAATTTTCTCTTTTGGTCCTTGGCAATTGTTTGCAATCTTTTTTCAACCAGCATCAAGTCCTGGATAACTAATTCAGAAATAAATGAGGCAATATCTGACTCTGCACCGTCATAACGCGACACCCAACATAATTCATCAGCATTCTTTATTTGCTTAAAAATACTCAGCTTGGCCGGACCCTGCAGATTAAAGTCAGGTAATAGAAGGTATTCGATACGGGCATAGGTAGATTTTTTAGGATTATACAGCTGGATAAGTTTAGTTACCCGGCCATCCTTAACCTCGCAAATACCAGTTTGCACCTCAAGCGGCCTTTCCTGGATAGTCTGAAGCACTATGCCGGTCAGCAAGCTAAATAATTGCTGCTGTCCTGCCTGTGGGGAGCCTAATACAGTTACTTTCATATTTCCATCATACCATTAGTAAAGACTTAGCAGCAAGAGAGTCTCAGCCAGAAAGATTATTTAGAATCAAATCCCTTTATTTCCAGATCAGGAGACAACGTTAACTTAATGCGGGAATCCTGCAGCATTGGCTCATAATTTTCATCATAAATAATGTGGGAGCTCTGGTATTCCATCTTACAAACTGCAGATAGTTCGTAACCGCCTTCTACTTCCTTTGCCTCATAACTGGTCAACCCTACAAAAGACAAACAGGATTCACCACCCCACCACAAACCATGTCCTTTTTTTTCATCCTTAAGTAAATTAAACACCAGCCATTCCGCAATCTGCTTGTTGAATTTCTTGCCATTAGCCAGGAATTTCTCAAGCACAACATTCTTCTTTTTACCCTGCGGCTTTGTAGAAGCTAATAATTTATCAATTTCATCCTGTGTTAATTTTTTATCTGTCATTCAAAATACCCCTCAAGGCATTGATATATTCTTTTGTCGCAAAAAGATCATTATGCCTTCCTTTTTCAACTAGAAGGAGTTTTTTTGGCTCAGTAGCCTTTTCATAGAGCTGCACCGACATTGTGTAGGGTATCATTTCATCCTCTTTGGAATGGACAATAAGTTTAGGAGCTTTAATTTTATTAATTCTGCCAAGGGAATCAAATTCACTTCTAATCCAAACAAGGGGGCGTCGATAAAGAGGATTCATGCGAGCTGCCATTGAGCGACCTGAAGTGAACGATCTTTGCAGCACAAGACCGCCGACTTTTTCGTTAGCTGCTAAGTGAGTCGCCACTGCACCACCAAGGGAACTTCCCATAACAATAATTTGCTCAGGAAGATACTTTTTCTGATTTATAAGGAAATCATAAGCAGCTTTGGCATCTAGATAAAGATTTTGTTCCGAAGGCTTTCCGCCACTTCTGCCATAGCCGTGATAATCGATGATAAAGACGTTAGCTGGCAGGTTATTCAGCAGTTTTATTATAGGCAGTCGCGAACTGATGTTGCCGCCATTACCATGTAATAGAAGAATAACTTTTTTAGCGGTGTTATTCCTGACAAACCATCCATTGATCTTTACACCATCCTCTGTAGTGATAAAAACATCTTCATAAGCCAGAGCAACTGAACTTGGATCCTGTCTTATTTCTTTGGTCGGAAAGTAAATTACAGTGGGTTCATATAATGGCACTATTAAAAAATTGATAAGAACCAAAATTCCAATAATTAGTAGTAGAAAGCGGATAAATTTTTTCATTATGTCAATTTTACCACTGCACCCGCGACTTGAAAACCCTTGACTCCCCATTTTCTTAATGCCAAAATATCCACATCATGCCATATATAGTCAAAAAAGGCAGCGGCACACGACCATGGAAAATATACAACAAAGAAACAGGAAAACTGGTTGGTACGTCAGTTACCAAGAAAAAAGCCGAGGCAAGCGTGCGTGCCCGCCTCGGCGCTTCTCATGGTTGGAAACCAACCGGAAAAAAGTTTTCCTAACTACTTTGCCAGCTTATTGTACAGCCAGGCATAAAGTTCCCAAAAATTTTTAGAGCTTGATGTGGAAGCGGACAAAGCCGTCGTCAGATTTGGTGGGCAAAGGCGGTTTTAATTCACCTAAAGAACCAAGTTTAATGAGGAACAAAGTGTAATTATCAACTGGAATATCGGCTGACACAATTCCCGGCCGACCAGTTGATTTATCATAATCAACCGTTACAACCTTACCGCCATGTTGCTTAATTAACCTATTCAGATGAAAAAAGCTGGTATCAGCTGTTGGTCCAGCAAGCCTGGCTGATCTGGCCATCATCGGCGCTCCAGCAACTGAATCTATCGCCATTTCCGAGCGGCCACGCGGAGCCACGGAAGCAGCCCCAGCACCTACTAACATTATATTATCATTTTCAATTACAACCGGTGCAGCTGTTTTTGCTTTTTTCTCAGCAGCCATCTCTTCTCCAACTGGGCCAGTAAATTTATAAACAGAGTAAACAGATAAAAGCAGGACCATGGTAGCTACAGCAGTTGCAACACGCATGGGCATTGGGAAAAAGACCTTATTCTTATTCTCAAGCCTGGCATTAACCTGCTCAAGAAAATCATGAGGTGCTTTAACTTTATCTAAGCCGGATAAATGTTTTTTAATTTTATTATCATCCATTAAACTAATCCCCTTAATTTTTCTCGCAAACGAGCTCTGGCACGGTTAATCTTGGACTTAACTGTCCCCATGTTATAGCCTGTAACTTTCACAATCTCTTCGTAAGACAAACCCTCAATATCACACAACACAATTACAGTTTTATGGTCTGCTGGCAGGGAATCAATTGCTTTTTGGATTTGCTTTGAGTTTTCACTATTATCAAATTCCTTTTCGGGCGACAGCGAGGTATCTTTTATTTCAAGCGGTGCATCATCCCCTGCTGTCCTTCCTTTGTCAATGCGAACCATCATTTTACTTAAGCGATAAGTCAACGAAGTCAGTTTACTTTTACAGGTATTAACTGCGATCCGGTACAGCCAGGTTGAAAAGGCTGACTGGAACTTAAAGTTTTTCAAAGAGCGAAAAACCTTAACAAAAGTGTCCTGGGCACAGTCATTAGCATCATGATAGTTGCCCATGAACCTGTAACATATATTAAAGACCTTATCCTGGTACTTGATAACCAGCTGGTCAAAAGCAGCCTTGTCCTGCTCTTTTTGAAACCTTTCAATTAGTACTCTGTCAGCTTCCATTTAGACTATTTTAGCATGAATTTGTTCCGTTGAGATAGAGAGGTGTCGTATCCTATTTAGATGCCAAACAATCCCTGAATACCCATGCGCACAAAGCGGACAGCAATGGCGGCAATTAAAATTGCGGCTATTTTTGTGAGGATCAAAGCCCCATTATGGCCAAGGAAGCGATAAATAGTATCAGCAAAGTGCAGGATCAGCCAGATTAACACAAAACAGATCAGCACCCCCAGGATAAAGGCCGGCAATTCATAAACCCGGCTCATGATCAAAGCAGAAGTGATGGCGCCCGGCCCTACCAGCAGCGGACTGCCCAGGGGCACAACCCCCACATCGCGGCGGCGTTCTACCCCTACCTTACCACGCATCAGTATCTCAATAGAAATTAAAAAAAGCAGGATGCCGCCGGCAACTTTTAGGTCGTCAATAGTTAACGTAAAAAGATCAAAGAACAAACTGCCGGCAAAAACAAAGAAGGCCAGCAAAACCAGGCCAGTTATGATTGCGGCGGAAATAATCTTGCCGCGTCGCTTTTTGCTTGCCCCTTGAGTCAAAGCAACATAAAAAGGCAGGTTGCCAAGCGGATCTGTAATAATAAAAAGCGCGGAAGTAACCTTTAAAACTTGCACCCAAAAGTTCATATTAAACAGTGATTATCGTCTCTTTTTTGTTGTGTGTCAAGCAGCAAGCTCTCTTATTACAGCATGCTGTTTAAAAGTTTCAAAGCTTCATCTTGGGATAGTCTTTCTAATTGCGTGCGTTTGAGCATTAATTCCCTCATAAAATTATGAAATAGCTGTGTATCCTTTAGCACAAAAGTATTAAAATCTTTTAACAGCGCCTGCCTCATACCTGATAACTCATCCCAATGACTTTTGAGCGTTGCATAATGATGGGCATATTTTTGTATGGTAACAACGTATTGATAGGTATCAAACTGCAATCCTAAGATTTTCTCCATGTTAACCTTGAGATTGCCGCTGCGGCGGTAGGCAATGCCTTCATCAATCAAAACCTTAATCTCATCATCAGTAAGCTTTTTTTTCTTCAAAACTTTATTCGCAATGATAACATCTTGAGGCAGCAGCGCTGCTTCTTGAGTAGTTAAAGGTAAACCATAATATAAACGATAGGCTGAACGTTCCCTAGCCTGAATTAGATCAGTTCGTTCAGGGTTTCTGATAAAATCATAACAGATCTTATATAAACCAAAATTTTGGCTGTTTTTTACGCAGTCGTCCAGTTCATCATAAGGCGCGGTTAATATTTTGATTAAGTCATTAACCAACTGTCTTTCTTCCATTATTAAATCACCCGAAGAATGAATAAGTTCTGGCCAAGCTGTTTTCTTGTTAACTGTTGTTCGAAGCGCATAGGTGCCAAAGGGCTGACTCCCCCACTTCATCTGTACTACTGCACTACTTTCATCCCTCACAACATCATAATATGTATATTCTCTTTCCTCTTCAGGCCGCGACAAATCAGTCTTAAGCGCGCCTGGCAGGGCAACCCATTCACCTTTTGTGTTCTGGCAAATCCAGATGTCACCTTCTTTACTAATTACCCCTCCCATAGGAATTGTTGTCTGGTCACGGTAGATATTTGAAAGATAATTCTCCACCTTTTCAAATATGTAATAGTCCCCTGGGCTTGTGGGATAAGCCAGATGATCCTCAAAAATCGGCTTATTATTTTTATCTCTGCCCTGGACCAGGTACATTTTTGTTTGCGGCCCGCCGCGAATACGCATCCTGGCAAATGGCTTGTCCTTAACATATATAATCCAGTTACCAGAAAAAGAATAAACTGCAACTTTTACTTCCTCTGTAACCAGAAAATTCTCTTTTAGTTTTTCTAAATCCTCTGCAAAATTGACCATGTCAGCCAAAAAAGGCGCCTCAGCCACTACTTCCGGGCTAATTCTTTCAGAATATTTATGGACCTTCATTTCTGCCCCAACAGGCAAAAGCTCATAAAGGAAAACAGCGTTGCGCGGCGACACATGCATACAACCATGACTCTTATAGAGATCACCAAGTATCTCATTTAATAGGACCCCAAAATTATAATTGTTCAATGCATCAACAATGTTCAAGCTCAGGCCCTTACCCTCAGCCTTGGCTGCTTTTTTAATCTGCTCAAGCATGATGGCGCGTTCTCGCTCTGTAAAAAGCTTTGACTGGTCATCCGGCTTAAAAAACGTAGAAAATGATAAATCAGTTAAATACTTAGCTTGTTTTGGTAATGCAGCCTGTTTAAATTCCAGGCGATTACTTAACCATTCCTCAACAATGTTCTGGCGGTTAGCTAAAGAAAGAATGCCCATGCGGTCAAAGTCTTCCCGCAGTTTAATTCGCAAATTCTTGAAGAGATCCCAATCCTGCTTAACTTTCCCATACCAATGAGCTTGCTTATCAATTATCTGGCTATTTACCATTAAATAATGGTAAAGACCCAGAGCTTTCCAGCGTGCTTGCTTGTTACGAGGCAAGCGATTTTCTTTATGTTCTTTAAACGCCTTAATCAAACGTGGATCTAAATATTTATTATCCTCAGCATCCAAATCAAAACCATTGAAGAGTTTATAGTTGGCATAAAAAGATCGACTGCCTTTGCTGGGGATTTTACTGCCTTTTGATTCTATAAAATCATACAGCTCCTTATAAAAAGAAAAACTATTATTCTGAGCAACGCATGAATCGAAATCATCAGTCGCAGGAAGAGTTAACAAATGCACTAAATCTTTTACTAGCACAACTTGCTCATAAACCAACTCGCCAGCAGCATAACCCATTTCAGCATAATGGTTCTTGCCGTCAACTGTCCAAAGCATAACGTATTTACCAAAATCATGGCCCGCATAACGTGCAGCTGTGACCTTACCGCTGTGATTAACATTTACATCATAATAATTATATTCGCGCTGAACAGCTGGCCGCATTAAGTCTGCTTTCACATGATCAGGTAAGCGATACCATTTACTCCCCTTTTGATATGACCAGATACCTTTAACCTTTTTAATCCAAGCGCCAAATGGAACAATTGTATTTTTATAATATGCGCTGCTTAAATAATGATCGGTCAGGCGCAAAACTTGATAATTGCCAGGATCAGTTGGGGTTGAAAGCATAAAGTCCCAGCTTATATCTTTTCCCTTTTGCACATCATAGGCCATTAGAAAATTATACGGCACACCGCTTAAGGCAGAAACTTTTGCATAGGCACCATCATTAACCATAATGAAAAGCATATTAAGAGAAGGATAGAAGATTAATTCAGTTTTATAATTCTTAAACATTGCTGCCTGGGTTTTGATATCCTTGTCGGTTTTAATCTTATCAACAAAATACGGCACTTTGGCAGCATCAAAAGGCGGTTCATTTTCTTTTAATTTATAGCTTTTAACTGTTAGAGGAATACCAGCAGGGATAGTCTTATATAAAAGATAAATATCAGCTGGTGTAAAATGCAAACAACCGTGACTGTCATAGCGGTAACCCAGCAAATCATCAAAATATTTCACCCAATTGGTTCCGTTAACAATCTTTAGGCTATCGTAACTATCTTTAGCTAAGCCAGCCGGCGCGAGCAAAAACAAACAAAGCAAAATGAGAATATATTTCTTCATACTATAATTCTAACATATATTTGTTGAACACTCCCATCTCCCCTGCTATACTTATGCCCCGGAGGTAAAAAATCATGAAAAAAATTATTTTATTTTTGATAGTTACTCTTATCATAGGAATTACTTTTGGCGCTTCAAGTGCTCAAGCCCAAAGTAAGGTTGTTAAAAAAACAATTAAAAAGGTGATTACCCCAGAAATAACACCAGCTACTCCACCAGAAACAGAAACTGATACAGGAGATGATGACGACATGCCACCACCACCTCCTCCGCCGCCAACAGTCACAACAAGAGAAGTTGTACCCTTAACATCAAGTACTGGCTTGTTTGGCTGGGGACTGAGCACAGACCTTTCCGGCCTGGTTTTATCTGGCGATAAATCACTTTGGGGCATTCGCGGCAACCTGATTTTCTTTGACCCACTGGCTCTAGGTGGAAAAATCGGCCTGTCTGAAGATGCTATTGAATACAAGTTAGGCTTAGGCTATGTTTCTTCAAATGATTTCTATTCAATTCCACTCTTTGCTGATGTGGTTGTTTATCTTAAGGAAGGTTCGCTTTTTGGTTTAGACCCATATGTTGGCGCAGGCATGATCAATAATTTATCCGGTACAGGCGGGGCGTCTGGCGGCTTAGGCGGACATATTTATGTTGGAGTCTTAACTAACTGGGCTAATGACGCTGGTCGCACCAGTATTTCGCTGGGTCACGGCACTTACAAAGTTGGCAGTACACACTCAGCCAGCGGGATATTCCTGGCAATAACACAGCCGTTTATACTTTAATAATAATTAATTAAACTTAAAGCCCTTTAAAAACTTAGCAAAAAGTTTAGACTTCTTCTTAGCCTCATCTGTATGCAGAATCATTATTTGATAGAGCTGGCCCTTCCTGATAAAAAAGTATTGGTCTGAAGCAAAAGCATCACTCTTTCTGCCTGATGAGACTAAAACAGTAGGCAAACCAGCAATATTAATCTTGGCTGACCCCTTATAACCTGGATACCTACCCACCTGCTCAGCAACAGTCACACCTCCACCTGGTCGATAAAAATTTGTGCTGTAATGGCTGACAAATATTTGCGGCCAGATATCCCCGTATTTGTCTTTTGGTCCCTCAAATGTTACTGATTCATTTAAATCCATGCCAATAGGCTGACAGTTGACTGGGTACCATAAACTGTAGCCAAACTTATTATTGCGGTAGGTTTGCCAGCCCTTATATCCCTCTGGCACAACTGATTTTACAATTGTTGTGGGCACAACTGGTTCCGGAGGAATTTCTTCAACTGGCCTGCGCAGCCAGAAGAAAACAACAATTGTTGCCGCAATAATTAATAGCGTTATTATCAAGAATTTTCTTTTTTTAGGTGGCTGCATAATTTTCTTTACCTCCTTCTACTCTAACTCGCGGCACTGGCATACCTTCGACCTTAAACTTTTCAATTAACTTCTCCCTGATCTCACAGCGCAGGTTCCAGGCAGATGGGGCATCATCAGCTGAAGCCAATGCGCGCAAAACCATTGATCTGTCAGTAAAATCAACAACCTGGACCCCTGGCTCACCCTGCTTATTCCAGTGCTTGCTTGCCTTAACAATCTCAGCAACCCACTTCCTCACTTTTTCTACATCACAATAATAGTCAACATATATCATGACCACGCCCAGCAACGAAGGATCTTTAATAGTCCAATTCTGTATCACTTTATTGGCCAGGATATCATTGGGAACGACAATCCGCCGATTATCCCAGGTTCTGATCACTGTGTGCATTAAAGAAATCTCTTCAATCCAGCCAAAATCATTTTCAAAAACAACCGCATCATTGAGTCTGACAGGCTGGGAAAAAGAAATAGTAATGCCCGCGATCACATTGGACAAAGTATTGCGCGCAGCCATGCCAAGGACAATACCGGCAACACCGGCTGAGGCCAAAAGCCCTGCACCCAAATTGCGCATAGTCTCAAACTGAAAAAGGAAAAAGACAAAGGCCAGAAAGTAAATCGTCGCGATGAACAGGCGGCGCAGGATAGTCAGCTTGGTCATGGTTGAGGTAACTTCACCAACGCTTCGCTTTTCAAACAGACTGACCAGTTTCTTCTGCCAGCGCATGACAACGCGGTTCACAATAAAAGCTACCACAACAGCAACTAAAAATATCAACAGGCTGATCACAACCTTGCCAATCATCTTTGGGTCAAGATAAACAAAAGATACGCCTGTTACCCAATCTTCCAACATTTCTTCTCCCCTATAAATCAGTCAATACTTTGCTTAAAGTATCATAGTTAGATTTTAACCCAAATGCCTCTGGATTGACAACCCTGTATCTAAAATCCTTTTTATCCAGACAATAGCGGTCCCAGTCGGATAATCGCCTGCCAGCAAGGAGCTTAACCAATGAAGATGGAATTTTAATTTTAAAATAGATTCTTTTGCGAAAATACTGGCATATCTGGCTAATTAACTGGCCGGCTGTAATTAATTTATTACCCAGAACATAATTTTTCTCTGCACTCTCATTCTTAAGTAGATAATCAACTATCAAAGCAATATCTGCAGCATGGATAAAGTGAAAGCTTAAGTCAAAAGTAAAGAACCTGATCAACCAAAGCCATTTAATAGCGCTTTTAATACCTTTGGTTGCGTGGGAATAAGGATGATTCTCGCTGCCGCCCAAAACCCAGGTGGGATACAGGGTGATGATCTTATCGTAAATCTTAAGCTGCGCTAGTTTTTGATGACAGCTATACTTCCCCTTAATATAAGACGTGCCGATTTTATCAAGGCCAGGTACAAGTTTATTATCAGGCCCCAGAATACTTGCTGTTGAAAAATAAATTACCTTTTTACATTTATCCGGATTTAAGGCGCTAAAAAGAGCAATTGTATGCTCATCATTAGGCTCACTCTGTCCCCATCCCGCTGCTAAATGGATCACATAGTCCATCTGAGCTAAAAGACCTGCATATTTACTGATGTTCTTCATGCTATCCTGGACTACTTCAAACCCTGCCAAATCACGCTTCATCTTTTGAGGATTAGGCGCCAAAAGATATAATTGATAATCAGGATTGGTCGACAATATATCGAACAGATAATGTCCAACACAGCCGGTAATTCCAGTGATAAAAACTTTAGTTTTCATGCTTAGAGGCAGGCTAAATCTTTTTCCAAATAATTCTTGATGTAATCTGCCACCGATTCCTCCAATGGGGTAAACTTAAACGCAGGAAAAGCGCTTTTTAACTTCTTCAGATCAGCCTGGGTAAAATACTGGTATTTGTCTTTTAAAACTTCGGGCATGTCAATATATTCAATGTTAAAGCCCTTCTTTAAAGCAACAAAAATAGCCGCGGCTAAATCATTCCAGGTCCTGGCCTGGCCAGTGCCAATATTGTAAATGCCCTTTACCTCTGGATTGCGAAAGAACTCATACATTAAATCAACTGTGTCTTTGACGTAGACAAAATCACGTTTTTGTTCGCCGTCCTTATACGCTGGTTTATATGATTTAAACAAACCAATTTTGCCATTCTTTTTTATTTGTTGGTAGGCCTTAACAACTAAACTGCGCATGTCGCCTTTATGATATTCATTGGGGCCAAAAACATTAAAATATTTCCACCCCACCACTTTAGTTGTTAACTTATTTTTTAACAGCCACAAATCAAACATCTGCTTGGAATAACCATACATATTAAGGGGTCTTAAGTTTGGGATGGCAGAATCTGCATCACTATAGCCCAAACTCCCATCACCATAGGTTGCGGCTGAACTGGCATAGTAAAAAGGTACACTGTTATTCAAAGCCCACTGCGCCAGGGTTTTTGAATAATGATAGTTGTTTTTAACAAGATATGACGCGTTCAATTCAGTTGTTGAAGAACAGGCACCGATATGAAAAACCGCTTTGACCCGGCTGGGTAACTTATCGTTTTTAACCATTTCAAGAAAAGCATCCTTTTCAACATAATCAGAAAAATCCTTGCCCACTAAGTTACGCCATTTATTTGTCTCACCCAGTTCGTCAACCACCAAGATTCTACTTTCACCTTCATAGTTCAGCTTTTCCAAAAAGCAGCTGCCAATAAAGCCAGCCCCACCAGTTAAAATAATTATGCCGTCTTTAAGCACGTTAGTTTCTCCTTCTGCCATTCAAGTTTTAATCGCTTGCGACTTTTAGTTAGCTTCTTGCCAAGAACGTAGCCTGTTAATAATGGCAAAGCAACACTTGGCTCAACCCAAGCCATGGCAGTTTTCGCCTGCTTCTTTATTTTACCCCAGGAACGACCCTCTTTTAAAGAGGAACCAGACAAGCCACCGTCCTGGGTAATTGCTGTGGTGATCTGAAGCGCATAATCATGACCGCGCTCCAAACCATAAATATAGCCCATCACAATTGAATCATTAATATAATTTTTTGGCACACCGCCAGCCACATAAAAAGCCGCGGTCTTGGGAGATTTAACAACAATCTGGACCAGTTCCATGTTGTCAGCAATAGCATCGATCACCACACCCTGCCTGCCCTCTTTTTGCGCCCTGACTCGATGCTCAGTCAAGCCAATCCCAATTGATGAATCATTTAAGGCGGGGCAAAAAATCGGCACGCCTAACTTGCGGCACTGGTATAAAATTGATTCTTCATCATCAATTGTATCTGCCAACGCGTTTAAATAAGACCGGCTGGAATAATTACCAGGAGGAAGTTTATCCGCAACTTTGGCGCAGTATTGGTCAGTTGACCAAAATTTTTCCTCATCAACATAAGTGTCGTAAATACGGTCGATCTTCAGATCATTTAACTCGTTATCATCTGCATCAGGTGTGCCAGCATAATGACCGTGGCCTAAAGCAGCATAAAGATCTTGATAAATAATCGCGCCTGTTGAAACAATCACATCAACAGCTTTATTAACAACCAGATCTCGGATCACACTGCGCAGACCAGCCGCTATAAGTGGACCAGCTAACCCCAAAAAAACAGTGGGCCGTGACTTATCCTTATAAATGTTCTCAAGGACTTCAGCACACTGGCCAATGTTGCGGGCTTGGATAGACATATCTTTCATGTCTTCAACCAGCTGGGCAACCGTGGTATTTGGCCTAAGTTTAATCTGTTTGATCCGTTTTTGCAGGATTTTCTTTTTAGCTTTCATCTGTATTGTCTCCAGAAAAAATTAGCTACTGATGGCAACCCCAGACTAAAGTCTGGGGAATATTTTTCATTTTTTTTATTCTCCACACTTCAGTGTGGAGTGGCACATGAATAGTTACTA